>Ga0115031_1000285_pt1 | contig 36251 bp, 26 predicted proteins | sample Maine_Asex4_meta_FD_87301 | JGI IMG/M metagenome (GOLD analysis project Ga0115031, IMG submission 87301) | Marine algal microbial communities from Maine, USA - Maine_Asex4_metaG | ecosystem: Host-associated > Algae > Red algae > Unclassified | place: Maine, USA | collected 2015-01-05
GTTGAAACCAATAACGCATTTCGCCATCCCATCAAAACCCACACCACCAACATCACTGCAAACGAACCGATCGCCAGATTGGAAATCAGCCCACGCAAACGGGCGTTGACGTACTTGTTTTGGTCGAGGACCTCGGTCAATCCGATCGCAGGTGGCAAGGTCGACTCAAAATCCTCAACCGCTAATCGCAACTTCTCTCGCCACAGGTCGATCCGACTTCCGGGCCGCACCATCGCACCCAACATCATTGCGGGTCTGCTGTCAATTCGGCCCAACTGGTCTGGCGGATCAGCGATAGCGCGACTGACACGCGCGATATCGTTCACCACGACGAAGCCACCGGACTCATTCGTTTTCACTGGCAACTGCCGAATTGCATCCACCGTTTTCAACTGGTTACCAAGCTCCACCGGTAGTGACTCGGCCGCTGACCTCAGAAACCCAGCCGCGTTTCGGGCGTCATCAGCCAAGATTGAATCGGCAACAGCACGCGCAGAAAGCCCCATGTTGGCCAACCGGCTTGGCTCAACTTCGACGATGATTTCTTCGGCCGGTTTGCCGAACTGCTGGACGTCGTCAGTTCCCGAGACGGTGCGGATTCGGTCTTCCAGATCCGCAGCAAAGCGGCCAAGAATCGCGTAATTGGGGGCTGATTCGGATTGCCAAACCAATCCGCCGATCCATGCGAACGCCCGCACGTCAAGGATCTTGAACTCCGGCCGAGAAGCTTCCGGCGGCAGCTGTGCGATTGAATCTTCGACTTTGCCCCGTATCCGACTCCACACCGTTGCCGATTCATAAACGTCGTCTCGCAATTCGATGGTAATCAAAGACGCACCCGATCGACTTTGAGATTTCATCTCTTTGATTTCTTCGACTTCACGGACCGCTTTTTCAATGCGATCGGTAACTAAAGTTTCGACTTGTTCTGCATCGGCGACCGGATAGCGTGTCGTAATGATCGCCGCGCGTTCAATCAGAACGGGGTCTTCCATTCGAGGGATAACAGACCAAGAAGACAAACCTCCCACCAACAGCACAGCGATCAGCATAGTCAGTAAACGCCGGTTTCGTATCGCTGCGGTGACCCAGTGGCTACCGTCATTCGTTTCTCCAGTTTGGCCGTCGCCATCAGGCTGATCACGGTTTAAAAAATTGCTGCGCGGGTGGTTCACTGTGCCCTCCGATCGCTCAATTCAACGGCTTGGTTCTTCCAAGGCGGATCCATCTGGACCGTTTGTGCCGCAACACGCTGTCCTACTGACACACGACTGCTGCCGGAGACGATGACGGTGTCGCTTTCTTCCAACGTGCCGTGGACACGACTCCAATTGCCCCACGTCGCTAAAAGTTCAACATCGCGTCTGGCAACTCGTGGATTGGCAACTCGTGGATTGGCAACTCGTGGATTGGGAATCGTTGACGATTGTGAATTCTCCGATTCATCTTCACTTTCCAATACCAACACCGACCATAACCCTCGCACTTGCCGCTGCAGCGCTTCGGAGGGTAACCATATCCCAAGTTGGGTTGTTGGTGTGGCGAATTCAATTTGCACTGTCTGCCCGTCGACCAAGTTATGACTATTCTCAGCATCAACATCGACGATAATTTCTTGCGTGCGCGTCGCACGATCTAGCGTCGGTTGAATCCGTGAAAGCGTCCCCATGAACGTTTGTTCGTCGGCAGTGAAAGGAAGGCGTTGCCCCGGCTTCAATTGTTTCGCAACCCTTAGCGCTACACCAAATCGAATTTCCAAATGATCGACCTCGACAATTTCAAACGCAGGACTTCCTACCTGAGGCAAACTTCCTTCGTCGATGTAACGCTTTGAAATTTGACCAGAAAAAGGAGCCAGCAACCGCGTCTGATCCAATCGCGCCTGAGATTGCTCCACCGCTGCGACGCCCATCTCATACGCTGCTTCTTGAGCGTCAATTTTCTCTTGCCGAGTCCCCGTCTCGAGTTCCTTCAAACGCTGGTGGGCCGAACCGATCGCTGCCTGCATCGCTTCATCTTCGGATGCTGCTACGTCGTACTCCTGCCGCGAACCGGCGCGCGTCTGTTGCAAACGCATTTGTCGTTTCAATGTCGTTTTAGTCAGATCACGTTGAGCTTTGAGTCGATTTAAGTCGGCGCGAGCCACTTCTATCGTCTCAGGTCGAGGCCCTTTCTTCAGTTCGGCTAAAACCGCAGCAGCTTGTTTCTGCTGAGCCACCGCAGCGTTGTGCAAAGCCTCAATGGCCCTGTCGTCCTGCCGAGCCAACAATTGACCTTGCTCGACACGATCCCCTTCATCCACCATTAGCGCGTCCACCCGTTCGGAAGCTTGGAATGACAATTGGCTTTTTCGACGCGCTACCACGGTGGCCGTGTGACGCAGTGGCGTGAATGAGTCTTGTGGTGAAATGAGCTTCATCACGCCCACCTGCTGCAAGACGACATTCGAAGTTGGTCGTTGCGAGTTTGACTCGATCTCGTCCGCCGATGATGTCGCGAAATAGGTTCCCACAATTCCAACCATGCCCAACAGCAGCACACAAAGCACTATCTTCGAGTTCGAGACATTCCAGTTCGAAACACGACCGGTCGATTTTAAATTCGCTTTTTCATTCATGTCTCAGCCCCTTTTCATCAGGAAAAACGGTCTTGCGAATTTGAATGAACTTCCGTGCGTGCTCCTCTTCGGTCCAAAACGGTTTCCAACCAAAACCATCAACCGTCTTAAAACAGCCAACCCGAACGGCGCGGTGGACATCGTTGATGCCGATGTCCTTGAGCGACGGACTTGTGATGTTAATTAGGTAACTACCATAGGTCAGTGACCACAACGATAGCGCCATCTCTTCAGGTGAAATTCCTGCAGGCAACGTGAGATCGGCACTCGCAATCGCGGCGCGCACAATACCCGACACCAGCGTCATGCAACGGCCCTCTTCGGACCTCAGAAGGTTTCGCCGGGCCTCAGAACCTCGATCCCAAATCGCAGAATGCCGAACAATATTCTCGACCATGAAATATTGCGGGTAATGGACCACGTAAATTTCACAAGCGACATTGACAGCCAGCATTCGTTCTTTGGGGTTGCCTTGGCTCATTGACGCGGCGTCAAAAAGCGCCAGCCGTTTGTTGATCGCTTTCACCGCCAGCGCCAGTAAAACCTCTTCGCGATTAGGAAAGTGGTTATAGATTGTGCCCTTGGCCGTCTCGAGCTCTTCAGCCAACCGCTCCATCGACAGTTGAGAGAGTCCTTCATGGAGAAGGATTTGCCCGGCCGTTTCCAGTAAACGAGCCTCGCGCAGTTCGATTTGGTGCTTTTTTGTGGTTTTAGTTGCTTCCATAACCCAAATAATGACACGGTGTCAAAAATTAAACAGTGCTTATCTCGGTAAAAACAACAATATGAATAAATTATGACTCGAAGTCATTTTTTATCACGGGGTATTCGCACGGAAAACCTGCGTTAAGATATTTTCTTGAGATTCAACAACGCTAGGTAATTTAAGGCTTTTTATGAACGTTGCCGATTTGATCGCCCAAAAAAGAGACGGGCAAACGCTCCGCGAAAAAGATATCGAAACGCTCATTGATGGCTTCACCTCTGGTGACGTTCCCGAGTATCAAATGTCAGCCTTTGCGATGGCCGTTTTCTTCAAAGGCATGACGCCCGAAGAAACCACGTGCCTGACCAAGTCCATGATCGAGTCAGGCGAAACGCTAACATGGTCCGCCAACAAACCGTCGGTCGACAAACATTCCACCGGAGGAATCGGAGACAAGATTTCCATCCCCTTAGCCCCACTTCTGGCATGTTGCGATGTCGAAGTCCCGATGATCTCTGGCCGCGGGCTTGGAGCTACCGGTGGCACGTTAGATAAACTGGAATCCATAGCCGGATACCGCACCGATCTATCGGTCGATGAGTTTGCCAGCGTCATCAATTGGAACGGTTGCTCCATCGCATCGGCGTCGGAGAAAATCGCCCCCGCCGATCGTAAGCTATACGCGCTACGCGACGTCACTGGTACCGTTCCCTCGATCCCGTTGATCACCGCCAGCATCCTTTCTAAAAAAATCGCTGAAGGCATCGACGCTTTGATCTTGGATGTGAAATGGGGCAGCGGCGCCTTCATGCAGACACTGGACCAGGCCCGCGCATTAGCAAAATCGCTGGTCGAGGTCGGCAATCAACTCGGGGCGAAAACCAAGGCTATTATCACCGACATGAATCAACCCTTGGGCCGTATGATTGGTAACGCTGTTGAAATTGATGAAAGTGTCGACGTGCTTAAGGGCGAAGGCCCAAAAGATGTTGTCGAACTAACACTGGTATTAGGAGCCGAACTGTTGGTGCTGGCCGGTGCTCAGTCAAATGTTGATTCGGCCAAGGCAGCGCTGCAGGATAAAATTGATTCCGGAGACGGACTAAAACGTCTACGCGAGATGGTAAAAAGTCACGGAGGTGATTTAGATGCGGCGCGGGATCGAGAGCCGGCATCAGACGTCGTCGCCGACCAATCCGGCTTCGTGTCCAAGATTAACACCAAACGAATCGGTTTGGCTGTCATTGAAATGGGCGGCGGCAGGAAGAAGATGGGCGATCCCATCAACCACGCTTCGGGAGTCGAATTTTTGGTCCGCATCGGCGACAAGGTCCAGGCCGGACAACCGATTGCAAAACTGTTCTGCGAATCATCCGCCAAAGAATACGCTCGTGAATTAGTGAGTGCTTCGGTTTCAGTTTCCGATTCGCCGGTAGATGCACAAAAACTGATCGTGGAAACTGTTGGATAGAAGAAGAAAGACAAACCGAGAATAGACGCTAATAAACGCGAATAAATTTTCGTCAGCGTTTATTCGCGTCTCTTCGCGTTCATTCGCGGTTAAACAATACAACCCACTCGGCAGGACTCATCACCTCTCAATCAAGCGAACCCGTTTTGACAAAAATCACCACAGAACAAATTGATTCGATCGTTGACGCGGCGATCGCCGTGCGCGGCAATGCTTACGCTCCCTATTCCAACTTCTTGGTTGGGGCGGCGGTGCTGCTGTCCGACGGCAAAACAATCATCAGCGGCTGCAACGTGGAGAACGCATCTTACGGGCTGAGCATCTGTGCCGAACGAAACGCGATTTGCCAAGCCGTTGCTCAATTCGGCGAAAAAACCTGTATTGCTGCAATCGCCGTCGCAGCGGAACCTTTGGCCACTCCTTGTGGGGCTTGCCGCCAGTTCATCGCTGAATTCGGAGTAGACATACTGCTAATTTGCGTCGACCCAAACGACAAACAGAAACGCAATCAGTTTACCGCCGAAGACCTGTTGCCTCACGGTTTCTCCAAGGACGTTCTCGATCGTTGAGTCGCGCAGCGATGCGGGGCAAGTAACCGCACAGGCTCTACAGCAAACAAGCGTGTTACCGTGAAAACGCCCGTTTAAGTCTACCGGCAATCAAAGCTCCAATCAGCACGACAGCGATTGCGGTGCGGGGCTCGGGGACTGCTGTGGTTTCAAATTCGTTAAAGATCCTATCGATGCTGCCTTCGCCAGCGACCAGTCCATAAGTTTTGATCCGTAGGAAATCTTCAGACAAAGCTGTGGTATCGCTGTCTACGAGGGGCGAAAATCGGATATGCGGGTTGAATCATCGCAACAACAAACCACACTCTTATTGAGAACTTAAACATGAAAGGAGCCCCATGAACTGAAACGACTTACGGTAGTTGTCATCGAATCATACTAGATGTCCCTTTAGAAGCAAAAAGATTTTACGGTTCTAGGCTCGCAAATGCGCCGATTGAATTCAGCTTTTTACGATTCTCCTCTGCTCCACGCCGCTCTGCCCTTTACGCAAAAGATCTGAGAAAGCTCTTGTTCACCATTGACATTGACTAACAAAACTTCTTCGTTCAAATAAGATGGACCACAATGCGATGCTTACGCCCCGCCCCGCCCAATGCATTTTGTGATTTTGTAAACAGATCCCGAACCGGATTGCATCTATAACTTTCCCTGCGACTTTGATTCCGAAACCTGTACGGCTACCCCTTCATGCTTCTCTCAAAAATCCGACTCGGTATTTTCACTTCCTTGCTACTGTGCTGTGCCTCGGCAAACGCACAGTGGGACGCGCCATCCAACTACTACTCCAATGCTGTTGGAAACGGAGCGACATTAAAGTCCCAACTAACTTCTGCCATGTCTGCGGGGCACATTCAACGAACCTACGGTGACTTTCGTTACTCTGCTGCCATTAGCGATCAAGATCCGTCAAACAGTTCAAGAATTATCCTTGCTTACAGCGGACTATCGAACAGTTCGACGTGGGATTCAGCTGCGACGTGGAATCGCGAACATGTTTGGCCACAATCAAAACAACCAGGTTCAGCTTCCAATGGAGCCCAAGGCAACTTGGGCGATCCTCATGCGTTACGCCCATGCAAGACAAGCGTTAACTCCGATCGCGCCAACCTCCCGTTTGCGTTTGGCAACACAACGGGCTCATTTGGATTTGTCGGATCCTATTGGTTTCCGGGCCAAATGTGCCGCGGTGATATCGCGCGTTCGTTATTCTATTCTGAAACGAGATACTCCGGCCTCACGCTGGTTAATGGAAACCCATCAGGAAATCAGATGGGCGACCTTGCATCGCTTATTGAGTGGCATTTCTTAGATCCACCCGACGAGTTTGAGAGACGACGCAATCACGCGATTTATAGCCAGCAACTCAATCCACAGTATTACACCCGTAACCGAAACGCCTACGTTGATAGACCTGAATTTGTTTGGTCGATTTACATGGACCAGATGAACGACTCAACGATTACCGTTGCCGGTGGCATTAACAATGCCGATGGAAGCTCATCGCTTCAACTTGACTTCGGCTCGGCCATCGTTGGAACCAATGTTCTCACCAGCGGATCTATCACGCTGAACAAATCCGGCAACGACGGAACATATTACTCAGTTGAAGCGCTTGACGATGCACTATCTGGCGCTGAGGGCGAAAGCAACGCTTTTGCAATGAACGGTCCCGACAGCGACTCGGTTAATGTATCCCTATCCTACGACCCACAAACGGCAGACACATATAGCGGCGCGATTGTGGTCGACAATCTGGACGTTACGACGCAAGGCGGTTTGGGATCTGGAGCCAATGATGGCAATGATCTCATTACTCTCTCTCTAAACATCGTCGAACATTCAAATGCATCATTTAATGGTGGCGCTGACGTAAATCTATTGACAGTTGATCTAGGAGAAATTCCTCTAGCAGCGCCAATGACGCCAATTGACGTCTCCCTGTTTAATTTGGCATCCTCCGCAGGTGCATCGTTAACGGCAAAACTGGATCTGATCTCCGTCGCGATGACTCCGCAGAACAGTTTCTTGACGATTTCTGGATCGCCTTTTGCAGACTTGCTCGCGGATGAATCTAGCGCCTTATCGTTTGCGGGAACGCCGCAGGCATTGGGAATGGATAGCACCGAATTCGTTTTAAATTTGTCAGACGAAAACATCCTCGGTGCTCAGCCACAAACCCTGCAATTGATTGTCAATTACGATGTGGTAGACGCCTTTTTACTTGGAGATGTCAATATGGACGGAGTCGTTAACTTTTTCGACATCTCACCATTTATTGGAATTCTGAGCAATAACACCTACCTTGAAGAAGCGGATTGCAACCAAGACGGTGTCGTAAACTTTTTGGATATTTCTCCGTTCATTGGAATACTGGCTAATAATTAGTTGGACGGTGCCACACTTGATTCAAAACACTGCTTAGTTATTAAGGTGGTGATGAAACTGTGAGCGGCAAGGCGCTAGCCGCCGGTTCTACCCGCCATTCACCGGCGGCTAGCGCCCAATGGCACTTACTTTACCTCCAATCAGCCGCCAACGGAAAAGCGTCCGGTTCATTCGCGCAAACGAAAAACCGGGAGCTATCGCTCGGCGGCTGATGAGATTATCAAAAGTTTCGTCTAAAGTAAGTGCCATTGGGCTAGCGCCTTGCCGCTCACAAAAGTGACGCTGTCCAACTAGAGCTTTCCCTCAGACTGCTTTCGTCCTGACAGAACTTTTTCAACTTGATATAGATCGAGATCCCAAATGTGCAACAGCATCCTGATGCTAACTCTTTGCTTGTCAAGTTTTCTCTTTTGCCGATTGGCTCATGGGCAACTTCGGATCGTCACCTACAACACCAATACGTTTAATACCGAGGTAGGAAACTCAAACATCCGAACGGTCCGTGAGCAAGCCGACATTGTGATTGAGGCGATCGGCGAAGAAATCGTCAACGGAATCGCTCGTCCGGCAGATATTATTCTGCTTCAAGAGCAACAACAACCCGACACCACGACGCAGTATTTTCTCCAGCGCATCAACGCCATCTACCAAAGTCAGGGGATCACCTACTCACGCGGTTTTGAAGTCGGCAACACAACCTCCGGCAGTGGACTGGGAACACCCAACGAATGGGAGATTCGTCAAAGCGTCATTTACCGAACGGACTCCGTCGACCTGATCTTCGAGACTTCCTTTGGTAACCTCTCGGGCGGCTTGGTGTCTCAGCCTCGAGAAACCTTGCTTCATCAATTCCGGCCGATTGGATTCGATTCCAGTTCTGATCTGTATATCTTTAACTGCCACTTTGAAGCCGGTGACCAAGACGAAGACATGGCGGGGCGCGAAACCGAAGCCGACCAGATCCGCGTTTACATTGACAACAACAATCTGGGCAGCAGCAACGTCATCGTCGCTGGCGACCTTAATGTTTCCAACAACTTCGAATTCTCCTCCGCTGGTTTTGGTCAGTCCGCACTGGAGATACTTGCGGCCGCTGGCGACGGGCGAGTTTTAGATCCTTTGTTTCCCAATGGCGAAGTCGTCAATTTTAGTATCCTTGATTCCGGCGTCACCAACACGCCCTTCGGAGTTGATTTAGCTCCTCTATTGACGCAAAGCCCGTCTTTCGCAGGTGGCGCGCTGACCGGCGGCGGAATCGATGATCGCTTCGATTTTCTTTTGCAAAGCGACGAACTGCTTGATGGGAGTGGCCTCGCTTCGATCCCCGGTTCGTTACGTGCGTTTGGAAACAACGGTTCCACGCTCAATACCGAAATCAATGATGGAAACACGATTACGATCAATGGACTGACCTCTTTTTCAACCAGCCAGGTGCTCAATGCCCTCGCGGCGGCCAGCGATCACTTACCTGTGGTGGAAGACTTTCAGCTTCCCCCATCGCTCTTAGTTGGGCTGCTGACCAATGTCCCCGCTGAAATTGTTATCGGTGAAGTCTTTGCAGTCGAACTACTGGTCAGCAACGGCACTAGCGTCCCGAACTCCTCATGTGCTGACCAGCTGGATTTTATGGTATTCACTTCGGGCGATGTGTTTGGCTCGTTTTCCGGATCCGATTTGGCGGCGGGCGATCAAGTCAGCGTGTTCTTGACGCTGGACACATCTCAGCTTGGTCTTCAAGAAGGACAGATTTCAGTCGTCAGCAACGGTGCGGGGGCGTCGTGCAATGGTTCGGTGCAAATCGACGTGTCCTTTAACGTTGTTGATGCCATCTCCCCGCCCATGGCCGCCTTGAGCAGCGTATTTTCAGCTCAGGTAGAGGAAGATGAAGTTGACGCCAATGGCGGAGCAGTCGACACCGCATTCTTCAATGTACAGGGCGACGATGACGCGTTCACCGTCTACTCGCTGGCCGACTTCGACACCAGCTTAATCGGTGAAGTCGCGGCCATCACCAGCCTCTCGATAGAGTTGACTCAGTCGAACGCTTTCTTCAGCGCCGCAGGCGGCCTAGAGTTCTTCCTCGCCTCTGACACGCGATCCGTCGGAGTAACAGACAATGCACGTTTCATCTCAGCTCAATCTGGTGGCGGAGCAAACACGGGCGAAGCGGTTGTTGGAAATGCGTTCGGCACGCTTTATCCATTGGGTACCGGGATGTACACAGAGGCAGCCACCGGAGATGTCGATACGATTGAGCTTTCACTCGACGCTGCGGGAGAAGCGTTTGCGATCTCACAAATTAACAGCGGAGGGTTGCTTCGCATTATCGCAACACCCTCAGACGCAAATGTCCAAGCGACCTACAGCGGTGCGGGCAGTGTTCTTAATCCTCCATCACCTCCGATACTCAACATTAGCGCGACGACCGGCGGGGTGATTCTGGGAGATGTCAACTTGGACGGTGCGGTTACCTTCTTGGACATCGCACCTTTCATTGCGATTCTCTCACGCAATAGATTTCGAGCCGAAGCAGATATCGATCTCGATGGTCAGGTCACCTTCCTTGATATCCAACCATTCATTGACATTTTAGCCGGTCAATAAACTAAACCGAAACACGTCGCCTTAGTAAAGCGGTACCAACGCCGTAGTAACTTTGGCGAAGCGGCGAGTGATCAAACGTCGTTGGGGCGTAGGAATTGATAAAGCCAATCATGGTGTAAAGTTTCAATTGCGGGTGCGCACTGAGTTTAACGACACGCCGGCAGACAATCGTGTTTTGCAGGGGTGAAACACCGACGTCTGCGGGCGGATAATTTAAAACTGGCATACACTTACAAGCGAAACTTTGCTTCGCAGATCTTTTAAGGCACAAAAGCGGAGGCAACGAAGTGTCCAATTCCACTGCCTTGAGATGTCGACTGCCCAAGGAATGCGCAGCTCTGCGTTACCCTAAAACGCATTTTTGAATTCTTAAAATTTCCTAACGTTTGACAAGTTGTTCTCACTAACAAACCCGTGGTAGATCACAGCGTCACGATTCCCACCCTTGGGGACAGCGAAGGTATACCGCCGGAGAAAAACACTTGTGAATCGCGCTTGGATGCGATAGAACAAATCTGTCTTTTTAACGTTCAAACCATCTCGCCAAAGCGTTTCGGGCCGGGTGGCAACAGTTGTTGGAACTAAAATTTTTTGACGCGTACCCACCTATACCTGACGGCTGGCACACTAAATTGTTGCGCTAAAAACTTCTACACTTAATTGATTGGACATTCACTATGAAAACACTACTCTCATCCTTCGCAACAGTTGCGCTGCTCATTTTTTCAACAGCAGTTGCCAACGGACAGATAGTCTTTACTGACACTTTTGACGCTGCCCCAACCAACGGTGCTACACGTGTTCTGAGCATCGACAACAGCGCGACCAACGGTCAGTTCCCAAGCAGTATCTTCGACGTGTTTGGAATTGTTGATCGAAATGTCAACTTCGACTTTGCTGACGACTCGGTGATCAATAACTCTGATGCAGATCCTGCTAACGATGATTCGTTTGGATTGGTCAAGCCAGAGAAAATAGATATGTTTTTGGGCTTCGCCGACACCGACAATGGCGACAATCCCAACGGCGGTGACGTCAGCGTAACTTGGACCGTTGCGACCGCAGGCGCGACCGGGCTCAACCTGTCATTCGACATCGCAGCCATGGGTGATTTCGAATCCACTGACACGCTAACATTCACCGCTTCCTTCGACGGCGGTGCAGAGGAGACGCTTGTAACTAGTACTTTCATCGACACACCGGATACCGAAACATTCACTTACACATTAGATGACGGATCCCTAGCCACCCCGTTTAATAGTGATGACACGAACATCAAAGACCCTTTCGTGATCGACGGGCAAACGGTTATCAACGAATTTCAGACCTTTAGTTTTCCAATCACAGCAACCGGTTCTCAACTAACACTGACGCTTAATTACAACACCAACGGAGGCCCCGAACCGATGGCGATCGACAATGTGTCCGTGACATCTGGCGTTGTTGTTAGTGTGCTTAAGGGAGATGTCGACTTGAACGGTACAGTCAACTTTTTAGACATCCAACCGTTCATTGGCGTTCTATCAAGTAATGGTTCTCAAGCCGAAGCGGATTGCAATTGCGACGGCTCGGTAACTTTCTTAGACATCCAAGCATTTATCGACATTTTGGCCGGTAACTAATTCGGATTTTATAGGTGTTGGGACACTCAGCACGTAGTGATTTCCCCACGTGGCGCAGGCTAACAGCCTGCACCACGAATTTTACATTTTGCAGTTTATCGATACTATTTGAGTCTGGCAACCGCCCATACGAATGCTCTAATAAAGTGGGGTCACCAACGTATGCTGTTGGTTCTTCCAGATTCAGTTTTTTTATCGGAGTGTGGTTGTCCCGCCGTGGGTTGTTCTTCTCAAGTCGAATCTGCAGAATTTTCATAGATAGTTTCTTGGAGTAGTTATGTATCTCAAATCCACGGGTTCTCAGAACCTTTCGCCTCTACGGCGTAAACGAGGTAAGGCGTTTACGCTTGTTGAACTTTTGGTTGTGATTGCAATTATTGGAATTCTAATCGGCATGCTGTTGCCGGCCGTCCAGCAAGTCCGAGAAGCCGCCCGACGAATTCAGTGTGGTAACAATATGCGACAGTGTGCTCTTGCATGTCTCAATTACGAGAGCGCTAATATGAGATTTCCACCGGGACTTAATGTCCCAGTTCGTGAGGGAGGATCCGGTGGAGCATTGCGACCATCCTACGTCGACGCAAACGGCAACAATCCATCTGAGCCGCGAAGTGGGCAATTTGGCTCGTGGATGGTGTGGATCATGCCTTTTATCGAGGGCAACAACATATTCAATCAACTTGATACATCGGTTCGACAATGGGAAAACTTCGATTCTCCAGACGATCCCGGAGCTCAATCGTTCCCCAGTTACCTTTGCCCTTCCGATTTTGGTGAGACAGTATTTATATTTCCAGGAGGTAACTTTCCCGACTCTCACATAGCCGTTAACAGCTATTTTGGGAGCGCTGGCCAACGTGGTTGGTTTTATCGTAGCACTGGCCCTGGCACTGGGCGAACCTCGGACGGGATACTTTGCTACAACTCAAAAACCACCTTTGCAAACATTGCTGATGGTTCGACAAATACATTCCTAATTGGGGAACGGTATTCGTTTGACCCGAATTTCGAAAATTTTGAGCGACAACGAGGTTGGTGCTGGTCTGATCGCAATTCTGGTCGAAATTGTATAATTGGAATGTCGGCTCCGTTGAATTTTCAGGTTCCCGAAAGTACGCCCGTGAGTGCCAGTGGTACTCCGTTTTCAGTCGGAAACATCAAGTTAGATTCTTTCAGCAGCGGTCACCCAGGCGGGGCTAATTTTTCAATGGGGGATGGCTCTGTACATTTCATTAGCGACGGTGGTACAGGACAACTCGAGCTCCTTTTACAATTAGCCGTGATTAACGACGGGGAAGTAGTGAATGTCAAAGAACTATAGTGCTCTGATGACCAGATCTACCTTAATAAAAGCGATCTGCATCTTCAATATGTTCATCTTGTTTACGACAAGCGTTGGTTGCGACAACGGACCGAGTTTCGTTTCTGAAGTGACTGGCACAGTGACGATCGATGGCAAGCCATTTCCAAAGGTAAAAGTTACTTTCGTCCCCCAAATCAATATCGAAGGTAATTTTATGCCCACGGCTGTTACCGATGAGACTGGCAATTTTAGTTTGTCAATGCTGGGGGGCGAAGCAGGTTGCCCCGCAGTTGAATGTAAAGTTATAGTCACTGAACCTTCTCCTCCTAGTGAGATTCAGGAGAACATGATGGCTGAAAACCCTGACGATAGGATGCTAAAAAAATATCTAAGATCGCTCAAACATCGACCGATTCCCGAAAATTATACGCTTCTTAAATTTACGCCGTTTGTATTTGAAGTGAGCGATGACAATCATGTGTTTGATTTGGAATTGGAACGTTGAGGTCACATTGGACGGGGATAAAGGTGGGGAGGAAGTCTTTTCGGCCATTGATTCGAGTCGTATCATACGGGATGCTTCTTTCTTAAATGGAACGCTTGGCATAGGTGCGCTTAAAAGTCCACCTTCTGCTCTCTATTATCGCCTTCGCCTCCCAACGCCTTTGCATGTTGAAGCTATTTCCGAGCTCGCTAAACAACTCCGACTCGGACGAGTATGACGCTTGATGTGACGCTAACAATTGTGCCCACCCTTTGATAGCCATCTCAGCAGATTCCACAGGTACCCTCTCACAGCGAAGCGTCTGCCGGGTCAAACGATAACGCTTCTTACCTAAATAAACGAAGCCGTGAAATCGTTACGACCCACAAACGCTTCGTAGCAATCTCAGTGTCCGTTATCCGAAAACTCCCTTCTTGGGCCTATTTGAATAGTAGGTTTTTACGTCTTGTATCCCGTTGTGTCGGGAGCCAATGCGCGTAATTAACCTTTGATGGCTGCCCTGAACGGGTCGTTTTCGGATGCTTCCCAGCCCAGAATCCAATTTTTGCATCGATAGCAACGGCGTCGGTGAATCCAATGCGCTTCTGCAGACACAGTGCGCAGTTTCTGAAGCTTCCACCGAAGTAAACCGCGCAGTCCCATTGCCGCCATCGGCTTCGACCCATATACGGAAGTTCACGCTCAACCAGGAAGGCGCCGACGCCTCCAACACTGTGGAACTGGGTTTCGAAAAACGCAATCGTGAATTTGCAGTCGGTCGGCATTGCGCCCAAGCAGCACTGCAACAATTCGGCATCACCGCTGATGTGCCGGTCGATGTCGATCGAAAACCTGTCTGGCCCGCCGGCATCGCCGGTTCCATCTCACACAGCCACCACTACGCGTGGGCGACCGTCTTAAAACAGGATGCGGTACTTAAAAGCATTGGCATCGATACCGAAATCATCGTCGATGACGCGACTCTCGGTCAGGTTGTCAACGAGATCACAACCGAAGCCGAACAAGCACGACTCTCGGACATCCACTCCGATCATCGCACAGCCTTCACGATTCTATTTTCTGCCAAAGAGAGCATTTACAAATGCTTGTACCCAATGAACCAGCAGTTCTTCGGCTTTCACGATGTTGAACTCATTGCGGCGACTGACCAAACCGTCACCTTCGCGCAGCAACCCTCCAATCCCAACTATTCAATTGCCCCCCGGCAATTGACGGCGCATTACACCATTCACCAAAACGATGTCTTCTCTGCGATTTGGATCTAACGATGAGTCTCTTCAAGAAAAAATTCAACAACAACGTGGCGGATTATCCGACCAGCGTAACGCTGCAAGAGATGATTTCAGCTACCGTAGCAAAGCATCCCTCCAATGTCGCAAGCGTCTACCAAGACGATTCTATTTCCTATCGTCAATTGGAACAGCGGTCCAATCAACTGGCGCACTACCTAATTGCCCAGGGCGTTGAAGCAGGAACGTTAGTAGGCCTTTGCTGCGACCGGAACATTGACGTCGCGGTGATGATTCTTGGGATCCTGAAAACCGGAGCCGGTTACGTCCCCTTGGATCCTGAATACCCGTTAGATCGTATTCAGTTCATGGCCACCGACAGCCAATTAGCGTTCATCGTCGGACATGAGGCCCACCGCGACTTAATTCAGACGCTGGGCCCCGAGTTCTTACTGACCGATGCAGAAACCGACAAAATCCAAAGCTGTAAATCGACGGATCCAAAGATTTCGGTCGACCCCGATAAAAGCATCGCCTACGTCATCTACACGTCGGGTTCTACCGGCCGACCGAAAGGCTGCTTGGTTCCGCACGCACCGGCGGTCAACCAAACGTTCGCAATGGGCGACCGTTTGAAGTTCAGCCAGAGTGATAGTTTGCTGGCAACAACAACGTTAGCATTCGATTTTTCCATCATGGAACTATTCGTTCCGCTGCTGCACGGCGGAACGTTGGTGATCGCCGATCGCCAAACGGCCAAGGACAACGATGCATTGGTCGCCGCGATCGAAAAATACAACGTCACCTTCATGCAAGGCACTCCCGCGATGTGGCGGTTGATCTGCCAAACAGATTTTGCCGGTGGCCCGCACATGACATTTGTCGCCGGTGGTGAAGCACTTCCACGAGACCTCCTTCAGCCGATGCTAGATCGCTGCGGACGTTTGTTTAATCTCTACGGCCCCACCGAAACCTGCGTGGGTTCGAATATGGGCCAGATCAAAACTGCCCAAGAGCGCGTTACCGTCGGACCGACTTTCAATAACTACAACGTCTACATCGTCGATGACGCGGGTAAGCAATGCCCACCGGAAACTGATGGTGAAGTCTGGATTGGCGGCGCTGGAGTCGCCGCCGGCTACCAAAATCGTCCCGAATTAACGGCCGAAAAGTTTGTTACCTTCGCCGGCGAACGCGTCTACCGCAGCGGCGACCTCGGCCGGATGACCAAAGACGGTTTGCTGGAAATCGTTGGACGGATCGACAACCAAGTCAAAATCGCCGGGCACCGAATCGAACTCGAAGAGATCGACGCCGAAATGGCCAGCTGCGAAAACGTGCGGCTCGCCGCTACGGTTGTCCAAGAACTATCGGCCGGCGACGTTCGTTTGATCGGTTACGTCATCGCCGAAGACAGTTCAACCGTCGATCTAGGCCAGATTCGTAGCGCGATTTCCAAAACGCTGCCCGAGTATATGGTGCCGGCGTTGTTGACCGAGGTCAGCGAATTCCCGTACACGCCCAGCGGAAAACTTGATCGCAATTCGTTCCCGGACCCATCGTCGGATCGGCCCGATTTGCCAACAGCCTACGCCGCACCAAAATCAGAAGACGAAAAAGCACTTTGCCAAATTTTCGGCGAAGTATTGGCCATCAATCGTGTCGGGCTCAACGATAACTTTTTCGAAATGGGTGGCAACTCGATTCGCGCTATCAAAGTTGTCTCAATCGCCAATGAAAAAATGGACCTAGGCTTAACCGCCGCTCAGTTCTACGATGCTCCGTCGGTTGCTCAGATACTCTCAAGCAAACAAGACGCGGGAAAGTTCGCCGCCAAGGCACGCGTTAACCGCAACCGCGATGAAAAACAGTCCGATCAGTTCGCAATCATCGGACTGGCGGCGCGGCTTCCGGGCGCAGACAGCGTCCAGCAGTTCTGGGCTAATTTGCTCGCGGGGGAAGAGTCAATTCGCTTCTTCAAGCCCGAAGAGCTCGACCCGTTGGTGCCGCAATCGGTACATGAAGCGGAAAATTACGTTCCAGCGCGTGGAATCATTGAAGACGCCGATCACTTCGACGCACGGTTCTTTGGCATCACGCCGCGCGAGGCCGAAATGATCGACCCACAGCAACGCATCATGCTCGAAACGGCATGGACAGCCCTAGAAGACGCGGCCTGCGTACCGGATACCTTCGCAGGTAAAATCGGTATCTGGGCAGGGACTTACGCGACCAGTTACTATTCGCAAATCCTACTCCGTAACCCCGATGCCATCGCCAGGTTCGGTGAATTCCCTACGCTGGTTGCCAACGAGAAAGATTTCATCGCAACGCGTGTGGCCCATCGTCTGAACTTAACCGGACCCGCGATCAACGTGAACACGGCGTGCAGTACGTCACTGGTCGCCATCATCCAGGCGTGTACATCGCTATCGGCCGGACATTGCGATGCTGCGATCGCCGGTGGGACGTCGGTCCAATTCCCACAGAACCAGGGACATCTTCATCAAGAAGGAAACATCTTCACGCCCGACGGACATTGTCGCCCCTTCGATGCCAGTGCCGCTGGAACGTTGTTCAGCGATGGTGCCGGCGCGGTTGTCATCAAACGATTGGACGACGCGGTAGCGCAGGGTGACCATATTTATGCGGTCATCCGCGGATACGGAATCAATAATGACGGCGGCGAAAAGGCCAGCTTCTCCGCGCCCAGCATCGAAGGGCAAGCCGGCGCGATCGCGATGGCGCTGGATCATGCGGACGTTGACGTCGAAAGTATCGGATACATCGAAGCCCACGGCACAGCGACCTTGATCGGCGATCCGATCGAAGTTTCAGCGTTAAAGAAAGTCTTTGCGGCGCGAACCGACAAGAAACAATTTTGCAAAATCGGATCAGCAAAAAGTAACGTCGGCCATACGGTCGCTGCGGCAGGAGTGACGGGATTGATTAAGACCGTTCTTTCGTTGCACCATGAGCAAATCCCAAAGACGTTGCACTTTGAGAATCCCAACCCACAAATTGATTTCGCCAACAGCCCATTCTCGGTCACCGATCACCGCACAGAGTGGCCAAGAACCGAGACACCTCGGCGGGCAGGCGTGAGTGCTTTTGGTGTTGGCGGAACAAACGCACACATTGTTTTGGAAGAAGCCCCGCTTCGTGCTGCGAAAACTGCTGAGCCGCAAGGCGCTAGCCGCGGGTGCGTATCGCAGGAAGACACATCGGGTAAGGGTGCGGGCGACGAACCGGCGGCTAGCGCCTTGCCGCTCTTCGGTGCGGCGGCTGATACTCGGCAGCCGGTTCAGATCTTTCCCGTTAGCGCGAAAACAAAAACAGCACTTCCAAGCCGTATGGTTCAGATCACGGGCGTGCTTACTCCGGATCACGACATGCACGATGTCGCGACGACGCTTCAGCAAGGCCGCGCCGCCCAGATGTTTCGAGGATTCGTTGTCGCTCAAACGGCAAAGGAAGCCGCCGAAAAGTTTGCCAAAGGAAAAATGCCTGACGTGATGACCGGCAAAGCCGGAAACAGCGGACGGGAAATTGTGTTCATGTTCCCTGGCCAAGGCGCTCAATACGTGCGGATGGGACAGAACCTTTACCAACACAATGTCGTCTTTAAAACGGCACTCGATCGGTGCAGCGACATTCTCACACCGCTGCTCAAACGAGACCTACGCGATGTACTGTTCCCTGAAGAGGGTGGCGAAGAGGCATCCAAAGAAATCCTTAAGAACACGCGATTCACTCAACCCGCGCTTTTCGCCTTAGGATATTCGCTGGCCCAAGTATGGATGGACTGGGGCGTTACTCCAAATCGTCTGATGGGTCATTCCATCGGCGAATTCGCAGCGGCCTGCGTTGCCGGCGTCTTCTCTCTCGAAGACGGGCTAAAGATGATCGCCAAACGTGGCGAACTCATGGAAGCCCTTCCCGGTGGCAGCATGGCCAGCGTTCGCAAAAGTGGGCGAGAAGTCGAAGCACTCATCAGTGGTGACATCGCCGTTGCGGCATACAACGGACCTGAACTATGTGCTGTGGCCGGTCCTGATGATCAAGTCGCCGCTTTTGTAGAAAAATTAGAATCGCAAGACATCGCCTGCCGCGCCCTTCATACCTCTCATGCATTTCACAGCTCGATGATGGACTCGATCGTCCAGCCGTTTGAAACGTTCATTGAGAACATCGACCTACATCCGCCCCAATTGCCAATCGTTTCAACCGTCACCGGCAAAGCCATGACCGACGAAGATGCTACGTCGGCGATGTACTGGGCCGAACATTTACGCCGCCCCGTGCGTTTCTCGGATGCGGTGGAGGTGATGTGGGAGCAAGACGATACCCGAATCCTAATCGAACTGGGACCGCGTAAGACGTTGGCAACTTTGGCGATGCAGCATGCGGCGGATCGAAAGAAGCAAACCGCTATCCCGTCGCTCTCCAGCCACGCCGACGACAACGAAGAATTCAAAGCCATGTTGACCGCCGCCGGATCGCTATGGTTGGCTGGCGTCAATATTGCTTGGGCTCGTCTAACGATTGGGCAGGGGCGAAAGATCCCCTTGCCCACATATCGGTTTGAACGCAAGAAATTCTTCGTCCAGCCGATGCTCACGATACCGCATCAAATACCACCAGATCAATTACAGCCTGACATCCAACCAAACCAACCAGAACCAACTATTCAACAATCCCTACCGAATCAAATTCCTGTTACGAAAGCGAAACCCATGAATAACCGTCAACCAAAAATCACCGAAGCGATTTATGAAGTCTTTGAAAACACTTCTGGCTACGACTTAACCGAGTTCGATGGAGACACAACCTTCTTCGAAATGGGACTGGATTCATTGGTACTGACGCAGACCGCGACAGCGCTGAAGAAAGAGTTTGCCGTGGATATCACGTTCCGGCAGCTGCTGGAACAAGTGCCAACGGTTGATTCATTGGCACAATTTTTGGACGCAGAAGCGCCTGCAGATAAATTTGCGGCCGAAGCTCCTGTAGATTCCGTTATCAACACGCCGACTGTGGCACCAACGTCAGTCGTCGAAACAGAGTCAGCAATCAACGCCGCACCGATGCAACAAATTGCCGCGACACCAGCACCGGCTCAAACCGTTACGATGCAGCCTGTTGCATTTCAACCGGCAGCGCTGTCTAACGACCCTAACGTTCAGTCGGTAATTCAAAACCAACTGCAGCTCATGTCGGCTCAGCTTCAACTGCTTGGCGGAGCTGCTCCCGTTGCCGCCGCCCCGCTACCTGTGCCGCAAGGTCCTAGCCGCGGGTGCACCAGTCAGGAAGCTGCGGGACTAGTAAAGGCAAACGCACCGGCGGCTAGCGCCTTGCCGCTCACGGCAGCGGCCGCCAGCACCGATGACGCGGGCGATGCTAAAAAGAAGGCATTCGGTGCCGCTGCACGCGTTACGCTATCGGCTGACACACTGTCTGACGTTCAAGAGAAGGCACTCAAAGACCTGATCCGTTTGCAGTGCGAAGCGATGCCAAAAAGCAAAGCTTTCGCTCAAGAGCACCGTAAATATTTGGCGGACCCACGAACCGTTTCAGGTTTCCGCCCTGACCTCAAAGAACTCGTCTTCCCCGTTGTCGTTGACCGCACCAAAGGTGTCAATCTATGGGACTTAGATGGCAACAAGTACATCGACTTCACCTGCGGCTTCGGCAGCAACTTCCTTGGCCACGTTCCGGAATTTGTGGTTGATGCGGTTAGCGACCAGCTCCGCACCGATTACTCGATCGGCCCCCAAACGCCGCTGGCAGGTGATGTTGCCAAACTGGTTCATGAACTTACCGGCAACGAGCGAACAGCCTTCGCCAGTACGGGCTCTGAAGCCGTCATGTGTTGCACTCGTCTGGCGAGGACGTACACAGGCAAAGACCTGATCGTCTACTTCAGCGACGATTACCACGGCATTTTGGACGAAGTGATCGTCCGCGGAAACAAGAAGGGAAAAAGTTTCCCAGCCGCGACGGGCATCCCAAAGAGCCACGTTGAAAACGCGTTAATCTTACCTTGGGCAGATCCTAAATCACTGGACGTCATCCGCGAACGCATCGACGAATTGGCAGGCATCTGCTTAGAGCCCGTTCAAGGCCGACGGCCCGAATGTCAACCGAAAGAGTTCATCCAAGCTCTCCGTGACATCACCGAAGATGTCGACACGGCATTGATCTTCGATGAAGTCATCACTGGTTTCCGCATCGCGCCCGGTGGAGCCCAAGAGTACTACGGCATCCGCGCTGATCTATGCAGCTACGGCAAGGTTTGCGGTGGCGGACTTCCAATCGGTCTCATCAGTGGAAAAGCCCAATACATGGACGGATTGGACGGCGGTTTCTGGGAGTTTGGCGACGATTCACGTCCAGAAGCGGGCATGACTTATTTTGCCGGCACCTTCCTGCGTCACCCACCTGCTCTCCGCGCCAGCAAAGCGATTTTGACCTACATCAAAGAGCAAGGCCAACCGCTTTACGATCGCATCAATGCTTTGGGAGACTACGCAACAGAACAACTTAACGCCATGTTCAAGCGTATGGAAGTTCCAATGGAAGCTGGCAACTTCGGCACGCTGTTCAAGATCCAGATCAAAGAAGACCTGAACTACAGCGAGCTAATTTTTAGCGGACTGCGTCGCCGCGGCATGTTTATGTACGACCATCGCCCCAACCTAATGACAACTCAGCACACCCATGCTGACGTTGACGCCATGGTGGCGGCCTTTGAAGAAACCTTGTGCGAACTACAACCGTTAGGCTTCGTGCCGGGTGAAGGTTACAAGAACGCCAAACCGGAGTTCGATGCAAATAAGCCGCCTCAATCGGATGCCAAAATTGGCAGAGACCGTGCCGGCAACCAAGCTTGGTTTGTTCCAGACATGGGCAACCCTGGCCAGTTCACTCAGGTCAGTCAAAGCAACGTAATGTAGTAATACCTCGGTGCCAGGTCGTCAAAGCCGCCCCGGCCTAAAGTAGCGGAACGGCGCAAGCCGCCCGGCTCAAAGTAGCGGAACGGCGCAAGCCGTCCGGTTTCACCACTGGATAACCATCGGCAAACTGGAGGGCTCGCGGCCAACCGCTACGCTAATGCGAGCCCCCGAAAAATCAACACCCCTCCCAAACCAACAAACTCATCATGTCGACTAACAACACAACATCGTCAACCACCCAATCAGCGATCGCCCCAGTGATCGTCGGATCTGACTCTAACATTGAAAAGACGTTCCCTGCCACCGATGCACAAATCGAAGTCTGGCTCGGCAGCCAACAAGGCATCGACGCGTCATGTTCTTTCAATGAAATTGCCACCGTCGTTTTCGAGGGTAACTTAGACGTCGACAAACTTCAAACCGCGATTGATAAAACGGTTCAGCGCAACGATGCACTCCGCAGCGTTTACTCCGCTGACGGTAGCACTATGCGGGTGAAGAAAGACCAACCACTCAGTTACAAGTTCGAAGACTGGAGTCATGAAAACGACCTCAACTTTGCCAACCGGCAAAACGAATTAATCATTGAGCAAGGCAATCTGCCTTTCGACCTTGAGCATGGCCCGTTGGCGCGGTTGATTGTCCAAAAAGCAAGCGATCAAAGGCACTATCTGACCATTAACGCACACCACATTCTCCTCGATGGTTGGTCGTTGGCCGTTTTGATACGCGACCTAGGATATTTCTACGATGTTGAAAACGGTGTTGAGCGCGAACCTTTGCCAACGGCGATCAGCTACGAAGCGTTCTCTACAGCGATGACAGACTACTATCACAGCGACCAGCAATCGGCCGATGAAAAATACTGGACAGAGAAATTTTCCGATTCAATTCCCGTACTTGATCTTCCCATCGTCGACAAACGGCCGACCGTAAAAACGTTTGCCGCCGGTCGTCACGATCACGTCTTAGGCGTGGACATGGTCCAAAGTTTGAAAAAGTTGGGCGCAAAATCGGGATGCAGTTTATTCAACACGATGCTGGCCGCATTCCAGGCTTACATCAGCCGTATTTCGGGAGCCAGCGATTTTTCGTTAGGGATCCCGACCTCTGGACAAGCCACGATGGACTTCCCCGATCTGTTGGGAATGTGCGTCAATACAATCCCACTTCGGTCGACGGTCAATCGCGATCTTCCATTCGCGGACTATATGAAGCAGTCGCGCAACGAATTGCTGGACGCGCTGGAACACCAACGATTGTCGTTCGCGTCGTTGCTGCGAATCGTCGCCCCACCACGTGATCCGAGCCGATCGCCCATCGTCAGTGTTTCTTTCAACCTTGATCCTGAATTAAACATGGATGAAATGGGTTTCGAAGGCGTCGACCTCAAAGTTATCGTCGAACCTCGTGCCTATGAGAATTTCGAGTGGTTTGTGAACGGCGTAATTCAAAAAGATCGCTCCGTCGAATTCCAAGTTCAATACAACTCAGATTTATTCTCTCAAGAGCGTATGGTCGACATCTTTGAAGGCTTCGAGCGTTTCATTGGCGAGATCGCCGACAATCCTGATGGGACAATCAACAGCTTCAACGCGGTCAGCGTCAGCCAACAGGTAAAACTTGCCGTTGACTTCAACGCAACTCAGCTGGAGTACCCATCCGATTCGACACTGCATCAGCAATTCTCAAAACGGGCGTCCGCTTCGCCCAGCAAAACATGCGTCCGCTTCGACGACATCGACTTAACCTACGCTCAAGTTGACCAGCGATCCAACCAGATCGCGGCCTACCTTATCGAACAGGGAATCGGCGAAGGCGACCTTGTCGGCATCTGTGTTCATCGAACCGAACAAATGTTGGTTCAGCTATATGGAATTTTGAAAACGGGTGCGGGATACGTTCCGCTGGACCCTGACTACCCAACCGATCGCTTGCAGTATATGTGCGAACACTCAGGTTTGAAGTTGGTCGTGACCGAGCAATCACTCGCTGAGACGGTCGCCGAGTTTGGCAAACCAAGCATTATGATCGACAGCGTTTCGGCTGACATCGACGCTCAATCTACCGAATGCCCACCACAATCGGCGCATGCGTCCAGCGTCTGCTATGTGATTTACACATCCGGTTCTACTGGCAAACCCAAAGGCGTCCGTGTACCTCATGGCGCGGTGTTGAACTTCCTACACAGCATGAAAGCCGAACCAGGGTTCACCGCCGATGACTCTGTCTTGGCCGTCACGACGCTGTCGTTTGATATCGCTGTACTGGAACTGTTTTTGCCTTCGTTATTCGGCGGTACGGTCGTGGTTGCCGATCACCGAATCACCACCGACGGAATTGAAATGGGCAAAGCCCTTGAGCAATACGGCATCGCGCTTCTACAAGCGACGCCAGCGACATGGCGTTTGCTGTTGGCCGCGAACTGGACCGGAAAAAAAGATCTGAAGATTCTTTGCGGTGGCGAACCCATGCCGGCCGACCTCGTGGCTCCGCTGTTAGAGCGCTGCGACCAATTGTGGAACATGTACGGTCCCACCGAAACCACCGTTTGGTCGACCGCTTTCCAAATCACCTCTGCCGATGATCCAATTTTGGTCGGACGTCCGATTGGAAACACTCAGATCTATATTTTAGATAACCAAGGCAATCCCGTCCCCGTCGGCAGCGAAGGTGAAATATTCATTGGTGGTGCGGGCGTAACACTTGGCTATATGAACAAACCGCAGCACACTGCCGAACGCTTTGTTGACCATCGCTGGTTTAACCCGTTCTCAAGTTACGTCAGTGACAAAATTTATAAGACGGGCGACATCGGCCGCTACCAAGCCGATGGGAATATTGAATTCCTCCGTCGCAACGACAAACAGGTGAAGGTACGCGGCTTCCGAATTGAACTGGGCGAGATCGAAGCGGTCCTGAAAAACCACGATGCCGTTGAGCAAGGTGTTGTCATCGTTCGAGAAGACACCGTTGGCGACACGCGACTGGTTGCCTACTGGGTCGGTAACGCCGATGCTCAGGAGGTGCGTGAGCACCTACGATCATCGTTGCCTTACTACATGATTCCACAGCACTTGATGCCACTAGCATCGATGCCGCAAACAAACAACGGCAAAATCGACTACAAAGCATTGCCGGCACCACAGCAGAACACCACCGAGGTAGAGATCCAAGCCGCCCCTGAAACGGCTGGCGAAAAACTGTTGGTTGAAGTCTGGCAGAATGTTCTGGACTCAGAAGATGTTGGTATTCACGACAACTTCTTTGATCTTGGTGGTCATTCCTTATTGGTAATGAAAGTGATCACCGAAGTCGAATCGCGCACCGGCGTAAAACTGTCGCCACGTGATTTCCTGATTGGTACAGCCGGTCAAATGGCCGAGCAATTGGAGGACGCCTGTCCGGCGGAATCAAATTCCAGTGATTCGGCAAGCATTGTTCAGCCTGCTGTGATCGCGCCAACATCAACGCCCGAACCGACCAAAGAGGCCGTGGCTGATGATGAGGCTCCCGTGTCAAAAGCAAAGCGTCTGCTGAAGTTTTGGGATTAATGTTCTAAAAGAACTGCGCCCTACGACATTCTCAATCTCACCTACAAACAGCCGCCTTGCTTTCAGCAAGCGGCTGCTTCTGGTTCAGCTGGTTACCAAGCGAGTGGTCGTGAAGAACTTTCAGTTGAATCACTTGTTTCGAAATGCGCGACTGAGTTGGAGGTAGGCGTTTTGTAGCTCCATAGATTGCTCCTTAACTCTAGAGAGTTGTCCGGCTTCAATATCATCTCTCAATTCATCCAATTTCGCGCGATAGACATGTGATTTAGCGCGTTTAAATTCGCTGATGCTGCCCGTTCTAAGGAGGACTCCTACCTCTAGCCGTCGTGAAAGGTCATCACAATACATGACCCATTTATTGACTCCCTCCCAATCTTTGGTTCTTGCAGCGAGCACACAGTTCGTATTGATCGCCGTTAGTTCTCCAAGCACAGTTTCGGAATCGGGATAGTATAAGTACGTCCCCGCCGCGCTCGCCATTACTAAACCGACGCAGGCCACCAGTCCGATCACCCAAGTTGGCAATTCGACCTCCATCACTGGAGACGATGATTCTCGATGAGTTAGCAACCATTTCTGAAGATCAAATCGGGACTCTAAAATTCTAAACCCGATCCCAATCACCGCCAGCATACCCAGTAGCTGGACGCCGCTTCGACCACCGCCGCTCAAGCGTTCACTGATTTTGTTAACCGCATCATCCATGAGCCCATTCTGCCCGCTTTGGAAGGGATGCGTATATACGTCGAACGCATGTGTGTGTCCCGAAGGGCTAACTCCCTTAGGATAAAGCGGTTTGTCCATCGCATAAGCCAATCCTATCGTCAAAGACAGTAGCAATGTAAAAAACGAAATAGCTTTGCGAACGCCAAACGCACTCCCGAACCAACAGAGCAATCCGATGTTGACGCCGGCACCAAGAATTAACAACGAGAACGCGGCTCCCACCGAATTACCGTGCTGAAACATCCCACCAATCTGGCTCATCGCCAACAAAGGAGTCGTGTAAACAGGCGTCACATAGAACGCCATAAACACGGGCGCAAAAATCTTATCGGGTTCCGTTTCTCCCTGCAGCGATCCATGAGCCACGGCAACCGAAATCGCCGTGGACGCCAAAATTCCAATCGCGATAAAAACCACCGACCAACTGACTATCTCAGTCGATGCCGCATGCAACACAGCCACGGATCGACGAACACCGGACGTGGCGACTCCAGAGGTGCTTTGATCTGACTCCGTTGCTGAGGGAGAAGGGGTATCCTGATAGGACAATCGCCCCCAGACCGCTCCCAAAACGGTAACCACCAACATCGCTGCAGCACTGAAAATTACGATCGTCATCGGATCAGAAAGCGATAACCCGTAGAGCACTGACAGCGGATTAAACAGCGGCGCAGTTAAACCGAACGCGACGATCGTCCCAGGTTTCACTTTGGCGCGATACAGCTCACGCACCACGGGGATCACACCCAATGAACAGACCGGCAGCAACATCCCAATGCCCCAACCGATCAACAGCCCAAATCGACCGTCGTTACCAAAGAGCGACTGAATTTTCTCCTTACCCAGCATGCAACGGGCAATCGCAGCGATAAAGCAGCCAAATGCGATCCAGATCGCTGAATCAATTAACACCTCCGCAGCGCGAAGCGCCGCCCCCGAAAGATAGTATTCCATCATTTAGCCACACCGCCTTTAGGAGCCGCAATCTTTTTAAGCTGGACCAACATTGCATCCACCTGGCCAGATTGCTTTTTCCATGAATCACGAAACTGAGGATCGTTAACATCGCTGGCAATTGACGGCAGCACATTTTTCATTTGCTTCGACGCGCTAGAAACTGATTCCCAATCCGCCTCTCCCAGATCTGATTTTGCAGCCAGGTCTGGCAACCATTTCACGATGTCGGCAAATTCCTTTCGGCAGTCCACCTCCATCGTGTGACGCTCGATAGATTCCTGCTCGTGGTCGTGGTCATCGTGTTCATCATACCCGCCTGTGCTATCATATTCGTCTGCACAATAGAAATGCGAGTGTGCAGCAGCTCCTTCACCATGGACAACTTCGACGTACTCAATTTTTCGCGCCTGAGGCAATGCTCCGGCGCCGATGACCGCTTCATGAATTAGTTCCAGTCGCTCGACCGCCGCGGATAGATTCTCAGGACGATGAAAGTTTAGCCCCGGGTGTGCGGGCTTTGATTCGGACGAAGAAGTCCCGGGTTGCGTTTGCACGTCACATCCCAACAGCAGTATTGGCAGAAGAATAGAAAAACTGAGCAGGACTTTTGGGAAATATTTCATTTCGGACTTTGGGGTTAAATTTGTTGAAGGTACGCGATCTCAAGCGCCAGGCACACTGACCGAACCGATCACTTCATCAACGACCGCTTCGGTACCACGGGAATCTCCCGAGATGCGCAAACACAACACACAAAAAGCGACCGTCTTTATGTCGTCGGGGATCACAAATCGACGTCCTTGGAGATACGCCCACCCTTGCGCCATGCGCTGCCAGATGATCAGTCCCCTCGGGCTAAGACCAAACACAGCGCCCGGATGTTCCCTAGTGGCTGTCGCAAGGTCCACCAGGTAACCGCGCACCGATGAGCTGACTTCGATGCTCTTGACCAACGTTTGTAGCGTCGCGAGTTCTTTTAGTGAGATCACCGGTTGGTCGTCGTTGACGTTCTGAGAACATCCCACATTTTCCTCCAGCATCGTAATCTCGTCGGAACGAGCTGGATAACCGATACTCAGTTTGATCGCGAAGCGGTCCAGTTGTGCCTCCGGCAATGGATACGCGCCGTGACTTTCAATCGGGTTCTGCGTAGCAATCACTAGAAAAGTACTGGCCAACGGCATCGTCTGATTGTCGATCGTCACTTGCCGTTCGGCCATCGCTTCGAACAAGGCGCTTTGTGTTCTTGGGGTCGCGCGGTTGATTTCGTCAGCCAACAACAGATCGGAGAAGATTGGGCCTTGCCGAAAATCAAACTCTTGCGTTTTCTGATTAAAAATATTGAACCCGGAGATATCCGTCGGAAGTAAGTCGGGGGTACACTGAACCCGCGCGAATTGCCCGCCGATCGCCGATGCTAACGCTTTGGCCAGCGTCGTCTTGCCAAGCCCAGGAAGGTCTTCCAACAATAAGTGACCTTGGGCAAGAACGCAGGCGATCACCTTTTCAACGACGTCGGCTTTCCCGATCAGCGCCGCGTTCAAACGCGTTCGCAACAAATCTATACTGGCGTCAATCGCGGGAGTATTTTGCTGAATCATATAGCGTCAACTTTCGTTACATCGGTTTGATATTCTCTAATTTTCTTTAGCGTCAGCAGGTCCAACGAATCGCGGCAAACGGCGACCAATTCTGTTTTAGAAATCGTTGGAGGTACGCTTGAGAAGTTTTGCGCATTCCAAAGATCGCAGAAATCCGGCGATTCATTGGGAGCAACTCGTCGATACCACGATCTGATCGTCTCACAAGCCGGACGTTGGTCACCAGCAAATCGGAACCGTAAATCAATTAGCTGCCGAGTCGTTCTCAGTAGCCGCTTCGGCCACAATGTGCTGATAAGAAACCACCACGCAAACATCAACGAGGTGATCAATTCCGCGCGGAATACGAACAATGCCGCTGAGCAGCTGAACAAAAAGACCGAGGTCATCGGATTCTTCCAAATGAAGTTCCACAACATGGATGCTTTGGCGCTAACGAATTGCCACAAGGTCTGCGTGCTGTAAGGCATTGGAAAACCAGGCGTTGGTTCAACCGGCGTCCAGAACCTTCCATCAAGGCAAACTTCGGGCCACATGTGAAGATTGCTGGAGGTAACATTCGATTGCCCGGCCCACGAATCGTAGTCCGAATCCTGAACCAAAAACCCACTGGTCAGGCGCGTCGGGTATCCTGCCGTTCGTAGCGCCAACGCGCAAGTCGTGGCAAACATATATGACGGTCCGCCGTGTTGGTCAAAGAAGCGCCCCACTGTATCGTCGGTCTGTTCGTCAACTTCCCAGTTTGGCTTCAAATCAAAATCAGCACGCAATTGGTTGACAATCGCTTCGACTTGTTTCCAACCAGGTGCAATGCCTGCTGTGTACTCCGCTGATAGTTTGCGGATCTTTGAGGTCGTGTTGTTTTCGGGCAATTGCAGAAATCGCGACTCCTTGCTTTCTCGATCACCCTTAGAACCAGCGGCCGGCTGACGATATTTTCTCGACCGCATCATGTGAAAATTGGGGACGAAGCTCTGAAGATCAATAATGGTATGCGTGGCAATAGCATCGCCATCCATCCGCACCAATCCCGCTTCGTTGAAGCGGAATAAATCAAGATTGTCGACCTGCGGAATGTGCCAACGCTCAAGTAGCGCAGGGGCCGGAAGCGTGCTGGTTTGCAAACGCATGATCTTTACGCAGTGTGACCGGGTTGTAGTCAGGTAGTCGCTCGCAGCCCGAGCCAGTCGAAAGATGGACCTGCTGCTCTGTTTCTCGATCACGATGCTTGGATTTTGAGGGAGGCTAACGTTGTTCGTTGGTGTCGTCCAATCCCAGCCATCGAAATGATGAAATGAGTTGTTCGCAAACCGGGCCGGAACGGATCCCTCCACAAAGAATAGAGCTTTAGTAATCTTGCTCTCAAGTTCGAGGGTATTGGTATCATCAGAGTTACGCATGGTGCGAAAGGTGCGGCCCGCCTGTTCGGACTGCTTCACATCATGCAAGTGTTTGGCCTGAACATCCAAAGAGATTGCTCGTGTGCGTGTTCTCTTTCGCGCGGGGCCTTCATACTGCTCAGAAAGAACATCGTAGAGCGAAGGCTTGTCGTCTTCGATAAACTCATTTGAATCAACAGCGCCCGTGGTGCTGGCATTGTTTCCGGCGGTCAACATTCTTCCGTCTCCGATTCCAGAGATCGCAAAATCACTCTGTCGCCCTTTTTCGCCTCCCGAAAATGGGGTGAACCCATTCATGCCGATACCATATTGAGTAATCGGCAGCAGCGCTGCGACGAAGATGACCACTGCAATAACGAGCGTCGTGATGCCTACCGCGGCGCCCTGCACCGGCAGAAGCCGTGCGTTTCCGTCAATGGATTTTGTCTCGAGCCGACTCCAGTATTGCCCCAACAGCCACCACAAAGTAGCCACCGCGAACAAACTTGAAGTGACAAAAACCTCGATTTTGTCCGCCATGCAGCAAACGAAAAAGACAATCGCCCCACACAATACCAGACTCGCCCGTTCAAAACCGGGGACTCTTGAGAAGACGGCCAAGTACCAGCCTACACTTTGAAGAACGAAAAGAGCGATAATCTCTGGCGCGTCTCCGCAGCCGAATTGCCGGATTGTAATGTGCCAGCCAACGACCAGCATTGCGATCATTAAGGCACCCGCCTGAAATCCCCACACCGTCGATGGCGATAGCTTAGATAGGCTCGTTTGAGCAAAACGCCCACGCAAGAACAGGTAAGCAATCACTGGAATGAACACGAAAATGGCGAATTCGGTATACAAGAGAGACGGGCACATTCCATGTCCACTGCGGAATACGCAGGTAGTCAAAACTGCCAAGGACGCTGTAATGATGATGCCGCTGCTGGGTGCCAGCGCCGTTGCAAGAAGACTTCGGCTTCTTGGTTCAACGGAAGTTTTATTAAACTTCATGAGCAACACTTCCGCTCCAACCGGCCGCTAGTTGACTCGGTGCCAAATCGGGGGCCGTGATTTGAATTCCAATTTGGTCAGAAACACGCTGCCCAACGAGTCGACTCAGCTTCACTTCATTTCTTCCATCAAAGCCTTCAAGCTCGATCTGAATTAGCTGCACAGCAGGCATGGCTCCCATCGCGATTAGATCCGAAGCACTGGTGGTCACCCAAAAAGTACGACCTTCGCAGGCAGCTACCTGTTTTGACAATATGGCTTTGCGGGACTCCGCATTACATGCCAGTGCTGCAGAATCAAGCGTAGGTAGATCTGCCAAAAAATCCATCATCGCGTCAACACCCGATCGATTGTCAACTACCTCTCGTTGATAGTTGGGAATTCCCAGACACACCAATCGCACTGGCAAACAGGAATTGTGAAGATGATTGCATAAGGATGCCCCGATTCGGATGGCACATTCAAAACTGTTATGGATTCCCTTACCGGTGTGGTGCGAAGGCGACAAATCAATTACAACCGTTGCAGCAGACGTCGTTGGTGTCTGCCGCTCACGCACCATTAATCGTTGGCTACGGATAGACTGAGCCCAGTGAACGCTGCGGATCTGATCTCCGTCCCGATACTGGCGAACGCCGATTGTTTCGCCTTCATTGCCGGACCGGTCCACCAACGATCCCTGCAGGTTAAAACGATTGGTGTCTACTTTGGGATAGCCTCCCAAAGGTTCGACTGAAGGCCAAACGCGAATGCTGGCCGATTGGGATACCAGTTTTGAGATATCCTTGAGACCGAATGGAAATGCATTGGTCACTTGCAATTCACCTCTGGGCAATCGTCCACGTCGCCGAGGCGTCACGGGAATTTGAAACTCGGTTTCGGACCAAGCCGACACGCGCCGCAACGAAAACATGACAGGCTCAGCATTTTCTTCTAATTCTTGAAGGAAGTCGCCTTTGACCATCATTCCAAAGATCGGTAGCGGCCAAAAATTTCTTACTCGGAAAACAAGCGTCAATGACTCGCCCTCTCGCAGGCGCACCTCAGGTATCATCAGTTCGCAAGCCACACCCTTCATCGAGATCCATGGCCAAACTAAACCAAGGATCAGCAACGCGATAAACCCAAAGCAAAGTACGTAGCCCTGCGGCCCGACTTGCAGACCAACCAAGAAGGAGAAACCAATTGCGGCAACGACCCAGCCAATGGGTTGCTTGCACCAATCAATCATCCAGTTGCAACTGGGGCAAAAATCATGGTTCGCCGCGCTCAGGATTTTACAGCCAATATTTTTTACCGTTTCAATAGCCATCTATCGTTTCTCGATATGCTTAATTAACATTTCATTGATCGTCCTCCAGACGGAGGTCTTGGTTTAAACTGGAGCGGGCAGCTTGTTGATTTACTTAGCCGTTTGAGCGCTAGGGGCTTGTTGATTAAGTGAGCCGTTTAGGCGTCAGCCCAATGGACTTACTTTAGATTGATGCAACGCATCGACCCACCAGCCGCCACGCGATAGCGTCCGGTCCTACGCGCTTAGGACCGGACGCTATCGCGTGGCGGCTGATTCGCATTGGCTACGCCAATGATTTCAATTCTCAAAATCAATTGCCGTTTAGGCGCTAGCCTCGGTATCGTCATCGCAAAACCGGAGCTTTCGCCCAAACGGCTAATACCAAAAGTCGGACACAGACTTAATAAACGACAATCCGCAAACATTCATTCCATGACCCTACAGAGACACACGTAGATTTCTAATTCTCGAAAATCCGAAAATTGGGACCACTTGCTCTCCCTGCACGCGCTCCGTGATGCGGAGTGCCGCACTGTATTGGGGCAGTGACTAACGAAATGCTTCCCGTTTGGGTAACGAACGTTTGACGTACGCTGACGTTTCCGAAAGCTACTACCGCGCGGGGAGGACCTCGAAATATCAACGGAATACAAATCGCACGATGCAGGTGAAGTTCTTCCGCTCAAAATAGCGCAAGAGACTCGCCGATCACGCGACAGCAGGAGGGCCACGAGCCAGCGGCGTAAGAAGGACGGAATATATCTCCGTCGGACGATTCAAGTCACGAGTAAATACGAAACCAGATCGCGTTTGCAACGAGTAGCAGTCAACGATCACATGTAGCTGATCGAAGAACTTGCAGAATGAGCAGTCGTGTTCGGAATCAAGTGAATCGGAATCAAGTGAATCAGAACGCCCGTCAGTTGGGACTGTTGGATGCGAGTGACTGCAACAGCAACATCCAGTGGCCACAGCGTCGTTCCCGTGCAGGTCGAAAATCTGCGCGTGGTGCAGCGATGGCCCTAGATTTAGGAGTAACCCTAAATAGGCGACAAGAAACCAGATTGTAAATTGCTTGTGAAGCATTAGAAAATCAGAACCAAACATTTGGTTCTAACGACCCGACGGTTGAAGTATTCTTTGTTTTGTACGTGTCGTCAAGTCTCATGGTTCGATTTTTACCGTCAAACTCAGGCTCATCCTGCATTTTCTTTGATGGTTCATTGAAAAAATGGAAGTCAGCGTCGTTAAGCGATTGGCCGAATCTAATGTTCCGGTTTACAATATTGCGGTCATCTTAAATCATGCTCAACCCCATCTTTCATGGCTGAACCACAACCGACCGTGTCCGGACCTAAAAAACGAGGCATCCCTGAGGGCACTTGGATTCAGTGTCCCGATTGCAAGGCAGCGATCTTCAACAAGGAAGCCCACCGACTGCTGCAAGTCTGCCCAGATTGCAACTATCACATGTACGTCAACGCGAAGCAGCGTATCGAACAAGTGCTTGATAGTGGAACGTTTGAAGAGTGGGACGGCGATCTCGTCTCGGGCGATCCGCTGGAATTCTCCGACAGCCGGGCCTACGTTGACCGAGTTAAATCCGAACAAAAGAAGACGGGGCTCAGCGATGCCGCGATCACCGGCTGCGGCATGATCCGGGCGCGTCGTGTCGCGATCGGCATTACCGATTCTCAGTTCATCATGGGCAGCATGGGATCGGTTGTTGGCGAACGGTTGACGCGTTTGACCGAACGGGCCACCGAACAGAATCTACCCCTGATTATCATCAGCGGCTCCGGTGGTGGTGCTCGGATGCACGAAGGAATTTTATCGCTGATGCAGATGGCGAAGGTGTCCGCGGCCCTAGCTCGTTACGACGAAAAAGGTGGCTTGTTCATTTCTGTTTTAACAAATCCAACGATGGGTGGCGTCGCAGCCAGTTTCGCATCGTTGGGCGATGTCGTGTTTGCCGAACCGAAGGCATTGATCGGATTCGCCGGTCCGCGAACAATTAAAGCAACAATCCAGATCGAACTGCCCGAAGGTTTCCAAACCAGCGAGTTTCTTTTGGAGCATGGCTTCATTGATCGGATTGTGACCCGCGATAAATTGAAGTCAGAGATTGCTCGCACGATTGACTACTGCGGGAAGTAATATGCAGTCTTTCGCTCCGAGGCTGTGTTCTATGGCGATCGTTCGCAGAACCTATCAGCCGCCACGCGATAGCGTCCGGTTTCGTGCGTGGACCGGACGCTGTCGCGTGGCGGCTGATGACATTATGAAAAATGCATAGTCTCTCCGGGAAAGTAGGCTACTTTCGTGAAGCCGAAGGCGACTATCGAACAAAAAAGGACGTCATGGGAATCTTTGACAAAATCTTCGGTGGCGATAAAAAGCCAGCCAAACTTGACGTTTCGACGCGGTTCCAACTCGACCGGCACGCCTTCTCAGGCACGATGTCTAAATTTCGAGTGGCCAAGGAAATTGGCACTGGAGATCTCTATGGGCTCAAGATTCTTGACCCCAAAAAACTGGAACATTTCCGTTCTCGTTTTAAAGGATTGAATAAACCTGAAGAGGGTGAAATTGCAATGCAAATCACTCATCCGTTGGTCGTGAAAACCTTTGAGTTCGGGAAAACGGTGACCGGCCAAGAGTATATTTTGATGGAGTACATCGAAGGTACGGGACTCGATGCTGTCATCCGATCTAAGCGAAAAGAGATCGTGCCCCACCGCTTAAAGATGATTCGCGAAATGGCCCAGGCCGTTCAAGTCGTGCATGACGCGGGGTTTATTCATCGTGATGTTTGCCCTCGGAACTTTATTTGTCATAGCGAATTCACCGGCGTGCGATTGATTGATTTCGGTTTGACGATCCCCAACGAACCGCCTTATCGGTTGCCAGGGAATCGAACGGGTACGCCTCAATACATGGCACCTGAAATTGTCCGTCGCCGGCCCACCGACGCACGCGTGGACGTTTTCGCGCTGGGCGTCACGATATATCGAATGCTGACGTGGAAGCATCCTTGGGGGTCCGAAGACACTACGGGAATGGCCGCATTGGCTCATGACTCTTCGGAGGTCACTAGTATTTTTGAGCACCGTCCTGACCTTAATAAAAAGTTAGGCAACGCGGTCCATAAGTGCATGGAAGTGAAAGTCGATGATCGTATGGAAAGCTGTAAACATTTTCTCAGAACCATCCGTACTATTGAATCCGAAGTTGAAGGGAAAGCTTGAGATGCCCAAAAACGTAGTTGGTACCGATCTAGAGATGTGCTGCAACAATCCAATGACCGGTTTTTACCGCGACGGATTTTGTCGAACGGGGCAGTCAGATTACGGCGTGCACATCGTATGTGCTGAGATGACGGCCGAATTTCTGGAGTTCAGCAAAAAAGCGGGCAACGATCTATCCACGCCGGTGCCAGAGTATCAGTTTCCCGGCTTGGTGCCCGGCGATCGCTGGTGCTTGTGCGTGTCGCGCTGGAAGGAAGCGCTGGAGGCCGGCGTTGCCCCGAAGGTCCACTTAGAAGCGACCCATCTTTCCTCTATCGAATTTGTGTCGTTGGAAGATCTAAAGAAGCATTCGGTCGAAGATTAATTTTAGGATTAGCCGTTTTGGCGTTAGATCGCGGTAGGGACTGCCGTTGCCGGCAGCCCCCCGCACAGATCCGTACGTGAAGAGCTACCTCATACGGCTCTTACCTTGAGTCTAGCGCGAAATCGTTGATGGGGATATGGGTGAAGA
>Ga0115031_1000289_pt1 | contig 36037 bp, 21 predicted proteins | sample Maine_Asex4_meta_FD_87301 | JGI IMG/M metagenome (GOLD analysis project Ga0115031, IMG submission 87301) | Marine algal microbial communities from Maine, USA - Maine_Asex4_metaG | ecosystem: Host-associated > Algae > Red algae > Unclassified | place: Maine, USA | collected 2015-01-05
ACTTTGCTTTGCTTCTAAAAAGGCTAAAAAGCAATATTATGATGCCATTTGGTTCAGTCGCATTCGCGAAATTAAGTGCGTTACTAGTTAGCTTTTAAATAAATGTGTCAGGCAGTCAGGTTGCTACCAGCTTTGTATTCCTTGCTTCGGATGATTCCTCCTACTTTGCAGGACAGGTATTACATCCTAATGGTGGTGTCGTTGTCGGCGCATAAATTGTACTTGGATCTTATATTTGGGCGTAGTTTTTAGCTGCGTCTTTTTTTCGATCTTAAGTGATAGAACGGTGGTAACTTAGGTTTTTTGGGAAAGCAAATAGCGATCGATAATTTCAACTGCCTGGGCGACACCATTTTCAGAACGAATCTTTTCTCCCAAGGAACGACAACGAGCTTTCATAGTCTCGTCGCTGATAACTGTGTTGATTGCAGTGCTTAAATTTTCAACTGTTAGTTTTTTTCTGGGGATGGGTTTTGTCCCCACTCCTAACTCAGGTACTCTTCGCCCCCAAAATGGTTGATCGGCAGCAAAGGGAACAACTATAGAAGGAACGCCAGCGCGAAAACCCGCAGCCGTCGTACCAGCGCCACCATGATGAACGACTGCTGCCACTTTGGGAAACAGCCAATCATGGGGAATCGAATCTATTTTCAAAACGTTATCGGGTAAATCTGAGTTACTTAAAGCTCCCCAACCACCCAATAATATACCCCTCTGTTTGCTGGCGGCTAAAGCATCTAAGACTAGCTTAGTTAGACTTTTAGGATTGCGATCGAGCATACTACCAAAACCAACATAAACTGGTGGCGCGCCCGCAGCTAAAAAATTTAATAGTTCTTCTGAAGGTTGCCATTCTGGAGAACGATCTAAAAACCAGTATCCTGTAACATGGGCAAAATCGGACCAGTCAGATGGTTTTGCTAAAACATTGGGACTATAACAATGAAGTACGGGAATTTTTTGCTTGCGTTGTTGGCTAAATATCCCGTTGAAAGTAATTGGCGCTAATTTTTTTTCTTCTCGCCATAGATTAATTTTTTGACGCACAATTTGCCAACGAAACTGCTCTTCAAAAATATATGTAAACCAGTTGTAAATACCACCCAAATTACTGTTTGGATATAGCGGATGTGGATAAATATGAGTCGGAGTTAGGGGATTTGTGTAAGTTGCGAGACAAGGAATATTGAGTTTTTCAGCAATATTAAATCCAGAAAAAGCTAACTGGGAATAAATAATTACTTCTGCATCTTGACAGCAATCCCAAGCATCGTTCATCAGTTTTTTTAGACCCGAATTTAATATACGCCAGAAAAAGAATTTTTTAACTAAATACAAATTTAATAATTTGCTCTGCTTTCGCTGAGAATTTATTGGATTTTTGGTGAATTTTTCTAGTATTGCTTTGGGGCTATCTCCAATCGCTGCAAAATCTAATCCTCTACTTCTAGCAAAATCTTCAAATATGTCACTACTACATAACTTAACTTGATGCCCTGCTTGTCTTAAACCCAATCCTAAAGATAGATATGGCTGTAGATCGCCTCTAGTTCCGAGCGCCAAAATGGTAATTTTCATATGTTTATACTCGTAGGCTACTTGCTAATAGTATTATTATGTGAGTTTACGACTTATAAAAAATACTTTTATTAGAGGCTTTTAAAAGTGAGTGCAAAAGTTCTTAATATTCAAGCAAAAAATAGAACTCCCGCAAATACAGTTGTTAAGTTAGAAGATTTTGACTATCGAGAAGGAGAAGCGATCTCTCTTTCAAGTATTGTTAATAGCCCAAACATTAGTTTATATTGTCTAGACCTGCAAAATCAGAGAGCAATATTTGTCGAAACGCCAATAGATGTAGACCTTTCCCAAGCTCCTTTTTATTATTTAGCTCAATACGAACAGGCGCAAAGATTGATTGCCGTTCCCCTAGCAGAATTACCTCAACTACTAGAAAATATAGAGCCAGTCGAGCAATTAACTATCATTTACTCTGTTGGTCGTTGTGGCTCTACCTTGTTAAGTAAGGTATTCAATCGAGTCGATACAGTCTTGAGCTTATCAGAACCAGATGTTTTTTCTCAGATTGTGGGGCTGCGAAACCCAGACAGAAGAAACAATCGCGAGATTGCCGAACTTTTAACAGCCTGCGTTTATTTATTAGCTAAACCGACTCCACAAGGAAAATTTGACTGCTGCGTAATCAAGTTAAGAAGTTTTGCGATCGCTTTAGGAGATTTAATTTATCTAGCTTTTCCCAATGCTAAAAGTATTTTCCTATATCGCAATGCCGAAGATGTTGTAAAGTCATCAATTCGCTCCTTTGTTTTCTTAAGCAAATTACTGCCAGCGATCGCCGAAAATATCGATCTGTATAGTAGATTTATTCCGCTACTCAAGGAGTATGCAGATGATATTGATTTTACCGACTCCCAAGCTACAGATTTATATACGGTTTTGTGGCTATCAACCATGCAAAGTTATCTGTCATTACATCAGCAAGGAATTATTACCTGTGCTGTTCGCTATGAAGATTTGGTCGCACAACCGCAGCAGATTGTTTCCTCCTTGTTTCAAGAATGCGGCTTGCCGATTACTGAGGTAGCTAATGGATGTGAAGTATTTATCAATGATTCTCAGAAAGGTTCGAACTTATCACAAGAAAATACTCGCCAAGATGAAGTCAAAGCAGCAGAAATTCCTGAAATACAGAGTAAAATTGCTAATTTGCTCCAAAAACATCCAGAAATTAACATCTCAGACTTTGTGGCGCCAAATACTTTAGGTCATGCCAAGTAGACATTTGGCAATCGCGATTTGAATCCACGATCTTTAGGTTGCAGATAAAACTGGTTCACCTGTAGCCATTACCTGTTCGATGATGTCGGCAGCTTGAGAGACTCCTCCGCTATGCCTAATCCTCTCTTGGAGTCGCAGCGCATTTTCTTTGTACGAATCTGTATTTAGTACCTGTTTAACTGCTTGAGACAAATTCTCCACCGTTAATTTTTTGACGGGAATCATCATGCCGACACCCGACCAAACAATGCGGGAAGCAATACCCGGCTGGTCGTTGGCAACTGGAATCGCCACCATCGGCACTCCATGAGTCAGGCATTCCAAAGTCGTATTCATACCTGCATGAGTGATAGTTAAAGCAGCTTGAGGTAACAGCTCTAGTTGAGGCGCATAACTAACTACAATTGGATTTCCAGGCAATGTTTTTAACGCTTCGGGAATATCTGCACCACCCATAGTAATTACCAGTTGGGCATCTAATTCGGCGCAGGCTAAGGCAATAATTTCAAATATTTCTGTCACACGATTTTGCAAAGTCCCCATTGAAGCATAAATCAGGGGTTTTTCAGTTAATTCTGACCAGGGAAAATCTACTGGTTCTCGACGGGAAGCAGTATTATAAGGACCCGTAAAGTGAAAACAGGACGGTAGATTTTGGCGCGGGAACTCAAACTCTTTTGGTTGATGGGTAATTTGAGCGAGATTAGAATAGGCGTCGTTGGGACTAGCGTGCAGAGGTAGATTTTTGGACTGGCGATACTCGTTGACATTGTCGCTAATTGGTTTGGTTACGCTGCTAAGTATTTTGTATCCCAATTTATTGCGTAAACGACCGATCCAGCTTGGGCTATATTCCCAAGCAGTATTAAATGGCGGAACTTTTGGATCTCGGTTGAGTACAACTGCGCTACAGATGGTAACAAAGGGAATACCCATGAATTCCGCTACCGATCCGCCTTCTCTGGCACTTTGATCTATTAGTAAGGCTTCAATTCCAGTCTCTTCAATAACCTGAGGTGCATCTTCAAAGAGGATGTTGGCATTATCTTTAAACAGAGCGATCGTATATTTCAGGGCAGCCGAACCGCTGAGTTTTCCTAGTTCGATTAAGCGTTCCTCCAGCTTGCCGAGAGGAAATAAATCCTCGCCAATTACCCGTATTTCCAATCCTGCTGCCAAGACTTTCTCTTGGGCATCAACAATAGCAATAAAAGTAAGACGATGCCCGCGCTGTTTTAATTCCTGTGCTAAGGGGATAAAAGTATTGAGATGTCCAGATTCGGCAGGACAGATAATGCCAAAATGAGTCATGGAAAATTACTCGCATAGATACTTATCGCCGAGTATAGATCTCTTAGTAGCTTATTTTGAGTTAATTATGAACATTGTTGAAGTATGGGCTTTGTACGGATTTGTTTAACAGGGGTAGCGGTAAGTAGAAACGTTACATATAACATCTAACTCCGCCATATCCTATGAATTATTCCTGTTATAAAGCAGGGGAATTACAGATATTAATGCTAGAAAAGTTAGAGCCAAAAAAAAGTTAAGGCGATCGCCTCCCGTCATGGCCATTTCTCCACTGTGACCGAGCCAGGTATAGGCAAAGCTACCAGGAATTACGCCAATAAAAGTAGCTTTAGTATAGTCCCACCAGTCAATTGAGGTTAAGCCAAAAAGATAGTTAACCAGGTTAAAAGGAGAGATCGGAATTAAGCGGGTAGTGAGGACAAAGGAAAATGGCTGCTTTAATACTGCTGCCTGATATTTAGTCAGCCTTTTGCTACGACTAAACCGACGCTGAGCCATATCTCGAAACAGATAGCGAGCAGCCCAAAATGCACACAAAGCTCCCAGGGTGGCGCTAATTATGGAAATAACCGTACCGTGCCAAATGCCAAACAAACTTCCGCCGACGATAGTTAACACAGTTCCTGGTACGCCAACTACCGTTAAAATTGTGTAAATAGCGATGAACAGAATTTCAACATACCCTTCATACTGCTGGATAAAGTCCTTGAACAAAAAGGGATTGAAGACTGTCCTTATGGGGGTCAATATGCAGAGCAGGATTACAATCGGCACAGCTACAAAGACCGTCATTAATCTGGGATTAACAGTTAGCCGACCTAATTTTCTAAACAGCGCTACAAAGCTGAGAGTAATTTTTTTAAGCATATTTGGTCATACTAATGACCCTCCACAGCTAGAGCCTGTTCCCGCAGTACAACCATAGCAATAGTTGGCTGTTTTAATTTCTCGAATTATGTCTAAACTATCCATTGACAGCAATTTTGACACAGTAAGACGATCCTTCTGTGGTGTTGTCGCTGCTATGTTTTCCATTTGATTAAAATCGCAATCATAAACGTTGCCCAAGTAATCGATGGATAATTCATTACGGCACATGACGCTATCTAACGTAGCGGGATTATAGTTCTCGGCTAGAAATTGTAGGTACTCTTCATGAATTTCGCGACGTTTTAAAAATTCTTTAGTTCTGCCGATAGGAATATTAGTAATAGTAAAGAGGTTGTTAAACTCGATCGCAAAATGTTTGTCTAAGTAAGCTTTATAATCTCGTTCGAGCTTTTGCTGATTGGGAGTTAGAGAAAAATCTTTAGTAGTCGGTAAGGGAGGATTATAAACTAGATCGATAACTAAATTTGGATCTGTACCGTAGCCTAGTTTATTTAAAGCTTGAATTGCCTGAATCGATTGATTATAAACCCCCGCGCCCCTTTGAGAGTCAACGTTGTCTTCTAAATAGCAGGGTAAAGAGGCAGTAACACGAAGCTGATGCTGGGCAAAATATTCGGGCAAGTCTTCATATCCTGGTTCAAAAAAGATCGTTAGGTTAGAACGCACGATAACTTTTTTTCCCTGGGCTTTTGCTGCCTCGACAATTGGGCGAAAACCATAGTTCATTTCTGGCGCACCTCCTGTTAGATCGACGGTTTGGATCTGGGGGAAGCGGTTAATCAGTTCAACGATCTGTTCGCAGACTTCAGGTGATAATTCTTCGGTACGTTTGGGACTCGCTTCCACATGACAGTGAGTGCAGGCAAGATTGCATTTACGACCGAGATTAATTTGTAGAACGGTAATTTTGTCTTTAGTTAAGGTTGAGGCTATCTTTTTGGTAAAAGGAGTAAACGTTGTAGTTGGAGATGTCATAAATATTTTATAAGGTTGTATTCACTGGCTCGGTCGCTTACCAGCAGTTAGGACAATAAAATATGTCATCAGGTGATGAGGGATAAAATTACGCTTGAGAAAATAATTATCGCTTCTTTGCTATTTAACAAGTAGATATCATTTTTAATAATCTTGACAGTGTTTGAAACTAGTTCAAAATTGCGACCGCAGTTTTGAACCTCGCCCTGAAAATTATATTCGATTAAATTTGGAAACGTTTAATGATATCGAATGTTTAGATCCGCGACGGAAAATGTTCATCCTGCATGCTACTTGGGCAAGGCAAAATAGGTTGCAGCACTAAGAACCGCAGCAATAGGCAAGGTCAACACCCAAGAACTTAGGACTTTGGAAAACATGCCTATATGGGCTGTTTTAGAAACGACACCAACCCCAAAAATCGAGCCAACAGAGACATGAGTTGTAGAAACGGGAACGCCCAGACGACTGGCGAAAATAACTAAAAATCCCGTGACTAAATTAGCAGCCAAACCTCGACCAGGATTAAGAGTAGTAATTTTGTTGCTCACCGTCATGGCTACTTTGCGGGCATTGAGCAAACCGCCGACTGCCATCCCTAAGCCAACTGCCAACATACCTCCCTGAATGGAAAAAGCCGTTACCGTCAGCAAAAGAGCGACAATCTTAGGAGTATCGTTTAAACCTCTAGCAAAACTAACTGCCCCCGCACTTAAGAAATGAGCAACATCTACCAGCTTTTGACTATCGATGCCCAAAAAGTTACCAACGTAATGTTGCTGGCAATTTTCCACCGTATCGATCGCCATGCCGAATTTCTGAGCAGCTAAATGTTCGCTACCGACGGGAACTAATTCCTGCTGTTTGCCAACGCAGACGCACCAGGCTTTTTCGATCTTCACTAACTTACGGATATAGTGCAGCAGGCTGTATAAACTTAGCCCCAAAACGATCGCAATTAGAGGACTCAACAACAGGGGAATAAAGTACGACTTACCCAGAGCAGCAAAGTTTAAATCTGTGCCAATTGCAGCCAATCCTGCCCCCGTCAATGCTCCTGTAATCCCGTGGGTAGTTGAGATCGGAAATCCCGTTACCGTGGCTAGAATTACCGTTATCGCTGCCCCTACAGCCACCGCTAAATGAAATGAACCCGTATCGGCGATCGCATCTGGCACTAATCCTTTCCCAGAGAAGCTTTTTAGTAATGCCGAAGCAAATATTACCGAACAGAGAGAACCAGCAAAAGTAGTGGCAGTCGCCCACCAGATTGCTGCCTTGTAATTAGTGGTCTGACTGCCAAATAGAGTTGCCACCCCTTTAAAATTGTCGTTTGCACCGTTGGCATAGGCTAAAAAAACCGTTGCCAAAAATATAGCTATAGTCCACATAAAATATAATTATTGATGACTGAAAAGAAATTACCAAAGAGAAATTAATTCTCAACTATCTTTTTGTCGATGAAAATTATTGCGATCGCAAATTTTTAATAGATTGATGGTGGGTAAAAATTTAATTTACAGATAATATTTTGCACTCTCCTTTTACCCACCCTACTGATAACTGTTGACTTCTTACGAAGTTTACTCAACGAGGGTTCCCCCCCCACGCAAGCGGTGCAAAGCACCAGCGTCAGCGAAGCTGACCACAAAGGCACGGACGCTTTGGGACTATCCATAGGATAAAGGGCTTGCCCGCATGTAGCTTCGCAAACACCGCATGTACGCAAAACGTCCGCACTTCGAGCTGTTGACTGACTAACAACAGTCCCCAGGGATACAGCAATCATCGCTGCTAGTTTCGGTTAGGTTGTATTCCAAACCCTTGGTTTCCCTAGCGTGACGTACTGCTTTAGTCTTGCAGTCAAATTCTGCTGCCTCTTCCAAAGGAATGTTCTCATAGGGTTCGATGCCGATAACATCTTCGCTATAAGGACTACAGCAGCTAGTCATAATGTTATAGGTCTTGTCGCATACCGCCATGCGTTCTCCACGACAAAAGACGTGACCATCATCGTCTGTTACCTGTTTCCAAGGACCTTTATAGACCACGGACTGCTTTCTTTCCAGACATACGCCTTCTTTGCCTTTATAGGCTCTGACGGTCATAGAACGAAACTCAACGCCGTCAATTACCTGCCAGGGAGTCTCTTCTCGCTTGAGGATTTCTACGCCATAAAAGCCCGCATCTTCAAACATCTTGAGAAATAAAGCTTCTTTAAACGCTCCAGCAATACAGCCACTCCACATATCGGGGTCGTTCATAATTTTGGGAGTCGGATCTTCGTCGCAGACAATATCAGAAATTACCGCTCTACCACCCCGCTTTAAAACGCGGAAGATTTCGCCAAATAGCTGCTGTTTATCCTGGGGACGCACTAAATTTAGCACGCAGTTAGAAATAACTACGTCAACGCTGTTCTCAGCAATTAAAGGCTGCTGCTGTCTGAGGCGATCGCATTCTGCCTCGTATTCGCCAATCTTATCGACTGAGGTGACGGGATTACTCTGTAGCCAGGTTTCTAAACCATCTAAGGGTAACTTCAAGTCCTGAATCTTGCCCTTAACAAACTCAGTGTTGCGATAGCCCAACTTGTCTGCCATCTCGCCCTGATACTTTCGCGCTAGGTCGAGCATTTCGTCGTTAAAGTCTACACCAATAATTTTGCCTGACTCGCCTACTTTTTGTGCCAGGATATAGCAGTTTTTACCCGCTCCAGAACCTAGATCGACTACGGTTTCTCCCTCATTTACATAGCGGGTAGGATCGCCACAGCCATAGTCTTTAGCAATAATTTCTTCTGGCAAATTTTGTGTATAGTTGCCTTCATATTCAGTGGGACAGCATAAAGCTGGCTGCTGCTGTCTCGCACCTTCTTGATATCTCGATAGTACCGCCGACTCGATATCGTAATCTGGGTTATTCGATATGGTTGGCTGGTCAACAGTACCTCGCCCTGAACTGACGGGGCTTACGTTGACTTCGTTAGTTGCAATCTCAGTCACAGATAACTAATCCCTTTGTTTATACTTGGTTTGTTTACAGATTATATTTAATTATTGAGAATATGGGTTTAATCTTGTATTTAGTAAAGATTAAACCCAGATGATTGAATTTTTCCATCTATTAAGATTAACTTTGACCAAAAGAAATGATATTTCCCTGAGAATAGACTTTGATTGTCCTAAATTTTTGGTTAAGCTCGAAACTAGTTTAGGACAGTAAGTGGCGAGCGTCGATTAATTCGCTTTTTAAGATTGATTCTATTTGCCCTACTGCCATTGGTTTAGCAAACAGATATCCTTGAGCATATTCACATTTGAGGGTTCTAAGCTGTTCTGCTTGAGCTGTGGTTTCAACTCCCTCGGCGATCGCATCCATGCCGAGATTATGCGCCAGGGTAACGATGGTTTTGACGATTTCTAGACTTTCGAGATCGGAATTAATATTTTTGATAAAGGAGCGATCGATCTTGAGATTATTAATAGGTAAACGGCTCAAATAGCTCAGGGAAGAATAGCCAGTGCCAAAATCGTCAATACTCAACTCGATCTGTCTTTTTTTAATTTCTGTCAGGGTTTGCTGGGTAGTTACCTCCGAATCGATCAGCACTCGTTCCGTAATTTCTAGGCGCAGACAGGCGGGATTAAGCTTGGTTTGAACCAGAATCCGATCTAGTTTGCTCACAAAGTCAGGTTTTTGGAACTGTTGGCAGGCGACATTAACATTGACCTTAAGACTCGCAATATCTGGGCGCAGAGAATAATGCTGTTGCCAGGTTGCCAGATGCTGACAGGCAGACTGCAAAACCCAATCGCCAATTTCGACGATCGAACCCGTGTCTTCCGCAAGAGGAATAAATTCCATTGGTGAGATCGATCCATGTTGGGGATGATTCCAACGAATTAAAGCCTCAAATCCTTTTAAGACGCTATCTTTGAGAGAAAATATGGGCTGATAATAAAGCTCAAATTCCTGATTTTTAAGCGCTAAGCGTAAATCTCGTTCTAGCTCAATTGCTTTGAGGGTTTGAATATACATCGCCTCATCAAAAATCTCATACCGAGACTTACCTTTTTCCTTGGCACGATACATGGCAATATCCGCATCTCGCAGAATTTCCGAGCTGTTATTATACTTTGCCGAACTCAAAGCGATACCGATGCTAGCACCGCTAACAATACTGTGACCCTCTAAGTTCAATGGCTGTTTGAGCTTTGCCTGCAGGCGTTTGGCTACCTTCGTGGCATCTTGAATAGATTCGATCTCATCAAGCAGAATCACAAACTCGTCTCCCCCTAAGCGAGCCACCGTATCCACTGTCCGCAAGTCTCCTTGCAAAATCTGTGAGATTGCCACTAATAGTCGATCTCCTACCAAATGACCCAGACTATCGTTAATAGTTTTGAAGCGATCTAGGTCGATAAACAAAACGGCAAACAGATGGTTGGGATTGCGCTGAGTTCGATGTATCGCCCGTTCGATTCGATCCATTAGCAGGGTTCGATTAGGCAACGCTGTTAATGGATCGTATAGAGCATCATAAATAAGCTGCTGTTCTGCTTTACAGCGTTCGGCAATTTCCTGTTGGAGTTGATGATTTGTGGCTACTAACTTTTGATTGACAATCTTTAACTGTAAAGTACGCTCTTTAACTCTTTGCTCTAGCTTTTGATTTAATCGATAAACTTCTGCTTTCGCTGACTGTAGCTCCAGTTGATTCTGGACGCGGATCGACACCTCCTCTACCTGAAAAGGTTTTGTAATATAGTCTACTCCCCCCACCTCAAAAGCCTTAACCTTATCTAAAACGTCGTTGAGCGCACTCAGAAAAATAACGGGAATATCTTTAGTCTCACTGTTGCCCTTAAGACGCTGACATACTTCATAACCGTCCATCCCAGGCATACTAATATCCAGCAGAATTAGGTCGGGAATTACTTTGCTTGCTGCCTTCAATGCCGTCAGACCATTTTTGGCACAGCGAATCTTATAACCTTCGCGATCTAGGGTATTGGATAAAACCCTTAAATTATCGGCGATATCATCAACGATGAGGATATTTTGATACTGCTGGTTAGATAGATTCATGTCGAATAAGATTAAGATTAATTGTTAGCCGTGGGTGTGAATCGAGTTAACGATGTCATCAAAATCAAAATCATCAACTTTCTTTTGAAGTGCCTGGGCTAATGACGAGTGTTCGTCGGGTATCTGAGCTACTAAGATTGAAATTGTCTCGTCATCTAATTCTCCTGCTGCTTTTTCTAGCTGGGTCAACCACTCTGTCGGCATTACTTTTAACGAGCGATCGTCAAAAACAAACGCAGCATCGGTCTTTAAAGCTGCTGTCGGGGGAATGTCTTCCTCATAAATGTATTGAACGCCCAAATATTCGGTAATTTTGTCAAACATGATTTCTTGACGAAATGGTTTCCGTACAAAGTCGTCACATCCTGCGGATAAAACAACTACTCGTTCCTCCTCAAAGGTAGAAGCGGTTAAGGCAATGATATAAACAGCCTGTCCTTTCAGGTGTGATTTGATGTATTTGGTCGCCTCATAGCCGTTCATGACTGGCATTCGCATATCCATCCAGATTAAGTCTGGCTGCCACTCCTGCCAGACAGAAATAGCTTCCTTGCCGTTAGCAGCTTCCTTGAGTTCAAATCCAATTGGTGCGAGTAATTTCACGACAATTTGCCGATTTTCCCAGCGATCGTCTACGACTAAAATGCGATATTTAGGCTGGTTGGGCTGGAGAGCAATGACCTTTTTACTAGATTTTGCAGCCGTCTGTAGTTCAGCAGCGATCGCCAATTCAGTTTCGATCTCAAATTTAAATACAGACCCCCGCTCTAAGCTGCTGCTGACGGTAATATCGCCCCCCATAAGCTGTGCAAATTTGCGACTGATGGGTAAGCCCAAACCCGTTCCTTCCTCTGCCTGCCTGCCTGTTTCTGTCTGGGTAAAAGCTTCAAATAAAGTAGGTAGCTCAGCTGCATCTATGCCCGCTCCCGTATCCTCAATTTCAAACTGCAGACGAAGCGGATCGTCATTATCGGCTTTAACTCTGAGGACAACGCTTCCCTCTTCGGTAAATTTAAGCGCGTTATTGAGTAGATTAATTAATATTTGCCGTAGCTTACGTTCGTCGGTGCGAATATAGTTGGGGACATCTCGATCTCGTTCAAACAGTAGCTTTAGATTCTTCGCATCGGCTTTAAATTCCAACATTTTCTCTGTGGTGTCTAAAAGTCGGTGAAGATTGAAACTATGAGCATTGAGATGAATATGTCCTGCTTCAATTTTGGACATATCCAATACATCGTTGATTAAAGACAGCAAATGTTCGCCGCTGCGTCCAATAATGGCGAGACTTTCATGCTGCGATCGCGATGCCGATTTATCTCGCTGCATGAGCTGAGTAAAGCCCAAAATGGCATTTAGAGGAGTTCGCAATTCATGACTCATATTTGCCAGAAAAGAGCTTTTTGACTTATTTGCCACCTCGGCTGCATCTTTTGCCGACTGAAGTTCTCTAGTTCTTTCCTCAACTCGGTCTTCTAGCTCTTGATTCGTGCGGTCTAATTTTGTGTTAGCTATAGTTAAGGCTTCGTTGGCGTAGTCTTGTTGAGCGAAAGAACGTTTCAACTGTTCTCCCATGCGATTGAATGAGGTAGCTAAAATACTCAGTTCATTTATACCTCCAACGCTTACTTGCCGATCTAAATCTCCTCTGGCGATCGCCAAACTTGCATCTCCCAAACGGCTAATTTGACCCGCAATCCAACGAGATACGATCAGACTAAATAGAGTTGAAATGCCTAACAAAGCAGCACAAAGCAGAATTGTATTACGAGTGTTAGCATGAATTTCTGCCATAAAATCTGATTCGGGAATGACGATGGCGTTAGTCCAGTCCAAACCGTGAGCATCTGTGATCGAACTAACGGCAAGAAAATGCCTTTTACCCTCAATCTCAAACGCAAAAGTTTGAATATCCTGAGACTTTAATTTTCTGGGTAATTTTGCTATATACTCTGCCGTAGTGCGAGTTAAAGGATTGGTACTCTTGGCTCCGTGAATCCTCTTCGGCGTTCCCGACTCTAGAATAAAGGGTTTTTCGGTAGTGGAAGTCGCCACCAGCATTCCCACCGCATCAAATATAAATGCCTGTCCTGTTTTGCCGATTCTTAGAGTTTCTAAAAAGTCGCTTATTTGAGCAATGCTTAAATCTGTAGCTAAAATTCCTTGATATATTCCCGAAGCGTCGTAATAAGGTTGCCCCAGAGTAATGGCGAGGGTGGGCGGGTTAACCCAGGTATAAATATTTGTCCAGGCGGGACGATTTGCTTCTTGAGGAACTTTGTACCAGGGACGCTGGCGCGGATCGTAACTGGGAGAAGATTTTAGAAACTTTCCGCGATCGCCGTTTGACTCAATCTCATAGGTTTGCAGCGAGCCTTTAAAGTCGGTTGCCTGATAGCGAAGAGTACCGTCATCATTCACTTCCAGACCGATAAATTCTCCACCAACGTTTCCAAACTGGATATAGCTAACTGTTTTGAAAATCTGGCTTTGCTGCCAAAAATGTCCTTCCATTGAGGTTAGGTCGCTAATATCTAGCTGGTTCAAATCTAGAGCATTCTGATTTAACTGATTAATTTGCTGGGGAACAGTTAAATAATTACCTAGATGTTCGTCGATTCGTCCCTCTACTTCAATCATCAACTGAGTTGCCAGATCTTCAATCGATTTTTGACTATGCCTAAATGATAAATATCCCGTAATGCTGACCGCAGCAAAAATTTGCAAGAGGAAGGGGACAATCAAAACCATACACAAAGGTAATCTCGGTGACTTTGCTGCTTCGATCGTCATCTTATGTTCGGGTTTGTTCATGGGGAGTTTAAAAACTGAATTAAACAGCGATCGCGAGATCGCCTGCGGGGAGATAGCCAAGTAGACTGCTCGTGGGACAATCGGATTTGTCTAACTTAGTCTTCCCTCTCGCTACCAAAAAATGACTCAAGTACGTCAAATGATGTTTATTTTTAGTTTTATTTAATCTTTAATTTTGCTTTTGTGAAGCTAGTTTTTTGTGCAAATAAATTTATATAATAGAGACTTAACGTAACTTAACCTGTCGATCGGCAGTCGCTAGCAATGGACAGTACCTTTTTAAAACGTCTCCATAGCCCAGAACGCCCCGTACTAGTTTTAGATGGGGCAATGGGAACCAATCTACAAGTTCAAAACTTAACCGCAGCAGATTTTGGCGGTGAGGAATATGAAGGGTGTAATGAATATTTAATTCACACCAAGCCTGAAGCCGTTGCTACAGTTCATCGTGGCTTTTTAGAGGCTGGGGCAGATATTATTGAAACCGATACTTTTGGTGGGACATCAATTGTCCTCGCTGAATACGATCTGGGAGATAAAGCCTACTACCTTAATAAGGCTGCTGCGGAACTGGCTAAAAAACTAACGGTGGAATACTCAACCCCCGAAAAACCCAGATTTGTGGCGGGTTCGATGGGACCTGGGACAAAGTTGCCTACTCTAGGTCATATCGATTACGATACTCTGCTGGAAAACTATAGAGAGCAGGCAGAAGGGCTATATGACGGTGGTGTAGATCTGTTTTTAGTTGAAACCTGTATGGATGTGTTGCAGATCAAGGCAGCACTCAACGGCATCGAAGAAGTATTTAAAGACAAAGGCGATCGCCGTCCGCTGATGGTTTCTGTAACAATGGAACAAATGGGAACGATGCTGTCTGGTTCGACAATGGAATCGGCTTTGGCAATTTTAGAACCATTTCCTATTGATATTTTGGGTCTAAACTGCGCTACAGGACCCGATCTGATGAAAGAGCATGTTAAGCACCTCTCAGAGCATTCTCCTTTTGTCGTCTCCTGTGTGCCAAATGCTGGTCTGCCAGAAAATATTAATGGGCAGGCTCACTATAAGCTAACGCCAATCGAACTCCGCATGGCGCTGATGCACTTTGTCGAAGATTTGGGAGTACAGGTCATTGGTGGCTGTTGTGGTACTCGTTACGACCACATCAAGTCTCTGGCGGAAGTATCTGCGGATCTAACTCCAAAAGAACGCCATCCTCATTACGAACATGCTGCTGCTTCGATCTATAGTACCCAACCCTACGTGCAGGACAATTCCTTTCTAATTGTCGGCGAAAGATTAAACGCCAGCGGTTCAAAGAAATGCCGTACTCTGCTTAATGAAGAAGACTGGGATAGCTTGGTAGCATTGGCTAAGTCTCAGGTAAAAGAAGGCGCACACGTGCTGGATGTCAACGTCGATTATGTTGGGCGTGACGGTGAAAGAGATATGCACGAACTGGCATCTCGTCTGGTTAATAACGTCACTCTGCCTCTGATGTTGGACTCGACAGAGTGGACAAAAATGGAGGCGGGACTCAAGGTTGCTGGAGGTAAATGTATTCTTAACTCCACTAACTATGAAGATGGTGAAGAAAGATTCTTTCAGGTACTCGAACTAGCGAAAAGATACGGTGCGGGAATAGTAATCGGGACTATCGATGAAGACGGCATGGGACGAACTGCCGATAAAAAGTTTGAAATTGCCAAACGTGCCTATAATGCTGCCGTGGAGTATGGTATTCCCCCTCAAGAAATATTCTTCGATCCTCTGGCACTGCCCGTATCGACAGGTATCGAGGAAGATCGAGAAAACGCTAAAGCTACTGTTGATGCTACCAAAAAAATTAGAGAGGAATTACCAGGCTGTCATGTTATCTTGGGTGTCTCCAACGTTTCCTTTGGTTTAAATTTGGCTTCGAGACAGGTATTAAATTCTGTCTTCCTACATGAATGTATGCAGGTTGGCTTAGATTCGGCAATTGTCAACGCCAGCAAAATTTTGCCCCTTTCCAAAATCGATCCTAAGCATCAGAAGATTTGCTACGACCTAATCTATGACAAGCGTGAGTTTGATGGCGATATCTGTACTTACGATCCTTTAGGAGAATTAACCACTCTCTTTGCGGGTAAAAAGGCACGTAAATCAGAAGCAGTAGATAAAACTCTACCTCTTGATGAAAGGCTCAAGCAGCACATCATCGACGGAGAAAGAATCGGTTTAGATGAAGCCTTAGACCAAGCTTTGGGCGAATACCCACCCCTACAAATTATTAATACTTTCCTCCTCGACGGCATGAAGGTTGTCGGCGAACTGTTTGGTTCGGGACAAATGCAGCTTCCTTTTGTACTACAATCCGCACAGACGATGAAAGCAGCGGTAGCGCACCTCGAACCCCATATGGATAAAGAGGAAACTGACGATCGCGGTAAAGGCAAATTCGTCATCGCTACGGTAAAGGGTGACGTGCATGATATTGGTAAAAATCTAGTTGATATCATTCTTTCCAACAATGGTTATAAAGTAGTCAACCTGGGTATCAAGCAGCCTGTCGAAGCAATCATTAAAGCCTACGAGGAACATCAGCCAGACTGTATTGCTATGAGTGGTTTGCTGGTCAAATCCACAGCGTTTATGAAGGATAACCTAGAAGTCTTTAACGAAAAAGGAATTACCGTTCCCGTAATTTTGGGTGGCGCAGCCCTAACACCTAAGTTCGTTAACCAAGACTGCCAGAATACCTATAAAGGCAAGGTGGTCTATGGTAAAGATGCCTTTGCTGACTTACACTTCATGGATAAACTAATGCCCGCTAAGGCAGAGGAAAACTGGAACGATCTCCAGGGGTTCTTAGATGAAGTAGATGATTCCCCTGTCGAAGAGTCCAATGGACAGCAGCCTTTTGAGGGAGAAAACCGAGACAAAATCTTTGTCGATGAAGTCAGCAAGCCAGCCGAACCCGCGGTAATCGATACCAAACGTTCTGAAGAAGTGGCACTAGACATAAAACGTCCTCAGCCTCCTTTCTGGGGTAGCAAAATTATCAAACCTGGCGAGATTCCTCTAGAAGAAGTATTCCCCTATCTAGATTTACAGGCTTTATATGTGGGACAGTGGCAGTTCCGCAAGCCAAAAGATCAGTCCAGAGAAGAATATGACGAGTTCCTAGCTAGAAAAGTAGATCCCGTTTTAGAAGAATGGAAACAGCGTATTACTGCCGAAAATCTACTGCATCCTACAGTCATCTATGGCTATTTCCCCTGTAATGCGGAAGGAAATACCCTGCACGTATACGAACCAACCGATGTAGAGACGTATCATGATACGTCCTTACTTAAACCAGTTGCCTCGTTTGAATTCCCCCGTCAGAGTTCGGGCAAGCGTCTATGTATTGCTGACTACTTTGCGACTAAGGAATCGGGCAAGATCGATGTCTTCCCCATGCAGGCGGTAACAGTCGGCGAGATTGCCACAGAATACGCTCAAAAGCTGTTCCAAGCCGATAACTACACCGAGTATCTCTATTTTCACGGTATGGCAGTCCAGATGGCAGAAGCCCTCGCAGAATGGACACATGCCCGTATTCGTAGTGAGTTAGGCTTTGAAGCCGAAGAAGCTAGCAGTATCCGCGACGTTCTTCAGCAGCGTTATCGTGGTTCGCGCTATAGCTTTGGCTATCCAGCCTGTCCCAACATCGCAGATCAGTTCAAGCAATTGGATTTGCTGGATACAAAACGCATCAATATGTACATGGATGAAAGCGAACAGCTATATCCCGAACAGTCTACTACAGCGATTATTACCTATCACCCTGTAGCTAGATACTTTAGTACATAGTTGAGAGTGAAATATTATTTAATTAAGGGCGGGTGTTGAACTCGCCTTTTTTTGTTGCGCGCAAAGAGCAGAGACGGACGCGCCTGAAGGCGCTAATCCTTTAGGGCGAAGAAAAGTAAAAAAGCATTAGATTACGGGAATTATAAGTGTTAAGTATTTAATCTACTTTTAAAGTAATGCCAATTCCAGATTATCAAGCAATTATGCTTCCGCTGCTTATATTTGCAGAAGATCGACAAGAACATTCTCTACGTGAAGCTGAAAGTGTTCTTGCACATAAATTTAATTTAACAGAAGTCGAAAAAAACGAATTGCTTCCTAGTGGTGGTGAACGGCGTTTTTATAATAGGGTTAGTTGGGCTAGAACATACTTAAAAAAAGCAGGATTACTTAGTTATCCTCGACGAGGTTTTTTTTCAATCACATCAAGAGGGAAAAAACTATTATTGAATAATCCGCAAAATATAAATGCTAGATTTTTAAAAAAGTATGATGAGTTTGTTCAATTTGTAGAAATTAAAAACGATTGCGCTTCAAACAGCAAAGAAAACAAAACTATATTAGAAACTCCAGAAGAAATTTTAGAATCTGCTCATCAGAAATTTCAAGATAACTTGTCTGAAGAAATATTAGAAACAATAAAAAAATGCTCTCCATACTTTTTTGAATTTCTTGTTGTCGATCTGTTAGTAAGCATGGGCTACGGAGGTTCGAGAAAAGAAGCTGGTCAAGCTGTAGGGAAGTCTGGCGATGAAGGAATAGACGGTATTATTAAGGAAGATAGGTTAGGTCTAGACGTTATTTATATCCAAGCTAAACGTTGGGATAATATTGTTGGTAGACCAGAAATACAAAAATTTGCAGGTGCGTTATTAGGACAAAGTGCGAAAAAAGGAATATTTATCACGACTTCAGACTTTAGTAAAGGTGCTGTTGATTATGTAACTCGCATTGACAGCAAAATAATTTTGGTTAATGGAAGTAGGCTGGCAGAACTTATGATTGAACATAATGTTGGAGTTACTTCTGTGGCTAAGTATGAGGTCAAAAAAATAGATTCTGATTATTTTATTGAAAATTAAAATTTTAGATTGGAAAGCGATCGCCTCAGTTCTGATATATTTATCTGCGCAATGAGCTAAAATTCTCAACTACAAAATGTTCGATCGCCTGTCGATTGGAGTCAACAACCTCAATCTCATTTAATTATGAGGCTGATATTGATGAGTTTTCATTCCGTCTATACATACCGCTTCAATTTCAGAAATTTGGATCTCAGTCAGCTCTTGTTTCCAGCTATCGATCTCGCCACGGCGAAAAAAGTTAGCTCGAGTATCGTAAAAAGGGCTATGAACGGGAAAATCAGCTTTAGTCCGATCTAAATCGCGTGCGGATACTTGAGGAATCAGCAAATTTAACTGTTCTTGGACGTAGTTTAATCCTAAGAATTTTATAACATCTAGCAGTACTGAATTGCGATCGCTTTTCATGTCCTCGTAGCGCACTTCTAAAAACCGATTCTGGAGTAGTTCGGCTGCGCGATCGCGCTTATCTATTGCTTCAACCCAAGTTGTAGCTAAATCTACATGAGACAGCTCATCATTTACCCAACCCCATTTTTCTTTTTTGAGAGCTAAATGAGAGGCGACAACGGCTCTAGGATCGCGGATAACGTGAATAAAATATGCTTCAGGATACAAATTATTTAGCAAATCTACAAATTTAAGATTGTCAGGAGTTTTTTCCAAGAGGATTTCGGCATCGGGATTAAACTCTGAGATTTTTGCAAAAACGCGATCGCTAAACGCTTTTAAACAGCTATAAAATTCAGCTTCGGTAAAAATTGCTTTTAAGCCATCGGGTGCTTGATGTTCGTGTTCTTGATGCCAACAATTGACCAGCCTTTTGAGGTAAGTATCGGCAAGATGAGTTTCTCGAACCGTTGCAATTTCGGGCAAGGTTGCCAGCATTCCCTGCAGCCAAGATGTACCCGAACGAGGAACAGCGATAATAAAAGCCTGTTTCAATTCTTTTTCCTCTTAGCAAGCGAATTTAAATAGATAGTTTAATTTAACCGTTTAAATCTTGTCATCAGCAAGTTTAACCTACTTGCAAATTGAATTGATTTTGAATAAAAAAGACTATCCCACGAATTGCGTGAGACAGCCTTTAATTATATACAGCTAAGTAGCTAAGAATTAATGGTTGCTAGCTTAATAATCAAAATCACCAGCACCGCCGCCAGCACCTTTTTCTTTCTCAGGCTTATCGACGATGATACATTCGGTAGTCAGAATCATTCCCGCGATCGAAGCTGCATTTTGTAATGCGGAACGAGTTACTTTTGCGGGGTCAACAATACCAGCCTCGAACATGTTTACAAATTCGTTTTTAGCTGCGTTGTAGCCAGTACTAAAGTCTTTTTCTTTGACTCTTTCGGCAATTACCGCGCCGTTTTGACCAGCGTTTTCGGCAATTCTTCTTAAAGGAGCAGTTAGGGAACGAGCAACTATAGTTGCACCTGTCAAAGCTTCATCTTTGAGGTTAGCCTTCGCCCACTCTTCCAAACCAGGAGCTAGGTGAGCTAGAGTAGTACCGCCACCAGGGACAATACCTTCTTCAACTGCTGCTTTTGTGGCGTTGATCGCATCTTCTAGACGCAATTTGCGGTCTTTCATTTCAGTTTCGGTAGCAGCACCAACCTTGATTACCGCTACACCACCAGAAAGTTTTGCCAAGCGCTCCTGCATTTTTTCTTGGTCGTAAGAAGATTCGCTTGCTTCTATCTGACGGCGAATCTGCTCACAACGGCTTTGAACACCTTTTTCATTGCCTTCAGCAACGATAGTAGTGCTGTCTTTAGTAATGTTGATGCGACGAGCAGTACCCAACATTTCAACAGTAGCTGTTTCTAGTTTTAGACCAGCATCTTCAGCAATCACCTGTCCACCAGTTAGGACGGCAATATCTTCCAGCATTTGCTTACGGCGATCGCCAAATCCAGGCGCTTTGATCGCAGCTACGTTAAGCACACCGCGTAAACGGTTAACTACCAAAGTAGCTAGAGCTTCTTTCTCAATATCTTCAGCGATAATTAGAAGAGGCTTACCTTGACGGGCAACCTGTTCGAGTACGGGAACGAGATCCTGTACTAGATTGATTTTCTTGTCGGTAATTAGAATTAAAGGCTCTTCTAGTGCAGCCTCCATTCTTTCAGTGTCGGTGACAAAGTAGGGAGAGATATAGCCTTTGTCAAAACGCATCCCTTCGGTAATCTCTAGTTCGGTAGTCATGGATTTACCTTCTTCGAGGGAGATAACGCCTTCTTTACCGACTTTATCCATTGCCTGAGAAATCATATCGCCGACTTCTTGGTCGTTACCAGCAGAGATAGTTCCTACCTGCGCGATCGCTTTGGAATCGCCCACGGGCTTTGCCTGCTCTTGGATTTTAGTAACCAAATGTTCGATCGCCTTATCGATACCACGCTTGATAGCGATGGGATTTGCCCCTGCTGCGACGTTGCGTAAACCTTCTTTGACGATGGCATGAGCCAAAACTGTGGCGGTGGTAGTACCGTCTCCTGCCACATCGTTTGTCTTGGAAGCTGCTTGACGAATCAAGGACACGCCAGTATTCTCAATGTGATCTTCTAATTCAATTTCTTTGGCGATCGTTACCCCATCATTGACAATCTGGGGCGCGCCAAATTTTTTTTCGAGGACAACGTTACGTCCTTTTGGACCAAGGGTAACGGCTACCGCTTCAGCCAACAGGTCGATTCCTTTTTCTAATGCACGACGGGCTTCGTCGTTATAAATAATAGATTTAGCCATTTATTTTTGATTTGCCTTGAATGATAAAGATGAACAGTGAATAGTAAAAATTCTCGATGCTGTGATTAACAGTTGCCAGTAGCTACAACCTTAATCTGAGTAACTAACTGATAACCCCAAAAGGCAAATTTAAGAGACTGCTGCCAAAATATCTTTTTCTGATAGCAAGACATAATCTTCACCACCTAGCTTGATGTCTGTACCCGCATATTTGGAGTACAGAACTTTATCGCCTACCTTTACTTCCAAAGGCGTGTGACCACCATCATCTTTTGGCTTACCAGGGCCAACACCCACAACTTCGCCAACTTGAGGCTTTTCTTTGGCTGCATCGGGTAATAAAATTCCACCAGCAGTTTTTTCTTCGCTAGCGCTTACTTTGATGAATACGCGATCGCCCAGTGGCTTAACGGTTGTAACGTTGATACTAATAGCTGCCATGCAAAATTCTCCAGATAACTAAAGGCTTTAAATATTTCAATCGATACTTCGTAGGAAGTGTGAAAGTTGCCTCTTTGTTTAGATTAGCACTCTCACCATCCGAGTGCTAATTTAGCTAAACTACGTAACCTATGGCAACAGTTTCATTAGTGTGGTTTCCCGTACAAAGACGATCTCCAAGAGAATTCTGGTTTTAATCTGAGGAAAGGAGAAACCTAACCACGAAAATTAGATATTCTCAAGATTCTTTCCGTAAATTAGGAATTTTGTCGTTAAAATGCAGTAAAAAATCGCCCCTAACATTAAGTTTTTTCTGGAGCGATTAACTACTGCTGTCCAAATAGATATCAACGTGCAGTCTAAATATTTATCTGTATATAAGAAGCTGACTGTAGAATGAGCTTAGATAGAAACTTCGCTTAATTCTTTAGTCATATATTCAAAAGGCTCATCGATAAAGCTAGTATTCTCGACTCCTGCCTCGGATGCCATTGTCTTGAGCATATCTTTCATGATGCCAATGCCAACTACAGTAGGACCAATTGGCACCCCCAAAGAATTATAAGTCTCTCGCAAACCCTGCAAAACTCTTTCGTCGAGAACATCCATGCTTCCAGCAACTAAAGCATAGCTAGCATAACGTAGATAGTAGTCCATATCTCGCAGACAGGCGGAGTAGCGACGAGTGGTATAGGCATTGCCCCCAGGACTAATCAATTCTGGAACTTCTTCAAACAGTTTTAGCCCAGCATCTTTAACAATAGTGGCAGCGTTGCCGCTAACCATGGTTGCCACAGCGACTCTCGCATTGCCAGAAGCAAAAAAGTCTTTGAGGCTATCCATTGCATTGCGATCTAGATAACGACCTGCAATATCATAATTTCTAATTAAGTTGGTAACAGCGTCACGCATTTTCCCTAATTTCTCCCAACAGCAATTTTTTTAAATTTATCTAAGCTCGATCGACAATCGGAGCAGGCTCTAAATGTCAATTTTAGCTCTTAATTTTTAAGCTATGTCTTAAGCTACTTTGTCTTAATAATCTCATAAGTCGTAGCAACGACTACGGTGTAGTTTAAATTTTGACATCTTAAGCTATCTTTTCAGCCATCGATCGGGAAATTCCGCACAAAGCTTAACTTAAAATTTGAGCTTGAGCCTTAAAATATTCCGTAGCTTCTCTAGGGATCGAGCCGAAGATATTAATCTTGAGGTGTGAAGCACCGATCGCAATTTTAAAATTAGTCAATCTCAAAGTTGAAACCATGACAAGATGAGATTTTTCTCTGTTTTGCGCCTCTAGCTTAGTGACCAGTCGCCCAGACTTCTAACTAATACCTTTATATAGTTTATATATTTTATCCCTTAAAAAACTAGCTGACGGCAAGAGCGTCGATAAACAGAACAGTCCGAGGAAGATGTTGTTTGCCTCATTTCTCGGCTTTGAGATTTAAAACTTTTAAATGTCGATTGAGTAACAAAAAACTGTTACCAAATTTACATTTTCCATATTTGCGACCGAGTACGATCGATCTAACTAAAATACTCGTAAGAATAATATATAACCGTCATGGGATACGAATCTCGCGCACAAGCAATTTATCAAATAACTGAAAGAGAACCCATTCCTGTTGGTCCTCCTGCTCGTTTAGAAGATCTGTGGGCAGTGGACGTTTTTAGCCTCAGCAAAATGAAGCAGTGTCTACCAAAGGGAGTATTTAAATCTCTAAAGAAAACTATTGAGGCTGGGGAGCAGCTAGATGTTTCGATTGCGGACACCGTAGCCTCAGCAATGAAAGATTGGGCAATTTCCAAGGGTGCGTCCTACTACGCCCACGTTTTTTATCCCATGACCAATGCCACAGCAGAAAAGCATGATGGTTTTATTTCCACCCAGGGTGATGGGACTGCAATCGCCGAATTTGCAGGGAAATTACTAGTCCAGGGTGAGCCTGACGGTTCTTCTTTCCCTAACGGCGGTATCCGCTCTACTTTTGAAGCCAGGGGCTATACGGCTTGGGATGTAACTAGTCCTGCATACCTAATGGAAACAGATAACGGGGTAACTCTTTGCATCCCCACAATTTTTGTTTCCTGGACGGGAGAAGCATTAGATAAGAAAACTCCTCTGTTGCGATCGATTGCAGCCATGAACAAGGCAGCAAATAGAGCTTTAAAACTTTTGGGCAATAGTGATGTTGCTCCTGTAAATTCTAGCTGTGGTGCAGAACAAGAGTATTTCTTGGTTGATTCCCATTTTGCTAATAGTCGCCCCGACTTACTACTAGCGGGTAGAACTTTATTTGGCAAGGCTCCTGCTAAGGGTCAGCAGTTCGACGACCACTATTTTGGGGCAATTCCCGAACGAGTTCAGGTTTTCATGCAGGATGTAGAAAAGAAAATGTACCGCCTGGGTATTCCTGCCAAAACCAGACACAATGAAGTTGCTCCTGGTCAATTTGAAATTGCACCCTATTTTGAAGCAGCGAACGTCGCTTCAGATCACCAGCAGCTAACCATGACCCTGTTGCGTCAGGTGGCTAAAAAGCATGGCTTTGTCTGTTTGCTACACGAAAAACCCTTTGCGGGTATCAACGGTTCGGGTAAGCATGTTAACTGGTCTGTCGGCAACTCAACCCAGGGAAATCTGCTCGATCCTGGTGATTCTCCCCATAAAAATCTGCAGTTTTTAGTTTTCTGTGCTGCGGTAATTCGAGGAGTACACAAATATGGGCCTTTGATGCGGGCGGTAATTGCCAACGCCAGTAACGATCACCGTTTGGGCGCAAATGAAGCTCCTCCTGCAATAATGTCAGTTTACCTCGGTTCTCAACTCGAAGAGCTGTTTAATAAGATTGCTGGGGGCGAACTTGACGACAAATATAGCCACAGTGGCGAAATGGAGTTTGGAGTAGATACTCTACCTCCTTTGGCAAAAGACGCAGGCGATCGCAATCGGACTTCTCCCTTTGCTTTCACTGGCAACCGTTTTGAATTCCGCGCGGTTGGTTCGAGCCAGTCCGTTTCTGGTCCTTTGATTGCTCTAAACACGATGTTGGCAGATTCTTTGACAGAGATCGGCGATCTATTAGAAAAAGAGTTGGGCAAAGGAGCAAAGCTAAATGATGCAGTGGTTTCCGCAATTAAAGAAGTTATGAGCAAACACAGCGCAGTTATCTTTGGTGGCGACGGCTATTCTGATGAATGGCACAAAATGGCGGTAGAAGAGAGAGGTTTGGCTAACCTACCTACCACGGCGGATGCGCTACCCGTACTGAAAGAAAAATACATCGAAGAACTTTTCGAACGTACTGGAGTTCTCTCGCCAACAGAACTAGCTAGCCGTTTTGAAGTTTATGCCGAGCAGTATATTCTTTCAATTGAAGTAGAAGCCAAGCTAATTATCGACATGGCAAAAACATCAATTTATCCTACTGCCATGCGCCATCTGGCTGATATTGCCACTACTGTCGCTGGTTTGGAAGAGATGGGCATTAATCTCAACCAGGACAACATCAAGCTTGTTGCTGAGTTGACTAATTCTCTGACTGATAAAATATCTAAATTGGACTCTGCTCTAGCCAAAGAAGATTTTAGTAGCGCCGAAGAACACATGAAGTATTCCGCTAGCACTCTTCGTTCTTTGATGGACGACGTTCGAGCTGATGTTGACGCTCTAGAAGCGGAGGTAGCAGACGATTTATGGCCTCTACCTACCTATCAAGAAATGCTGTTTATTAAGTAAACACAAGCTGTTAGATTTCTAAGTTTAAATATGTTTAAGGGTCGTACTATCTACGGCCTTTTTTTTGTCCTAGTCTTCCTCCGTCTCGATCGCTAGGTAGAATTTGTGGCTCAACGAAGCTATAAATGGGGCTTGCATAATTTTCTCGACCATTTTTGGAAAGCGGTTTTCGGCAATTAGCTCGTTTAAAGACATAGTTCCACACCATTTTTAAACTCAACTCGATAGGGCAGAAATAACTTGGAAAAATGTAGATCGAGCTTCCTTTTTCTTAATTATTATTAAATATCATTTAAAATAGATGAAAAGTAACTGACATTTACTTTCTATCTTGGGCAATATTAAAAATAGAATATCGGTTAGATGGTCGCTATATCAACCACTACAGGTCGTTATTCGAATTGCCAAAACAGCGAATTTTTTATTTATCCAATCAAAATATGTAGAATCAATACATACATTCGACACATATATAGCGATTAATTGACATATTTACACTTTTTATCGTAAAGAAAAACAAGTTTTTAAATAATTTAATTTCAGCTTCAAAAGTTTTTTGAAAAAGACTCTCATTATACGGTTTTTTGTAAAAAAAGTCTGTAGTGTCTCATACGGCAAAAAAAAAAGAAAGAAAGCAAACTAGATAGAATCAAGTTTGCCATTTAACTATAGGCTAGCTATATTTTTTGATTTAACCGAAGTCTGAACAGAATAGATTTCGAAATTATCTAAAACTAAAAAAACACTCAAGTGTAGAAATACTATGAATAATGGAACACAAGTTGGAAACTTGCTTCCAAGACCTTTGAGAACAGTCTTTAAATCGTTCTCTCCTGCTTGGTTTCTTTGCATTCCTCTAGCAGCAGTAATTGTAATTGTTTGGAATACCGCAGCGATCGCCCAGGCCGATGCGCCCGTTACTCTAGAAAGTTTGAGCAACAATGCGACAGAACTCAAAAGTATCTTAGACGCGATCTTTCTACTTGTTTGCTCGATCCTCGTCATTTTCATGAATGCAGGATTCGGGATGCTAGAGGCAGGATTCTGCCGTCAGAAAAACGCGGTCAACATTCTAGCAAAGAACCTGATTGTCTTTGCGATCGCAACTTTGGCATACTGGGCAGTTGGATATGCTCTAATGTACGGTGAAGGTACTCCCTATATTGGCTTGAGCGGCTTCTTCTTTAGTGGCGATCCTGCTCCTTATGGCAACGATCCTTTCCCCGCAGCCGTTCCTGAATCAATATCTTTTTTGTTCCAGGTAGCGTTTGCAGCCACAGCAGCAACTATTGTTTCTGGTGCAGTAGCCGAACGAGTTAAGTTTGGCGCTTTCCTAATTTTCAGTACCTTATTGGTAGCAGTATCTTACCCTATCACTGGTCACTGGGTTTGGGATGGTGGCTGGCTAGCAGAATTAGGCTTTGCTGACTTTGCTGGTTCGACTGTAGTTCACTCCGTTGGGGGTTGGGCTGCTTTAGTTGGTGCAGCAATCTTAGGACCAAGACTCGGTAAATATCAAAACGGCAGAATTAGCGCCATCCCTGGACATAACATGGGATTTGCGACTCTTGGCTGTTTAATTCTTTGGATTGGTTGGTTTGGTTTCAACCCTGGTTCTGAGTTGGCAGCTACGGAGAACGTTCCTTATATTGCTGTAACCACTAACCTTGCAGCAGCAGCGGGTGGCGTTGCAGCAACCTTTACTTCTTGGTTAAAAGACGGTAAGCCCGATCTGTCGATGATTATCAACGGTATTCTGGCTGGTTTGGTCGGTATTACTGCTGGCTGTAATGATGTTAGTTTCTTGTCTGCCGTGATCATCGGTTTAATTGCTGGTGTAATTGTGGTTTTCTCCGTTGCTTTCTTTGACAGCATCAAAATTGATGACCCTGTAGGTGCGACTTCCGTTCACCTAGTCTGCGGTATCTGGGGTACTTTAGCCGTCGGTATCTTTGGCTCTGGCAACATCGTGACTCAATTAATCGGTATCGTTGCCATCGGCGCATTTACCGTTATCTTTAGTGCAGTTCTCTGGTCAATCCTCAAATTCACGATTGGTATTCGCGTTCATGGAGACGAAGAGAGACGCGGTTTGGATATCAGCGAACACGGTATGGAAGCATACAGTGGCTTTGTTAAAGAAGCTGATGTTCTAGCTGCTGGTGGTGCTGGTATCCCCAGTGGTATGGGTACTGCTGAACCTTCTGAATTCTAATTTGTTAACTATCAAATCATTAATTTAGAATTTAGCGATCGCTATATCAAAAAGCGATCGCTTTTTTATATAGGTTATTCAGGTATTTGCAGTCCTCGAAGAGAACGTTCTGTGTCCGTGAGATTCTTGCCCAGAACTAACACACCATATCCTCCCAAGCCTGTCGGATCGATTAGCTGGTGCAGAGCATCTCGGCGTTTAAATATTTCGGGAATGGTAAATTTACCGCTAGATAGCTCGTTTAAGCGATCGCCCAAGCCTAGAGCCATCAGAAATAGCCCCTGCTGGGTAAAGTCAATTTTCTTTAGCTTCAATAATTCTCCCTGGCGTTCTAAAGCCGTAAAGTTAACGTGAGCGGTAATGTCTTGGTAACCCAAGTTGGCATAGGGATTATTGTGACGACGATGCTGATAGTAACACTGCAAAGTTCCCTGACTACGAGCAGGACGATAGTATTTAGCAGCGCTATAGCCATAGTCGATAGTTATGATATATCCTCTTTGCAGCTTTGTGGCAACCGTTTCGAGCCAGTCTAAAGCCTGTAGATTTACTTCCGTACGATAGTTATCGGGATATTGAGGCGACAGTAAATCGATATCCGACTGAGCAAAATACTCAGCGATCGCGCTTGTAGAAAGGCGATCTCTAGTTTCAGTCAACTGACCCTGTTCTAAGGTTAAATATACTTCCTTGAGTTCAGCTGCTTCTTTCTGCACCAGATGTACGGGAAAAGCGTCTACTAGCTCATTAGAAAAAAAACAGCCGACGATACTATCATCAGCTAGATCGGACAAGTTTTGCCAGGATAAATCTAAGTCAGCATAGGGTTTGAGCAATTCCTGCTGCTGTTCCATTAAGTTTGGCGATCGCTCGATAATAATATATTCTAAAGCGTCGATAAAAGCGCGATCGGCGTTTGTTTTTAAATAGAATAAAATATCTTGGGCTAACTCTCCGTTTCCCGCACCCATTTCTACAAGCTGAAAAGGGCTAGGGCAGCCTAAATTGTGCCACATTTCGAGCAACTGGATACCCAGCAGTTCGCCAAAATCCGAACCCAGAGAAGCAGAAGTAAAAAAATCCCCTTGAGAACCAATCTTTACTCTATTCGTATAGTAACCATACTCTGGATTATATAAGGCGATCGCCATATAGTCGGCAAAAGTAATTTGCCCAGATGTCGAACTGTTGATTTGGGCGATCGAGATCTCTTGTAGCCGTTGAGAATTAGAAAATCCTGACAAACTGGTCATAAAATCTGGACTGGCTGTAAACTGTCTCTTTTATTATCCACTTAAGAGGACTGTTCTCAAGGTGTCACATCTATTCTCGGATATAGCCTTGGTTATTGTAAGCTGTGGGGGAATTTAATTACTCCAGAAAAATTATGCTTTAATTTCCACTGGAATTCTAAATTATGAGATATGGTGTAAATCGATTTTAACAATCCAAAGTGAATGAGTGGTTTAAAAAACAAGATTAAAGCAGCTACCTTAGTCGATCTACTCCAAATTCGAGCAGAGTCACAGCCTCATCAGACCATCTATAAGTTCCTGATCGATGGTGAGACAGAATCAGTCAGTCTTACCTACCAGCAGCTCGAAAAAAAAGCTAAGGCGATCGCTGCATACTTGCAATCTGTCTGTTCTCCTCAGGATCGAGTTTTACTGCTGTTCCCTGCTGGATTGGATTACATCACCGCTTTCTTTGGCTGTCTTTATGCTGGGGTTATCGCTATTCCCGCCTATCCTCCCCGCCCCAATCGCTCTTTAAACCGCATCCACAACATATTAGAGAATGCTCAGACTAGCGTTGCCCTAACCAATAGCGAGACTCTACAGGGTTTAGAGCGTCAATTAGCCAGCGCCACCGAATTACAGAATTTACGCTGGATTACTACCGATGCGATCGACGACGCAGCAGCCTTGAGCTGGCAGCAGCCCAACGTTTCCGAATCGGATATTGCTTTTCTCCAATACACTTCAGGCTCAACAGCCGAACCCAAAGGAGTAAGGATTGCCTATAAAAATTTACTCCACAACCTAGACGCAATTCACAACTGCTTCCGCCATTCTGCCCAAAGCAAGGGGGTAATTTGGCTACCGCCGTATCATGACATGGGCTTGATCGGTGGGGTACTCCAGCCTTTATTTGGTGATTTTCCCGTTACCCTCATGTCACCCTTAATGTTCTTACAAAATCCCCTGCGCTGGCTTAAGGCGATTTCGCGGGATGGAGCAACTACCAGTGGCGGACCTAACTTTGCCTATGACCTCTGCGTTCGTAAGTTTAAACCAGAACAGCTTCGAGGCTTAGACTTAAGCACCTGGCAGGTCGCTTTTAATGGTGCTGAACCGATCAACCATGAAACTTTAGCTAAATTTGCCGAAACTTTTGCTCCTTATGGCTTTGACTATAATGCATTTTATCCCTGCTACGGCATGGCAGAAGCAACGCTCATCATTTCTGGGGGGTCAAAAAATGCCTCGATCGTGACCCAGACTGTACGGGGCAAGGCTTTGGAACAAAACAAAATTGCGATCGCCGATGCTAACGAACCCCATCCCCACACTTTAGTAAGCTGCGGTCAGAGCTTAAAAGATCAGAAACTTGCGATCGCCAATCCCGAAACTTTAACTACCTGTCCCCCAGGGGAAGTAGGAGAAATCTGGGTATCTGGTGCGAGTATTGCTCAGGGATATTGGCGACAGCCAGAAATCACCACGGCTACCTTTGAAGCTTATCTTCAGGACACGGGAGAAGGTCCTTATCTACGGACAGGGGACTTGGGCTTTATCGATCGCGGCGAGCTATTTTTTACAGGTCGTCTTAAAGATATGATCGTCATCAAAGGACGCAATCATTATCCCCAAGATATTGAAAAGACGGTTGAGGAAACTAGCTCTTGGATCAGACCAAGCTGTGTGGCTAGTTTTTCCGTGGATCTTCAGGGTGAAGAGAAGCTAGTAGTGCTGGCAGAGGTAGAACGCAAGTATTGGAGTAGCAACCGTACTAAAGCTAAGGGTAGTGGCTCAGCCTCGGCAGAAATTATGACGGTCAAAGAGTTAACCCAAACAATTCGGCGTGAAATTTCTAAAAATCACGATCTTCAGGTATATGCAACCCTACTATTAAAGCCAGGAAGCTTGCCCAAGACTTCGAGCGGTAAAATTCAACGTCATGCCTGTCGTACAGACTTTATCAGCAATGCAGTTGAAGGTTTGCCTGTTTAGAAAGAGATCTGATGTTAACCTACAAAAGTTCTCTATAGCGACGACAGCTAGTAACTAGCGATTTGGCAAAATTATTGATAAAAAAGAGCGATCGCACTTCTGTGCTTGGAAAGCAAATAGACCGCAGGTAGATTAAGCCACTGATTGGCTCGAGCTGAGGATATCGTTAAATAGCTCGTTCTGGCTAGTTCAATCTACTAAAGTTAAGGATTGGGAATGCCTACTCGATCTAAAGTAATGTGTTGTTTGGCGGTTCGGTTTCTCAAAATGCGACCGTCATTCTACTGAGAATTGAAAGTAGAGGGAAGCAGGGGAAAAATAGAAACTTTTTAGCCTATATTTAATTTGACCTAACTACTTAGATACAAGTAACAGAAATAGCTGCTTTAAAACAGAGTTTACATGAGAAGCGCCAGCAAAATCGAGTGACAATCAAAAAAAAATTTATGGCGGTTTTGGCAACAGCCGTAGCTATCTTAGACCTATAACAGCCTAGAGAATGAGGGACTATTTAAGCAAGTTTTTATATATTATTGCCGATAAACGTCATCAGCTATTGATGCTTGTGGGGCTGTTTTTAACGACATCTGTTCTAGAGGCATTTGGTATTGGTCTGATTGGACCCTTTATTGCTTTAGCAACCAACGCCAGCTTGATTCATCAAAATTCTAAATCTGAGTGGCTTTATACTTACCTTGGTTTTAATTCTGATAAGAACTTTGTGATTGTCTTAGGTTTGGGTGTTGTTGCTGTTTTGTGGGTCAAATCAATTTTAGGATTCAACGTTCAGAGAACTATTTTTGGCTTTGGATTTGGACAGCAGGCGGATCTGAGAACCAAGCTAATGCGTTCTTATCTCGAAGCTCCCTATGCTTTTCATCTGAGTCGTAATACTGCCTCTTTGAGTCAAAATATACTCAGCGAAACGTTTGTTTTTTCTAACGGCATTTTGATTCCAACCCTGTTTGCAGGAGCTAATTTAACCATTGCGATCGCCTTATTGATTTTATTATTTGTGACCGATCCAATTGTTACCGCAACGGTATTATTGGTTCTTCTCTGTGTATTTGTATTTATTTTTCAGTTCAGGCGCAAGGTTGCCGAGTGGGGTAAAGAAGCTTCGGCTGCCAACAAAAAGATGGTGCAGATTATCAATCACGGAATGGGTGGTTTTAAGGAAACTCGCGTTATCGGTTGTGAAGCTCATTTTGAAAAACAGCTCGAAAGTCAATCACTAGTATATAAAGACGTAGTGGAGAAGTTTCAGGCTTTTTCACTGCTCCCAAGGTATATTTTAGAACCAGTTTTGATTAGCCTGGTTGTGGGTTTTACAATTATTGCTCTATCAGTTGGCAAAAATCTAGACAGTTTAACTGCAATGTTGGGGGTGTTTGCCCTAGCTTCGGTCAGGCTACTTCCTGCTGCTAGCAATCTCATGCAGTCCTATGGAGGCATTAAGCATTCTTCCTATGTCGTCGATCTACTCTATCGAGATTTACGAGAAATTGAAAACGTCCATATAAAAAAACAGCCAGCTTCTGACTCAAACCAAGAAAAATCAACGATCGATTTTAACAGCACGATCTCCCTGGAAAACATACTTTATAGCTATCCCAATGCTTCTGAAGTGGCTCTCAACAATATTTCTTTGGAGATCAAAAAAGGACAATCAATTGGCTTAATTGGCAAGTCGGGAGCGGGAAAAACCACTATTGTCGATATTATTCTCGGACTGTTGCAAATTCAAAACGGAGATTTAAAGGTTGATGGGATTTCAATCAAAGATAACCTTCGTTCTTGGCAAGACAAAGTAGGCTATATTCCCCAATCTATTTTCTTGATTGACGATACTCTAGAGCGTAATATCGCCTTTGGCATCGAAGATTCAGAGATCGATCGCGATCGACTGCAGCAGGCTATTGAAGCAGCCCAACTGACCGAAGTTGTCTCAAGATTACCTCACGGAATTCAGACAGTTGTGGGCGAACGAGGGGTATTGCTATCTGGTGGACAAAGGCAACGAGTCGGAATTGCCAGAGCTTTATATCATCAAAGAGAAGTGTTAGTTTTAGACGAAGCTACCGCAGCTTTAGATAATGAAACTGAATCTTTAGTCAATCAGGCAGTTGAGTCTTTAAGCGGAACTAAAACTATGATTATTATTGCTCATCGCTTGAGTACGGTTAAACATTGTGACTGCATATACTTGCTGGAAACAGGGAAAATTGCTCGTTCTGGTAGCTATGAAGAAGTGGTACTCAACAAAACAGGTTCCTAATCGGATATCTTGGGCATTGCTACCAAAATCAGACGGCAAAAATCAGAAAATTAAGCGCATTTTGCAAATGAACAATTTAGTCCTCTAGAGCAAAGCGCCTTTCGACAGACAAAGGGCTGTGTCCGTATGTACTTGTTCGCATATAGCGATCGCCATTCCTGCTCAAAGTTTTACGGCAAAGGTCGGGTGTTATTGTTCAACTTTGTAAATATTAAAATCAATCTAACAGAATCGGCGCTACAAATAACTGTAGAACAGCCAGATGGTTAAGCATAACTATGTCAGAAAATATAGAATCGATCCTGCAAGAAAAAAGAGTTTTTAATCCGCCTCAAGAGTTTGCCGATCGCGCTGCGGTTAGAAGCATGGCAGAATACAAAAAGCTCTACGACTTAGCAGCACAAGACCCCACAGGCTTTTGGGCAAAATTAGCCGAAAAAGAACTGCATTGGTTTGAAAGATGGGGCAAGACTCTAGATTGGCAGCCACCCTTTGCAAAATGGTTTGTCAACGGCAAAATTAATATCTCTTATAACTGTTTGGATCGTCATCTTACTACCCATCGTCGCGATAAACCCGCCCTAATCTGGGAAGGAGAGCCTGGAGATTCGCGGACTCTAACATATGCCGAACTACATCAAGAAGTTTGTCAGATGGCAAACGCGATTAAGAAGCTAGGAGTAAAAAAAGGCGATCGCGTGGGCATTTATATGCCGATGATTCCCGAAGCAGCGATCGCTATGCTAGCCTGTGCCAGAATTGGTGCTGCTCATAGCGTTGTCTTTGGCGGTTTTAGTGCCGAGGCTTTGAAATCTCGCCTCCAGGATACGGAAGCGAAGTTAGTTATCACTGCCGACGGTGGCTGGCGCAAAGACAAGATTGTCCCGCTCAAAGATGCGGTAGATAATGCGATCTCTACTGATGTACCTAGCGTTACTAATGTCCTGGTGGTGCAGCGGACTAAGCAAGAAATTACCATGCAGCCAGGACGCGACCATTGGTGGCACGACCTCCAGCCAGAAGCCAGCAAAAACTGTCCTGCCGAACATATGGATAGTGAGGATCTGCTTTTTGTTCTCTACACGAGTGGAACGACAGGCAAGCCTAAAGGCGTAGTCCACACCACAGGAGGCTATAACCTTTATACCCACATGACTTTTAAGTGGACGTTTGATATTAAAGAAGATGATGTCTACTGGTGTACCGCAGACGTGGGCTGGATTACGGGACACAGCTATATTGTCTACGGACCATTGTCAAATGGTGCGACGACGCTGATGTATGAAGGTGCGCCCCGCCCTTCTAATCCTGGCTGTTTTTGGGATGTAGTCGAGAAATATGGCGTAACTATCTTTTATACTGCCCCGACTGCAATTCGGGCATTTATCAAAATGGGTGACGAACATCCTAACAGTCGCGATTTATCATCCTTGCGTATCTTAGGCACTGTGGGCGAACCGATTAATCCCGAAGCCTGGATCTGGTATCACAAGGTAATTGGTGGCGAACGCTGTCCAATTGTCGATACCTGGTGGCAAACGGAAACGGGAGGCTTTATGCTAACTCCTTTGCCTGGGGCAACTCCGACCAAGCCTGGCTCGGCAACTCTACCCTTTCCTGGCATTGTGGCAGACGTAGTAGATCTAGGCGGTAATCCCGTGGGTGAAAATCAGGGAGGGTATTTAGTAATCAAATATCCTTGGCCCAGTATGATGCGTACCGTTTATAAAGATGACGATCGCTTTCGTAAAACCTATTGGGAACACATTCCTCCCAAAGACGGCAAATACCTCTATTTTGCAGGAGATGGCGCACGTAAAGACGAAGACGGTTATTTTTGGGTCATGGGTCGCGTAGATGACGTGATGAACATCTCAGGACACCGTTTGGGGACGATGGAAGTAGAATCGGCATTAGTATCCCATCCCGCAGTAGCCGAAGCAGCAGTAGTATCCCGTCCTCACGACGTTAAGGGAGAAGATGTTTATGCTTTTGTGATTCTCAACGGTACTCATAGTCCTAGCGATGAACTGAACCAGGAATTAAAACAGCACGTCGTTCGAGAAATTGGTGCGATCGCTCGTCCAGGAGAAATTCGCTTTACCGAAGCCCTACCAAAAACGCGATCGGGCAAAATTATTCGTCGCTTTCTCCGTAATCTGGCAGCAGGAGAGGAAGTAGCAGGGGATATTTCCACCATGGAAGACCTCAGTGTATTAGATAAGCTTCGCCAGGGTTAAATAATCAGTCTCTCGCTCTAGAATCGAGTTAATGTCTAGGGCGTGTGGACAACAATTGGTAGAAAAGTAAATCTGACAGAGGACGATTAAAAATAGCCTTGAATCTATCCCACTAATATAATTTTATTAATCCAGATATGAATCATTCCCAAAGCTAAAAAACCATCAAATACAGAAGATTGACGTTCCCAACGCACAACTAAACGGTGTAAAACTAGCGAAGCTGTCACCAGGGGCAATCTAGCCCGAAATCCTTACCCCATAAGCCTTTCAAAAACGCATTTTTTTAGATTAATTCCATAATCCTTCAAATCTAGCTGCCGATAGC
>Ga0115031_1000290_pt1 | contig 36030 bp, 26 predicted proteins | sample Maine_Asex4_meta_FD_87301 | JGI IMG/M metagenome (GOLD analysis project Ga0115031, IMG submission 87301) | Marine algal microbial communities from Maine, USA - Maine_Asex4_metaG | ecosystem: Host-associated > Algae > Red algae > Unclassified | place: Maine, USA | collected 2015-01-05
CGCTGATGTGGACAGCAATGCACGCCGACGATCCAACGATCTTTTTGATTCCAAAACATCTGCTCAGAAAAAAGATGCCCGTTGGCGATGCGGTGCCCGCCGTCGGTTTTGAAAGTGCCAGAATCCGTCACTCAGGTGATGACGTAACCGTTGTTACTTGGGGCAACGGTGTTGAAATTGCTTTGGCGGTGGCCGAAACGATGGACGTTTCAACTTCTGTCGAAGTCATCGATCTGAGAACTGTGCAACCTTGGGATCGTCAGACAGTTGCCGATTCTGTTGAGAAAACAGGGCGACTGGTCGTTCTCCAAGAAGACGGAAAATCCTGCAGCGTTGGGCAGATGATCATTAGCGATTTGATGAACGATGAAACATCGTTTTTCCATTTTGTCAGCCCACCACAATTGATTTCTAAACCTGATATTTACATTGGATACAATCCGATCCTTGAGTACGCGGCGTTGCCGGGTGCTTTAGAGGTGACTGCCGCAATTCAACTCACGATGGAGCAATAACCTTGGCGATCGTATCCATCAAGATTCCACAACTGGGCGAAGGACTTCAAGAAGCTTTATTGGTAGAGCTGCTTAAATCACCTGGCGACTCTGTTGATCGCGACGAACCCCTGTTCACGATGGAAACTGACAAAGCAACCTCGGACGTCGAATCGCCTTATGCGGGCAAATTGGTGGAGTGGCTGGTTGAAGTAGATTCGGTACTGGAGATCGGCACCGAGATCGCGCTCTTGGACACGGCAGTGGAAGAGCAGATTGCGGCAGGCCCCGCATTTGATCACGGTATCACCCTTTCGCAAGATGGAGAGCACCCCGTTGGATTTGATGCGACCTCGAACGAGTCGAAGGTTCGACGATCGCCAGGCGCGCTGGTCGCACCAAGGACTCGTAAGTTCTTAATCGACGAGAACATTCTTGAATTAGCCAAGGACATTCCTGCAGCAGGACGAAAGCTATCGATCGACGATGTCGAGGTGTTTCTTGCGAATCGTCGTTCCGATTCCGAGGATCAAACCAAGGAAACAAAAACGTCGAATGAGTTTGATCTGGTGCCCGTAGCGAAAACTCAAATTAAGCTAAACTACCGATTGACCAAGGCGGCTCAGACTTGCGTGCCGGTGACGTTGGTGGCGGATTGGCCTTGGACAAGAGTCGAAGATCTCCGCAATCGCGTACGCGAAACTGGCGGACCAACAGCCTTTGCGATGCTGTGTCTTTGCGTCGCTCAAGCCGTCAAACAACACGATTCCTTCCGGAGTTCGTTGACGGCCGACGGAAAATCGTACAAAGTATTCAAGCATGTCAATCTTGGCATCGCAGTCGGGATTGGCAACGATGAATTGGTAACCGCCGTCATAAAAAGGGCGGATCAAATGACCTCAGAAGAGTTTTTCGCGGCGTATAAACGGCAAGTTAAATTGGCGCAACAAGGCATAGACCAAGCCGACGAATCAACGACGATGATGGTGTCAAATATTGGCAACATGGGGATGCGTTTGGGTATTCCCGCGATCGTCCCACCCGCGGTGGCCACCCTTGCGGTCGGCGCTGCCGTTTCTCATCCAATACCTGACGGAGATTCGTTCCGTTTTGAAAGGATGATATCTGCGACGATGGCATTTGATCATCGTGTCGCCAACGGTGTAGGTGCGGCCAACTTCATGAACGAGATTAAGAAACAGATTGATTTGTTTACCCTGTGAGGTGGTCGCCGTGCGAGCGACAGGGGATCTGCAAAGCTCATTTTCATGGTAGCGCCCGCGGCGCGAGCCGTATGGTTTTCACATAGTATCAGCCGCCACGCGATAGCGTCCGGTTTTAAACGCTTAGGATCGGACGCTATCGTGTGGCGACTGATGAGATTATCACACGTTTGTCGTTAAGTAAGTTCCATTGGGCAGACGTGTCACCGCTAAAATATGCATTTGCAATTTTCATACGCGTGGTGTGGCATTGTTGCCAGTCCGAGTTGAACGCCAGCTGTGGAGTTTCTGTCCGGTAGGAGTGCCCCATCTACGGGACTTCAAACGAACGACCATTGAGTTTAGAATGCTGCAGAGATTACTCTTCTATCCCGTTTAGACAAACGAAGTTCGCTCATGGATTTTGTGTTTTGGGCAATTATTTTTGTCGGCCATCTTGCTATTTGGTGCGTCATCTTCAATCGCATCCACGCAACATCCTTTGCTCGGCACGTAAGAAAACGCGCTGAGAAGCTCATCATCTTAGCTGTGTTGGCAGGATTTGCTTGGTTCGGTGGCATGGTGATTTCAAATGGAACGATTGCTTTTTCCACGGTAGCAAGCGGTTTTCACCTAAATCGTTTCTACTTGATGGCTTGCTTAGTCGTAGGTGTGTTAATTATCCTGCGTTGGTTGTATCGGAAGATCATTGTCAGGCCTCCCGCGGCAATCATCAGCCATTCCACCGAGATCATTGACTTTCGAAATTTCGCTGAGGATCCGATCTACGTGGGATCTTTCGCAAAAATGCTTCAACGCATACCTGGAAACCAGTCGCACTTGATCTCAATCGAACGAAAGACATTCAAGTTAGAACGATTACCAAAGGAACTTGAGGGGCTAAGTGTTTGCCACCTATCGGATTTCCATCTGACAGGTCACCTCGACATTGGCTACTACAAAAAGATTGTCCAGCAAGTAAATCAGTTCGAAGCGGATCTCGTGTTAATCACGGGTGATCTGATCGACGAGTATCATTGTTTAGATTGGATTGAGCCGATTTTCGGTGCGTTGGAGTCCAAGCACGGTGTGATGTATGTTTTGGGAAATCACGATTTACGAATTCAAGATGAACCTTTGTTGCGGAAGAGGCTCAGTGATGCTGGGTTGATTGAAGTTAACGGAAAGTGGATTGTCAGGGAAATCAACGGCGTGAAAGTGGCGTTGGCAGGCAATGAACTGCCCTGGTTTGGAGGTGCGGAAGATCTGAAGCCTTTTCCGGGCTCTTTAAACGTGTCGTCCCCGATACCGCTGAAGATTTTGCTCAGTCACACTCCGGATCAGTTTAAATGGGCAGCTCAATTTGATTTCGATCTTATGGTGGCTGGTCATACCCATGGCGGTCAAATTCAGGTTCCTTTGATCGGGCCGATAGTGGCTCCGAGCAGTCACGGAATTAAATACGCTTCGGGAACATTTATGATGGATGACATGTTGATGCATGTGAGTCGTGGTATCTCGGGTGATGAATGCATCCGAATTAATTGCCCACCGGAAATTGGGTTTTTCACGTTGATGGGGCCCGCTTGATTAAGTCGCTTTTGTGTTTAGAACTAAGTTGGACAGGGCCACATTTGATCAAAATACTTATTCTTAACGCGGCCAATGCCACGCCGCTCAAACGCCATTGAACAAAAAGCAACTACGACGTGTACCGCCAAGAATTCTTCGCACTGCTCAAACTTGCCTTCCCTTTGGTATTGGCTCACCTGGCTCAGCACACAATCTCGTTCGTGGACACATTGATGGTGGGTCGACTTGGCAACGATGCCATCGCGGGAATTGCGTTGGGCAGCACGACGTTCTACTTTGTCGTCTTCGCCATTTCAGGCTGCTTGCTGGGAGTCAGCCCCATTGTAGCGCAGGCAAAAGGGGCTGACGACGAATCTAAAATATCGTCCGTGCTTAGAAATGCGTTTTTGTTGTCGGCGTTATTATTCGTTCCCTGTTGGTTGCTTCTGCAAAACGCTGAGTCGCTGTTTCATTGGACGCAGCAACCCCCGGACGTCGCTCGGCAGAGCGGCGACTATCTCAAGGCAATTTCTTGGGGCCTCTTGCCAACGTTCATTTTTATCTCATTTCGGTCGGCACTGGAGTCACTTGCCGACACACGCCCCGTTTTAATCATCAGCTGCTGCAACGTGATCCTGAACATTGTGGCCAACGAAGTATTAATGTTCGGTCACTTTGGTTTCCCTGCATTGGGATTGGTCGGTACCGGATATGCGAGCGCGATTGTAATGTGGTGCGCTTGTTTGTTGCTGCTGCTCTATTTCCGCTGGAAGTACGGCCACTTGAAAATCTTCACTGTTGAGAACCTATTGAGTAGCCAAAGCCGGAGTCAGATGTGGGAACTGATTTGCATCGGCGTGCCAATAGGCATAACGATCGGTTTTGAAATCAGTATGTTTTCAGCGTCGACTTTTGGAATGGGTTGGTTCGGTAAGGACGCACTCGCCGCCCATCAAATCGCGCTCCAAACAGCGTCCCTCGCTTTTATGATTCCACTAGGAATTTCGATTGCGGCGTCAACGCGCGTCGGCCAATTCATGGGTGCCCACGATCGACAAAGGGCACAGGTTGCGGGCTATACAGGCATCGCAGTATCAGGAATGATCATGTTGGCGACCGGATTGTGTTTTATCTTCTTGCCCCGTAGCTTGATTGCGATTTATCTGGATCTGACAGACCCTGAAAACAGCGTCGTTGTCGCAAAGGCTGTCTCGTTTCTGTACATCGCGGCAGCATTTGGAGTTTTTGACGGGCTTCAGGTGGGCGGTTCGATGGCGCTGCGTGGAATGAAAGACACGCGCGCAGCGATGGTTATAACGCTGTTCGCTTATTGGGGATGCGGCATTACGTCCGGGGCGATCTTTGCGTTCGCACTCGGCGGGGGCGGAGAAGGACTTTGGTATGGATTGACAGTCGGATTGGGCGTAGCGTCTGTCATTCTATTTTTGAGGTTTCGATCACACTTTGACGCAGTGCAGCCCAAGTAGGCGGCAACGCGTTAGTTAATGGAAATTACTTTACATGATCCGACGGACCGCCCTATCAGCCGCCACGCGATAGCGTGCGGTCCCACGCGCTTAAGACCGGACGCTATCGCGTAGCGGCTGATTTCAATTGGCTACGCGAATGAAGCTCAATTTCCTAACGCAATGCCATTGGGTACTCGCCGCCGGTATACGCGCTGCAACGAACCGACGGCTGGCGATTCCTCGCTCACCGAGTCCTAGGAATCAGATTGCGATCTAGCAGCATCTGCTCGAAAGCGGTGCTTCGAACAATTGATTACTCGCCTTCTTTTCCAAAGAAGAAGAATCCGCCTAAGCCTCCGGAACTATTGTCGTTGTTGATGACGTACGTAGAATCCACCCATTTCTTAACCCGATGGAACGAATCTTCCAGGTGAGCACGCGTGTAAGCGTCGTAGCTCTTGTTTGCTTTGGCCGTTTCCAATTTTTCCTTCATGTCTCGCAGTGTCATCGAAGCAAGATTGGCAATCGGCTTCATCGCTGCGGTCATGCTTTCGCTCTCCCCGGCCAAATCGAACAGCCGTTCGATGTGTTCGGTCTGTAGGTTGCGGCGCAGACTACTGATTGCAGGTTTGCGCTCCGTAAACTTGCCTTTGGGAGGCTCTTCAATCTCATTCCAAATCGAAGTATTCACTTTGGTAAACAATTCGTTCAGAGTGAATGCGTCTTCATTGGAAGGCACACGGAATTCATTGTCGTAAATCTGTCTCAATGTCCACGGATCCAATAGACTTGATAGCATTGACGCTTGAATCCCCATCACCCGATCGTGGATCGGCCATGAGGGCCCCGAACGGTCTTCCAAAGGATTATTGGTCATGTAAGCCAACAGTTCCGGCGTCAGTCCGTAAGCCTCATCGAAGAAAACATTCTCGACAACGAAGTCCAGCGCTTTCCGCTGTTGTTCCGCAGGCACGACGACAATCGGTTTGCGGTCGTTGGGGTCTCCCTTTTTATCACGATTGACAAACGTACCGCCCAACCAGTTGGACATCATCGAAGTCGAACGAGTTTGCAGCCCCAGAGACATCAAGTAACCCTTACGTGCCTTGCCCCATGAATCACCGTCTTCGACAAACTTGTCCAGAATCGTTTTGCGGTGCATCTTCGCCATCGCGACTTGATCCTGAGCATAAACGAGCGGATCTTTACCGAAATCATAACGACGGGCCAATGGATCGGGCCCCCAAGTATCCTCGTCTGTTGCATAGGCAAGCTGCGGTTCGGAGACGCGTTCAAGAATCTTAGGAAGTTTCTTTTTGTTCAACGTATAACCGTATTCGATCGCCCACATGTCGTAGGGACCAACACCGATCATGGCATAGTCGCCTTGAATTTCTCCGTTGTTCATTTTGAAATTTGTTGGCAGGTAGTCCATCACCGAACCGGCAAGTGGTTGCTTGCCTTTCATCGCTTCACTATTAACGTCCTTAACATCGTAAACGCTGGAAGCTTTGAAATTGTGACGAAGACCTAGCGTGTGTCCGACCTCGTGAGATACTAAATCAGACAATAACGGTCCGATGAACGACTCGGGCATGCCATCAAGTATCTGTTCGCCGTCGTCTTCATCTTCGTCCGCGTCCTCATCATCGCCTTCATCCTCATCTCCTTCATCTTCATCGTCGTCCCCCTCATCGTCGTCCCCCTCATCGTCGTCCCCCTTGTCGCCGTCATCCTTGTCGTCCTCATCTTCGGCTTTCTCTGGCTTGGCTTTGTCAGCCTCGGCCTTCTCCGCCTCGGCTTTTTCATTCATCTTCGAACGCATGACGGCCATTGACATTCGCATCAGCGCGACATCGAAACCGCGTCCTTCAGCAGCCATGCATCCGCCGTTCATCTGACTCGTTCGGTTGACCAAGCCATCTGAGGCTTCGTCACCCATCAATTTCGTCTTTTGGATTTTAGATGGATGGTCGCCGTATGGCTGGGCTGATTGATGGGCAAATTGTTGACGCAAGAAATTGCGTTGCGAAGGCTCTGCCAACCTTAAGCGTGGATCCCAGTTTGGATGTTTCGCATACCAAGCCAGTGATTCGGGCGATTTGCCTTGCATTACAATCTTTGGCATCATGTCTGAGAATTGATCTTGGAAATAGCGAATCCAACCGTCGGTTAGCACGATATCTGCGTCAAGAATTTCGCCTGTCTTGGGATTGACGCGACTGGGACCGATGGCGGTGCTGACGTCGTTGTTCAACCAGCGGACAAAGTTGTAACGCACATCCTCTGGCGAAATGTTCATGTGTTCGCCCGTTTGCTTGTCTTGTTGACGGACTTCGATCGCGCTGGAGATGCCAATCTGCTCAAAGGATTTATTCCAATTAAGGATGCCTTGACGCACCCAACGTCGATATCGCACGGGGGTCGTGTGTTCGATGTAAAAAACGATTGGTTTCTTAGGTGGACTAATCTTTAACTTTTCGTCTCGTTTCTCGAGGTGCCAACGATTGATATAGCGCACGCTGGTCTCATCCGATTCGTACTTTCCGTAATCCAAATGCGATGTAAGAAAGTACCCAATTCGTTGGTCGGCAATACGAGGCTTGAATCCGTCACTTCCTTTAATTTCGCTGATAGAGTAGTGAATCGTTTTCAAGTTGCCCGAACGCATAGGAACTTCGTAAGCGATTTCGACGTTCTTGGGATAAGATTTTGCTTTAGAGATCGAAACCAGATTCGATTGCGGCGAGATGCTACGCCCAAAAAACACGCGCGCGTTGGACACCAGCAATGTATTAAGATCAATGACAGGTGCGTTGCCGTCCATGGTGAGAATCGGCACATCCAAAAGAACGGTATCAGTGAACAAGCGGTCGACAGACGATTTAGATTCTTCGTCCGACCCCTTAATGGAAACGTTCTCTTGCATTAGCGCGAGACGTTTGCCGTAACGCCGCCAGTAGACGTAAAAATCGTCTGACTGCAGACCTGCGAACAACTCGCCTCCCGATACCGTGGGAGCGATAAACTGCCGCGCCGATGAAGAGGCAAAGTTCTTTGGTAATCGAGCCAGCACGCGACCGGTGTCATCATTTCTCCAGAGCTTGAAGAAGGTTTTCTTGCCGTCCTCAGACTTGATCTCTTCATAGTCTTTGGTGACAACCTCGATCGTTGGAAAATCGTCGTCTTCTTTTTTATCCTTCGCTTCTGTTTTGGACGCATCTTCGGCATACGCAGTCTGATCAGCAAATGTGAAGATGCAGGTCGAGACAAAGAAGGTTAAAGCAAGAAAGCGAAACGTAGACGAAATACTCATTCAGTGGGCTCCTGAACCAAGCGAACCATCGTTGGCGAAATGGGTCCGCAATGAAAATCTGATGATGGGTTGTTCGGCGTTATTATTCGACAATCGACGGCACCGAAGTTCGACGTTTCAACCAAATCAAAACATCGCCGCATATTAATTCTAAATTGACAGGCAATCTCGATCTAATCAAACTCGCCAAATGCGGTAATTTGGGGCAACCACGACCTCACAAGGTCGCTCTTTAAGTATTATACGCATTTTCACCCATAAATGCCCGCTGGTGAGAAGCGATTTCGGCCAGAATCAGACACTACTGTAGATCAGATGCCTCATTTGTGCGTTTTTGCCATCTAAATCAATGGGTCCAGAAACCCGGTTTCGGCGAAAATCCCAAACGACTTTCACCACAGAATGATCGAAATCAATCGTTCTAAGAATCAACTTTAGCCTCCCCTTGGCGTGCCTCAGCCAGCTTCGCCTGTCTTTGCAGCTCCATCGTTTCCAGCTCCATCGCCTCAGCGATCGCCTCGGAAACGCTTTTTGCCTTCAGCCGCTTTACGCGATCCTCCATAACTTTGCCGGGCTTAAAGTTTACAACAAATCGCTCGGGAACAAGAATTTCATCGCCCGTTCGGGGATTACGACCGGGCCGCGCGGCGCGTTTCTTGACCTCAAATATACCAAAATTACGCAGCTCGATCCTTCCCTCGTTAACGAGCGCATCGATGATCGCATCAAATGTTTTCTGTACGATTTCACGCGTCTTCGATTTTGGAAGACCGACCTCTTGGGATATCGCCTTGACGATTTCCTTTTTAGTCATAAAAAACTCCGCTTTTTAGGTAGGGTAGAAAAGGTAGGGTGGAAAATGAGGCGGGCTGAAAAGTGGAAGAGAAAATCAACCTTATGCGGTCGCTAAGCTTCCGTCAACGGTAGAAAACTTAGCTTCGCTTCAAAAGTTTTTCCAATTTAATTGCGACCGCTACATCATCGTCATTCAAGAAAAATTCAAGTTGTTTTTCGAAAAAAACGATCCAACTAGCAAGCTGTACACTTTGAAATTTTCGCATCTGCACAACGTACGAAGGGATTCGCCAAGCGGTTCTCAATCGCCTAAACTTTCTTGGCCTGCCGTTGCTTTTGGATCGAATCCAATGAGTAAAGTTTGCCTGACCCGCTTCCTGGGCACTCCACGCATGTTCGCTCCCAGTCCTCTGGTGTACGTAGGTTGCTTTCCCAAAAAGGCCAAGTCTTACATTGGGTCGGACGGGCGTCATACAGTTCGCACTTACGTGTTTTTTCGTCAAGAAAAACGCAATCGTAGTTCGGTAATTCTTTGAGAGACTTTCTTGCTCCTATTTTCCGAACGTAAATGTCTTCGAAGTCATCGGCCGTGTGATTTAATGACTTTGCCATTACAGAAATTTCTTCGTCGGTTACCCAAACATAACCGGGACTCCCTGAACAACAATCACCGCATCCGCTGCAGGTGAACTTAAGCCCATCACGATACCAAGGTGTTTCTGATTGCATCTACTTATCCACCGATTTGGTACATCGCCCGCTGGGGCCGTTTAAACTCGACATCGTCCGTCCCGTGCCCGGCTTTCTTTTTCGCAATTGCCGAACGAATTATCTCCAGCACTTTTTGATCATTGGTTCCACTTCGCAATGAATCGATCAAATTCCATTCTTCAGTTCCGAACAGGCAATTCCGCAAACGTCCATCAGCAGTGATTCGCAGTCGATCACAGGCGCTGCAAAACGGTGACGATACGGAGTTGATAAACCCAACGCTCCCCCGTCCATCTGCATAGTGAAAATCAACTGCAGGTTGGCTGCGCACCGTCTCATGGGCCGGTAAAAGTTCGCAAACTTCTTTCGAAATAATGGTGCGAATGGATACACCATTGATAACTTGGTCCGTCTCCCAAGCCTGATCACCATCCAAAGGCATGAACTCGATAAATCGCAGCGTCAGATCGTGTTGGCGAGCAAACAACGCCAGCGGAAGTATCTCCGTTTCAGTGATTCCAGCCAAAGCAACGGTGTTCAACCGGATGTTTTTGAATCCAACTTCTTGCGCCTTCGCGATCCCCCGGATAACTTTCTCAAGCCCCTTCCGGCGAGCGATCTTTTCAAAAACTTTGGGGTCGATCGTGTCGAGGCTAATGTTGAGCCGATCTAAACCGGCATCCAATAAACGCTGAGCTTGATCTTCTAAAAGGATTGCATTGGTTGTGATCGCGATGTCCTCAATGCCGTCAACGGCTCGAATCATCCCAACCAATTTATGGATCTGCGATCGCACCAACGGTTCACCACCGGTGATCCGCACGCGATTAACGCCCACCGCCGCGACGATACGAACAACACGAGCAATTTCTTCGAACGAAAGAATATCCTTATGGGGCAGAAACTCGACCGTTTCCGGCATGCAATAAAAGCATCGGATGTTACAACGATCGGTGACGCTGATGCGTAAGTTTTTGTGAACTCGCCCAAATGAGTCAATCAAAGGCGTGTTATCTCCAGCCGATTGCAATTCCATCTAACCAATAGCCTTTGGGGAATGATTTTCGATAGGAGGATGTACCCATTGCCGATCACCGTCAGCCCAATGTTCTTGTTTCCAAATTGGCACATCTTTCTTCAACCGATCCATGATCCAAGACGCGGCTTCAAAACTGGCAACGCGATGAGGAGAACTGACCGCAACAGCGATGCTGGCGGCTTCGATTTCCACTACGCCAATTCGGTGAGCAATTGAGCAGTTTTCGATCTCCCATTTCTTCATGGCGGCGTCACGCAGTTCACTCAGTTTCTGCATCGCCATAGGCTGGTAACACTCGTAAGCCAATTTCTCAGTTTCGCGTCCTCCGGTAAACTGACGCGTCGTGCCGACGAACAGCACCGCAGCACCACACGTCGGTGATGATACCGATTCAAGTAACGCCTCGGTGTTGATCTCGTTGGAAGTAATTTCAATCATCGAATATGTAGGGCGTCTCTCTAAAGGAGCAACGTTAGGTTGATAAGTGTCCGATCGTCGCCTTTTGCTACGCGAAAGAGCGCTACTTTCGCGGCCCGAAAGGCGACGATCATTTCATAGTCGTTGCTAACCACCGCTCACCGGAGGAATCATCGCGACTTCGGCACCGAGGGCAATCTCTGTCTGGTCATTTGCATACGCATGATCGACCGAAAATGCAGATCGCTTGGTCAACGCGGACAAATCAGGATGATCGGCGGCCAAAGCAGCCTTCAAACGCCCGACGGTAAAGGGTTCGTCCAGCGACAACTCCAGTTGATGGCTGCCTGCGATCTCCTTAGCACCCGCAAACAATAATAATTTGACGATCATGATATTGTAAGTTCACCACTGCGACGGTCGAACAAATCATCTAATTCTGGCATCAGTCCATATCCCAACGCCATAATTTTAATGGGATGGATCGTGGGTTTGGTCGTCCCTTGTTCCATTTGAATCTTGCAGGTGCTGCATTCGGTCGTCCCAGCAATGATGGTCGGTGAACGCATCGCTTGAATGAGTTGTAATCCCATCCGCAGAGATCGGTGGTAATTCCTGCGTTTTAAACCATAGGTGCCTGCCATGCCGCTACATCCCTTTTGTATCGTTTCGACTTGAAGGCCCGGAATCAGCTCAAGCAATTTTACTCCGGGGATTTCCGTGTCGGAATCTTCATCCATGAGTGCCCTCTGATGACATGGTAGATGATAACCAATCGTCGCATTAATGGGTTTAAAATCAAGCTCCAATTCACCAGCGTGATGCAAGCTTAATAGGTACGAACTTGAATCTGTGGTGTTCTTGCTGACCATTAAGGCATCTTCATCGTCCATCAAATTTAAATACTCGTGCTTGATCGCCAATGCCGCCGATGGTTCGGTTGTGACAATTTGGTAGCCTTGCCGAACCCAATCGGCCAACATTTCGACATTCCGCGCGGCGATCTTCTTCGCGCGTGCAATCGCACCCTCAGAAATCAGAGACATTCCGGATACATCCTGACGAGGGGGAACCAGTACGTCGATGTTGTTGTGTTTTAACACATTGCAAAACGCAATGCCTAATTCAACATCATTCCAGTTTGCGAAAGCATCCACAAAGAAGACGACTTTTCGAGACGACTGTTTGGACGCTACGTTCAGCTTGGCCCGTTGAGCCCACCTCAGAAAAGTTCCTGTTGCAAACGTAGGTAGCTTTCTGCCTTGCGCGATGCCAAGTAAACGATCCAACAGCCACCGCGTCCAGCGTGTTCTCAACATGACGTTGGCCAACGATGGGAATCCGCCGGCAAACGCGTACAGCCAATCCAACCTCGTCAGCACCCAATCGGACAGTTTCATGCCGTTGACCGCAGAATATTGAGCCTTCGCTTCGACCATCAATTTGGGGATGTCAACTTTTGCTGGACATTCAAAGCGGCATTGGTGGCAATTGACACAGAGATCGGCGACGTCTTTAAATTCTTGTTTCGTAATTGTCTCTGGTGATAACTGTCCCATTAAAATACCACGCATCAAGTTAGCCTTCGCCCGCGGCGATGCCTCCTCGCGCGGGGACAACCGAAACACTGGGCACATCCGTTCTATTTCCACACCCGTTCGACATCGACCACAGCCGTTGCAGTTCTGCGCCGCCGAACCCATCTGATCCAAGGACCAATTCAGTTCTGGAGTAACAATAGGCAACGCACCCTTCGCCTTGGACGCATCGCCTTTCCTGGTCTTCTCCCTCTTTTCGGATAGATCGGGGACGAGTTCTAACTCAGGTAACTGGCCTTCATCAGCAATCGTATCCGAAGCCGTCTGATCAACTCCGCCGTTTTCTACACCAATGGGTACACCCACGGTGATTTCGTGGCGGCGGAGGTTCTCTGTCAGCCCGTTGAAACCATCACCGGCCACTTTCCCGTTATTGAGAATTTCGCGCGGATCGAACAAGTCTTTGATCTCTGAAAATACGTTGTTCAATTTTCCATACTGTCTACGCAAAAACCAAGATCGGCTCATTCCATCTCCGCGTGTCGCCGAGATCGTCCCATCGAAATCGAGGACTTTTTCAAACAGATCGTTTGCGACATTCTGCATCGTGTCGATCTGATCGCTGTTGGAGATCCTCACAAACGGACGGACGTGAACGGTACCCTGTGGAGCATGGCAAAAAATAGAAGCCGTCAATTCATGCCGATTCAAAATCGTATGAACCTCCTTTAAAAACTCTGGCAGCCGATCGGGAGCAACACCGATGTCTTCCACGAATGGAATGGCGCGTCTGCTGCCCTGCATGCGATAAAGCGTCGGTCCGCTACGACGAGCGATTCTCCAAAACAGGTCTCGAACATCTTTGCGAGTCGTCGTTTGTGAGTTGAAGGCCCATTTCTTCTTCCGCACAGCACGCTGCACCAACTGCTCCGTTTTCGCTCTTAGCCGCGTATCATTGGAGCTCTCTACTTCGACCAGCAACATTGCTTCGGCATCGACCGGAATAAGATTCCGATTGCGAGCATTTGATTCACGGGCCAATGACAATAATCGTCGGTCAAGTAAATCACATGCGACCACGTCAGACTTAGATATCTCCACCGCTGCCCGCGCAGCAACGTCCAAAGAATGAAAGAAGAGCAGCACTACACCGCGATGACGAGGAATCGGAATCGTTCGAAGCTTGGCTTCGGTGATAATGCCCAGCGTGCCCTCACTGCCGACGATGAGACGTGTCAGATCCACAGGTTGAGAGGCTTCGTCGTCTTGCAGGTCAAAAACATTGTAGCCGGCTTGATTTATCTTGGTTACAGGTTTCTCGCGCTTGATGAGTTCTGCATTTCGCTCGAGTAATCTTCCCACCTTCAACTGGTAGGGCGTAACGCCATGCTCTACAGAGATCGTCTGGTTGCCTAAGTTCTGAACCTCTTCAAGCGCAGAGTTGATATTGATAACCTCTCCATTGGCCAAAACAACTTGTAGACTGACCACATGATCGCGCGGCGTTGAAGTCTTTAACCAGTGACTTCCAGAAGTATTCATCGACAACATGCCACCAATCGTGGAAACGTTGCGATTAAATGGATCGGGGCCAAACATTTTTCCGTGCGAAGCAAGGTGTTTGTTCAAGTCGCCAAGTACCAAACCCGGCTGCACGGTGACACTCTCTCGATCGACGGCAAGAATCCGCCGCATCGAGTAGGAGAAGTCCAGGATCAATCCACGGCCAAGGGTGGCACCCAAAAGATTCGACCCAGCTCCCCGGGGAATGATCGGTAGATCGTGTTCTCGCGCGTAGTTCACACACGCGACGACGTCGGCAGTATTCAGCGGACGCACTACGCCAAGCGGTTTGATCTCGTAGAGACTGGCGTCGCTGGCGTAAAGATGCAGAAACGTGTCGTCACAACGGACCTGTCCTTCAAGTAGTCCCTTGAGATCTTCTTCGATTCGTAAGCGATCTGGATCCATCGAGGCTTAGTCACGGGGTTAAAGCTGGTTTGAAAAGAAACTGTTTTGAAGAGAGCAGGGCAAAAACGGACGACCTGAAAGACAAATAAGACAATTATTTCACAGGCTCGCCAGGGCCCATCGCTGTCGCGAAAGCTGTCGCGAAAAGATGACAATGAGAAATCGAAATCAAGATCTCCTCGATGCCACGTTGGGCACACACTTCCACCGCTTTGCCGTTGAGCTTCACGTAAGGTTTACCGCCCATCCGATTGATCACTTCGATGTCAGTCCACTTGATTCCTTTTGACCAACCGGTCCCGATAGCCTTCAAAATTGCTTCCTTCGCCGCCCAACGCCCCGAGTAATGTTGTACACACGATTTTCGGGGGCCGCAGTAGGTGATCTCACCACTGGTAAACACCTTTTGGATAAAGGTTTCGTCATGCTTCTCAATCATATCACCGATTCGAGCACATTCGACGATGTCTGTACCGATGCCAACAACATTCATAGTTAATTCCGGTTGTTCTTATTTTAGTCCACAGGCTTTTTGAGCCCGCAGTAAAACCTCGCCAGCCTTCTTCCGCGCCGCAGCCGCTCCGTCGCCGAGAATCTGTTTTACTTCATCTGGCTTGGACGCCAGTTCTTCTCGCCGCTCGAAAGCAGGTGCGAAGAACTTTTCGGCGGCTTCGGCAAGTTGCTTCTTGATGTCGCCATAACCGAATCCACCGGCGCGGTAGAGGTCCGCCATGGACTGTACCTCGCTTTCGCTGCCGAATAACGAGAATAGCTGGAACAAGTGATCAGTTTCCGGATCCTTCGACTGGTGCATCTCGCGCGAATCAGTCGAGATTCGCATCACCTTCTTTTTCATCTTCTTCGGTGATTCGAAAATCTCAATGAAGTTGTCATAGCTCTTGGACATCTTGTCTCCGTCGGTCCCAGGCACCTTGGCCGACGAATCAAGAATCTTGGCTTCGGGAATCACGAACACTTCGCCATATTGATGGTTAAAGGCCTTTGCGATATCGCGGCAGACTTCAATATGCTGTTTTTGGTCTTCGCCGACGGGAACGATGTTTGCGTCATACGCCAAGATGTCTGCCGCTTGCAGAACCGGGTAGGCAAACAGGCCCGCAACGACAGGAAGTCCCTTAGCGATTTTGTCTTTGTAGGAAACGCAACGTTCCAGCAATCCCATTGGCGTACCGGCCAGCAACAACCAACACAGTTCCGACACTTCAGGCACGTCGGACTGAATGAATAGGTTCGCTTGATTGGGGTCCAAACCCAGTGCTAACAAATCCAACGCAGCGTCCCACGAAAATTGGTGCAGCTGATGCTTTTCGCGTACCGTATTGAGCGCGTGCAAATTCGCCACGAAGTAATAAGCTTCGTCAGCAGACTGCAGATCAATATATTGCTTGATCGCTCCGTAATAATTTCCCCAGTGAGGTCGGCCGGTGGGCTGAATGCCCGAAAGAACTCTCATGAATGTCTCAGTTAGTAATAATGTGTACGCGTGGTGCGGATGCGCGGATCAAGTTTTCTTTTCCCAGATTTTAACCGATCAGCCAGATTTGCAGAATGTCTTTCGTGCAATTCATTGGTGCGGGATGTGGATGCAGGGTAGTGTTGTTATATTAATAAGGGCAAAATGTCTTGAAAGGTTCACCAGCTTCGCCCGGCAGCCGATACTGTAGTCAACGACTAAGATCTTTGCTCCGTTAGTTTAACCAGAAAACGCTCGGACGATTGTCCGAGAGATCCCGGTTCAACCCCGGTACGGGGCGCTTTTTCCGCCCTCATCTTTGCCAAAACAACTCAGCACTTACCAACTACGATGACATTATGAGCAAGTTTAAAACGGCCGTACCGCATACCGTCAAACCCGGTGCTAAAGTCAAATTAAAATCTATCGCAACGGTACCTTCGGATAAGAATTCGTTTGATAAAAACGCCGCACGGGCACAAATCGCTTCCAATGCCGTCGAGATGGCGGAACTGGCGAAGCGTCTATACGCCGAAGACAAACGTAGCGTTCTCCTAGTTCTCCAAGGCATGGACACGGCCGGAAAAGACGGCACGATCCGCTGGGTGATGCGAGGCATGAACCCCACCAGTTGCCAAGTCCATTCTTTTAAAGTTCCTTCGGTCGAAGAAGCAGATCATGACTTCCTTTGGCGAAACCATAAGGTGGCTCCACGTCGAGGTAACATTGGTATCTTTAATCGCTCGCACTACGAAGAGGTTTTGGTCGTGCGCGTTCACAACTTAAAACCAGAGGAACGTTGGCAGAAGCACTATGGTTTGATCAACGATTTTGAGAATCTACTTTCTGAGTGCGACACGAAAATCGTCAAGTGCTTCCTGCACATCAGCAAGGATAGGCAGCGCCAGCGTTTACAAGCGCGATTGGACGACCCCACGAAGCATTGGAAGTTCAGCATGGGCGACCTTGCCGAGCGTAAGCTTTGGGGCGAGTATCAGGAGGCCTACGAAGACGCACTGGAAAAATGCAGCACTCCGTTTGCGCCTTGGCACATCATTCCATCGGACAAAAAATGGTACCGCAACCTCGTCATCAGCGAACTGCTGAAGAAGACGCTGCAGGAAATGGATCCACAATACCCCGAACCAGAAGGCGACTACGCGGGGCTTGTGGTTGAGTAAAATCGTCAAATTCGTTTTCACTTCTAGGTTGTGAACCTATCAGCCACCACGCGATAGCGTCCGGTCTAACGCGCTTAAGACCGGACGCTTTCGCGTGGCGGCTGATGAAGTTTTAAACATTCATAGGCTCTCGGTGAAATAACCAACCGTAGGTAATTTCACGGTTTGAAATGCGACATTGTTGCGATTATTACAAGGAGACGAGCAGCCTGAACCCTAGTTCTTCAACTTCTTGTATTTAAACCGACGTGGCTCGTCCTCTTTGAGCCCCAATCGCTCGCGCCGCTGTTGTTCATAGGTCTGATAGTTACCTTCGCACCAGTGCACGTAGCCATCGCCTTCAAAGGACAAGATGTGCGTCGCCAAACGATCCAAGAACCAACGATCGTGGCTGGTGACGACGACGCATCCTGCGTAGCTCATGATCGCCTCCTCTAAGGCTCGCAACGTATCAACGTCCAGATCATTGGTCGGTTCGTCCAGCAACAGAACGTTGGATCCCTTCCGTAACAATTTCGCAAGATGGACTCGGTTGCGTTCACCACCGGAGAGCACGCCAACCTTCTTCTCTTGGTCGGGGCCACGGAAGTTGAACTTATTCACGTACGCACGAGCATTAATAGATCGCTTGCCCAACTCTAACGTGTCGTGGCCTTCGGAAATTTCTTGGTATACGCTGTTTTTGTCCTCTAACGAATCGCGCGATTGATCGACATAACCAAGTTGAACGGTGGCACCAATTTTCAGTTCGCCCGAATCCGGTTCTTCTTGACCGGTAATCATACGGAACAATGTCGTCTTTCCTGCCCCGTTGGGTCCAATGATGCCGACAATTCCACCCGGCGGGAGACGGAAGTTCATGTCCTCCATCAAAATCTTGTCACCATAGCCCTTGTTAACGCCGTTGGCTTCAATAACAACGTCGCCGAGATTTTGTCCAGCAGGAATTTGTATTTCAAGTTCCGCAATCGCTTCGTTGTCTTGCTGAGCCAGCATCTGTTCGTAGGAACTGATACGCGCTTTCGACTTCGACTGCCGCGCCTTGGGCGACATCTTGATCCATTCAAGTTCCTTCGCAAGAGCTTTTTGACGTTTTTCGGATTGCTTCTCTTCAATTTTCAGCCGCGCCTGCTTCTGCTCCAGCCATGATGAGTAGTTGCCTTCGTACGGATATCCCTGACCACGATCTAATTCCAAGATCCAGCCAGCGACGTTATCTAGGAAGTAACGATCGTGAGTAATCGCAACGATGGTTCCGTGATAGTCCTTTAGCGTACGCTCGAGCCACTGAACGGAATCTGCGTCAAGGTGGTTGGTCGGTTCGTCCAACAGCAGTAGATCCGGTTTCTCCAGCAGTAATTTACAAAGCGCGACCCGGCGACGTTCACCGCCGGATAATTTGGTTACATCGGCATCTTTGGGGGGGAGGTTCATGATGTCGAAAGCAACTTCGATCTCATGGTCCAAATTCCAAGTGTTGGACGCTTCGATTTCATTCTGAACGCGTTCCATTTCGTCGTAGACTTTTTGCATCGCGGCTTCGTCAAGATCCTCGCCGCACTTTGCAGAAAGTTCGTTGTATCGTGTCAACATATCACGTCGCGGTGCGACGGAATCCTGCACATTGTCCCACACGTTCTTTTCAGGATCCAATTGTGGTTCCTGTGGCAAATAGCCAACAGTAAATCCATCGGTAAGCCTTGCCTCACCATCGAATTCGGTGTCGATGCCGGCCATGATTTTCAGCAGCGTACTTTTTCCCGCACCGTTGCGCCCAAGAACACCGATTTTCGCACCCGGGTAAAAGGACAGCCAGATGTTTTCAAGAACTGCTTTTTGACCATGTTTCTTGGTCATGTCACTCATTTGGTAGATGTATTGTTTGCTCATTGTCTTTTATATGTTTGCGTTTTCTGTTTTATAAACTGGTTCAGGTTGGAGATCTGGAAATGAAGACGTGTGCTCCCGTACAAAATTTCTAATTTCTGATTTCTAATCTTCAATCTTCGACATCAAAAATCAAAAATCCGAAATCAAAAATCCGAAATCGCATTTTCAATGCGCCTATTCCCATTCAATCGTTGCTGGTGGTTTGGAACTGATGTCGTAGCACACACGATTCACCCCCGAAACCTCATTAATAATCCGCGTCGACATCGTCGCCAGAACATTATACGGGAGTCGCGACCAATCGGCCGTCATGAAATCGTCGGTGTTTACGCATCGAATTACCAACGCATTCTCGTACGTACGAGCATCGCCCATCACACCGACGCTTTGTACCGGCAACAGAACTGCGAACAATTGAGAAGTATCGCGGTACAACCCGGCCTTCTCAATCTCCTCAATCACAATCGCATCCGCGTCGCGCAGGACCACCAATTTATCCTCAGTAACTTCCCCCAAGCAACGTACCGCTAATCCTGGTCCGGGAAACGGATGACGCCAAACTAAATGTTCGGGCAAACCAAGTTCAATCCCCAATGCTCGCACCTCGTCCTTAAACAAGTCACGTAGTGGTTCAATTAGATCGAACCCCAACTCTTCAGGCAAACCGCCGACGTTGTGATGCAGTTTGATTGTCGCCGCAGGCCCGTCTTTTGCCGCTCCGGATTCAATCACATCAGGATACAGAGTTCCTTGGGCCAGAAACTGCGCATCGTCGACCTTGTCGGCTTCGGCTTTGAAACACTCGATAAAGGTATGCCCAATTCGTCGACGTTTTTCTTGTGGATCGGTGATACCGCTGAGTGCATCCAGAAACTGCTTCTGTCCCTCAACGACGTGTAAGTCTGATTTAAAGTGATCGGTGAATTGTTCGACAACGACCGCAGATTCGTTTTTACGCAGCAATCCGTTGTCCACTAAGATACACGTCAGTTGCTTCCCAATTGCTTTGGACAATAATGCAGCAACCACCGATGAATCTACGCCCCCCGAAAGCCCGCAGATCACGCGTTTGTCTCCTACCTGTTGTTTGATCTTCTCAATCGTCTCCGCCGCGAAGTTGGACAATTTCCAAGTCCCCTCGCACCCGCAAATTTTATACAGGAAATTGCGAAGTAGGATATGTCCTTGCGGCGAATGAGTCACCTCCGGATGAAATTGCAAACCATACACAGGCAGATCGTTGTGCTTGATCGCCGCTACCGGACAGGTCTCTGTTGCCGCCAGCGGAGTAAAATCGTCACTTACTGACTGCACCTGATCTCCATGACTCATCCAGACTTCCGCTGTTTTTGGGAAGTCATTAAGAAATGGATCGTCACCTATCAACGTACAGGTCGCCCGTCCGTATTCGCGCGTCGTCGTGCTATCTACCTTTCCGCCAAGGTGGTCGCAGACAAGTTGCATGCCGTAGCAAATTCCCAATACCGGCAGACCCATTTCAAAGATCCCGGGATCGCATTTGGGCGCTTCGGTTTCGTAAACGCTGCTGGGGCCACCGGAGAGAATGATTCCGCTGGGGCTGTGCGATGCGATTTGCTCAGGCGTAATATTGTGGCGTACGATCTCGCAATAAACGTTCTGCTCGCGCACACGTCGCGCGATCAATTGTGCGTACTGGGAACCAAAATCTAAGACCAAAATACGTTGGGAAGAAGCGTTTTTCAAAAGACCGAATTTCTGTTTTTGGGTGCGAAATCAAATCACGTATTATACGAAACATCGCGAGTGCTTCTAGCCGCCAAAGTTTATCCGCCCAAACGTTAAACCTTGACATGAGGCCGAGGCATGACTCGGACAATTTTGTCGTAAAATACAGTCCAGCTGCACCTTTCATCCACAGGTAATTCAACTACCTTAGATGGCGGTGTTGGGCGGCAATGTATACTATGTAAGATACGTTAATTTGCGTTCTTCGTTGCACCATCCGCAACCAGCCCTTTCACAGTTAACTAAATCTCTTCAATTCCAGGAAAACCATCGATGCGTTTCAAACACAGTATCGCTCAGCGAGCGAATTTCTTTTCGATTATTTCATGCATCGTGTTTTTATCACTATCGTCGCTTTCACTGGGCCAGACGTCGTTCGACGCTGAACGTGCTCCGGAATACCAGTCGCCAACCATTAACGGGCGATACCGGTTGCGTTCACGGTCAACTGCGTACACGTTTGATAGCATTGAGAAGGCGAAAACCTTCGATCGCGAGCAATCAGGATACTACCAGTCTTTAAATGGAAACTGGAAGTTCGCCTTCGTGCCCAAACCAGCCGACGTGATCGCTGATTTTGAAGGTGTTGATTTCGACGTGAGCAAATGGGATGAAATCGATGTCCCGTCCAATTGGGAGATGCGTGGCTATGGCCGTCCGATCTACACCAACTCAAAATATCCGTTCAAGGTCGATCCTCCCTTCATCGCTGAAGACGACAATCCTGTCGGCCAGTACGTGCGTACATTTGAAGTCCCCCAAACATGGGACGGGCGTCAGATCGTGCTGCATTTCGGCGGCGTGTACTCAGCCTACTACGTCTGGGTCAACGGGCGGCTAGCCGGATATGCCGAAGACAGTTGTTTGCCTTCGGAATTTGACATTAGTGGATTGGTAAAAAAAGGCAACAACAAACTCGCCGTTAAAGCTTACCGCTGGGCCGATGGTTCCTACCTAGAGGATCAAGACCATTGGCGGTTGAGCGGCATCTTTCGAGAAGTCTTCCTTGAAGCTCGGCCTCGCCAAGGTTTCGAAGACATCTCCATCCGCACCAAGCCCATTGCGGACTCAGGCGACTGGCAATTGCAGATCCGTCCGAGACTACGCCGTGACGACGCTGAAAACTACAAAGGCGATTATCTGCGGTTTAAACTTCTATCCGATGATGAAATTGTCGGTGAAGAGATCGTTGTTTCCTCGGAAAAAGTCCTCAACGAAAATTGGCCTCAGCGCGAGAAGACGCCCTTTGCAATCGCGAAAGCCAAAGTTTCAAAACCCGAACTTTGGAGCGCAGAGAGCCCTACGCTTTATACGCTTACGTGTGAATTGGTCGACAAAGATGGCAAGGTAAAAGATGCCACGGCGATCCGCGTTGGTTTTCGCTCGGTAGAAATCAAAGACAATGTCTTCCGCATCAACGGAAAAAAAGTGAAGTTGATGGGCGTCAACCGGCACGACCATGACCACATCAACGGTAAGACGCTCGACCGAGACGACCTCCGGCGCGACGTCGAACTGATGAAGCAGTTGAACTTCAATTCCGTCCGCACCTCGCACTACCCCAACGATCCCTATTTTTACGACCTTTGTGACGAAATTGGGCTGTACGTGATGGACGAAGCCAACTGCGAAAGTCACGGTGTCAAAGGTCTGCTGGCCAACGATCCCGATTGGGCATCCTCCTACCTCGAACGCGCCGTTCGTATGGTTCAGCGTGACAAAAACCACCCCTCAATCGTAATTTGGTCTTTGGGAAATGAATCGGGAATGGGTGGAGGGCATGCCGCAATGGCCGGCTGGATTAAGGACGCAGATCCCACTCGCCCCGTTCACTACGAAGGGGCATCAGCCTCGATGGAAGACCCGCGTTACATTCCAATGAGCGACCAAAAACGCTACACGCAGAAGGTCCGCTACAACGGAAATCCAACGGATGATTTTTATGTCGACATGCTCAGCCGCATGTACGCCACTGTCGATCAATTAAAAGACATGCTGACAGCCGACAACGGAGATCGTCCAATCGTTCTATGCGAATACGCTCACGCGATGGGTAATTCGATTGGTAACTTGGACGAGTACTGGGAGTTGATTCGCGCCGAAGATCGAATTATGGGCGGCTTCATTTGGGACTGGATTGACCAAGGGCTGCTTAAAAAGGCCGAAGACGGCACCGAGTTTCTCGCGTACGGTGGCGACTACGGTGACACACCCAACAGCAGCAACTTCTGCATCAACGGCGTTATTGCATCCGACCGAACGCTCAAGCCTGCAAGCCTGCAATGCAAATATGTTTTTCAACCCATCCAAGTCGAACTCAACAAGGATGGTACGGCGACGATTGAAAACCGTTTTGATTTTTTAGATCTATCGGCGGTTGAAGGTAGCTACCAAGTGTTGAAGGACGGCGAAGTTGCATCCGAAGGACAGCTGCCAGCGATCGAACTTGCACCACAGTCAAAAACGTCGTTCAAAGTCCCGTCCTTTGAAAAGGAGGAAGGTCATGAATACTTCGTCAACGTAATGTTCAGGTTTAAAGATTCGCCAAGCTGGGTGAGCGACGACAAGATCATTGCTTCGAATCAATTGGCATTGGGATCTCCTGCTGAGAAAAATCCGAGCTTAGTATCTGAGTCTACCGAGCGGACTGTCACCGATGAAAATATAAAAATGAGTGCAGCTGGAACATCGATCGTGGTCGATGCCAAGTCCGGATTGCTCACTCAATGGACCGTTAAGGGAAAAGACATCATCACATCACCTATTACGCCTAACTTCTGGCGCGCGATCACGGACAACGATCGAATTGGTGGTAAGATTCAGAAGAGGGACTCCAAAGCGTGGATCAACGCGTTCCAAGAGGCGAGTGATGTCTTTGTTGGAAGGGAAAGTGACGCGGACTTTGTCTCCACCAAGTTTAGGAGTGAGTCAGCCAAAGCGAATCTGTTCGTAGCCTATTCGATTGGGGAAGCTGGTGAGTTATTAATTACCTGTAAACTAAATCGAAAAGAGGACTCGCCACTAATGCCGCGCTTTGGACTTCAATTTACGGTACCGAAGTCGCTCTCAGCGGTCGAGTACTACGGACGTGGACCGTTTGAGAATTACGCTGACCGAAAATCCGGAGCTTTCATTGGGAAGTACCAATCCGCCAGCGACGAATTGGTTCATGACTATGTTCGGCCTCAAGAGACCGGAAATCGCTGCGATTGCCGCTGGATGAAAATTGGCGGTGACAATCGTTCAATCACCGCGACTGCTGTTTCGCCTGCGGTGTTTAACTTCAGCGTGTGGCCCTACAGTTTTGAAAATTTGAAATCGGCGTTACACACCAATGATCTGAAAGAGGCTGACAACCTGACCGTGAATATTGATTACGGCCAAATGGGGGTCGGCGGCGACGATTCTTGGAGCGACAAAGCACTGCCTCTGACCAAGTACCAATTGAATGAAAAAACTATTCATTGGGAAATCAAACTTGTCGCCGAGTAGAAGACGAACAAAAATTTGAAGTGTTCAAGCGAACTTGGCTGATTGTTTGCGGTTAGCGCAATAGCCGTTTTGGGCACTTCTTTTCTTTTAGATGATCCAACGGATCCTCATACCAGGCGCTGGGCGAAAGCCCAACGCCATGAAGAGATTTCGTTAGAAAAAATCAAGCTATTAGCCGTTTTGGCGTTAGCCACGGTTCTTTCGCACAACAGAACCGTGGCTAACGCCAAAACGGCTCAAGATATCAGGGAAAGAAATCGTTCACGGCGTTGGGCTAACGCCCAAACGGTTAATACTAAAACAAACCACTTATAAAACGCCATTATGGGCTATCGCTACCTTTCCGACTGTATCAAAGATCTTAAACGCCAAGGACAGCTGATTGTCGTTGATGAAGCTGTAGATCCAAACTTGGAAATGGCCGAAATTCATCGTCGCGTCTATGCGTCAGGCGGGCCGGCATTATTGTTCACATCGCCGTCTGGGTGTAAGTTTCCCATGTCGTCTAATCTGTTCGGGACGCTCGAACGTGCGCGGTATATTTTTCGAGACACGTTTGAAAACGTGCAACGCGCGATCGGTCTTAAAGTCCACCCCGAAGAAGCGATTAAGAACCCATTGAAATACTGGAAGGCCCCCTTCATCGCGTGGCAGATGCAACCCAAAGCCCTCCGTAAGGGCGGCAGCGGAAGCGTCATCGAAAACGAAATCCCTCTCAACCATTTGCCACAGTTAAAATGTTGGCCCGATGATGGAGGTGCGTTTGTGACGCTGCCTCAAGTCTACTCCGAGGACGTACGGAATCCGGGGTTGATAAAGTCTAATATGGGGATGTACCGCGTACAGATTTCGGGCAACGATTATGATCCGCAGCGCGAGGTCGGCATCCACTACCAGATTCATCGCGGCATTGGCGTCCAACATAAAGCGGCCAACGCGGCTAAAAAACCGTTCCGTGTCAATGTTTTCGTCGGCGGCAATCCAGCCATGACGGTTGCCGCTGTCATGCCGCTGCCGGAGGGGATGAGCGAACTCACATTCGCCGGTGCGCTTGCCGGTCACCGCATACCCATGATCCGCCAACCCAACGCAGCGTCGATCTATGCCAATGCCGACTTTTGCATTTCCGGAACGATCGAACCGACGCGCACGATGCCCGAAGGACCTTTCGGTGACCACTTAGGCTATTACAGCTTGACGCATCCGTTCCCAGTTATGAAGGTCGACAAAGTCTACCACCGTACCGGCGCGATTTGGCCATTTACTGTCGTCGGACGGCCGCCTCAAGAAGATACCGTCTTTGGCGAATTGATCCATGAGCTTACGGGACCTGTGATTCCAACGGTTCTGCCGGGCATAAAGGAAGTCAACGCCGTCGATGCGTCTGGTGTCCATCCGCTACTGCTGGCGATAGGTAGCGAACGGTATGTGCCTTATCAGGAAACGACCGCGCCCCAGGAAATACTAACGCAAGCCAACGCCATCCTAGGCCAAGGCCAAATGTCGCTGGCCAAGTACCTTTGGATCATCGATCAGAGTTGTCAGCCGGATTTGAAAGCGGCGGATATTGGGGCCTTTTTTCGATGTGCACTTTCACGGGTTGATTGGACTCGGGACTTGCAGTTCCAAACCAAGACGACCATCGACACGCTCGACTATTCAGGAAGCGGATTTAACACGGGATCGAAAATTGTCATCGCGGCGGCGGGCCCTTCCATCAGAGAATTACCTACTGAATTGTGCGAACTCAATCTACCCGCCGGATTTTCCGGTGCAAAAGTTTGTATGCCGGGCGTAATCGCGATCACTACGCCAAAATATTCCGGCGACCTACGCACCAGCGCAGATCTACGACGGTTTTGCGAAGCTTACGATCGCAACGCTCCGGTCAACCGGTTTCCATTAATTGTTCTGGTTGACGACGCTTCGTTCGTCAGCCGGACAATGAACAACTTCCTTTGGTCCGTTTTTACACGCAGCAATCCTGCCACCGACATCGATGGCATAGATGCCTTTACCGAAAATAAGCACTGGGGGTGCCACGGCAGCATGGTGATCGATGCCCGTGTGAAACCGTTTCATGCACCTCCATTGGTCGAGGATCACGAAATCAGCAAACGAGTTGATGCGTTGGCAGTGCGGGGTGGCCCGTTGTCGAAATATCTCTGAATTTCCTGAATATGAAGGCCGTTTTGCGTCCAATCGCGGTACAGCCACGGCTGAAATAATGCTAAAACCTTCACCTCTGAACCCCTCAACCGATAGGAAAACAACGTGAGCAAGTACTCTGAAGCAGACGGCGCCCAAGAACGATTGGACGCGATCATGAATGATCCAAGCTATGAAATTGCTTACAAAGATCTAGATTTTATTGCCAGTGAAGATATGCGTCCGGTTCGACTTCAATTGGAGTTGAAAAAGCCCGAGTGGTGCATGGAAGCCGCTGGCATCAAATCTTCGGTCGTCGTCTTTGGAGGGACCCAGGTCGATTCCAAAGAACAAGCGGAAGTTCGAATGGCAGAGGCAAAAGCCGCGCTGGCGGCTGACCCAGATAGTGAAGAAGCAAAACGGGGTATGATTCGCGCCGAGAACGTACTTAAAAAATCACGCTATTATGAAGAATGTCGCCAGTTTGCAAATTTGGTCACTCAATACAACAAACAACATCGCGATGGTGAATTTTTTATCAAAACTGGCGGTGGTCCTGGCATCATGGAAGCCGGTAATCGCGGAGCATTCGAAGCCGGCGGTAAGTCGATGGCGTTGAACATCACGCTGCCGTTCGAGCAACGTCCCAATTCTTACATCACGCCGGGCCTCTGCTTTCAGTTCAACTATTTCGCCATTCGAAAGATGCACTTTCTTCTACGCGCTAAAGCTGTGATTTGCTTCCCTGGCGGTTTTGGAACGTTGGATGAACTTTTCACAGCGCTGACGCTACGGCAAACAGGTCGCATGCAAGACATTCCGATCATCCTTTACGGTAAGGAATATTGGGACGGAATTATTGATTTCCAATACTTGGCCGATCAAGCCGTGATCAGCGACAGTCATCTAAAGTTGTTTCAATACTGTGAAACGCCTGAAGAAACATGGCAAGTCATTCGTGATTTCCACGGCGTGTAGAGTTGACTGAGAAATGTTCGCTGACAGCTTGAAAACCTGCCACACGAAGTCACCGGTTGAGCCAAAACTCAACCGTCTGATCCACGACGTTGCCCTCGATGGTCTCATGGACGACTAGTAGATCCGCGACGTCAGCGATCGCGGACCAGATATCATCGCGGCGAACGGTTTGATAAAGTTCGACAACCGTTTTTTGTAAAAATCCTGCCTCACGATCGGTGGTCAAATCGAGAATGCGGAGACTAACAGTTGCGATCTTCCAGTCCACGGCATGTTCTTCGCGAATTCGCAAATAGTCATACTCACCGGCATACACCATTTCGGTAACCGGTCCGGCCAGCGCGACCCGGATCTCATCCAAAGCCATCTCTCGATCGCTCCGACCTTCGCGCCTCCACGCGACGACCGCATTGCCGTCGACCTCGGTTGATTCCGATACGATAGAAACAGAAACAACTTTGCCACCCAAAATGGATGCAATGACCGCATGACCGGCCTCGTGATATGCAGCGGTTTCCATCTATGCGTTGCTCCTTTGTTGACACGGCGGGGTAATGCAAGCCGCGAGGCGCTGACCCAATGGCACTTACTTTAGTTTGATGCAACGCATCAAACCACCTGCCGCCACGCGATAGCGTCCGGTTGCACGCGGTTAGGACCGGACGCTATTGCGTGGCGGCTGATGAGATTATTCCACGCTTCGTCTAAAGTAAGCTCGGCGCCGGTTCGATGCAGCCTATGCCGGCGGCAAGTGCATCGCCGCTCATTTCTATGTAAAAAAATCGCTAAGGCCAGCTTTCCAACGGCTCCTAACCATCGTCTTTAGGAAACCATGGGAAAAAGGCGTTTGTCGTTTGCTGATACTGTCGGTACTTCTCTCCGCGCGACTTAATGGATTGTTTCTCCGACAGCGGAATACCCGTCACGTTCGTCAAGAAATGGTACATCGCCGCTGGCATTAAAAATGCCAACCACCAAAACGATGTCCCAAACGCAAGGAACACGTAACTGCACCAATGCAGAACTTCGAAAAAGTAATTCGGATGACGAGAGTAACGCCACCAGCCTTTTTTGCAGACTTCGCATTTGTTATTGGGGTCCTGTTTGAACGCGTATAATTGATAATCGGACATCGCTTCGCCCACGATCGCAACCATCCATACAACAACGCCAACAATGTCAGAGATCGACCAAGGCGAACTATTCTTGGCGCATAGGAAAACGGCTAACGAGAACAGAAACGCACCCAAGCCTTGCATCTGATAAAAGCGCAACATACGAAGCTGAGCCGCATCGCCCCAAGTTTTTTTCAGCGCGGTGTATCGTTGGTCCTCTCGATGACCTTTAAACCTAGACCACAGATGCCAGCTTAATCGTGCCGCCCAGGCCGTAATGAGTACACCAACCAACAGGCGGCGCTGCTCGAGACCGTCAATAGTCACACAATAGAAAACACCAACCACGCCAACGGTGATCGCCCAAAAAACATCTACAATCCCGGCATTGCCGATCTTCCACTGGAGCAACCAAATGAGAGCGAACATCACCACCATGGCAACGAAGCCAATAATTAGGATCGTCAAATTCGTCACGGTAGATTGATCCTCAAAAAGTTAGTGAAAGGTCTGGGGCCAACAGCCCTAGCACATCGTGACAGCTTGATTCTCAAGTCGCGTGAACCGTGGGTCGAATTTTCAATCCGACAGACGCCTACAAGAACCGAATGAAATTCCATTCTACCGCACAACGGTGGGATCTATTGGACTTAGGTTCTTCGCATACATGATCTGCACGCTTTGGCAACGTCGTTCCGCGAAGGCCGCTTCGCAATAGCATAGATAAAAGTGCCACAACCGAATGAAATATTCATCAAATCCCTGAGTCCTGACATCTTCCAAACGATCCATGAAAGATCGACGCCAGTGCAGCAGGGTATCAGCATAGTGCTGAGTCATATCCTCGTAGTCGAGCATCCTCATCGACGTCACGCGACCTACCGATTGGCTGAGCGTAACGGCCGAAGGCAAACACCCGCCAGGAAAGACGTACGCCCTAATGAAGTCAACGCCTTTACGATAGGACCGATAGCTCTGCTGACCAATCAGGATTGCTTGAATCAGCATCGTCCCAGTGGGTTTGAGCAACTGGTTACACTTGGTGAAGTAAGTGTCTAAAAACTGATGTCCGACCGCTTCGATCATCTCGACGGAAACTAGTTTGTCATATCGCCCCTCTAGAGCGCGATAGTCCTTCAGCAACACAGTAACTTTATCCTCAAGCCCTGCTTCGCTAACGGCGGCGCGGGCGAACGCGTGTTGCTCTTTGGAAATCGTCGTCGTTGTTACCGAGCAACCATAATTTTTCGCCATGAAGATCGCGAGACCGCCCCAACCGGTGCCGATCTCAATCACATGGTCGGTGGGCTGGATCGCTAGTTTCTGGCAGATGCGATCCATCTTTACAAGCGAGGCCCCGTGCAGCGGAGAATCACAGTCCGCGAATTTCTCGGCGATGATTTCAGGATCAAAGATCCCCGCCGAATAGTTCATCGTGCTATCCAAAAACAACGAATAGAAATTGTTCCCAAGATCATAATGTTGCTGTATGTTTTTGCGACTACCGGTGAGCGTGTTCTTGTTCCGCAGATGTTTAATGCGATGCAAGCACGTTCGCGCCCGTGCCCACGACCGCTCCATCCTGCTCACTCCGTCGATGTTTCGAATCATGATCCGAATCAGGTCGGTGAGGTTGTCGGTTCCCCAATCACCATCAATGTAACTTTCGGCCGCCCCAATCATTCCACCAAGCAAGGTCCGGCGATAGAAGGATTCTTCGGCGACCTTCAAACGAACGGAGAAACCATCGTGATCGGCACTCCCCATTTTTATCATCTGCCCGGCGTCGTCAAGAACGATCTGGCCGCCGTCGATCTGGCTCAATTTATTCAGGATTGTGCGTTTAGCCCAATTGAGCTTAAAAGCGTTGTCTGTTGAGTCATCACAGCGGGTATCGCAAACACTATTGCGCGACGTCGACAATGGAAGTTCGGTATCGATTGCGAGTGCGGGTGAATTCTGATCGGAAAAGTGATTCATAGAAAATTGGGTCGCGGTTCTCTAAAGGAGCCTTCGATCGACGGAATAAGGGGATGTAGAATTCAATTAATGGCCGGCGGTGGATTGACGCTTCGGGTGAGAATCGGGGTGGGGATGCAAAGGAACTTTCTTTAAATACAATTTCAGTGCCTGAAAATATATTCCCGCAAAAACCTTCAAACTGTAAACAGGGTATTTTAGTCCCAACCAAAGCAGCCGAAACTTGGTGATCGGTTTCTTTTGCAGCAACATCGAAACGTCAAAAATTTTTATACCCGCATCGAAGTTTTCCATTTTCACGCCAATCCTCTGCTCTGGCAACGAGTAAATCATGCGGTAATGCATATCGCTGTGCATAAAGGGCGAAACATGAAACGATTTGTTCAACTTTTCGGTTTTGATAGCGCGCTGAGGTCTACTTGAGGTGCGACGTTCTGACGCTTTTGCATTCACTCGCCTGGCGTTGGAAAATGGGTTTGAGCAGCTCTGCTGCGTTGGAACCGCTCTCTCATGATCAGGGATAACATAAACGTATTGTTCGTTCCAAGGCGTGTTGTTGACTTCTGCGATAACAGCTTCCAACCGATCGTCGGACTTGCCAAAGCAGTAGTAAAGGCTGATTGGATTCATTCGGAAGCCAAAATATCGAATCTGCGTTAGCAAACAGACTTGTCCGATCTCTAGCCCCACGCCGTTTGCAACAAGCACCTCACTGACGCATTCCTTTAGGTCGCGATCAGCCGGAAACTGCTTGAGATGATCCGCGCGGCGGAAAGAAGCGTAAGAAAAGCGGCGATTGGACCAAAACCATCCGCCATGGAACACGTCGTCAATTTCGTCTAGGTCCAAATAAAACATGAACGCCGAAAACTTAAAGCTATTCTCGACCGGCGTTCGGCGACGGTGACGAATGACGCCTTCGTAAAGACAACTATTGTGGCAACTGTTTGGCCCAGTTTTTAACATTTGACGCCACTCTTAAGAATGGAATCGGCCACGCGTTGACCGCTGACGACACCGTCCTCGTGAAATCCGTTGCCCCAATAGGCGCCGCAGAATGACGTCGAATTCTTATTTATCAATTCAGCATGACGTTGCTGCATCTTACGTCGATCAATGTTGAATGTGGGGTGTTGATAGGTGAAGGTCCGCAACACGTTTTCGTCTCTGATACGGTTCGCATCATTTAGCGTAACGCAGAAGACCGTTTCGGTATTCAGAGATTGAAGAATGTTCATGTTGTAGGTTACCGTCGCGGACTGTGCGGGCTCGGTTGAATTATAGTAATTCCAACTGGCCCATGCATTCTTACGAATTGGCAGTACGTCGAACTGAGTATGAAGTTTCGCGATGTTTTTCTGATACGGAAACGCGGAAAGAATTTCTCGTTCGTCATCTGTCGCCGCTTCGCCCAAGATGGCAAGCGACTGGTCGCTGTGGCAGCCGAAGACAACGTGATCAAAGTTCAGCGTTTCACCCGATTTGGTCGTAAGCTCAATCTTTGGATCGTAGGAAGAATTGATGCGATCCGGCAAACGCCGAACCGATACCACTTTTTGGTTTAATCGTATATGTTTCTCGAAAGGTTCACACAGTGGCCGGATGTAACTGCGCGAACCTCCCTTGATAACTCGCCATTGGGGGCGATCGGAAATCCCCAGTAGTCCGTGGTTCTTATAAAACTCGCAAATGAAATGTACCGGAAAGTCTTCGAACGATCCCGTCGACGCAGACCAAATTGCAGCACCCATTGGAAGAAAGTACTGGTGGATGAACGGCTGTGAGAAACGGTGGCGTCGGAGAAAACTTCTTACCGTTTCTGGCTCAGCAGCGACGGAGTCCAAAAGTAATTTGTTCCCTAAAGAATTGAAACGCAGCAGATCGTAGATCAATTGGTAGAAACGAGGGTTCACTAAATTTCGTTTCTGAGCGAACATGCCCTGCAGATCGGCGCCACGATATTCAAGCCCCGTCCTTTCACACTTCACACTGAAGCTCATGATCGTTGGCTGAGATTCAACTTTTAATTCGTCCAACAGACGAATGAAGTTGGGATAGGTTCTGTCGTTGAAGACAATAAAACCCGTGTCGATCGAAAACTTCCCCTCAGAGGTATCGACGTCGACTGTGTTGGTGTGGCCGCCGATGTAATTGTTGGCTTCGAACACTGTGATCTGGTGGTCGGTGTGAAGCTTCCGCGCCGCGACTAATGAAGAGATGCCGCTGCCAATGATCGCAATGTTCATAAAACGGAATTAGGTGAAGGGTGGGCGTTAGAAATAGTAACCTTTCATGGTAGCCTTTCGCTCCGCGAAAGAACACACTTTCGCGGAGCGAAAGGCTACAATCGCTCAGGGAACTTCTCAACAGGAATCTCGCAGACATTCTTATTGTATCGCTTCAACGCCGATCGATAACGTAGCCCCGCGAAGAGTTTGTAACCATAATCCATCACCCAACCGACTAACGGCAACTTCGTCGGCTTCACCAGCCAACCAAAACCAAGCCTGCTGTAGATCACGCGAAAAACTTCGACGCCGGTCACCAATTGGCCGTCGCCATATCGACCGTGAATTTCACGCATCAATTTATCTAGCGACTTCCCGGTGTCAGCCGGATCAAAATTTGGGTCCGCAATATCGGTCAGCTTCATTAATCCGCGTTTGTCTTTGTTGCGAATCATGTCGATTTCACGACGGCACATCGGACAATGACTGTCGTAGAAAACTTCAAACGGTTGTTGGTCGTTACTCAAATTGTTTCCTTAGAGTCGTCTGATTCCGTAGCGACAGGTTTCAATTACCGTCGCTGAGTATTGCTTACCGTGGCTTGAACCCGCGAATGTGTAATTATGACCGGTAACGCGGGTCGGTTATAACCGCAGGACCTACCAGTTGAGCAATTCGTGGGGAAAATATTCGAATCCTAATGCGTTTGTCGCTTTAGAATTCTGCTTCGGTTGCTAAAATCTGGCCTCGAAACGTTTAGCCTCCTACAAGATCGACAGCGCGATGCCCAAATCGAAGAAGCAAAAACAGAAACAAAAACAGAAACAGAAGCGCAAAACCAAATGTGAGGACATATCGAAGTCCAAGATCAAAAACAAGTCTAAGAACAAGAAGAAAAATCGACTTTCAAAAACGGCTGATAAATTTCTTTGTTATCAAAAATCCGTTCAGGCTCCCGATCACGAGGTCGAGTTCTTCATCCGCGCCTATCGCGATTGCTACAACAAGAATCCCTATTCGTTGCGTGAGGATTTCTGTGGCACGTTCGCGATATGCTGCGAGTGGGTGGGATCAGACAAACGCCGCACAGCGGTTGGTGTCGACTACTGCGATAAGACGCTCCAGTGGGGAAAAGAAAACAATCTGATCAAACTCAGCGACGAACAGCAACAGCGAGTCCGTTTGCTTCAGCAGGATGTTCGTAAACGCAATCGCCCCCAAGTCGACGTGTTATCGGCACAGAACTTTTCCTTTTGGATCTTTAAAACCCGAGCCGAGGTAATCGAGTACTTTAAGATCGCGCGATCCAATCTCAATAACGAGGGGATCATGTTGATGGACATGATGGGCGGCGGCGAGTGTTTCTCCGAAGGCCACGTCGACAGTCGTAAGGTCAAAAAAGGTAAAAAAGGATTCAGTTATAAATGGACCCAAGTCAGCTATAACCCGATCAATCATGATGCCGAATTCAACATCAGTTTCAAGTTCGCAGACGGCAGCTGGATGAAAGAGGCGTTCGTCTACAAGTGGCGCTTCTGGTCCATTCCAGAGGTGAGGGAAATGCTGGCCGAAGCCGGGTTCTCAGACAGCATCGTCTATTGGGACGTAGAGGAAGACGAAGATAAAGACAGCATCTGGGAGCAGAGTGACGTAGCGCCGAGCGATCCAAGCTGGATCTGCTACATCGTTGCAAAGAAATAGTCTTCCGATGACAGAGGTTCAAAGAGAAGTTCATCCGTTTAACGATTAGCCGGAAGGCGACCGAGTTTCGTTCCGCCACAAAACGGTCACCCCCGGCTTGTCGTTAAACTACCTGCGAAGGCTGCTGTTAAATTCCTCAACGGCGCAAAAAAACAGCTCGGGCCAGAACGCCCAAGCTATATTTTTACTCGATGTGCAATCGTTGGCGATCGTCTATTTTCTCTTGGTGAAGTACTCACCATCAAGGTTCTTCAAGCGGCCTTTTTCCCGAGCGGCAATCAGTTCAATGCGCTGATTGGTGTAGCCTTTGCCGGTGTAATCCAACGTCAGTTTCATTTCCGCAAACCCCATCCAGCTCAAAATGTTGTGAATGCATTCAGGGCCGTTAGGATACCAAGACATCTCGTGAACGCCGGACATGACTTGCGTGTCACTTTCGATCGCCATTGTCATGCCCGATGGATTGTTCTCATCGCGTCGCATCGCCGTGTTGACGACGATAATGTCTTCGGTCAAATCGGCTGCGATCTTCAAACCAGTGACAGGGTCCGGTAGGTGGTAAAAAATGCCGCTGAAGTATGTCAGATCAAACTTGCCAAAATCGCGCGTCGGCAGATCGTATAGATCAAGCGTATGAAAATTGATGCGATCTGTTGGAGCTAACGTCCGGTGCTCCTGCACAAATTTGGCTTGGTTGATCCAGTGCTCACGCACATCGAAACCGACAACTTTTTCGGCTCCGCGTTCACGGGCCATGAAACAGTAGGCCCCTGCGTTACAAGCACAATCCAAATAGCGTTTACCGGCCAACGAATCGGGGTACAGGCTGTCCAATCGCTTGAGGAACCGTTGGCGAGGCGAAATAAGGCTGACGCCGTCGTTCTCAGCGGGGATAAGTGTTTTGGTGGGCGAGAAAACTTCGCCAGTCGAAAACTCTTCATTGATCTCGATGTCGTGATGCCATGGACGCATCTTTTCGACTTGATCGGTCAGCGCCTGTTTGTCCATCTGGATTGTCGACATAATTGTGTTTCTCCGAACGTGTAGGTTTATCTATTATCAGCAATTGATTAACGGTTTGTCGATTTAATGAGTCGTTTGGGCGCTAGCCACAGTTAACATCACGCAGAACCGGGGCTAGCGCCCAAACGGCTCACACAAAAAGAAGAATTTGATTTAAATCAGCAATCCGCTTAGCGCTGCTGGCGATCTTTAAAAGAACGCATCAAGTTGGAGTCTAGCGAGATTCGAAAATTGCTAAAAGCCCAACATTTTGCTGCAACACCGCAGGGGTGCATGAAGGCTAATGCGTGGTCCAAATTGATGTTTTAGTTTTTTGGTTGAAAGTTAGAATTAGGAATCGTTCTCAACAAGAAGCTGGGTAGTTTCCGAGTGTTCAGGGAAGAAAGTACCATGAGTCAAGCTTCAACAAGCTCATCCAAAGGCAGCCTCAAGGATCAAATTTAGATCAAGCTGGCCGAACTCGCAGATCTTGTGTCCAAAGACCAGTACGGTGCCGATGGCCCAATGGCACTTACTTTAGATTGATGCA
>Ga0115031_1000293_pt1 | contig 35895 bp, 35 predicted proteins | sample Maine_Asex4_meta_FD_87301 | JGI IMG/M metagenome (GOLD analysis project Ga0115031, IMG submission 87301) | Marine algal microbial communities from Maine, USA - Maine_Asex4_metaG | ecosystem: Host-associated > Algae > Red algae > Unclassified | place: Maine, USA | collected 2015-01-05
ACCGTCGCCAACGTGAAGGTACCGGTCGTGCCGAGCCTGACCGGCGTCACGCCCGAAAGACTCGAGCGCGTATCCCGGGACACCGTGGCCGTGAAGTGTCGCGTGGCCGATGATGGGGAGTTCGCGTTGTCCAACTCGGTAAATCTACCGTTCGGCGAACGGCTCCCTCAGCATCGCTGTGCTGATTCGTCAGGGTGTCGAGGTTGTCCAGCAGGGTGATGCGCTGCTCGTCGTCACCGGAGCCAGTGTCGACACCACCGCCGACTGACGGATCACCCCATCGACGAGCCTGCGAGTGCGTCCCATTTGCGGGATCCGTCCAGGGGGGGGGCCGGCGGGCCGGCCGGATCGATCAGAGCTACGCGTCGCGCGCGCCCGTCAAGCCGCCCAGATGCAGACCTATGGCCATCATCGCATCGAAGCCGCCGATGACGATCCCGCCGATGAGCCCGAACGCCTCGTAGGCCATCGCAAAGCTCATCGCCGCCCAGCACGACAACGATCAGCACCCCCACGACCGGGATGAACAGCCCGAACAACAGGGCGAAGAAGGTGATGATCCTCGCCTGCGCCGAGTTCGATACCCCGACGATCAGGCCGATGACGACGAACTCCATGACCAGCAACCCCGACATTGTCTGCGTGTGGCGCGCCTGAACGACCGCGCACCGGATCTCTCTGCTGCTGGCCATGATTGTCTCCTGATCGGTTGGATGGCTTGACAAAGCCCGGCCGGATCGCCGCCTTTACCTGAAGACAGGTGACGACCCGGCCGGCCCCTCGGCGAGATCACCCTCGCACCGGGACGTTCAACCCCGGCCAGACAGATCCTGCCGCCCCCGACGCATCACTCAGGTGCGCATCTAGCGCACCGACTCGCGGCCCGCATCGGATCATCGCTCAAGTCCCCGACTCCGATCGTGCACCAGTCCCCGCTCGCTTCGCGTTCGCGAGCGCGCGATGTCTCGCGACTGCCGTGGCGTCAGGGTGCTCCGAAAGACCGCATTCGTCGCAATCGAATCCACCACGCGCGCCACCTCGCGATCGATGTCGAGCATCGCTTTTTCGTCCCGCGCGCTCGCCCGACGCGCTTCCAGATTGCCGAGCCGCTCCAGCAGTTTCTCGCCGATCACGACCCGCTTGCGACGATCCCGGATCGCTACCTCCTTCGGCAGCTCCCGGTAGGCCCGCGCCTCGGCGAGGACCTGGTTTCGAACACGGTCGGAAACTTCCTCGCGCTCGTGCCGATCGGCCTTGAAGGAGGCCTTCGCCAGATCCTGCACGAGCGTCTGACGCGTCTCGCGCCACGCCTCATGCTTTGCCTTCGAGGCGAACAACCCTTGACGCGGCTCGACCGTGTCGTGCTGTTCAAGCGCCGCACGCGCCTCGTCCCGTACCTGCTCCAACCGATCGGTGATCGCCCGGTTGTCCTGGTCGATCGACACGAGGTGAGCTGCGGCCGCCCGCTCCATCGTCTGCGTCGCGACATGGAACTCGTGCTCCAGAAGCGCACGGTTCATCCTCGCCTTCTGATCCTCCTCGGCAGGCGTCCGCTCCCTATCCCAGTCGCCTTCTCGCTCATCGGCTCGATCCTCTTCCTGATCCCTCTGGCCGACGCTCAACCCCTGCGGCTCAGGCGTCGCCGCGGCGCCCCGCGCGCCCACCTCGCGCGTCTGCTCGCCGGGCGCCGCATCTCGCTCGGATGCCGCACGCGTCGTGGACGCCCGACGCTCGTTCGCCTCCTCGATGCCGATCATCCCGTGCTCGCGCGCGAGGTCCAACGCGGACTCCTGTCGCCGCGCTTCGGAGATCACCGACACGAACGCCCGGCGCTCGAACTCCTCGTCCGGCAGGTACACATCGAGCTGCTCACGGTGGCGAGACATCGACACGTAGCCCAGGTGCTTGTCCATCGTTCCGGAGCCGAGCAGGAACGCACGCTCCACCGTCATCCCCTGCGCCTTGTGCACCGTCGTCGCGTAGCCGTGGGCCAGATGCGGGTACGCGTTCTGGTCGACGCGGACCGTCGCCCCATCGTCGGTTCGCACCTCGGCCAGCGCGCCGTCGAACGCGATCAGCGTGCCGAGCATGCCGTTCTTCACCGAGAGACGGCGATCGTTCTTCGTGAAGAGCACACGCTCGCCGATGGCCAGATCGATCGTCTTCGGCTTCTCCTGTTTTAGGTGCCGGACTCCGTCGTACTCGTCGCGCTCGAACGACACATGGAGTCCCGAGTGCGTCTCCACCGAGTGCACACCGTCTGTCTCCCCCAAGTACGTGCCGCCTTCGCCCCGCACCAAGCCCCGCAGCGGGTCGGCCACATCGAAGCGGATCGGATCTCCGGGCCGCAGGTCGATCGGCATGCCGAGCACCTTCTCCGCCTGCTCGCCAAGCAAGAATTCCCGCTCGACCGACAGCTCGCCGCCCTCCTTCAGCCTCTCCCGGATCGAGGCGTTCAGCTTCTTCACATCCTTGTTCCGGTGCGCAAGGATCGTCTTCGACGCATCACCTGCACCGAGGTAGTCCTCGACCAATCGGACCATCATGTCGGCGCCCGATCCGGTATGAACGTGGCCGGCGGCCTGGTAGGCACCGACCGCTGCCGCCGCCCTGCCGCGAGCAAGGTTCTTCGTCGCCTGCCGCTGCCAGTCCGAACGTTGTCGCCGAATCGTTCCAATCTCCGCATACCCCTCCTGCTTGGCCAGATCTCGGAACGGGCACCCGGCCTGGATCGACTGCAGCTGCTCACCATCACCGACGAGCACAACCTTCGCCCCGCCCTTCTCGATGGCATCGAGTACGCGCTTCATCGCACGATTTCCAACCATTCCGGCCTCATCCATCACGTACACATCCCCGGCCTCGATCGTCTCGCGCTCGTGATCCAGGGCCATCAGCCAAGAGGCGATCGTGCGCGACTCGATTCCCGCCGAGTGCGACAGTTCATCCGCCGCCTTGCCGGCGAGCGCGATGCCCCTCACGCGATGCCCCCGATCCTCGTACGCTGCGCGCACCGCCTCCAGCATCGTGCTCTTGCCCGCTCCTGCGAGCCCGACCACGATCGAGATTCTGTCAGCGGTAGTCAGGTGCTCGGCCGCTGCTCGCTGCTCCTCCGACAGGATCGGACGCGCATCCAGCGCGTGCTCCACGACCGCGTCGCCAAGCTCGAACCGCCCATCCACTTGGCCAAGCTCGGCACCGACGTTTTGGATCGCCGCCTCCAGATCCAGCACCTTCTGCGTGGTCAGGAACTCCTTGACCACACCACGCTCATCCTTCGCCTGGATGACCTTCAGTGACGGCTCGACGTCCAGCTTCGCGCGAAGGACTTGGAATGCCTCCGGATCGTGGACCAGCTCGCTGGCGGTCCGGTACAGGTCGTGTCGCGTGAACAGGCTCTTTCGATCCGATGTCCGGTCGACAACGATCGACGGATTGGCAAGGATCGTCCGGGTGCGCGCGTCCTGGATCTCGATGTTGATAGCACCCCGATCGGTCTGCTCGCCACGCGCATCCATCGCGTTGGTCGGTCCGAGATGCACCTCGGCCGCATAGCTCTGCCCATCGTGGTTATGCACGTGAGCATCGATGCCGCGCGCCCGGAACCACTCGTTCTGAAAGCTCGCCCAGCGGTGCCGAACTTGCTCCTCGTCGCTGATCTTTCGGCCACCGAAGAACTTCCCGTTCTGCTCGCGCGCCTTGTCGGTGAAGCTGCCTCCTTCCAGCACGCGAGTCGTGGTCAGCAAGTGCGCATGCGGGTTGCCTTCCGAGTGATCGTGCACCGCGAGATCGACGACGAGCCCCTGGGACACAAACATCGCTTGAGCGAACGCGCGAGCGAGCTCGACTTGGTCATTCCGCGACAACTCGCGAGGCAGGGCAATGATGTGATCCTTCGCCAGTTGCGCAGAGGTTCGCCGGTTGTGCTGGTCCTCGCGATCCTCGACGGCGGCCCACAGGGCCTGCCGGTCAAGGAGGATGGGATCGGCACCTTCGGGCAGCAGCACCTCGGCGTGGCGTACCTCGCCCGCCCGGTGCGAGTAGTCGGCGACGAGGCCGGTGCGCTCGTCGAACAGTCGCTCGCCGGCACGGTACGCGGCCGCCTTCACGGCCGAATGGCCGTGAGAGCGTCCGATGACATGCGTGCGGGCGAACTCGATTGACATGCTGTGCAGTGTGCTCTCCTCGCGCAGCGAGCGCAAACATTGAGGGAACCTCAATGTATATTGCGCATTTGCTCAAACTTCGCTACGCTCGTTCCACGCAAACGACCTGCTCGGCACAGCCCGACTACCAGCGAAACCTTCCGTCCGTAGCGAATATTTCATCTGGAGCGCACATGAAGTCCATCAAGCAACTTCAGCAGGAAGAAGACGAGCGCCGACGCGTCTTCGATGCCAAGATCAAGCAGCTGAAGACGAAGGAAACGTCACGCGTTTCGCGTGCCGTCGAGAAGCTGAAGCTCACTGACTACGCCATCACCGATACCGAGCTCATTGCCGGTCTGCAACACGCGATCGATCTATCGATCGAGCGCGAGAAGGCGAACGCCCGTGCTGACGGCATCGATACCGATCGGCAGGAACGTGCCGAGGAACGCGACGACGAGGTGGCGGCCGTCTGATGGAAAGCGCCGCTCAGACGCGCCGGTTGGTGCGACTGAAACAGCGGCGCGCCCGCAGCGAGCTGCGGCTCGCCGCCTTGCGCAAGAGAGAACGCGCACTGGATGCGCACGTGAAGTTTCGGCTCGGTGCCCTGACCGAGATCGTGGGCTGGGACGAGCTGGAACTGTCAGCCCTGGAGAAACTCAACGAGGCACTGCTGGCCAGGCTGAAAGATTCATCGGAATCGGAAGTTTTCAGGATCGCAGGCGCGAACTGGTTAGAGCGCAACAAGGCCAACGGGAAGGAACCGGAACCGGTTCCCGGGCGATGGGGATCATCGCCCGACGGCATGCGCGCGCGGGCTCACCACCTCATCACGATCGGCGGGCTGTTCGTTCGCGATGGGCTGGACACCGTGGACCGGGCGACGCTGCTCGGCGCGATGTTCGATCTCGACGCGGCGCGCCACGCGCCCCGTACCGCAGCGCCTCTCGAAGCGGCCTCATTGCCGGCTGCGGCGCCATGAACGCCGTTCGGCCAGCAGGCGGTGCACCACCGATCCGCGTGCCGCAGGACGTCATCGACGAGCTGCTCGCGCGGGTCGATCTTCTGGACCTGGTCTGCGAGAGCATCCGAGTGCATTCCGATGCGCAGATACATCGCGCGGCCTGTCCGTTCCACACCGGACCTGGCGATCCGATGTCGCTGGACATCGATGCCGACACGAACCGGCTTCGGTGCAAGGTCTGCGAGTTCCAGGGCTCGGCGATCGGCTGGCTGATGTATCACGATGGGCTCACGTTCCAGGATGCAATCCTCGAACTGGCCCGGCGCACAACCATCGATGTCGGTCCGTGGATCGATGCCTCACGCTCGGTTCATGCGCGCCGCCTATCGCTGGCGCTCCTCGACCAGGTCGACCAGGTCTACGTCGACGCCCTCGCAGCGCACCCCGCGCCCGCGGCCTACCTTGCCCGTCGAGGGATCTCGCCGGGCACCGCCGCTCGCTACCGGATCGGCTACGCACCCCCGAGCATCGGCGTCTTCGACGGTGCGCTTGTTCGTCACCATCGGCGGCTCTGGCAGCAGGGGCTGCTGATCAGAAAAACCGACGGCGAGTACCGGCCCCGGTTCTCGGACCGACTGACGTTTCCGATTCGAACCGACGTCGGCGAAACCATTGGTTTCGGGGCCCGAACACTGCGTGACGGTACGGGCGTGAAGTACCTGAACTCGCCCGGCTCGCCGTTGTTCTCGAAACGCCACGCCGTATACGGACTCCACGAGGCGCTCCAGTCGTGGTCCGATCCATCGGACACGCCCTTCCTCCTGGTCGAGGGCTACCTCGACGTGCTCGCACTCGCCGAACACGGGTTCCCTCGCGCCGTGGCAACCCTCGGCACGGCCGTGTCCGAGCATCAGGTGCGCCAGATCTCTCGTCACACCAACACCCTGATCGCCTGCTTCGACGGTGACGCCGGCGGCGACAGGGCGCAGGCCCGGCTGATCGAGATCGCCCTGCCGTTGCTCGACGATCACCAGCACATCACCATCGCCCGACTCCCGGCCGGCGAGGATCCGGCCTCGCTCCTGCTCGCGAGCGGCCGGCAGCCCATGATGCGCGTGCTGGACCAGGCCAGACCGATCGAGGAGGTGCTCCTTGCGCAGCTCGGTACCGGTCTCGATCTTGACGCGATCAGCGGCAAGGCGGCCCTTGCGGCACGCGCGCGGCCGGTGCTGAAGACCGTGCGATCCCACGCCCTCTCCGCGCGCCTGATCGCCCGTCTCGAACACGTCATCGGCCTGTCCTGGTCCGAGGACTGAAGCCGACACCTCATCGGCACGCGATCCCGGGACGGCATCGATCTCGCACGCATGGCGACGAGCGACGCGTACCCCGCGTTACCCACTGGAGTCCGACCACACGATGGCCAGATCGAACGCGCTGCGAGACCTTGCCACCCTGCCCTGGCCACTCGGACTGCTGGCGGCCGGCATCGTCTGGATCGCGCTGCGCCACGTCGCCCCAGCGCTGCTGGTCGGCTCCGGCAACCCGCTCGGTGTCGGGCTCGCGCCGATGGCGCGCGGCGCCGCCCCCGTCGTTACCAGCCTCTGCCTGATCGCCACAGCGATCTCCTGGTGGCGCTCCCGATCCCGGTCATGGGATCGAGGTCGGCTGCTCGATTCGCGCACCGATCTGGCCTCGATCCGCGCCCTGCCCTGGGACCGGTTCGAGCACCTGGTCGGCGAGGCATTTCGTCGCCGCGGCTACCGTGTTCGAGAGAACGCCGTGGCGGGCGCCGATCGCGGGATCGATCTGGTCCTCACGCGTGCCGACGAAACGGTGCTCGTGCAGTGCAAGCGCTGGGACAAGCCGATCGGCGTGCCGATCGTGCGCGAGCTGCTGGGTGCCGTGACGGCCGAAGGGGCGAGCGGCGGCATCCTCGTGGCCTCGTCCCTGTTCACCGCTCCTGCGCGCTCGTTCGCGCAGGACACCGGCATCGAACTCGTTGACGGTGCAGCGCTGACGCGCATGATCGACGAGCTCCGACGCTCGGCGCCGCCCTCGACATCAGCTGCCGCTACTGCACCGTTGGCCGAACGAACGAGCCCGGGTCGCGAGCCGCCCGTCAGCGCATCGGGCGCATCGTCCGCATGCCCGCTCTGCGGCTCACCGATGACGCGGCGAACGGCGCGACGGGGCGCCCGTGCCGGTACCGACTTTCTCGGCTGCACGATGTTCCCCGGCTGTCGCGGCACCCGACAGCTCGACTGACCAGGTGGCCGCGGAGTCGCTCGACCAGCGTCCGGTGCCGGTCGGCACGCTCGCCGGTGTCCCGGGTACCGCGGGATCAACCGTCGGCGCTCATGAACTCGCGCACGCAGGCGCGCCTCGTCGTCCGAACTTCTCCGTGGCCACGACAGCCCGGCGTCCGTGCCGGGTGCAGGGTGTCGACGACGTGCGTGCCCGGCCTCAGTCCGCGTGTTCGAGAATCGGTTCGCCACTCGGTGCCATTTGCGGAGCCTGCGCCCCGTGCTCGTGGTCGGCGAGCCAGCGCGCGGCGCGCGACGCCTTCCCCGCCGCCTTGCCGATCGCCCGGCTGTCGCCCTTCAGAAGCTCGAGCCAGCCCGCAATGTTAGCCCGCGTGGTCCGCGACGCCGCAGTAGGCGAACCCGAGGACCGGGGCCAGAAACGCTGCCCCGAGCTCTGCCACGAGTTCCTCCCGGGCGTAGCCTGCCTTGCCCGGCGTGACCTCGCGATCCGCCCGCGCCTTCGGCGCCGTCCAGTGCACGAGCTCGTGCGCGAGGGTGGACACGTACCCTGCACCCGGCGTCTGCGTTGCGGTACCGCGGAAGTCCTCCCGTTCGAGCAGACCGATCTCGTCGGTCGACGGTCGGTAGAACGCTCGCGCGCCACCGCGCCGCACGTGCGCGCCGTGGTGTCGTGCAAGCTCGTCGACCCGATCCGCCGCCTGCCAGTCATCGCCGCTCGTGCTCGATACCGATACGACCGGCTCATCGTCGAGTCCGTCGACCTGGTCCCGGTTGGAGACGTTGAAGCTTTTCGCGAACGATCGGAGCGATGTCTCCCCCGTCGCCTGGTCCTTGGTCTCGATACGTCCCGCATAGACGACCACCGTACTCTTCTCGCCGCGTCGCACGCTGCCGCCCTTCGTCTTCCACGTGCCGAACCCGCCCCACTCGGCGGACCGGTAGCCGCGATTGGTGGCGACCGCCCAGAGGTGCAACACGTTCACCCCTGGTACGGCGTGCCGTCGGAGATCTTGATCGGCAGACCGCCCGCCGACATCCAGGGCATGTCGCTCGTCGTCTCACCGGCCTCGATCGCCGCGATGATGTTGTCGGTGATCGTCTGATGGACATCGCGTGCCCGAGTGCTGTGCGTGCGCTTGCTCATGGTCTCGGCTCCCGGTTGGAATCTGGCCTTCAGACAGGAGAGGCGACGCGGTCTGTCGCCCGCCCCTGCCGGCTAGGCCGGCGCCGATGAGCCAGGGGGTCCAAGCGGAAGGCCCCGGAGGGAAATTGTTGAGTCGAGCGCAGCTCGTGCTCCAGAATTTCGCGCAGCGGGCTTGCAGCGCGGTGGGGACCGGCAGCCCCAAGCACCCACCTCGGTTGATGCCGCAGCCAAGAGGGCCGCCCCGTCGGAGATCGCACGGTCGCCGCACCCGGCGGCCCGTGAGTTCGATGCGTGAGCGACGCGAAGGGGCGCCGCAGGCGGATCGCCCATGGGGCGACTGAGCGACCAGCGAACCGCGAAGCGGCGCAGCCGACACGTCGGCGTTCACGACAACGGAACGCTACCCGCGGTAGCCGAGCCGCTCCAGCACGCCCTCAAGCACATCCAGCCGTCCGCCGTAGTCGATCTCGAGAACGCCGTCCTGGTCTCGCACCGTGACCGTGCAGCCGATGAGTTCGGAAACGATCCGTTCCAGACGAACCATGTCCGCCGATCGGCGCGGTTCGATGTCGTCGCAAGGAAGCGATGGACCGGCGGCCTCACGCTCCAGGCGCCGAACACTCCAGCGCTCCTGGATGGCCTGGATAGCGAGGTTGAACTGACGATTCTCATCACTGCACCCCGCCAGCACCTTCGCATGCCCGGTCCGCAGCGCACCGATGGTCAGTGCCTGCCTGATCGGCTCCGGAAGACTGCGCAACCGGAGGGCATGCACCACGGTCGTCCGATCGACCTTGAACTGCCGGGCGACCTCCTCCGGTGCACCTCGGCGCCCGACGCCGTTGCAGGCGACCAGGGCACGCCAGTAGCGCTCGGCACGCACCAGCGGTCCGTCCGCCTCTGCAGCGAGCATTTCATCGGCCGCTGCATCGTCGATGCCGTCGAGAACGACCACCGGCAGCCGGTCGATCCCGACCCGTTGAGCGGCCAGCCACGTCACGAGATTCGCCAGGATCTCGTAGCGATCTGCCTCCAGACGTCGCACCACCACGGGCAGGAACACGCCGTGGCGACGAACGAGATCGATGGTGCCGGCAGGCACCTCGGGCAGGAGCGTGCGATGACGCCGACACGGGGCCAGGAACTCTATGGGTAGCTCCACACGCTCAATTCGTGCCACGTGGCACGCTTTGCTGTGATTCAGGAGATGTCATGGACGGTTCCGCATCAGGTCGGAGGTTGGACGCATCTCGCGGTGCGCGAACGCCGGTGAAGGTACACCAGGCCCGTGCGAGATGCGTCGTCGCCCGTACGTGTCGAGATACCTGCTCGGGCGTGAAGGGCTCGGCTGACCCTGCTATGGAGCGCGCTCGAGGCTCTCGTCAACGTCATCGGTCGCGATCCTCCTGAGGAGCACCTCGAACTCCGAGCGCAACCGAGCTAGCGCTGCGGGATCCGTAGCCGTCGGTATCTCGAAGCTGAGCTCGCAGACATCCCCCTTCGCCCCCAGCGCCCATGAGAGCCCACCGATGACCTGTCGTTGCCCGGCCCTGTCAGCCTCCGTCCGCTTCTTTGCCGGGGCGATCGCGGTGCGCAGCTGACGCATGACGTCCCGACCAGCCAGGCTCTGCCCGTGCAACGCGACAGCGGCATTCAGCAATCGCTTCCGGCTGGCAGGTTCGCTGAGCGAGCGGGTATAGAACGTTCCGTGGTGCACGAGAAGATCACGTCGATCGCCGTACGCGCGGACGATCTCATCGGGCAGGTCCGCAAGCTGGAGCAGGCGGTTGAAGTTCCCACGATCGATCTTCAGATGATCGGCCATGCGCGCCTGATTGCCCTCGAAGTACAGCGGCAAGGCACGGCGGTAGTCGACCGCGCGCTCGTGATCGCTGACATCCTCCCGCTCCCGGTTCTCGACATCCTGCAACAGGAAGGCCTCGCGATCGTTGAGCCCGCGGATCTCGACGTGCAGATCACGCCCGAGGTGCGAGGCCGTCCAATGTCGCCGCGCGCCGCACACGAGTTCCCAGTCGTGGTCCGGATCATCCGGGATCGTTCGCACGATGGCCGGGAACTGCTGACCGATGCGTGTGAAGCCATCGATGAGATCCGCACAGCGCTCGATCGACAGGGCGCCGTAGTCCCGATTGTGTCCTGGCCACAGGCGAACACGATCGGGTGCGACCTCGAGCACCCGGACATTCCGGGACTTGCCGGCTGCCACTTGCGCGGTGGCTTGCCTCGCTTTCAGGACCGCGGAGCGTTTCGGCTCGGCACGTGTCGCTGTCGCATCTCGATCAAGAGCCTTCTCGACCAGGTTGTCGTAGCGGGACGCTGACTTCGCTCTCATGATGTATTTCCTGAATATCAGTTACTTACGATCGTTGTAAATTCACAATCAGGCGTCTGCGAGGTCGGCATGAGCGCCCTGCCCCTTGGTCGGTTCGGCAACCGTACGAACATTGTTTGACAGCATTCGCTCGGATCGACGGGCTTGCCAGATCGCCTTGATGAGGGATTCGATCTCCCCGAATACGGCGTCCAGAGACTCGATGCAACGTCGATAGGTCTGACGCGAAGCGGTATGGGTTGTCAGGTCGTAGACGGTGTGCCATTCGCTGGCAGCGTTGTCGATCTCGGCGGAGGCCACAAACGCGTTCTTGAGCATGCTGTTGCCGTACACCTCCTGCATCAGCGTGGCGACGAAGTCGTGGGACGGACGTCCGGCCACATGCTTCGACACCACCACCTTCAGAAAATCGAGCTCCACCGGCTCGCCCAGGGACTGCTCGATCTGCTCCATCACTTCGCAGAGCATCGAGAAGAAGCTCGAGGTCGAGTGGAAGTCGTACATCGCAGGCGGTGTCGGCACGATGAGTCCGTCGATCGAGCGCAGCACGCTGAGCGAGATCGCGCCAAGGGCGGGCGGGGGGTCGATCACCACGACGTCATACGCCCCCTCGACGGTACGGATGCCGCGATCGAGCCGACCGAGCCATTCACCGCCCTCACGCGCACCTTCGGCCATGAGTGCGTACTCGGCCGAATACAGCTCCAGGTTCGCGGGCACCAGGTCGAGTCCGTCCCAGTGCGTGGGCTTCACCGCATAGGCGATGTCGTCGTGCTCGCCGGTCAGGTAGGGAAGCAGGGTGTCCTCGTGCGTGAAATCCTCGTCGGGCCGATAGCCGAACGTCATCGTTGCCGAACCCTGGCTGTCGCAGTCGATGAGCAGTACCCGATAGCCCGCCCGCGCAAGGTACTGCGCGCAGTGGCAGGAGAGGGTGGTCTTGCCGACTCCTCCCTTGAAGTTGGCGAAACTGAGTCGGATCGGCTCGTCACCCTCGCCACGGCCAGGCCGCAGGTTCCACAGATCGCGCATGGCGTTGATCTGGGAGAGGGAGTAGGGCTGCCGCCGTCCGTTCTCTCGAAGGGCGGGCGGCTCGAGCTTGCCCGCCTTCTCGGCCTTTCTGATCCCTTCCGCCGTGCGGTTCAGCAGCTTGGCGACTTCGGTGATCGTGTAACCGCGAGCGGTGAAATCGCGCCGCGCCTCGGTCTCCGTAGCCACGTTGCGAAGTCGGGCGATCAGCGTATCGCTCGCCTCCGCCATCCGCTGGATGGCATCGAGAGTCACACCGGAAGCGGGCACGGCCGTGTTCGGTGGCGAAAGATCGACGCCGTCAGTGAGAGACGGCAGTTGCTCGGACATCGGAAACCCCTCTGGAATGCCGGAAAGTGTAGACGTGTTGGCGTTTTTTGGTGCAGAATCTCAGATAACGCGAACGATGGCAGACGCAACCGTGACCGGTTCCAAGAAATCACGTCAGGATCTGGACGACACGGGCCGCGCGTTTCTGGACAGCGAGCGCCCGAACGACCCGTCTGCGGCTCGTCTGTGGGATTTTGCCCACCGCGGCATGCAGATCACGGCGGAACGCGAACGGCTCGCTGCCGAGCGAGGCGCGCTTGTCGATACCGCCGCATCTGCACCCGAGACCGTGGCGGAGCTCACCCACCTCAGGCAGCAACCGCGTGAGGCTCGCCTGAGAACAGCGGCGCGCGACCTCAACGGCTTAGGCGAGGAGTCGGGTTTCACCAGCTACGTGATGACGGCAGGCAAGGAATTTCCAAGCCTGCTGACGAGGCTCCCGATCTTCCGTCCGAGTCAGCGTCGCACACAGCAGTCGATTCAGGATACCGACAACGCGGTCGCGTTCGATACACCGTTCGGACGGGGCAGGCGACTCGGACCGCCTCTGACCGTACGCGACGAGGACACGTTGATTGCGCTGATGCGCCTGCGTGATCGCGCAATCATCGGTCCGCAACGAAAGTTGCCCGCGGAGATCAGGGACATCTATCAACCGGGTTCCGGCACCGCGGAAATCCATCGAGTCGTATGCACGATCGACCAGGTGGTGGAGGAGCTCGAACTCACCGATTCGGGGACGAACTTTCGGAACACGTTGGCGAGTATCAAACGGCTCGGTGCCGCGCGCATCGAACTCGAACGGCGGGACTCGCACGACGACTCGATGATCGGCGGCATGTTCGACCTGGTGAAGGTGCAATGGCGCACCTACGAAGCGCACGGTCTGGTCGATGTTGTCTTCCCGCCGCTGATGGCATCCTGGCTTCGCCATTCGTACACCTACATCGACTGGGGCACGCGCCTGAAACTGTCGCCGCTGGCGAAGGCGATTCACCGGTATCTCAGCGGTCAGCGTCGGGAGTACGAGATCGATCTGAAGAAGCTCGGTGCCATCATCGGCTACGACGGTCGCACGGAGCACATGAGAACCAAGTTCTCGAAGGCACTCGACGAGCTCGTTCGGCAGCGCTGGCTGGAAAGCTACCGAATCCACGGTACCGGGCGAAGTCTGGCTCCCTGGAAGCTGTCGGTCGTTCGCCAGGGGTCCGGTACGTCGTAGCCCTGGCGTTCGCACTTTTTGGTCGGGAAGGCGCCAACCTACTGTTGTTGCTGAACTTCCGCAGATCAGGAGCCAGTCGGTGACGAGCAGCGGGTTCGAGGCGTCTGGCGACCGCACTTTTTGGTCGGGAAGGTCGTAACCCATTGAAAAGATAATCACCCGGTTCGGATACCTCGATCACGAACTTATCCACAGCCACCGCACTTTTTGGTCGGGAGCACCGCACTTTTTGGTCGGGAGCACCGCACTTTTTGGTCGGGAGCACCGCACTTTTTGGTCGGGAAGCCGTCGCCCAAACAGCTGTAACCTGTTGTTAGTAAAGTGTTAAACAGCTTTTCTGAAAACGGGGTAGTCCTTTTGTAGTCCTATTAGTAGTCCCCGGCAGAGTCGCTGCGGCCATCGGTTGATGGTATCCATGGAGACAGAAGAACGAATGACGCCTTCGGCGGGCGGTACGGCGAGTTTCCTCAGCGCCTGCTCCCCACTTGATGAAGTTCGCTCCAGCCTTGATTGCCACCTTCCGCCTCGATCTCCAGAAGGTGCTTCGCCACCGTCCCCCAACACAGACGATGCAACGCACGGACACGACAGACTGCAGGCCTGCTGGCAGTCAGAAAGGGCAGCCTTCGACAACCCTGGAAGTTCGAGCGGCGTTCAGGTCAACAGAGCGTGTGCTCGTCACAGGAGGTCAGAGGAAAGGGAAGCGCCCCGAGTGAAGGAAGCGAGTTCGGATCTCAAACTTTCTGTTCGACGGATCAGTGCCGGTTCAAGCGCCAGTGGTCTGACGGCAAGTGCTCGAATTTAGCTGCTACCGGTCAGGAACCTGCCTAGCTAGGTGCAAGGCGGAAACTCAGGGCGCCATGGTGAGAAAGCGCTGCTTCCTCGCCGCAGACATCAAGGTCGGTGCACTCTGGATGATGATGTCGTCCTGGGGTCGCAGCCGATCGAGAGATTGAAGTCCGACGGACCGTGCGTGTGCGACCAGAGTGTCGCGGCTCTCGAAATCGCCGAGCTTTAGAATCTTGGAGACACGCAGGTAGAGGCTTTCCTTCGACCCCAGTGTCAACCGCGCAAGCATCTCGTCCGTGTAGTCGACGTCGACGAGCAGAGCCTCGACGAAATCGATGTCCCGGGACGAGAAGCGTCGGAGCGTCGGGTCATGTGCCGCAAGCCAGCGATTCGATGCGGACACGGAAAGACCGTAAGGCTCGAGCATTTTGCCCTGCTCGATCTTGAGAAGCCCATCGACGACATCGGGCGCCATGCCAGGGTGGTCATGGATGTACCACCTTGCACCGAGTTCATACGCCGTCATCACTAGCCTGACATGTTGAAACGTCGAGCAGATGACGATCCTGGTTTTCAGGTTCGCACTCAACGTGTCGCGCACGAACCGAAAACCGTCCAGCAGCAGGTGTAGATCACCTCGCATCCGAGTCGGGAGAAGTTCTGTCAGCACGAGACTGCTGATAATCAGATCAGCAGGTTGCGACGATTTGTTGACACTTCGGTGAAATTCGCCGAGGCTTCTGACAAGGGTGTAGTCGCTGGTTCTCGGATCGTTCCCTAGATGTTGTTCGAGAGAACTCCAGTAGGGACTGATCATCACAATCCGCTTCACGGGCACCGCCTGGATAGGTTCTGTTCACCAAAAAAAGTGCGGGCAGTATGAGCCGAAGGGTGATAGCCTCCCAACCTATCGATTGCTTGGAATGGTTGTAGTCAGCGATGCCTGCCACTTCCAGGTAGACCCCGACAGGACGGAACCTGATGGCTGAGATGTCCTCGACGTCGCATCACCGAAGCGCTCCCGGCCTACACGTGCCCCTGTCGAACGGGTCATCTTCGAGTGGTACTCGATAGGACATCGACATGGGCGGTCGCGCAAGTCAGCTGAAGAGCCTTCGAGGAGCCCTGTATCTCGGCCTGCTGGCCCTTCTTGGCCTCGTGATCGGCACGCACGTCGCGGTGTCATGGCTCATCGACGCCGCCGGCGGCTTGCGTAAACAGAAGTCAGCTTGGTGGACGCCACTCGATCTCGTCCACCTCAGCACGCCCATCGATCGGTTCGGGCTGTGGACGGTGATCGAGGCCTGGGGTATAGGGCTCATTGTCGCCGCCGCCTTCGCGGCGGTGATGACACTCCTGCTGCTCGCATTGCTGCGTCCTACACGCGTCCTCGACAGCCATGGCACGGCCCGCTGGGCCAAGCGAGCCGATGTCGTCGAAGCCGGCCTGCTCGAAGGCCGCACGCACGGACGCTCCCTGATCATCGGTGGTTGGGTGGACCCGCGGGCGAAGCCCGGTGCGATGCCTGAGTTCATGACGCACAACGGTCCGGAGTCGATCCTGAACGAGGCGCCGTCGCGCTCCGGCAAGACCGCGAGCATCGTCATCCCGAACCTGCTCTGCTACGAGTCCAGCGTGTTCGTGCTCGACGTGAAGGGCGAGCTGTGGGAGAAGACCTCAGGCTATCGCCAGCGCGAGCTCAAGCAGCCCGTCATGTACCACGACCCGTCCAGCGAAGAGCCTGGCGCCTGCTTTAACCCGCTCGCCGAGATCGATGCTCTGACGCGGCGCTCTGTCAGCGAGGTGCAGATGCTGATGCAGTACCTGGTGCCTTCGAGTGCGAAGGAGGGCAGTGGGAGCTCGAACGAAAGCCACTTCGTCACCTCGGCACGCAGCCTCGGGGTCGGCGTTTTCCTGTACGAGATGGTACAGGCCGCCCTCAGCGACGATGGCGGCACCACGACGATCAGCGCCGTGTTGTCGGCCATCACCCGACCCGATCGGCCGATCAAGGAGTACCTGCAGGAGCTCGCGGCGTTCAAACACGGCGACGATCGTGTGGCCCGTGTGGTGCGCGAGACGGCGGGCGAGATGCTGCAACGCGAGGACCGTGAATCCTCGGGCGTACTGTCCAGTCTGGTTACCCCGCTCACCACGTTCCGGGATCCGATCCTGGCGCACGCGACCAGCCGATCCGATTTTGCGATCGCGGATCTGGTTTCGATGGAGCGCCCGTGCACGCTGTACCTGATCATCCGCCCCTCGGACCGCGATCGGCTGAACCCCTACCTGGGCATGATCATCAACCTGGTCTGCAGGAAGCTGACCGAGCGGTTGCCAGCCGCCGGCGAGACCCGCCACGAACTCCTGCTGCTGCTCGACGAGTTCTCCAGCTTGCCGCCGCTGCCGGTGATCAAGCAGTCGATGGATGTCATGCCGGGCTACGGCATCAAGGCGGTGCTCATCGTGCAGGACTACGAGACGTTGCCAGCGCTGTACGGCGAACACGAGACCTTGAGCTCGAACTGCCTGATCACGATCTCCTACACGCCCAGCAAGCCCAAGACGGCCAAGATCGTCAGCGAGCGAACCGGCATGGCCACCGTGCTCCAGGAGACCTCCAGCGAGCAGCGAAAGCCGATTGGCATGATGCCGACCTCGAAGAGCGAGAACGAAGGGTTTCACTCCCGTGCGCTGCTGACACCGGACGAGGTGACGCGTCTGGGCACTCCGAAGCTCGACCAGAACTACCGGATGGTGAAGCCGGGCGAGGCGCTGGTGTTCGCACGCGGCTGCTTCCCGATTCGTTGCGTGCAGACCCCGTACTTCCTGCACCCCGAACTGGCGGATCGGGCGGGCCACGCCGCGCCTTCGCATAGCGACCGGGTGCGACGACTACGGCATGAGCCCGAACGCGAGCGCTCCGGCGACGGTGTGACACTCGAGAAGGCGCCCGCCGAATCGGCATCCGAGGAGGCGCTCGAAAATGTCTAGGCTTGTGCTGGTAGCCGGTCTGAACATCGCGCTCATCCTCCTCGTCTGTCGCTGGGCGGGCATTCGCGTCAACGTGACGTCCAGTGCTCCGATCGGGCTCTACCGGACCGTCGATGCGTCGGTCGAACGTGGGGATCTCGTCGAGGCCTGCCTGCCGGCCGCGGCGGCACGCCTGGCAACGACGCGAGGTTATCTGCTGGCACATGGCGCGTGCGGGGACTCCATGCCGGTCATCAAGCACGTGCTTGCCCTGGAAGGCGACGAGATCCGGGTGAGCGATCATGTGCACTTGAATGGTGTGGTGATCGACACCGCCCCGGTGCTGGACGTCGACCTCGGCGGCCGACCTCTCGAACCCGCCGCCGGCGGCACGCTCGGCACGGACCAGGTCTGGCTGATCTCCGACGAGATCGCGCACAGCTACGACAGCCGCTACTTCGGCCCGATCTCCCGCTCCGCGATCCGCTCGGTCATGAGGCCGCTATGGACCGTCTGATACCCGCACCCCTCTGCCTGGCGGCCGGTGCCGGTGCCGGCACGGCGTTCGGTTTCGGGCCGCAGGCCCTGCACGTCGCGATCATCGTGCCGTTCGTGATGGCACCCGGACGTGGCGCGGTGTCGGTCGCGACCGCCGTTGCCGCCACATCGGCGGCGACGCTGCCGGCCGGTCTTGCCGCGTTCGACTACACCGACTTGATCGCGACCTCGCTCATCGCCTGGGCCGTGCCGGCAGGCGTTACCGGCCTGGCATTCGGCGCAGCACTGGCAGCACCTCGCGCTTGGCGACCCCTCGCGGTCGGCACCGCGATCCTCGCGGTCTCGTTGCCGCCGCTGGGCAGCATCTCGCTGGTCTCTCCACTGCCGATCGCAGGCCTGCTCTACCCGGGATCTGGACTCTTCGGCATCGCGCTCGTCGTGGTGCTGCTCGCCGCTCTCTCGGTTCGGCGATCGGACCTGGCCACAACCGTGTCCGTTCTGTGCTTGGTCACGGCGGCTGCCCTAATAGCGCACGCGGTATCGGAGCCCGCACAGGGCAGGGCGCAGGTCGTCGGTGTCGATACGCATCGTGGGCAGCCAGACGCGGAAACGTCAGCACTGCTGTCGGGTGTGTGGCGGCGCGAGGAACGCCGGGCGAGCGAGTTGCTCGGTGCCTCGACGGTGCTGTGGCCGGAGAGCGTGTACGGGGAATGGACCGAACTGACCGGGGCGATGCTGACGTTGACGGCCACGACCGTAATCGGTGGTGCGCGCCACTATGTCGCCGAGAACGCCTACGTGAACACGCTCGTCGATGGCAAGAGCGGCGAGGTGCTCTACGCACAGCGCTCACCGGTCCCCCTGCCGATCGACGGTCGGGCCCGTGCGGTGTCGGTCGTGTCGCTCGAGGAGCCGGGACTCGTGCATCACGACGATCTCCATGCACTGCTGTGCATCGAGATCGCTCATCCCTGGCTTGCGATCTCGACGTTCCGGGCTGCCGCCCTAGACAAGCGCCGTAGCGGCGCCGGCATCGTCAGCGCCGAGCCGGTGATGTGGGCCGCGAACCTCGGCTGGTCAACCCGCCCCGGGCTTGAGCGACGCATGCGCCAGACGGCATCGCAGTGGAGTCGGCTGTTCGATGTGCCGCTCGTCACCGCGATCAATCGCGCGGAGGTACCCGGTGCTTGACGTGTCACTGCTGATCAGCTGCCTGTCGCTCGGCATCGAGCCGGCGCTGATGCTCGCGATCGTGAATCAGGAATCTTCCGGCAACCCGATCGCGATGAATGTGAACGCGTGGGACGGGGACCAGGTGGTTGCCGAATCCGTTGACGATGCCGTCGAGGCGGCCGGCCGGTTCGTGGAGGCGGGCTACACGGTCGACCTTGGTCTTGCCGGCATCAACAGCTGGAATCTGGAACGCTTGAACGTCTCGTTCGTCGAGGCGCTCGACCCGTGCACCAGCATCGCGCTTGGCGAGACGATCTTCATGGAAGGGCTGGACAGAGCGCATGCCGATGGGAAGCTCGGCGACGATGCGCTGCGCGCAGCGTTGAGTCTCTACAACACCGGCTCGATGACGCGAGGGCTTGCCAACGGCTACGTCGACCGTGTCTGGACCCGCTACGCCGCGTCCGATGCTTATCTGGGCCGGATCGGGAGCTCCCGCGTGGAATGGTTGATCGCCCGTGACGACGAACCGCACGAAGACCGCTCATCCGATGCTGCCGTTCCGCTGCATGCGGCGAGCACCTCGTCCAGCGTGCCGTGGGTCAGCCGCCGCACTGAGGTGGCGCTGGACACCGTGACAGACGGGTCGATCGAAACTGCATATAATTACAGCCTTTCTACGCCCGAGGGATCGCGCGAATGAACGAGCCGGTCCGAGAGCGTCCGACGCTGCTGGCGACGGCACCGGTCAGCCAGTACGACGCACGCGTCATGGACAAACTCCGGCGCGAGCTCGGATTCATGCTGCCGTTTCTCGAAGAGGAGAACGTGCAGGAGATCCTCGTGAACCCCAACGGTGCGGTGTTCGTCGACCGGGCAGGACAGGACCGGGTTCTGGAGGGTTACGTTGCCGCTTCGAAGATCGCGAGCCTGCTGGCAACGGTTGCCAGCAGCCTGAACACGACGATCAGCCGTGAGCGCCCGTACATCGATGGCGTTCTGATCCTGGACGGCAGCCGCATCAGCGGCGAGATCCCGCCCACGGTCACCGCCCCGTCGATGCGGATCAGAAAGCACGCAAAGCTGGTCGCGCCGCTGTCCTATTTCGTGGAGACCGGCACGATGACGCAGGTGCAGCTCGAAGCGATCCAGGCCGCGATCAAGGCCAAGCGGAACATTGTCATCGTCGGCAGTACCGGCAGCGGCAAGACGTTCCTGGCGAACTCGGTGCTGCGCGAGCTCTCCGAACTCTGCCCCGCCGATCGGGTGATCACGATGGAGGACACCGCGGAGCTGCGCTTGAGCTCGGCCGACTCGCTGTCCTGGGTCACCTCCCCCGAGGTCGATCTGCAGCTGATGCTCAAGCGCGTGCTGCGCGCCACCCCCGATCGCATCGTGATCGGTGAGGTTCGCGGCGGCGAGGCCTATCAGCTGCTGAAGATGTGGGGCACGGGCCACGGAGGCGGGCTGTGCACCATCCACTCGGACAAGGGCGCGCTCGACGGATTGGCCCGTCTGGAGCGCATGTGCGGCGAATCCCCCGAGGTCGTCGGCATGGGCAGGTCCTGGATCCAGCAACTCGTTGGCGATGTCGTTCATCTGCTGATCAACATCACCAAGGAGAGCGGGGGCCGAACGATTCCACGGCACGTGAGCGTGTCTGGATTCGATGAGGCGGAAGGAGCGTATCGAACCGAGGTGTTCGAGCGTTGACGTGCAGCGAGCCGACAACCCAACGACGAGAGACCTGATGATGAAAACTAGACAGACCGTCCTTTTCCTGTGTGTCGCGCTGTGCAGCGGGATGGCCGCTGCTGCAGCTGGCGCCGGTAGTGGCCTGGCGTGGGAGGCGCCCCTGGTGACCATCACCAAGTCCTTCACCGGCCCGGTCGCGTTCGCGGCCAGCACGATCGCGGTGGTGGTCTCGCTGGCCACGCTGGCGTTCGCCGACAACCTGTCCGGCGCCGGCCGGCAGCTCGTCTACCTGGTGCTGATCATCGCTGCCCTGATCGGTGTGGTGAACCTGCTGACGACACTCTTCACCGCGGGCGCGGGCGCTGATGGATCGGTCCATCTCACACTCTGGGGGGCAGCGCTCGCACTCTGCCTGGCAAGCGTTGCGCTGGCAAAGGCCCAGCTGCGGCTCGTGGCTGCCGTGCGCCGCCGACTCGTTGGCGAGCCGATCGCTCTGACCGTCTGATTCACTCGTGAAGTAGGGACCGGGCGATCTGCCCGGTCCCGATACCGTCCAGATCAACAGACCCTGCATCTGTCCATGAATACGACCCCGATGCGCGTGGCTCCCCTCAGACGCTCGCTCTTTCGCACCGCCACCATCCTTGGCGGCGAGCGCGCGCCGATGATGATGGTGATCGTCATGAGCGTGCTGCTGACGCTCTCGGCCATGACCGTGTTCTCGTTCATCGCGGGCATGATCATTCTGGTGGCAGGCGTCACCGGTCTTCGCCAGGCCTCGAAGCTGCATCCGCGGGCGACAAAGGTCTACATGGAGTTCATCAAGTACCGGCGTTACTACCCGGCACGCTCCCGGTACGCGGTGCCGATGCCGCACCGCAGCGCTTGCGAACTCGGCAAGAGGCCACCGGTATGAACGCCATCCGACGATTTTTCCTCACCTCCGATGAGGAGACCGCGTTCACCGACCTGATGCAGTTCAGGAACTACCGCTCGTTCGAGGAGGGCATCGTCGAGTGCAAGGACGGTGAGCTCATGATCGCGTGGCGCTACACCGGCGTCGATCACGAGTCGGCGAGTGGGCGTGAGCTGGAGTACCTGTCCTACCGGCTGAACGATCTCGTGAAGAGCTTCGGCAAGGGCTGGTCGATGTGGACCGAGGCGCTTCGGCTGCCGACCAAGGACTACCCGGACGAGGCCGATTGCCATTTCCCGGACGAGATCAGCCTGATGATCGATCGGGAGCGACGTGCCGCGGTTCAGGAGCAGGATGCCCACTTCGAGACGGTGGCCTTCGTGGTGCTCATGTACAAGCCGCCGCCGAGAATGACGCAGAAGTTCTTCGACTCGATGATCGAGCAGCCCAAGGGGGAGATGCTCTCGCTGGAGGAGAAGACCTTCCACTACTTCAGAAAGGCCGCCCTGTCGTTCGAAGGGGCGCTGTCCACCATCTTTCCGATCATGCGCCTGAAGCGGTTCGAGGACGATCAGGGGCGCGTGTTCTGCGACTTCGCCCGATTGTTGAACTACTGCGCCACCGGCATCATGCGGCCCGTTCGCGTGCCGCACGAGCGCATTGCTCTGGATGCGCTGATCTGCGGACAGGACTTCTACCCCTCGTTCTCGCCGCGCGTGGGCGAGAACTACGTCGGCATCGTGAGTGTCGAGGGGGTGCAGAGCGGTACCACGCCCGCCATGCTCGCCGCCTTCGACTCACGCCCGATGAGCTATCGCTGGTCCACCCGGTATCTGTTCATGGACCGGATCAACGCGATCGACTCGCTGGCAAAGTTTCGCAGGAAGTGGAAGCAGAAGGAGGTCGGGCTCAAGGACCAGCTGTTCCAGACCGCGAACCCGCGGGTCAACCTCGATGCGGTGCGCATGGTCGCGGATGCCGACGAGGCGTTCGCCGAGGTGTCCAGCGGAGATGTCAACCAGGGCCTGTACACGAGCGTCTTCGTCGTCTACTCGAAGAGCCTCGAGGCGTTGGAAGACGCAACCAACAACTTCAAGGACTTTCTGGCCGAGAACGGGTTCGGGGGCCGGGTCGAGACGATGAACGCTACCGGTGCGTTCCTGGGCTCGATCCCGGGCAATGCGGCGGTGAACGTGGACAAGGCGCAGATCAGCACCGCGAACCTGGCGGACCTGATGCCCGTGGCCACAGCCTGGGCGGGCGAGGAGTTCTGCCCGTGCGACAAGTACCCGCCGTACTCACCGCCGCTGATCCAGTGCGAGACCCCGAACAGCACGCCGTTCAGGTTGCACCTGCACGTCCAGGACGTTGCGCACACGCTCATCGCCGGCGCGACGGGCTCGGGGAAGTCCACGCTGCTCGCCTTGCTGGTGGTGCAGTTCCTGAAATACCTGCGCGCTCAGATCTTCGTGTTCGACAAGGGCATGTCGATGTTCGCCGTCGCGAAAGGGGTGGGCGGCAATCACTTCGAATTGGGCGCCGAGCCTGACGAGCGAAGTGGTGAGCGACAAGGCGAACAGATGATGCCGCTGTCCGACATCGACACGCAGGGCGGGCTCCTGTGGACGATGGAGTGGGTCGAACGGCTGATCCTGCTGCAGGGTGTGGAGATGACGCCGCGCCGGCGCAAGGCGATCCAGGAGGCGCTGCTGTTGCTGAGGGACAGCCCGAGCCGGACGATCACCGAACTCAAGACCAACCTGCAGGACATCGAGCTTCGCGAGGCGCTGGAGTACTACGTGGTCGGCGGTCCCGCCGGACACATTCTGGACGGGGACCAGGAAACAGCCCAGTTCTGCAATGTCAACGTGTTCGAGATCGGTGAGTTGATGGCGCTCGGCGAGAAGGTGGTGATCCCGACGCTGCTGTACCTGTTTCGCCGCATCGAAAAGGCGCTCGATGGTCGCCCGACGCTGGTGGTGCTGGACGAGTGCTGGCTGATGCTCGATCACCCGGTGTTCCGCGAGCAGATCCGCGAGTGGCTGAAGACGCTGCGAAAGGCCAACGCGGCCGTGATCATGGCCACCCAGTCGATCATCGATGCCCTGAACAGCGGGATCATCGAGACGATCCTCGAATCCACGGCGACCAAGATCCTGCTGCCTCATCCCTCGATCGGCGAGGACCGGGTGCGTCCGCTGTACGAGAACGTGCTGGGCCTGAACGAGCGCGAGGTCGATCTGCTCGCACACGGTGTTCCGAAACGGCAGTACTACTACCGATCCGAATCGGGTAAGCGGCTGTTCGAGCTGCAACTGCGCCCGAAGACGCTCGCCTTCGTCGGCCGCTCATCGCCCGATGACGTGGCGACCCTGAAGGCGATGATCGCCGACCACCCTGACGATTGGAGAGACCGATGGATCGAACACTGCGCGGCCTGATCGGCATGATGAGTCTCTCGGCCCTGGGCCTGGTGTCGTCGCCGGCATCGGCCGAGTGCACGTTCGCCACGGTCTACACCGGCGACTGCGACTTCAAGAACGAGGACACGCACCTGTGGTGGTGGCAGCCCGGAGCGAAGTTCACCTCCGACGAGGTCACCGACACGCTCGTGGAGGACGCCTGGACAACCATCCACAACTACTACGCCACGACCAAGGTCACCGGAGACGGGGCGATCCGTGGCGACATCGACAAGATGAAGGACGACATCAACGAGGCGATCGCCGAGGCTGCCGTCGATCTGGCAGCAACCGCCTACAACGATCCGATCGATCTGAAGCCGATGTACACCGACGTCATCTGCGACGTGTTCTGGGGTGCGGTCGCGGACCTGGACTGCAAGACGACCAGCGAGCTGGTGCTCGATGCGCAACGGCTGTGGGATCTGTCCGAGGTCCGCATCGCGATCGCGAAGCTTCAGACCGAGCCGTTCCTGTTCCTGGGCGAGGAGTGGGGTGGCATCGCCGATGACCTGATCGCCATCCGCGACCAGTTCGACGAACTGGAGACGATCGGGGAGAACCTGGACCCGGACACCATCGCTGCCGAGATCGGCAGACGGTTCAAGGGCTACGCCGAGGTGCTGGCCGGTCCGAAGACGAGCGAGGCCGACTGGCTGGCCTCGCAGCGCGAGATCTCGAAGACGCTGCACGCAACGCTTGCCGACACGATGGCGGCCTCGAAGGAGATCTCCGATCAGTCGATCGGAGACGAGGGGGAGCTGGCGACGTTGCAGCAGTTCAGCCGCGACTCGGTGGGGCGGATGCAGCAGATGGAGCTGGGCAACATGACCGGCACGCAGTCGAATCAGGAGTGGCTGAAGATCCAGCGGCTGATGACGCAGCGCGGGAATCTGATCGGCGTGGACATGGCCGCCGAGATGAATGCGCACGCAACGGCTCGTGCCGAAGGAGCACGCATGAGAGAGCAACTGCCTGGCGTCGGCACGATCGTCGGCAACGAAACCGGAGCGATATTGCCATGACTATGATGAATACTCGTTGGGCACCGGCCGCGCTGCTCGGTTTGCTGATCGCCTCCTGTGGCGGAGGAGGTGGAAACAGTTTCGCGATAGTACCCCCCGGCAACGACGGCCCGTCTGCCGGGGGCGCGTGCGACAACGACTACTACCAAGAGATTATCGGTACGTATAGCGGAACTATATTCTACGACGTCACGGGAATTTCCACCCCATTGCTCAGAAGCTGTCGATGGGAAATGACAGCTCGGGTAGAGATTGACCGGGAACTGGCTGTCTGTTCGCTCAGAATGGATACCGACTCTTCGGTGACCCAGGATATCGTCCTTGCAAACGATGATCCACAGAGATACCAGTGTTTGGCCGAACAGAGCGTAAGAAATCTGCGCGACCCCAATCAATCCTCAAGCCCTTCGAGATTTGATGATGTGACGTTCCCCGTTCTCATGAACGTCCAATCCGATCCTAGTTCGCCGAGACGCGGTCCGTATTTTGGCGATCTCGATCTTGACGCTGAACATGTCCAGTTATTCGACGGGCCTGTTTTTATTGTAGATGGAATTCGTTTCAATGGATCGAATGGGATTGAACTGTTTCAAACTTCACCCTCAAGTGAAGAAAGCCTTTCTGGGGTCTTGATAAAAGAGTAGATGGAGATGAGAGCAATGAAGACTTGTGCGGTTTCTGTCGTATTGTTCATTTGCACCGGCGTCCATGCTGGCGATATTGCTACGGAAAGAACACAAGTAGCCACTGCCGCCATAATGACTTTCATCTACGACATGAATCAGAAAATCGCTGAATTTAGCGAGTTGGTTTCAGAATACGAGAAAACTGCTAGTAAACTTAAGGGTCTGGCTGATTGGAGCGGTGTTGACTCTATTGACGACGTCTTCGATACCTATCGTCAGATCGAGGGAGTAATTCAACAGGGCAATGCGTTCGCGCACAGCACGGCGAACACAGACCAGTGGTTTCGAGACAATTACGATACCTACGACGCCTACTACAACGAGATTGCGAACCGCGGGTTCATCGACGAGCAGCCGGTCATGGACAGGATCGACGGGTGGACCGAGACGCATCGCTCCACGATCATGAACGTGCTGAAGGCGCACGGAATCCATGCTGACCAGGTCGACACTGCCGAGCAACGGCTGTCGCTTCTGCAAGATCAGTCTCGAACCGCTGAGGGCCGGATGCAGGCACTGCAAGTCGGTCAGGAGATCGCGGCCGAGGAGATCAAGCAACTGCACGGGTTGAAGGAGATCATGATGGAGCAGAGCGATCTGCAGTCGTCGTACCTGTCGTTCAAGGTGTCCCTGGATTCGGAGAAACGGGCGCATGGCGAGTGGATACGACGTCAAGTCGGGAACGGCACGATCATCGGCAACGAAGTCGGAGCTATCCTGCCATGAGGCGCGAAACGATTTATTCCGCTGTCGTTGCGGCCGTCTGTGTCGGCCTTGTTCTACACAGCGGTGACGTGTCCGCGCAGATGGCCGAGGACAATCTCGTCGCCGGACCCATCGAAGAGTTCCGTCTGCGAATGCTCGCCGCTCAAGGCGCCATCGCCGCTTTGCTGACGGGCACGTTCTGGTTGTTGGCCACGATCGAGTTCACGTTCGCGCTGGTGATGGTGGCCGTGCACGACGGCAGCATGGAGACCTTTGTCAAGGAGATCGTCATCCGCATCCTGTTCATCGGCTTCTTCTTCACGCTGCTGACCAACGGGGCGAGCTGGGTCAACGCGATCATCTCCACGTTCACGACACTGGGTGCTGCGGCCGGAGGTATTCCGGTCAATGGTCTTTCGCCGGACAGAATACTCGATATTGCGACCGATATGATGAAGCGCTCGACGTTCAACTTCTCTATACTAAATCCCCTCGATAGCGTGGCCTTGATCGTCGCGGCGTCGATCGCCTTCATCTCCCTATTGCTGATTGCCGGCAACCTCGCCCTCGTGCTCATCGAGTTCTACATCGTGGGCTACGGCGGGATCCTGGTTCTCGCGCTCGGTGGCAGCCGCTGGACATCGGACTACGCGATCGCGTACTTGAAGTACGCCTTCTCGATCGGCATGCGTCTGTTCATCTTCTACGTGCTCGCGGGTATCGGCTTCAGCGTGATCGAGGGCTATATCGCGAGTGATCTGTTGATCGACAACATCAACCAGTTCTGGTCGCTGGCAGGCTTTTCCGTCATCCTTTGCTATGTGTCCTCCAAGGCACCGGATGCGATCTCCGGGCTGCTCAACGGTGTGACGACACAGGCCTCGGTCAGCGTGGCCTCTGCGGCGCGAACGGCTGCCGCCACAGCAGCTGCTGCTTCCAGCGGTGGTGCAAGTGCCGTTGGCGGAGCGGCGGCTGTCGGTCAAGCGTTCCGACTCGGCAGTCAGCAGTCCGGCGTAACCGCTTTCAACGCTGCTGCGAACCTGGCAAAGGCGGGTTATGCGGAGGCCAAGGCCGGCGCCACGGGTGGGTCGACCAGCGGGAGTGCCTTCCCGGGTCGCGGTACGGTCGGCGGCAGGATGGCCGCGAACCTGTCCAGCCAGGTCAAGCCGTCGGCCACTTCGTCCGGCAACACCGGCAGCAGCTCCGCACCGGCGGCTTCCAACACGCCCACCTCCAACCCCGGTTCGGGTAACTCAGGGGCGCCGAAGAGCTGATGAACACCGACGCGGTGAGCCTGTCGAAACGCCCCCTTCGGGAGGAGGAGGTGGGCGCGGACTACACCTCGCTCCAGCACTCCTGGACCGACCAGCTGCAGAAGAGTAAGAACCGGGAGCGTGTGTTGATCGGCACCGTCGGGCTGCTCGTCGTGGCCCTCGTGCTGTTCGCCGTCGCGGTGCTGTACCTGGCCCTCTTTCGTGCCCCGAAACCCTACGTGCTGAAGGTCGACGAGGCGAATAACGTGTCGCTCGCCGGCTATCTCGAGGACGGCTTCTCGATCACCGACGAGATGATCCCGAGCCAGATCATGCGTTTCGTGGAGAACTGGCGAACGGTGACGCCGGACAACACGCAGCAGAAGCGCATGGCCACGCGCCTGTTCTGCATGGTCACCGACCGGGCGCCAGCCCGAAGCGAACTCATCGAGTACTTCCGAACGCCCAGCAACGACCCGTTCGAGCGCAACCGCAACGCCTCGGTGACGACCGACATCCGACAGATCTCCAAGCTGTCGGGCTCGACCTGGCAGGTCGAGTGGTACGAGACGAAGCGTGCGCACGATGGGCGGGTCGAGGGTGATCGCCAGACCTGGCGCGCCACGATGATCGTCGAGCCTGGCAAGACGCAACCGGTGTGCCTGGAGGGCAATCCGCTCGGTCTCTACGTGCAGCAGCTCAACTGGACACAAGCGCGATGAAGCCACACATGATCCTGCCGCTGCTGGCGGCCCTCGTAGCGCCTGTAGTGCTGCAGGCGGCCGGCGAGTCGGACAAGGCACTGGAGCTTGCCAGAAGCTGGCAGTCGGCCGATTCCACCGTCATCCGGTCCCCCGACGGACGCATTCTGTTCAGCTACGGACAGTCCCAGCCGACCATCGTCTGCGCGGTGTTCCAGCTTTGCGATCTGCGGCTGGAGCCCGGCGAGATCGTGCAATCGGTGAACGTGGGCGACGCCCAGCGCTGGGACATCATCCAGGCGCGTTCCGGCGCGCAAGGAGCGACCTCGGATCACGTCGTGATCAAGGCGCTGGCGCCGGACATCCGCACCAGCCTGTTCGTCGGCACTGACCGACGCAGCTACCTGATCGAGCTGGTCGGCACCCAGAACGACACGATGGGATCGGTCGGGTTTCTGTACGGCACGAGCCGCAGCGGCACGCGCGCCGCTCGGGGGGGTAGCGACATCGAGCTGCTGTCGCCTCCACCGCAACCGGACGAGCCGCAGACGATCGCGGCAGCTCCGGCTCCGGTGGGTCAGGAGGTACTCGCCGGCAACCTGAACTTCGAGTACCGCATCACCGGAGACCGCGTGGCGTGGCGCCCGATCCGGGTGTTCGATGACGGCAAGCAGGTGTTTCTCGATTTCGACACCTCCGACGTTCAAGGCCGCGAACTGCCGATCTTTCTGGTCAACGACACCGAATCGCGTGGTGCGATGATCAACTACCGCTACGATCCGCGAGGACGGATGACCGTCGACGGGCTGTTCGATCACGGCACGCTGATGCTCGGCAAGGGCCGCAAGGCCCAGAAGGTTCAGGTGAAGCGGGTAGGCGGCGCCGGCGACGTCCAGCAGACGGCAGCATCCTGGTGAGCGTTCCAACGGGTGGCGGTGCGCCGGCCACCGGCCGGCGGTTCAACAAGTTGCCCGCCCTGATCGCCGTCGCATTGGTCGGGCTCTTCCTGGTCGCCTTCTTCTACGCCGTTGCTCAACGCTCCAAGGAGCGTGTCGCGAGCACAGGGCCGGAGAAGGTGTTCGACGTGGGGACAGCTGATCCGGCGATCGATTTCCTCGAAGGCAAGCCCGATGGGCTTGCCGGGGCGAATCGCGACGACATCGGGGAGCAGGCCGTCGAGCAGGATTCGGACGATGGGCTGGCCGAGAGCCTGCGCCAGTACCTGGCGGATCGCGAACTCTCCACGCTCAAGCGCAAGACCGAGCAGCGCGACCAGATCGAGCAGGCCCAGTACGAGGAGTACATGCAGGCCATGAAGTCTTCGAGCAAGGTCGAGGGCTTCAAGGAGCGCGAGCGAAACGATGCGTCGATTCCCGATGTCATCATCCCCGCTGCAGCGAACGACGTGATGGCCTCGTCCCAGGCGAACGATCCGATGGCGGCGATCCTCGCCTCCCTCACCGGCGGTGGTGGCAACGCTTCCGGCGGTGGCACGGGCGGTATCGATCCGGAGCGCATCTCTACCTTTCTCGCCTCACCACAGGGGCAGTCGGCGCTGGCGCAACTCGGGGTCGGTGGTGCTGCCCAGGGTGCTGCCGGGGCGAGCCGATCCGGCAGCGCTCATCGTTCCGCCACCGATACCTCGGCAGCCAGCCAAGGCCAGGCGTTCGTCGCCCAGCAGGCACCGCAGAACGATGACCAGTTCGTGCTCCAGAACCGGTCACGGGCACCGCGCAGCCCGTACGAACTCAAGACCGGCGCGATCGTCTCCGGTGCGATGATTTCCGCGGCGAACTCCGATCTGCCCGGCGACATCCTCGCCCAGGTCACCAAGAACGTCTACGACACCGCCACGGGACGCTTCGTGCTGGTTCCGCAGGGCACGAAGCTCTTCGGGCGCTACGACGCGTTCACCCAGCTCGGCCAGGAGCGGCTGCTGATCGTGTGGAACCGACTGGTGTTCCCGGACGGCGAAACGCTCGACATCGGCGGCATGCAGGGCTACGACGATCGAGGCCTGTCCGGCTTCAAGGACAAGGTCAACACGCACTTCCTGCGCACGCTCGGCAACGCGCTGCTGATCAGCCTGGTGAACGCATCCGGGCAGGCGCTCATCGACAGCGTGAATGAACCCGGCGACTCGGTCCTCACGCTGAACCTGGCCCAGGACTTCAGCGACACCTCCAGCCGTGCGTTCAACGAGTACCTGCAGAATCGGCTTCGCATCAAGCCGACGCTTGAGATCCGTGCCGGCTACCGCTTCAACATCATCGTCTCCAAGGACATCGATTTCGAAGGCCCGTACGAACGTGGCTTCGCGGCCTACCGCGTCGGTCAGTAGCCGGCGACCATCGAGAACATGGACATGCAGGCAGGGAATCGAACGAACAAGGGGCGTGCCCGCGTCTTCGCCTTCTCGCTGCCGCTGATCGCGGTGCTCGGCGGTTGCGCCGGGATGGATCGGCGGGCCGAGCCCGTGGAGACGGACCAGGCACGACTCGTGGCCCGGGACTTCGTGAGCGCGCTCACCCAGCTGCGAGGTTTCACGCCCACGAACACGATGCTCCAGGTGCGCCCACCGGCGACGCCGTTCGGCGAGGAACTCACCGACGAGCTTCGTCGCGCCGGATTCGGGCTGCAGATGGTCGCCGAGGATGACTCCGGACCCCTGCTCGTCTCCTACGACGCCAAGGCCTTCGAGGCAGACGATGCCGGGCGCAGCGTTGGCTATCGGCTGCGCGTCGGGGCGATCGAGCTGGGACGCGAGTACGAGGTACGCGGCGGTCGTGTCTTTCCGATGACCGCGCTCTCGGTGCGCGGCACGCGCATCAGCGAATCCCCGCTGGACAACGCGATCTTCGACAGAAATGTCGCCGCGGAGGCTCGGACTGCGGAGCCGATGCCTGAGCAGGAGCCCGGGCGCGTAGACGGGACTGACGGTGTCGATCCGCCGATGGAGCCGTCGATTCTGCTCCCGCCGCTCGACGACAACCGATCGCAAGCGGGTTGGCAGGAAGTGTCTGATTCCGGCGGGCTCCAGAACGATGCAGTGACTTCCCGGGCGTCTCGTCCGGAGATCCCGCGTGCGGATCCGGATAGGCCTGCCACAGTACCGCCGGCGCGCGGACAGGCGCCGATCGAGTGGGGACCCCAGGACGTTCTCTCGCTTGGCGGTGAGTCGTTCGCAGCGGTTGCCGACGGGTACGAGATCGAGGAGCAGGAGGTGCTGATGTTCTCCGACGACTCGACTCGGTTGCGCAAGGCGAACCGGCCGCGACTCGAGTCCCTCGTCTCATCCTTCGATCCCGCTACCGAGGTGATCACGGTACTGGGGGCGAGTCACGGTCCAACGGGCATGCCGGGTAGGAACCGTGCGCTGGCGATCGGCCGTGCCGACCGGATTCGCGTCGAGCTGCTCGCACTCGGCCTCGATCCGGACAAGGTGATCGAGGGAGGTTCCTGGAGCACGGAGAAGTCCCCCGGCCTCGATCGAGGCGTGATCGTATCGGTGCACCGACGCCTCGACCCGAAGAGCGAAGCCGAGCTGAACGATCCGCAGAACACCTGAGCGGCGCATCCGCCGCGCGCTCGGCAGAACAGGAGCAGGGCATGACCAGCTACATCGAGGAGCGCATCAACCACGGCGCCGGCGAACGCATCGTCTACCTGACACGTCTGAGCCTGTGGAGTCTGTTGCCGCAGTTCCTGTTCGCCGCGCTCTGCTGCGTCGTATCGCTGGTTCTGGTTCTCTACCTGCCCGAGACCGGCGCGCTCGCCCGGTACGCCCTGCTGATCGCGATCTGCCCGATCCTGGTGGCCGGTGTGATCCTCGTGAAGGCGTTCGTCACCTACTACACGACCGAGATCGGCTTGACGAATCACCGGCTGATGATGAAGACCGGATTCATCGCCAGAAACACCCCGGAGATGCAGTTGGAGAAGATCGAGATGCAGGAGCTGCAGCAGAGTGCCGCAGGCCGGATGTGCGGGTACGGCACGTTGCACGTTCGGGGTGCAGGGGATCAGAACATGGTCATCCGAAGCGTCAATGAGCCGATCCTGCTGACCGATCGGATCACCGACGCCATGGGTGCCCGGAACCGAGATCTTCTGGAGCGTGCCCACGCACGGACCACGGCGGCCGACGCTGCCTGACAGCAGGCTGCCGGTCGTGCAGGCATCGGTACCGACTCTACCTACCGCTCCAGCCCACCACGCCCTCGGTCCTGCCCGCGATCGCGCCCTCGCTCGATCGTCTCGCGCTGGCGCTCCATCCTCGCGATCTGCACCGCCGAGAGCCGCGCACGGTTCGCTGCAACCCCCTGCAGTCGGTTGATGCTGTCGACAAGCTCGCTGGCGGCCGCCCGGTTCTCCGGTGCCGCCTCGTGCCCCTTGAGCGCCGTTCGCCATCGATCGATGGCCTGGTCGAAGGACCGCCTTTCCTGGCCCTGCTTGACCAGGGCGGCGTCATTGGGGAGGTCCTTCGCGACCTCACGGCGCACCTCCGATTCGCGGTTCTGGCGATCGTGCTGGAAATCATCCCGGCTGTTCAGCACGGCAACGTCGGTGTCGATTCGCTGCCGGTCCAGTTCGCGCCCCGTCAGCTCTGCCTGTTCGCGCTCCGGCCGGCGCCTGGGCGGCGAGGAGATCATCACCTCGACGTGCGTCTCATAAGCCTCTTTCGCCTCATCACGCGCTTGTTCGAGGGCTCGCAGGTCGGTCACGTGGTGCTCGGTGAGCGTCTCAAGACGCCGCTCGGTTTCGAGTTCGAGCCGAAACGCGGCATCAATGATTTCCTGTAGCGGCGGCTCGGGCGCGCGGCGCTGACCCTGAGCGAGATCGAGCCCTGCGTCGATCTGGGCCTGCAGCCGCTCGTAGTCGCCGCTGGCGGCGGCAAGCGCGAGCGAATCCCGGAAGACGCTCGGGTCGGGGGGGAATTCTTTCGCGAGCGCGTAGCCAGCCTCGTCGGCAAGCTGTCGGCAGAAGGCGGTCGTCGTCCGGGTGTTGCCCTCGCGGAACTCGTGGCACTCCCAGATCTCGGTCATGTGCTTGGCGAACGTCGATGCGAAACGCTCCGGGTCGTCCTCAAGCCCTTTCAGGTGGTTGTCGGCCTTCAACTGCTGGAAGGTGTAGGCGAGCTGCTCGCCAAGTCCGAACGGCACGTTGGGTGAGGGGTATTCGACGGACCGAAGTGTCTTTCCGTCGGCTTTGAATCCGAGCACCGGTTCGCCCTTCTCGACGCCGTACAGGCGCTCCTTGCCAGCCCAGTCGTAGACATCGCCGAACAGGTGCTGGTGGACCTTCTCGAGGTGCTCTCGATCAAAGTCGCCCTCGATCGGTTTCGTGTGGAGTTCCCGCGCCTTGAATCGCGAGATCTCGAACTCGGCTTTGGCAAGTTCGGCAGCATCGGTGATGCCGAGCTTGTTGCGAAAGATGCCCGTGGCCGGATCGATGTACGGGTCGGCCATGCGCTCTATCGGGTGTGGAGATAGGCGATGATCGCCACGCCTTCCTCCGATGTGATGACGTCGCGCTCAGCGAGCACCATCAGCTTGGTGACCAGGGGGTTCGGCTCGATACCATCCCCGTTCGAGCTCGCGATCGCCGTGCCGACGACGACCGAATCCGGCCAGGGCTTCGTCAGGTCGATCGCGTCGAGCTCGTCCTGCAACGACGCGAGCAGTGCGGCCGGATCGGACCGGTCGACAGCAGTGATCACGGCGGGGGAGGTGGCGCTCATGGGAGATTCACTCGATGACTCAGAAGCGGAATGTCGCACTGTTTGCAACCATCATGGTGCGCTGCCATTCTAACATAAAGTGCTTTATAAATAACTACTTACGATATTTTCAGATGCGTAGATCGGTTGCTGGCCGCAAGAATTGGCGGCCCTGCCACGGCGGCTCGAATGACCTGGTCAGCCGGTATGATCGATGCACGACCGAGGGGTGAGAGCCAGCTGCCACGCTGGTGTCCGAACACGCCCATGGTCGACCGATGGACAACCGACGTCGCGCTGCCAATGCGGTACGAACTCCCCATTGAAGTACGTGTGCTGCTCTGTCTCTTCGCCGGGTGCCTGGCACTGGCAGGATTCGCTCTGGTGGGCGGTCTGGAAGGACTCGGGTTCGCCTGCGGCGCAGTGCTGGCTCGCGCAGCCATCGGCCCCGACGTGTTCGTACGGCTCGTGGCGAGGCTGAAGCGCCGGCAGCTGCTACCGGTCCGGACACTGCACGAAGGTGCCGCCGTACGAGCCGAGCTCTCGATGCTGAGCGCGCGCATCGGATGTCGCCCCCCGATGCTCGGCGTCCTCGCCGGGCCTGACGTCAACGCGTTCGCGCTCGCCGGCTTCCGAGGAGATGCGATCCTCGTCACGCAGGGGTTGCTGCGTCTGCCGGCCGATGAGCGCACCGCGGTGCTCGCTCACGAACTGGCACACCTGAGGCGGCGCGATGCGTTGCTGGTGACGTTGCTGCTGATCGCACCGATGACGCTCCTGCTCGTCACGGCGGGGCTGGCGTTCGGCGACGGGGCGCTCGTGGCCCGCGTCGCGCGGCTCGGAGAACTTGCGCCGATCATGCCGAATTTGCTGTTTCTGATCGCGATCGCGCTGCTGCTCATGAATCTGTCGTTACGCGACCGTCTGGAGTGGGCGGCCGATACGGCCGCGGTCGAGTACGCCGGAGCGCGTCAGCCGCTCATCACGGCGCTGAGGCGCCGCATGGCCGAGCTTGGTACCGGGCCTGCCTGCGCGCCGCTCCTGGAGCGTGTACGGCGGCTGCAGAACGAACTTCGCTGCTAGCCGGGCGGGCAACCGCCAGCGCTGTCGTTGCCTCCCGGGTGAGGGCGCCGTCGGGGCCCCTCGAATCGTCACGTCAGCCGGCCGATGATGACGCCGGCCAGCAGTGCCACCGTGGCTGCACTGGTTTCGTCCACGCATCGGGCGATCACGATCGACGGGCGCCTGTCCGTTCGACCACGATGTGCCAGGCATCGGGATGGTCCGATGCCAGAACCTCCCGCAGCTCGCCACCGATCTGCTTGACCGGGTGAACGGTCGCCGAGTGCCAGCCATCGAAGTAGTTCCCCGGAGCAAGCGGCGCGGTTCGCGCGCGCCTCTCTATGATCGCCACCACAGGCTGAACGCGCGTCACCCGATCCATCACGCTGCGTGGGCCGTGTCGTACTGCAGTCCGATGTAGTCCATCGTCTGCGAGTACGACAGGATGTAGCCGGCGTTGCAGACCACGGTATCCGACGCCCCTTCGGAGCTCGTCTCGCGGCACTCGTGCTCGCCGAACGCATGCCATTGGGCGAGGAACCGGATCGCGGCCTCGTCGCCGTGCGCGTCGAGTATCGCCAGCGCTTCGGTGGATGCCTCGTCCTGGATGAAGATGATTTGCTCGTATCGGTCAGCGTCCATGATTCGCCTCGTTCGGTAGTGGGCCGGGGTGGCAGGGCAAGCGACGCGAGGAGCGCATCACCTGCCGGCTAGGCCGGCGCCAATGAGCCGGGGGAGGCAAGGGCAGGGCTCGGGACGGAGGCCGCATGCGCCGAGCGCGCGC
>Ga0115031_1000306_pt1 | contig 35201 bp, 24 predicted proteins | sample Maine_Asex4_meta_FD_87301 | JGI IMG/M metagenome (GOLD analysis project Ga0115031, IMG submission 87301) | Marine algal microbial communities from Maine, USA - Maine_Asex4_metaG | ecosystem: Host-associated > Algae > Red algae > Unclassified | place: Maine, USA | collected 2015-01-05
AAAAATCCCTCTTAAAATATGTATTTTCAAACTTATTCAAATCGATATTCAATCCACGATATGAATATTGTCTTAATTCATTTAAAGTAGAATTAGCCTTATCAAATTCTCGGCGCTGTACATGTAGATCTCTTTTAAAATCTAATTTAGTGGCTTTGTCTTGATCCGAATCACTAAGATCAATGATGACTTCTTTCTCTAATTCATCAAGCAAAGAAAGGTTTGAAATAGTCTTAAGATATTGTCTTAGATAGGATCCACTTTTTTCATTTTCCTCAATACTTTGATGTGCTATAATCGCAGCAGAATCTGCCCTTCCCAAATAATAATAAGTGTCAGAATAATTTTCCCAAAAATTTGGCTGGCTAGGTTCCACTCGAATTCCTTTTTTAAAGACATTGATTGCTTCATGAGGACGATCATTCTCTCTGTGATAAATACCATTTGTATTAATTAAATTTGGATTTAGTGGATTAATGGCAAGTGCTTTATTTAGTAATTCAAGTACTTCACTAAAATTTAAATCTAAATCCTGTATCGCAATCGCTAAGCCATATAAAGCATCAGCGTTGTTTGGATTTAGTTGTATCGCTCTTTCATATGCTTCTCTAGCTCCCTCAATGTTTCTTTTCCACCAATGATTCAAACTTCCCTTTAGCGCGTGGGTCTCTGACAAGTTAGGTTTTACCTCTAAAGATTTTTCCATTAATTCCCATGATTTTGGGAAAAACACTGCGGCGTCTTCTCCGGCATAATAAACTAAATGAATATGTAGATTTGCTAACAATGTTATCGCTTCTGCAAATTGATCATCTAGCTCAAGTGCTTGCTCTAGCAATATCTTTGCTTCTTGCAAGGATTCTGGATTACCTGTATCTTTTAATTGTTTTGCCCGTAAATAATTTTCATATGCTAGCAAGTTATTTGTATAACTCGCATAATCATTATCACTTTCCTTAGAAAAAATAGACTGGGTAAGTTGAGTTGAAATCTCTGCAGCAATTTCTGATTGCGTCTCAAATATCTTTTCTGTCGTTAATTCTAAATCATAAATCTCTGACCATATATTATTGTCGCTTTCAGCTTCAATTAATTGGACATTTATTCTGACTTGATCATTTATCCTTCTGACACTTCCTTCCATGATATGAGCAACACCTAAAAGTGATCCTATTTCTGGAATAGTCATTGTCGTATTTTTAAGACTCGTCACAGAGGTTCTAGAAATAACTTTTAAATTTTTAAGCTTGGATAAATAAGTCAATAAATCATCATGCATGCCATCTGCAAAATATCTGTTTTCTTCTCCATTACTCATATTATCAAAAGGCAAGACGGCAATTGAGTTTTTGGAAATCGCTGATTTTACGCTTGACGGTTGAGTATTAATTTTATCGTTTAAAAATATTTTATTTAATATAAAAAAGCCCAATAAAAGTGTTAAAGCGATTCCTCCATATATGAACACTTTATTTTTAGTTACATTTTCTGGTTTTTGTATTTTCCCTTTTATATTATTCCTATCTGGAATAGCAAGTTCTTCATTTGTCAAAGCAAAGACTTCAATCTGATCTGTTACATTTTGAAATTTGTAAGAACCCAAAGATTCTAAGTTAAAGACTTCTTGGTTTTGGACCTTCTCGTAAGCACTTTTTGATAGAAGTACAGCTCCTGGGATTGCCATTGACTCCACCCGTGAGGCAATATTTACACCATGCCCAAATACATCATTTTCTTTTTGAATAACCTCACCTACATGAATTCCTATTCTTAACGGTACATGTGGCTTTTCTCTGAATCTGATTTGTAAATCTTTTGCACATTTTACAGCATTAACTGTACTGTTAAAAAGGATTAAACAACCATCTCCGTATTTTTTGACAACCTGCCCATCATATTTTTTGACGTATTCTTCGGTAAGAGATTCAAATCGATTGACAAGTTCCATCGCCTTGTTTTCACCATTTTGCATTAAAGTGGTATAGCCAACGATATCAGCAAAGACAATTGCTGCGAGCCTGTGGGAAGAGTTTTTCACTTCGTTAAAATAGTAAAAAACTACGTAGTTTGTCTTGAGGAAAGCAGTATTTTATATTATCATCCTAATGATATTAAAATGAAGCAGTACATTCTTTATATATACAATTGGCAGAAATACCAAACACCATTTTTGTATAAAAACAAGAAATGAATAGAATACTGATTTTACGGTTGCTATAGCCGTATGTTTAGTTGCAGAGAGCAAGCCAGTAAACTGTTAGTCTAGCTGGGCAAAATCACTTGAAAATATAGCTACATTTTAATCTCCAAAAGTTTTTGATTTTAATGGAGATGGAGTTAAGTATATTTTATTTGGTGCGGGCAGACAAGAGTTTCAATCATTTGATAGTTCTATCATAGCCTTTGATGATGTGAACGGAGAGTTATTGTGGACTGGGAGTGCTAAAGATCAGATTTTTGGATCTGCACTATTTTCGGATCTAGATGGAGACTCAGCAGACGATGTAATCATAGGAGGACGGTCAGGAGAGTTGATCGCTATGAATGGAAAGACAGGTAAAGAGATCTGAGATTTTATATTGCCAATGATCTGAAATCAATAGGCTTAGCCACGATATTTAATTTTTATAATCCACATCTGATATCTGAACAAGATGGTGATGGGACTAAAGATATAATAGTCTCAAATGGTGGAGATGTCATAGTAAGGACCTATGATCCGAATCGACCACCAGGCTTTCAATTAGTAATAAGTGGAAAGATAGGCCGACATATCTCCCATGCTGCAATGCCAGATGGCAAAGAAACTTATATGTCTGTCACTATTACAGAAAATGAAGTAAGAGGAGATATTAAAATCATTTTCGGAACAGGAGGTGAAACAATAGGAGGTATTTTATATGTCGATTAATTATCGAGCGTACTTGATGGTGATCTTTCGGGAGCTAAAGTATTGCATACAAGTAAACTAAAGGCTATATCAGTCCAGTAGCTCGCGCAGATTTTAATCTAAATGGGTATTATATATTGTTGTGAATAGTGTTGATGGTCGTCTCCTCTCAAATGGAGTGCTTATCAAGGCAATACCTACAATGGCATATACAGATCGAAGGACTTGGTTGACGATTCAAATTAATTTAGTCAATGACTTAGCTGTGAGGCCCTAGAATAACAATAGTTCAAAACCGATGCAAATGGTCCTAGTTTTTGGTTTCAAACAAGAACTAATATGACTTAAAAAGTCATATACTGTAAAAAGCGAATACCTCTAGATAAATTTCTGAACTTATTAGAAACTAAGGTGTTCAAAAATGTATTAATAGAAGAGGATTCCTTTAAATTTAGATTTGCCGATCACACAACTATACTCAATAGTTGGAAAACATAATCAACTGCAAACAGGCAAAAGTAGATTTTCGATAAAGTCAAAGAAATGATGATTGTATCTGCTCAAAAAAATGGATATTTAATCTCATAATACCCTTCGTACTCATTCATTCTATAAATTAAAGCATACCCATATGTCTACAAAAACGAACCCTGTAACTTTCACATTTAGCTATGATTGTTCCAAAGAAAAGATGTGGTCAGCCATCACTAGACTCGATGAAATGAAAGTTTGGTATTTTGACAATATTGACTCTTTTAAACCAGAAGTTGGTTCCACATCAAGCTTTGTTATCCAACATGAAGGATTAACATTTACTCATCTTTGGGAAGTTCTGACAATGATCCCTTCAAAAGAAATAAGTTATTCTTGGAGATATCAAGAATACGAAGGAGATGGTCATGTCAAATTTGAGATTATTGAAAAAAATGCTGCGACTCAGTTGACAGTCATAAATTCGGGATTGGAAACATTCCCACAACATATCCCTGCATTTTCCAGAGAAAGCTGTGAAGCTGGTTGGAAATATTTATTGGATATGAGATTGAGAGAATATTTGAGTTAATCAAATTAGAAAGCATCTGGTATAAAGCTGTCAAATTTTTACCAAGAAAAACTATCTTAGTTTTTCTATGTATGACCATTTTATTTCCAAACTTCAAAGTGAAATCAAAGGAGATGTTTTAAGCGATGAATATAGCTTAGGGATGTACGCCACTGATGCGTCCTTATACCAAATTCAACCCATTGTCATCGTCTTACCAAAACACGAATCTGATGTCACCACCGCCGTGCAGATTGCAGCGGCGCACCAAATTTCAATTTTACCTCGAGGTGGCGGAACCAGTCTAGCTGGCCAAACAGTAGGACAATCTATGGTGCTTGACTTTTCAAAATACATGAATCAAGTATTGGAGTTCAACGCAGCGAAAAAATGGGTGAGAATCCAACCCGGTATCGCAAGAGATGATTTAAATCTATTTCTTAAAAATCACGGATTGTTATATGCGCCCGATCCTGCGACAAGCAGTCGAGCAAATGTGGGTGGTATGATCGGCAATAACTCGTCAGGCACTAAAAGTATTTTATATGGCAAAACAATAGATCATCTATTAGCTTTAAAAGTTTTATTATCTGATGGGACAATTTTAAATATCAATAAAAATTCTACAGAAGAGTATAATGCTAAATGTATTGGTGATACTAGAGAGGCCCAGATTTATAAAGAATTCAGAACATTAATTTTTCAACATTCTGAAGAGATAAAAGAAGTATTTCCAAAGACGATGAGGCGTGTCGGAGGATATCCTCTCGACGAATTTGTCTATACAGACAAATGGAATCTCAGTAAGGTGTTTTGTGGCAGTGAAGGAACACTTGGCCTCACCTTAGAAGCCACCATTAACCTTGAAGAACTACCAAAAGAAAAAGCCATTTGCGTTGTTCATTTTGAAAAGAGATTAGATGCAATCAAAGCAGTCCCGACGATGGTTGGGTATAATCCTTCCTGTGTAGAAATTCTGGATGATACGGTTATAGAATTGAGTCGCACAAACTTAACGACAAAACATCATACACAATGGATAAAAGGTAATCCTATTTCTGTTCAAATTGTCGAATTTTTTGGTGACACGAACGAGGAGATTTTACGGAGAGCAGAACAAATGGTTGTTCGGCTAAAAGAGTTGGGTCTTGGTTATGCTTATCCCATTTTTACATCACAAAAACAAATGGATGATGTATGGATGATTCGCAAAAAAGGACTTGGACTCATGCTTGGAAGACAAGGTGATAAAAAAGCGATTGCCTTTATAGAAGATGCAGCTATTCCAATAGACGTATTACCAGAATATATAGAAGAAGTCCAAGCTGTTTGTGACAAATATCAAACGGAAGCTGCGGTCTATGCACATGCTAGCGTCGGTGTTATACACGTACGTCCATTTTTAAATATGCGTGCTCAAGAAGATGTGGATCGGTTCAAAAGTATTGCTGAAGAAACTTTTCAATTGGTCAAGAAATACAAAGGATCATGGAGTGGCGAACATGGAGACGGATTAGTGCGTAGTCCATTTAATGAAGATTTTTTTGGAAGTACTTTATATCAAGCATTCAAAGATGTAAAACAATTATTTGATCCACTTGGCATCATGAATCCTGGAAAGATTGTGGACGCTCTTCCTATAGATCATAACTTAAGATATGGCGCTGCATATTTGGATGACACATTAGATACCGTTTTTCACTATAGAGAAGATCGGAGTTTTCAAGAAGCAGTACACATGTGCTCTGGTGTTGGTGAGTGTAGAAAAAAATCTGGTGGTACAATGTGTCCTAGTTTTAAAGCCACAGATGATGAAGAGCACTCTACACGAGGGCGAGCTAATGCACTCCGACTTGCTATGTCAGGCCAACTCGAAGGAGGTTTAAGCAACGACAGATTAATTGAAATTCTTGATTTGTGTTTGTCATGTAAAGCATGCAAATCAGAATGTCCTAGTAATGTCGATATGGCAAAACTCAAAAGTGAAGTTTGGCAACAAAAATTTGACGTAGGAAAAGTTAGTTTGAGAGATAAGCTGGTGAATCAATCTGCTGCACAATCAAAAATGATCGCAGGACCACTCGCACCATTAGTCAATGCGATTCAGCATAGTGCTCCATTTCGATGGGCCTTAGATAAAACGGTTGGTATAGATAGATCGAGAAAATTGCCATCGTTTGCGAAGGAGTCACTCAGTAAATGGTTTACAAAACATTATAAAACTAAAAATGAAATAGAGGTCGTTTTATTTGCTGATACTTACATAAACTATCACGAGACGCATATAGGTAAATCCGCAGTAAATCTATTAGATCAATGCGGATACAAAGTCATTTTAGCAGATGTAGGTTGTTGTCAAAGACCTCGGATATCCAATGGATGGCTCCGCAATGCTAAAAAAGATGGTACGACTGTCGCGGAGAAACTGCTGCCATTTATCAAAAAAAAGATTCCTATTTTAATTTGCGAGCCTAGCTGTGCGACTTCATTTAATATAGATCTACCTGACCTAATTGATGATAAAACATTGGCTGATGCTGTGAAAAATGGTGTGCAAATGATTGATATCTTTTTGCATCAACAAATAGAATCTGGTTCATTGAAAGGCTCATTTAAACCAATGCAATCAAACATAAAAGTACATGGCCATTGTCACCAGAAGGCAATTTATGGCTTACAAGCAATTGACTCCCTTTACGGAAATGAACATAATAATCATGAGATTTTGGATACAGGTTGTTGTGGGATGGCAGGATCATTTGGCTATGAGAAAGAGCATCTTGACATATCTAAAAAAGTGGGAGAAGACAGATTGTTTCCTGCAATTCGGAATATGAAGGAAGATGAAATCTTAGTGGCTTGTGGCGTCAGTTGTCGACACCAAGTAGCTCACTTTTTTGAGAAGAAAGCGCTTCATTGGGTAGAGACGGTGAGCTTTGTTAGGCCCATAAATTCTGCCTAAAACCTAGGAGTAGCTTAATAGCTTAGACAAAGTCTTTTTCGTTGTAGGACTTTTTCTGATTTGTCGGACCTGAATTATCAGATCTGTTATCTTTCCTAGGCGCAGATTGTGGCTGCTGGCTTTGTCTTTCTTTATTGCGCTGAAATTTTTGAAATTGGCGCATTAGCATTGGACCAAACATCATTAACATACGCATTACCATTCTTCCTCTCATAATATTGAGTTTATTGTTTAGACGACAATTGAGTTGCTTAGGTACTATTTTAAGTAAATATTAAATGACCTGTTTTCAGATCTATTCTTTTGTGCCTTATGTGTTTCACTCAGCTTTCTAAATCAATCAGATTCTGCAACACGATCTACTTCCTTCCACACGCGCCACAGATTTTTATAACAAATCTTCTCGATGTCTTCATCAGAATATCCTCGTTGAAGGAGGACATAAATCAAATTTGGATAGGTTGATACGTCTTTCAAACCTGTAGGCAATGAATCACCAACACCATCATAATCAGATCCAAATCCAACATGGTCGACTCCAGCTAACTCAACTACTAGGTCAATATGATCAGCCACTTTCTCTACATCGGCGAAAAGACTTGGATTCATCTTTTGGAATTTTTCGATAATCTCATCTGCACCTGGTTCTCCATATTTAATTCCTGCGTCTTCTAATAGTTTTGCCATTTTATCTCGCTGGCCATTGCGCTGATCAGCAACTTCACCATCTATAAATGTTGATCCAAAATTGATCATAATCACACCTCCTTTCTGACCCATCAGTCTGATCATATCGTCATCCATATTTCGTTCAAAGCCTGGTACAAATTTTCTAGCTGAAGAATGGGATGCGATGACAGGTACATCCGTTAATTCCATGACATCATAAAATGCATTATCTGAGACATGAGAAATATCGACCATGATCCCTACACGATTCATTTCTTTAACTACCAGTTCTCCAAAATTACTTAAGCCTTGATGAGTTCCTGTCGTATCATAAGAAGAATCACAAATCAAATTATCTTTAGAATGCGTCAATGTGATATAACTTATTCCTCTATTATTAAAATATTCTACATTATCCAAGTCATCTTCTATTCCTGAGCCATTTTCCATTCCCATCGGCAATGCTATCTTTCCTTCTTTAAATAATTGCTCCGCATCATTCGCAGTATAAGCGACACCAAATTTATCTGGATGTGCTGCAGCAATACCTGTTACCATATTAATTAAAGTGTCTGCTAAATCTTTAGACGCACCAGGCGTTAGTTGTTTTTCAGCTGGCAAATATATAGACATAAACGGTGCATCTAATCCACCTTTTTTTGCTCTGACATAATCAAAATCACCCTTCTCTGTTTCAATAGGAATCCCTAAGTATTCTTTCTCTAATCTAAAATTGGAAATCTTTAGTCTGTATGGTAAATCAATATGACCATCAGTAATGATGTATGAATGTGCCAAGGAATCGGCTTTAGCTCTCAACATCTCGTCTTCTGTAGGACCAGGCGGAATCGTTGTGTCTATCACTTGAGCTGGCTGTTCGACAGTGGATATAATTTCTTTTGTTTTACAAGCTTGTAACACAATCAATGCTATCGTGCAGATAAGGAGTTTATGCATAGTTAAAACTTTAGCTTTCACAAATGTACTAACATTCATTGTTATTGATGATGTGATCCGGCGCTGAATTGTCTTGGAGTGAATCTCTTATCAATCTATGTGTAGAATATACGTTGTTAATAGATACTGTCTATTCAATTGTGATACTCATTCTGATCCAGAACCAGCCAGTCCAGCATGTGGTTCTATTTCTATAGCATAGAAAACAAAAGCAAATTGTTTTATTTCAAGCCAACAGGAGAGATGACCAATGGCCTATTTAATGTCGAAGCGTACCCTAAATTTGCTTTGTTTTGTGGTGTGTTGATGGCGATTGCGATCATCATTAGTTCATAGGGGAACAAGAGATCAAATTCCATGAATTGCGAATACTAACAATCAATCCAATCGAAAAATATCGATTTGGAAAAGTATCGCTGTAGCCATAAGTATGAGGTCTTAGCAACCATTAGTTGGAGCAGTAATGATCACTTACATTGCGATAGGTGTCGGCACTATTTTTATTCCATATTTTACAACTTACTATTTTGGCTTATCTGAAAAAGAACTGGCAGTGCTTCCTGTCGCGAGTGCACTGGGCGGTGTCTTAGCTTGGCTGCTTTCGCCTAAGATGGAGCGACTCTTTGACAAGAAAAATGCAGCGATCATCAGTATAATTTTATTTGGAATATTTTTCTCACTCCCTTTTATGATGATAATGACTGGTACCTTTCCGGTAAATGGATCACCGTTTTTATTACCGATATATGTATCCTGCAATACGATCGGATATATATTTATATACATCTCATTCAATATAACAAATTCCATGATGGCAGATATCGTTGATGAATATGAAATGATTGCTGGCCAGCGAGATGAAGGTTTATTTTTTTCTACGATGTCATTTGCATATAAATGTACTGTTGGATTAGGATATTTGTAGCAGGTTTATTGGTAAGCTGGATTCAGTTTCCAGAGCAAACAAAATTAATAGATGTGCCACAAAAAACAATCGATGGTCTTGGAGTGATTGGTGGGCCTATTATTTTGATTCTATGTGTGTCTTCGATTTTATTTCTAGTCTTTTATCCGATTTCAAAGGACAGATATCTTGAAATCAAAGTAAGTTTGGACAGTCGAAAATGATTATGACTAAGCATCATGCTTCTTTGGGCGAAAGCACTATGCAAGCAGCTTCCATCACTTATTGATCTCGTAATGTTCAGAAATAAAACACTAATAATATATATTATGCAATTATTATCATTTGTATGAACCTGAGAATGATGATTTTGCTACTTTTAGGCTTTGTTGATCAGAACTAAAACCAATGGCTGAAATCAAACTGTTCTCTGGCACGAATTCCAAATATCTTGCCGAGAAAATCGCAGATCATTACGGATATCCTTTATCAGATGTGACTGTAAATAAATTTAGAGACGGAGAGATGCAGCCAGTCATCAATGAAAGTGTTAGAGGAGCTAAGGTGTTTTTCATCCAATCTACTTTTGCACCTGCCGATAATTTATTGGAATTATTACTTCTTATTGATGCAGCCAAACGCGCTTCTGCTGGTTACATTACGGCTGTAATCCCTTATTTTGGATATGCGCGCCAAGACAGGAAAGACAAACCAAGAGTCCCAATTTCTGCAAAAGTCGTGGCTACCCTTTTAGAGGCTGCTGGTGCTGATCGGATCATGACAATGGACTTACATGCAGATCAAATTCAAGGATTTTTTGATGTTCCCGTAGATCATTTGCAAAGTCCAGCGATTTATTTTCCATATCTGAAGACAAGAGATTTATCCAATGTCATTTTTGCTTCTCCTGATGTAGGTGGTGTAAAACGGGCAAGGAATTATGCCAAACATTTCCAAAAAGATCTTGTGATCTGTGACAAAGAAAGACGAATTGCGAATGAAGTCGCTGCGATTACTGTCATCGGAGAAGTCGAAGGTGGTGATGTGATACTCATAGATGACATCGTAGATACTGCTGGCACACTTTGTAAAGCAGCTGAAGCTTTAATAGAAAAAGGTGCAAAAAGTGTTACCGCGATGTGTACTCACCCGGTTCTTTCAGGTAATGCCATTGAAAATATTGAGAACAGTAAACTCACGGAATTAGTCATCACAGATACGATTCCTCTAAAAGTAAAATCATCAAAAATTACTGTTTTGGATAGCTCTAAGTTATTTGCAAGAGCAATTAGAAATACACATGAATATCGGTCTATCGCAGCTCTTTTTGTAGAAGAGAAGAATTCTTAACCGTAGTCATTATTTAGCCAAGCTGATCAAAGCCAATACTTTTTTAATAGCCTCATCGCCTTTAGACTGGATACCATCATTATCAACTAACAGCAATCCCAAAGAAATACAATGAATTGTAAATCATGATTTGTATAAATCAGAATAATCGAACTTAGGTTTATCTTTATAGCTGCATATAAATAAGCCTTCATGAATTTATTATGAAGGCTTCTCTATAATTTATTACAGTTACGTATTAGAGTTAGTTAAAACTCATAATTTAATGGTCTGACTGTATATTCTAGCTACCACATAATTTATTGTAATCATCTACTATTTGCTTAGTAGATTCTTCTAGTTTAAATCCTCTTACTAAAGCTTGGCCAACCATAGATTTAATACCTTTGACTGGCTGTTTTATGTACTCTTTATTTTTAAATTTCTCCACCACTTCTTTACAATCTTTAAAGTACTTTTTTACATTGATTCCATCAAAACTTTTTGCTTTATCATCACCTTTTACAACGATCACATCATAATTGTTTCTTGCCTTTTCTCGTAAATCATCTAACTCTTCTGTCCCTGAACCACTAGAGACAGTGACAGCCGCTGGAGTATCGTAAAATCTATACATACTCATTGTACCAGACTGGATCAACTCTGCAAAATAGCTAGACTTAGCATTAGATGCTAAAGATGTAAGTTTATTAAACCTTCCTAGCTTTTTGTTGCCATTTGATTCTGACATCGCCTTCGTATTTACATACTTTATTTTCTTAAAAATGCGCTCTCCATTAGTTGTACCGAATTCCACTAAATCTTTAGTCTTGAATTTTTTACTATCCTTCTTTTTGATTTTATCCCCAGACTCCCATTTTTTCTTATCAATAAAAGTTATGTTTCGCTGGTTTTTCCAAGGATGATTAGCTGTCATCTCTAGAATGCCTTCTTTTTTATTAATATCATTATCCACTATATATCCGTGGACTTGACCTTCGTCTAATTCTTGGGCTTGGAGCGTACCGACAAAAAATAATATAAAAAATATTAAAATTAAATTCTTCATTTTTAGGTGTTTTAATTAATGGAATACCAGACTAGCATGAAAAGTCTATAGTCTAGATGTAATTGGTATTAAATAGTGATGGCTTAAGGTGAATTGATTTAAATTTTAACATTTGATCCCTAGTTATTTGCTAAAGAAAATATTTAAGCGTGATCTTAAATCCCACTAATAAATAAATGACAAAAGGTCTTGCCACGTTTGTAGATTAAAATGAAATGATACTATATAAAGCGCTGAGCCCTATAAAGAATTAAAAGTTGCTGTAGTCGTCTCGTCTCTGCTTATACTTTATTAGAAGTATTCAATCCTGCTTTCTCAGAAATGTCTAACATTTTATCAATACAGACTCTTCCTTTTTCGATGACCCAATCCTCTAAATGAATTTCTGGCATTTCATACTTCATAGCCAAATACAATTTCTCCATTGTATTTCTTTTCATGTGAGGACAGTCATTACAAGCACAGGTATTGTTAGGAGGTGCTGGAATAAACTCTTTATCAGGAGATTTTAATTCCATTTGATGAATGATCCCTGCTTCAGTGGCGACAATGAACTTTTTAGCTGGGTCTGTTTGAGTAAATTTAAGCAGTCCACTTGTTGATCCAATGAAGTCAGCTTTCTCTAATAGATGAGCTTCGCATTCTGGGTGAGCGATGAATTTGGCATCTGGATGCCTGACTTGAAGTTTTGTTATTTTTTCTGCTGAGAATATTTCATGGACCATACACGCTCCATTCCATAAGACCATATCTCTACCTGTGATCTTTTGTAGATAAGCACCTAAATTTTTATCCGGTGCAAAAATTATCCCTTTATCTTCTGGAATGCTTTCAATAATATATTTTGCATTCGAAGACGTACAACACAAATCAGTTAGTGTTTTTAACTCCGCGGTACAGTTTACATAACTGACAACAACATGATCTGGATACTTTTCTTTAAACTTTTTGAAGAGTGGCGCAGGACATGAATCTGCTAATGAACATCCCGCTTTTAAATCTGGTAGAATAACCTTTTTAGAGGGACTTAACATTTTAGCTGTTTCTGCCATAAAATGAACACCAGCAAATACAATGACGTCTGCATCAGTATTCGCTGCCATTTGTGACAACTGAAGACTATCGCCAACATAATCAGCAATGTCTTGAATCTCAGATTCTTGATAATAATGCGCTAAAATGATCGCATTTTTCTCCTTCTTTAATTTTGTAATCTCTTCTTCGAGATTCATACTAGGATCGATATCAATATCGAGAAATCCGTTTTTAATTAAATCTTTTTCTGCAATGGCTAATTCTGCTGCGGACATATTGTTTTTGTTTTGTGTTGCGATTATATAACTGTGTCAGACCAACATTTCGTTCGTAAAACGATGCTTTTTTTAATCTTTCACATGACTATTTCTGAGATTACATTTTACAGATAATCAGCTCATTAATAGATTCTTAACAAAAGACGAGTCTTATTCTTCTCTTAAGATCTCTTGAGTTTTATTACCTTTCCAAAAAAGCAAGATCATGATTAATCATATTTTATCAATCTGCTTGTTCTGTATCCTCTCGATTGGCCTTCAAAGTCAATCAGATGTACCAGATGTAACGTCCACATTTGCAATTAAAAATGCGAATGTCGTCGTTAAGCCAGGTCAAACTATTGAACAAGCAACAGTGATCATCAAGGATGGACTGATTCATCAAGTCGGTAAAAACATTCCTATTCCTTATGATGCTGAAGTTATTAATGCTGACAGCATGTTTGTATATGCCGGATTTATCGCTGGCATTTCTCATATTGGCATTCCTAAAAAGGAAGAGAAAAAAGAAGGCGGTTCGTCCTCAGTAAAAGGCTATGATCCACCTAATGATGCCGCTGGGATTACACCAGAAAAAACAGTTAGATCTGTCATAAAGCCATCTGACAGTTCAATCGCTGCAATGCGAAAACTAGGTTTCACTATGGCGCACGTCGTACCTAGAGGCGGTATGATGGCTGGCAAAGGATCCTTGATTAGTTTATCAGGAGGTTCTGTAGAAGAATTATTAGTCAAAGAAGATATGTCATTGTACGGATCACTTAAAGCAGCGAAAAATCGAATTTATCCTTCTACAGCGATCGGTGTGATGTCTAAGTGGAGAGAAATGTATCAGCAAGCAGAACTTGCTATAGACCATGAGTCAACTTTTAAATCAGCTCCATCTGGTCTCAAAAGACCAATGTATGATGCATCGACTAAAGCCTTGTATGCCGCTACGAATAAATCAATTCCGGTTTTTTTTAATGCTCCTAAAACTCTTGACTTGAGTCGAAGTCTGAGATTGCAAAAAGATCTCGGTTTTAATATAGTAGCGAGTAATGTCAAACAAGCCTACAAGCTAAAAGACAAAATCAAGTCGATGAATATTCCAGTAGTCATCTCTTTAAAATTACCGAAAGAAGAAAAGAAGAAAAAGGAAAGTGATGATAAAAAATCTAATAAAGAAGATGACATGAGTGATGAAATGAAGAAACTTCTTGCACGCTCAAGTGCTGCTAAGAAAGAATACACAAGCCAAGCAGCAATATTAGAAGAAGCAAACATTCCTTTTTCAATTTCATTAACCGATGTGAAAGCTGCTGACATTCAAAAAAATCTTCGTCGTATGATTGAAGCTGGTTTAAGTGAAGACAAAGCCCTTGCAGCACTAACAACTAATCCCGCTCAGTTATTAGGCATCAGCTCAATCGCTGGATCAATTGAAAAAGGAAAAGTGGCAAATCTAATTGTCACTGATACAACATATTTTAAAGAAAAAGCAAATGTTTTATATGTATTTGCTGACGGTAAAAAATTCAAACAAGAAATCAAAAAGAAGAAAAAGAAAAAGGAAGGTGATCCTGATGCAGAAATTGTGCTTGAAGGCGAGTGGACACTCAGTATCAATGCTGATGGAATGGTCATCGGTGGTAATGTCACAATCCAAAAAACCGATGATGGTTATACCGGCTCTATGACAACAGATATGGATGACGAAGAGACCGAATTTGACTCTGTTGAAATCGATGGCTCTAATGTCACCATTAAAATGACTGGTGATGTAAATGGTGTAGAAGCACCAATCCAAATCGATGTCGTAATAGACGGCTCTGATATGGAAGGCTCCGTCAATATTGCAAATGGAATGATGACTGCAGATGTCACTGGATCAAAAGATGATAACCCTTAAAATTAAATTGAAATGAAGTATCAAATCATATTTATATGCTTACTTCTGGTTGACGGTTTATATGGTCAATCACTAAGTGGCGATGTTCTAATTAAAAACGGAACTGTTTTAACGATTACAAACGGAATAAAAGAAAATACAGATGTTCTCATCCAGAATGGTAAAATAAAATCGATTGGAGAAGGGCTGAGTGCAGGAGATAACGTGCGTGTTATCGATGCAGATGGTATGTATGTCATGCCAGGCATTATCGATGCTCATTCGCATGCTGGTATTGATGTTGTCAATGAAGCTTCTGCTCCTAATACCGCAGAGGTATTTGTCGGAGATGCGATAAATCCATACTCTGTATCTATTTATAGAGCATTGGCAGGTGGGGTATCCGTCTCCCATGCAATGCACGGATCAGCCAACGCGATAGGTGGTCAATGTGAAACCATGAAACATCACTATGGCGAAGAAGATCCAGAAACCTATAAAATGGTAGGCGCTCCTCGGACGATCAAATTCGCTCTTGGAGAAAATCCTATGAGAGTCCATGGAGAAGGAAATGGCATTCAGCCAAAATCAAGAATGGGAATAGAGCAAGTCTTTAGAAAAGCATTCTCTGAAGCTCAAGAATATCAGAAAGCATGGAAGACATACAAGTCAGGTGGCACACGAGTCGCACCTAAATTAGACTTACGCAAACAAACACTCGTAGATATTATAAATGGAGAAATAATCATCCATTGCCACTCTTATCGTGCAGATGAAATATTGATGTTGATGAATGTATTAAAAGATTATGGCGTTGATAAAATTTGCTTCCAACATGTCAATGAAGGATTCAAGGTAGCTCCAGAATTAGCTGCATTTGGAGCTCACGCATCTGTATTCGCAGATTGGTGGGCATATAAATTTGAGGTGTATTATTCAACTGCTTACAATGCTGCAATTTTAACAAGAAACAATGTCATCACATCTATCAATTCAGATTCGGGTGAATTAATTAGGCACTTATATCATGAAGCTGGCAAAACGCAGAAGTACGGAGACTTGACAGACAACGAAGCGCTTAGGCTCATCACTCTTCACCCAGCGATTCAGCTCGGCATTGATGAAAGAGTAGGCTCTTTGGAAGTCGGTAAAGATGGAGATGTCGCTATTTTTAATAAGCATCCATTATCGATTTATGCAGTCGCTCAATATACGCTTGTAGACGGTTTAGTCAGATTTGATATCAATGAAGATCCTGCCGATGTCAGACTTGACGTTAATCCAGATGAGAAGATTCCAGCATTTCATGAGATTGATGCGCACGATCATCACAGATGTATGGAAGGCGTTTTTGAAGAATTATTTTCACACCATTAATTACGACACAGATGAATTCTATTAATAAAATAAAAGAGAATATGAGAAATGGTGCTTACATAATTAGTGCTATTGTCTTATTTCTTTCACTATCAATTTCGGTACACAGCCAAAGAGTTGCAAAATCTGAAGCGGGAAGTTTCCTACTAAAAGGAGGAACACTTGTTACAGTGTCAGATGGCACATTTCAATCAGACTTATTAATCAAGGATGGTAAGATTGCTAGTATCGGAGAAGCCTTGCCTGCAGGAGACGCCACTGTGATAGACTGCACAGGTAAATTTGTATATCCTGGTCTGATAGATAGTGGTACATCACTTGGACTAAGAGAAGTCGGCTCAGTCAGTCTAACTTCAGATCATAGTGAAATTGGAGATTTTATTCCACACATGGAAGCTTTGACTGCTGTTAATCCTAATGCCGTCGCGATTCCTGTAACGAGAGTCAATGGGATAACATCAGCAATTGTAAAACCTTCGGGAGGTACATTTCCTGGCACTGCAGCATTGATCAATTTACATGGGTATACTCCACAGCAAATGTTTGCTGGGTATAAAGCTGTGATCATGAATTTTCCAAGTACTGGAAAACGTGGCTGGAGAGATTCCAGATCTGAAGAAGATATCAAGAAGGATGCAGATAAAGCATTGAAAAATTTAAATGAGACTTGGAGAAAGGTGAAGCTGTATGCTAAGATTGATTCCGCGTCTGTAGCAGGTAGAAAGTCAAAAGATGGATATAATCCTTCAATGGACGCCATGCTTGAGGTGGCCAGAGGGAATCGCCATCTGATGATTGAGGTAAATAAAAAAGTTGATATAGAATCTGCGATCAAATGGGTCACAGACAACAAACTGAATGCAATATTAACAGGTGTAAAAGAAGGATATAGAATAGCTGACAAAATTGCTGAAGCTGGCATTCCTGTGATCACTGGTCCCGTCATGTCAATTCCCTCGAGGCAATCAGATAAGTATGACATTGCTTATGCGAATGCTGGAAAAATGCGCGCAGCTGGAGTCAAAGTAGCACTGCGCACTGACAAATATGAGAACGTTAGAAATTTACCGTACGAAGCAGGATTTGCGGCTACGTATGGCATGGGTACCGATGAAGCGCTTCGTGCGATTACGCTCAGTCCAGCTGAAATGTTTGGTGTAGATGACCAAATTGGAAGCTTAAGTGCTGGTAAGCTCGCTAATGTATTTGTCTCTGACGGCGATCCATTTGAGACGCGTACGGACATTCTTCATTTGTTTATTGGAGGGTGGAAAGTGCCATTGGAGAGTCGACATACATTATTGTATGAGGAGTTTTTGGAGAGAGATCCTGGTGTAAAAGAGTAGAAAATGCCAAACCTGACAGATTTCTAAATCTGTCAGGTTTAGGCATAAAAATTGCACCTTAGTATATTGAAAATGGCATTAATATTAAAATGTTAGTGCTGTTCTCGAATATAGATGCCAAACCCAGATCAACATATTGATTATTCAGGCGATATCTCTGTAAGAGAACTTCTGGTTCACTTACAGGATTATCTGGCCACACTATTGCGAAATTGGTATTGGATTTTATTAGCCTGTCTTTTATGTGGGACAGCTTTCGTGATTCATTCAGTCAGTTCCAAAAATAAATATTGGTCAGAGTTAACATTCATGATTAATGAAGATGAGACAACTTCCATGGGTGGCGGTTTAGGAAGTTTGATCGGAGGATTTGGATTGGGAAATTTGGGTATGAGTTTTAATTTAGATAAGATCCTGACCTTAGCATCAAGTCAGAGAATTTCAAAAGAAGCCATTTTCCAATATGAAACGATAGACGGACAACATGATTTATTAGCGAATCACCTCATCAATTATTTAGACTCAACTGACGCTTGGGCTCATCGTGCATTTTATGTCAAACCATTTAAGAAAGAATCAGACATCAAATCTCTGAGATTTAAACATGATCAAATCGATTCTCTATCAAAATTAGAAAACAAAGCATATACAGTGCTGCATCGATATTTGATGGGTTTTGATGGTGAACGAGGTGTTTTTAAAACCGAGTATGGAGAAAAAAATGGGATTATGAAATTGTCGATGTGGTCTCATAATGAAGAGATTGCCTTTCATACTGTTCACAATATTTTTGAAAGCTTAAGCGAATATTATGTCGATAAGAACATTGAAAAACAACAGTATACTTATGACGTCTTAAAAGTAAAATCAGATTCTATTTTTAGTGATTTAAAAGTAGCCGAATATCAGTTAGCAAGTTTTAGTGACGCCAATCGAAACCTATATTCTACAAAAGATAGAGTGACGCAAACGAGGCTAAATCGTGAAGTGCAAAAATTAAGCATTCTCTATGCTGAAGTGATCAAGAATTTAGAATTAGCAGATTTTACCTTAAAAAATAAAACGCCTTTTATTCAAGTGATAGATGAGCCATTTTTGCCTCTTCGATTTACTCGACTAGGCATTCTAAAAGCATTGATTTTTGGATTTGCTCTTGGCGGTCTTCTTAGTTGTGGATGGATAGTCCTGCGTAAATTTATTCGGTCAGTTTTGTCTATCAAATAGCTCTTTCGAATTCTATAACTGTAAATTACAGTAGATAAAACTACATTATGAAACGCCATATTTATACACAAGTCGATTATAATCTTTGGGCTAATACAAAGATAACTGAACTATTATCAACTCTTGACTCAGATGTCATCTATCGACCAATCTCCAATAGTTTTCCTACTATCAATGAGACTCTCAAGCACCTTTACTATGCAGAGTCAATATGGCTACAAAGAATTCAACTCGATGAACATAAACAAATACCATGGCCAGATACAGACCCAACAACTGAGGAATTATTTTCTGATTTAATTTATGCTTCAAGAGACTTGAAAAATTTCATCAATAAAATCGACAAAGATGATTTAGGAAGAACTGTTTCTTTCATTACTGGAGAGGGATCCGTTTTATCAAATACTTTAGAAAAGATAATCTATCATGTGATCAATCATTCGACTTATCATAGAGGGCAAGTCATTACTATGCTCAAGCAATTAGGAATAAAAAAGGCGGTGAGCACGGATTTGTATTTTTATTATCAAAAGGTGATATAGTAGTATATTTGTCCCATGATAAGGCAACAATTTACAAAGGCTCAAATCGCTGGTAAGAGTTTAAATATTCTGTCAAAGGCTAATCCTTCTAAAGCAGGTAAGATGGCTTTTGACATTTTTTGTACGCCAAGGGAAGGCAAAGTATTCAAGGCCAAGGAATCAGCATTTCTCAATAAGGCCGAACAGCATACAGTATTGGTTCATGATATTGAAGTCAGCACCTATCACTGGAAAGGTGGAGAAAAACTAGTGCTCCTCGCTCATGGTTATGAATCAAATTCCGCTCGCTGGAGAGCACTTGTCCCGACTCTACTTAGGCACAATTATTCTGTTGTCGCAGTGGATGCCCCTGCACATGGACTATCTAGCAACAAAACTGTAAATGGCGTTTTATATGCACAGACATTGGAAAAAGTTATCAAGAGATTTAGTCCTAATTTTGCAATCGGTCATTCCTTCGGTGGTATGTCTCTAGCCTATTACTTTTCAACATTCAAATACCAAACAATTGACAAAATCATTTTAATGGCAACTCCGTCTAGGCTACGATTAATCATTAATCTATTTTATGATGAACTCAACTTAAATGACAGGTGTAGACAAGCGATGGAAACGTATTTTGAAAAACAATTTGGTTTTACGATTGATGACTTTACAGTTGGTGAGTTTATAAAAAACTGTCAAATTCCAGGAGCGATTATACATGACGAATCAGATCTTATTGCGCCTATTACTGAGGCAGATCATATTCACGAAAACTGGAATAATTCAACTCTAATAAAAACAACCGGTCTAGGTCATTTTTTACAATCAGGAGATGTCTTTAATCATATTCTTGACGTGTTAAAAATTTAGAAATTAAAATGCTGAGGCAAGACGCCTACAGCAACACCCTCATTTTAAAAGCTGTGTTCTTGGAGGCGTACTTGTCGCTTTTGTTTCCTCCTTGAGAAAGCCAGGATGTGGAATTGATAGTTCTATTTTCATAACAAGTAGTACATGTCCGCCCTTTAAAGTAACAGGCACTGACTTAAATTTAGAAAGAGGACGGAGATCAAAGTACAGACAAGATGAAAACAGAAATTAAGATCTGAGTACAGCGATCTAATGTCAACAGTTCTCTAATCACTATTACTTAATTAATGATGTTCTGAAGCTCTGTCTTTTAAATGCTCAAGATTATTATTTAATTCTAAAATGTGACCTCGTAAAAGGGCTAAGTTGTCCTTGCTTTTTTCAGACAGTTTATCTTCATCATTTTTTTCAATGATATAGCTTAGGCCATGTATTACTCTCATTGACGTCTTTAATTCATGTGCTGTTAGTTGGGTAACTATATCAAATCCTGATGCGTTGGATCTAAGTTTTATTAGAGCAATGAAATTAATACGGCTATTTTGTTTATATAAATACGCTGACAATAGAGATATAATCATGATTGTACAATAGGCAATAATTTGAAAGTAAATAATTGAATCTTCTATCTTTTGAAAATATTTCAAATACATAATCAATATGAACAAGTTAACTATGCTAAAGACCGTCTTTTTTGTTAATGTAAGGATAGGAAAAGAATTCCCCCAAAGGACCAAAGTTAAGGTCACTATAAAGTAATAATGCTGTGGTGTCGTTGTCGGATATGACAGGATGAAATGAAACATCTGTCCTAAAATCAAACTAAAAAGGATTGAACTTTCTACATAAAATCGACTTGAATAGAAAAACTCTTTGAAGCTTAAGAAGAGAATAAAAAGAGACATAGGAAGTACGATCATCAACCGAATAATTTGGTGAAGGATCAATCTAGTTTCTATTATCATGATATCTGCAATATAGAATCCACCATACAAAAACATCCCAAATACGGCCATATATCTGAACATCTGTAATTGGGAAGACAACTCATGGTTTCGATATTTAGCTTCAAGTTCTTCGTCGAATTTATTGGATTTATTAAATTCGAATAGTGGATTAGTTAAATATCTATGTAATAATTTAGAATTATTCATTGATTAATGATCAGCATTATTAAAATGCAATATTAAAGATGTTGTCTAAGTGTGTTAAGGTGAGGACGACTAGTTATGAATTAGAGACGTATTTATTAATCAGATGTCACAATGTAAAAGAGATTTGTTGTTGTAGCTCTGTAGAAATCTTGAGCATTTCTTCTTTGTTCAACTGAAGTTTTGGATTTCTAAAATCCATATCCGACATCTTTGAAATCGGGATAAGGTGAATATGGGCGTGAGGGACTTCCAATCCAATGACAGCAACTCCAACTCTATCGCAAGGAAAAACTTGCTTTATGGACTGTGCCACTTTCTTTGTAAAAACAGACATAGCTGCAATCGTCTCGTCTTCTAAATCAAAATATTTATCTACTTCAACTTTAGGGACAACAAGAGTATGTCCTTTTTGTAATGGATTGATGTCTAAGAACGCTAAGAAATTCTCATCTTCAGCGACTTTATAACATGGAATATCTCCATTAATGATTTTCGTAAATATGCTGGTCATCTAAATTGTTATCTCTTTCACTTCTAATTCCATAATACCGCCAGGAGTTTGGATCTGGGCTACCTCACCAACTTTTTTACCTAGCAAGCCTTCACCAATTGGAGAAGAGACAGATATCTTTTTTTCCTTTATGTCTGCCTCAGATTCCGAGACTATCTTATAGGTAAATTCTTTATTTACCCTTTTGTTGAGAACGGTGACTTTGGTCAAAATACCAACCTGACTGGTATCAATATCCTCTTCTTTTAGAAATTTGACATTTGCCAGTTGCTTTTCAAGTTCATTGATTTTTGCCTCTAGCATGCCTTGTGCATCTTTAGCAGCATCATATTCAGCATTTTCAGAGAGATCTCCTTTATCTCTGGCTGTTGCAATTGCTTGAGATATCTCTTTTCTACCTGTTGTTTTCATCACATCGAGTTCAGACATCAACTTCTCGTATATTTCCTGAGTCATGTAGGATACTTTCATAGCAATATTATTAGAGTAAATAATCGCAGCAGTCCTTCTACCGCATGATTGGTTTGATTACAATTTTAAGTTTAGTCGTTGTATGCATTCTATATATGAACACTTAATTATTAAGCAAAAATAAGTAATGTTACCATAAATCAGAAATTAAGGCAATTTCAATTTATGTTTTTTGTCTAGACCGATTTTATTAATGCCAATTGCATACTTCACTTTGAATTGGATAAGGCCCATGTCAAAGGTGCTTTATATCTTGAATAGACAGTTACAAATTTAGCCGAATACTAAAGTTATGAGTTCCTCTGAATGGATCAGTAGCTCTATAGGCATAATCTACACCGATCTTTCGATTGTTTAATTTTTTTATTGGTAAATAGAGAGAAAATCCTCCTGCAAATCCTGTATAGACATTTCTTTCAAATCGAGTCGATTGATTCATTTGTGTTTTGTAGGCAGCACGCAAGACCACAAAATCTTTAAAGAAAAACTCTACTCCGCCGCCAATATCATCTCTCGAAAATGAGTTTGCCGTAAAATTTCCGACAGCTCTAATTGTCAAATCTTCGGTCGGAATAAAATCATATGAGACCCCAATATTCAGTACCGAGGGCAATTCAAAATTCTCAGCCCGAGCATCGAATGTTATTTTATATTCTGCTGATGCAGGATTATCAACTTCGTATGATAAGCCTTCGCCGCCAAATTTCATTGGTGCTCCGATATTTCTAAGTGAAATACCAAGTTTAAAATTATCCTGTTCTCCCGTGACGTATTGTACTCCTGCATCAATAGCTAGTCCAAAGGCACTTACATTTGTCAAGGATTCACTTACCCCGCGGATCAAAAATCCAACAGAAATCTTATTTGCATACATGTAAGAATATCCCAATCCAATATTGAAAAAATTAGGTGAGAAAAATCCACCTGTTCCTTCAGGCTGTGAAGTCGTCGTAATCGGAATATCTCCAAAGTTGACAGAATTCAATGTAATCCCAAAGGCACCATTTTCACCCATCTTTTTTGCAAAGCCAATTGCATTTAACTGAATATCTGTCCCTTCATATAAGCGTGTGTTTGCAATCAACAACTCGGTACCAACTACCCGCGACAAGCCTGCAATATTCAGCCTCATTGCTTCCACACCCATCACCGAAGAGGTACTCATAGAATGCAAGCCCGCACTTCGAGCCCATGGATTAAATAACAATTCGCTTGCACCAGACTCTCCTTGTCGATCAGGATTTCCCCCATATAGATTTCCTGCTATCAATAGACAGATAGAAATCAACACATGATATATAAATACGATTCTCATTTTTTTTCATTTGTTTCACCTACTAGCAAGCAGATGCTACATTAATCTCCTGTCCGCAAGCAGGTGTTACATTACAATCCTGCTGGATCAAATTTGCGATTCACTCCAAACCACTTAATCGTTCTCTCTGCACCAAGTTCTGGAGCTGAGACATGAATTAAATATACTCCGCTCGCAACAGGAATTCCTTTACTATTTTTCAAATCCCATACAATATCTGGATTTGCCTGAGTCGAATTAATTCCAGGATTACTTCTATTCCTACTTTGAATCACTCCTTGTTCATCACGTCTAAATTGTCTGATGAATTTCCCATCTAAAGAGTAAATCGTGACATTTGCTCTATTTGGTAAATTGGTGATTTTAATTTTATTTTCTAGCCTATTTGATTCGTACTCTGAATATGCATAGTAAGGATTCGGGACTACATTGACATTCATCAGAGCACTATCTGCTTCACTCGCAGTAATTTCTGCAGCCTCTTTTCCAATGATTTCAAATTCATATGTCGGCAAATCTCCAATCGCATCACAATTAAATAATTCTGACCTCAGATCAAATTCTTCTTCTCTATTGTATGGATTTTCTACGCGAAGCTTAACAATCACATCATTAGGAATCAAGCCATCATCATACGATAACAGTTCTGTCCCTTCAGTCAACAATGGAAATCCTGCCCAAGTCACTAACTTAAGAGGATCTCTCTTAAATGTGAATACTCTACCCGCTTGAAGTCCATCTCTTATTGAAGCACATTCATCATATTCTTGTCGGGTGACATATACAAAGTGATGTCCTCCGCCTATAAAATTCCATGCGCCTATGCCAACACCAGGAATTCCGTCTGTAAACACTTGTGAATTTGGATTGAACATCATATCCGTTCCTAGAGCAGATTCTGCTTCATAAAACTCTAACAAATTTTCATTATAAGTAGAATTCTCTCCAAAGAAAATATTTAATCGTTTTCCAGTTTCGACATCTACTGCATAACCTGGAAACCAGCCCATGCCAAGTTCATCGCCATCGGGATCTGGCAAACCATCACCGTCCGCATCCTCTTTTCCGACAGACGGCGCAGCTCTCAAATCAAATTGATTTACATCTCCTTGATTAGGATAGCCTTCAGCAGTAAAGGCTTGTGTTGACGTCTCTACAATCACGCATCTACTCCACTTTGACTTATCTTTTGTGAAAATAATATCAACATTGTTTAAGTCCTCAAGACTCGTCTTAGACCTTAAATCTTCTCCGCCGTTAAAGTCTTTCCATCCTGGTGATATATTTAAAATTTCTCTGTCAAAATCTGTCAAAATAAATGGTGCAAATGCCATTTCATTAAATTGTTGATCAGGATCTAAATCTTGATCTCTCTGATCTTCGCCAGTTTGGAGGTAGTCATATGCTGAATTGTCAGTGTCCGGTAAAAGATTTAACCAATTTACCCCTGACACCTCGACGTAGTCAATTCTTGATCCTATGATTCCATTTCTAGGACCGAGTTGTCCGACATCTTCTGTCTGTCCGATTGTAATCGTAAATCCATAGTCCCCGATGATTTGATCATTGATAACATCTATCGTCGGACCAGACGCCACGATTTCACCATTTTCTAAGTCCGTCAATACCCAGCCAGTCGTTCCTGAAAGCGCGCATGTAGACCCGCCTCTAAAATCGCCTTGTAACTCCATTCTAAAGCTGCCATTTTGGACTTCAATCGGATTATAGATTTGTACATTTAATGGTCCAGCTCCGTCCTTATAAGTCACTAAACCATCGGTCTCGTCATCCAGTATTTTTTGGTACATATCTTCTGTCATATCCAAAAATTCGCCACCTGCACCCACTCCAGAAATTCTAGTAATAGCGACTCCATCTCCATATTCGGAATTTAAATTTTTAAAGACGATTGGTCTTGGTACTGCCTCTGTCACTTTAATATTTCTACGCCCTGCACAATAAGGTGATCGCTGCCCGAAACTTTCTCCCGGATCAAAATCACCCCAGTTATTATGTGAGTACGCTAAGGTCATGTAGTAATACTCTCTGTGATTCACTAGTCGTCTATCTCCTTCAGCAAAGTCATCCTCCGTGATACTAAATGTGTGCCTGACACCATCATTCTCTCCATCAACTTTTTCGTCAAAGGTCCATACAATTTCTGTGCTGTTTGGTGTTGGATCTACCAATGCTGGACGCCAATTGAATAATCTTGTGATATTATTTTTAATGTCAACTTGTCTAATTAATCTAGCCTTTGTAATGTCATCCAATTCTTGAGAGGATACATTTTGATTTGCTAATTGGTAAATTTGATATCCTTCAAACACATAGTTTGAGTCTAGGCCATCTGGTACAGGATTTAAATCTACTTCAGCATATTCTTCAAATTTATTATTGGAAGTAATACTGTCATTCGTCAATACCAATACGATTTCTTTATCTAACTCGATCACATCTACGTCAGGTGCATCTGGACCATCTTTGATTTGGAAACAATTATCGAACAATGATTGTGCTAAGTCATCAGCAAACAATAATCTAGAAATGTCAGGACATGGATAATCTAAATCCGGCACCCACGCCACTCCAATGATTAATTCATTTATTGCTTGTGGTTTTAATAAAAATGGTCCTGATGCTTGTATGATTCTTCTATCTCCGAATGGCAAATCTTCTCCACACATAGACCATCCTGTAGGATCATTTGGTGCATCTGGAAATGCGTATCGGATAGTATCTGTACTTCCAGGATTAAAACCGTCATTTCCAAATGTAATCGCTGATCCATCTCTCCATAGACCTCTCAAATAATTGTAATATTCTACATCAATCTGTGGGTCTGTAGTGGATGGATCTGGACTGCCAATAAAGTCAGCATTAAAATAAATAAATGAAGACATGCCTAATTCTACTAAAGTATCTCCAAGTGATCCTATTGGTGGATTTATTGTCGCTTCACCATTCAAGTCAAAGTTTTTTGGTGCTAATGGTCCTCTGAAATAATCTATTCCTAAAATAGGAATTTCATCACAATAGGTGCCTATTCCGCCGTCACATGTACAACCATCCTGGCCGTCCAAGACGTCTTCATTATATACATAAGCCAAACTTCGTTCTACATTACAACCGATGTAATCATCCGAGTTACAACCCAAATCTGGATCAATCCACATCGCGAAATAACAATCCCGAATATCAGACGAAGCTCTATTGATCAGCTTATACCTCTGAAAGGTCATGTCATTAATTTCATCATTTGAAGCAAAGGCAAATGCTTGCACTTGGACTTCCATAAGAATAGGATTTCCTTGTGTCAAGGTATGTGGTCCTCCAGCATCATTATAGATCCAAAATGTCATTTCATCAGGAACGATTTCTTTTGCTTGTGAGCGATTAGCCGGAGTACATCCTCTAATATCAATGGTTGGAAAATCACCATTGCACGGATTGTATTCTCCATCTCCATCTTGATCCCAAAACGATCCAAGTCCTTGTCCAGTATTCGGTAATTCAAAATCAAATTTTTCTTGAAAAAATGGATTTCCCTTTCCCGGCCAAAACTTTACATCGTCGGGAATAGAATCACAACTGATATTTTCTTCTCGTGAATTTGCTCTATCCCAATTGTTGTTATGATCTTCTACATTAGCCGCTGTAACTCTAAAGAATCTATCCCATGCTTCACATATTTCTGAGTCTGTAGAACCAGTCACAGGATCAATTGGTCCTGAGAAATAATCTGTTTCACCATCAGCCCTGTAATCAACTGCTGCAATTTTAAGATTTCCTGCTGGGTCTAAACCACCTAACCATACGGCACCTGCGAAAATAGAAGACACTTCTTGCTGACCTGGTAGTGTCTTCGGAACAATATATTTACCCGTTTGTGCGAGATCCCACCAGACATCGCCACCCGTTAATAATCGGGCTCGGACATTATTGATTTCCATATCAATTTGGGATTCTGCCGAGCGACATTCGTCTCTGATGAATGCTCGATCACTTTTGCCAGTTTTGGCATTTAGTGGTTTGCCTTTTCCTTTGTTGGGTCCAATGTGAGCATACCCTTGACTTACAAACATTGTTGCGATAAACACCAAGACGATATGTATAGCAGATTTCTTCATTAAAAATCCATTCTTATTCCTAAAGAAATTCTTCTTGGTTGTGTATAGAAACCATTTTGCAATAATCTCCAACTATATGCATCGATAAAATTTTGAACATTTTGTCCGTTCTCTCCAACTTGCTGTTGTCTATCCTGTCCGAATGAAGATTCTAAATAACCATCATTATCTGGATCGCCGCTAAAACTATTAACACCGACTACATTTCGCATATCAAGAATATTTTGTATTCGCAGATATATATTTGTTCTTAATGGTTTTCCTTTTCCATTATCTAGCAAATGAAAACTTTTATCAGCTTGCATATCAATAACAAAGCTCCAAGGTAATCGGGCTTCATTAATTCCCCCATTGAATCCAGATCCACCAGGTAAAGAGCCTGAAATAGTCGTGCTGTTAACTGGTTGAACGGTTCTTGTTGAAGTATACGGTCTTCCCGATACAGCTTTCATTTGCATATTTATGCCAAAATTCGATAATATCTCTTTATCAGCTATTCTCGGTCCATTATAAGATCTCCCTTTTCCAAATCTGTAATCTAGAATGGCATTTAGTGTATGGCGTTCATCAAAGGATAATGCGGATAATGTTCTGATGACTCCTCTACTATTTAAGCCTTGAGATGAATTCGCATCAGATCCAGAACCATCGGCAAACTGTAATGTATAATTTGCTTGTAATTCTAAGTTGTTTGTTCGTCTCAAATCATAATTAAAAGAGAAGCCTTTTACTGTCGCAAAATCTAAATTATCAAAAGTATCATATTGAGAGACTGGAAAAGTATTTGCTAAAAATCGATTTTGGACCATCGCTCTTTGCTCTTTATAATAAGCTGAAACTTTAATCGCGGAAGACTGACTAAGTTTTTGTTGGAATCCGACTTCATAATCAACTGTCTTTGTCGGCAAGAGTCCTGGATTTGCAGAAGGCGTTCGACTTGATTCAGAAAAGTAAAAATAATCTAATGCCGATGCATTTGTGTTTGAGCCTGGCCTTTGGACAAGCACATCATAGTGTGCAAAGAACCCAGCATCAGAAGAAATTGGAAATGAAAATGCAAGACGGGGCATAACATTTATCTGAGCTTTGTAATCTTCAAAGGAAAAGTTGATGTCAAAATCATCAGCCTGAATGTTTGGATTTAATCCTCTGGCAATGCCATCAATCGAAGGTGTCACGACGCCACCACCAAATAATTCAGAACCATTCGTGACTGATGTTCCATTTGGTAAAAACCATTGATCTCCTTGTCTAAGTCCGACGACTGTTGTTGACTCTGGTCCTTCTATATACACTCGATAATCATCTGCTACTCCAGCAGGTTGTGTCTGACCAGTTCGTGTATAGAAGTCTTTCGCCGTTTCTATTTCATACAAAGAATAAGGATCTTTTAAAACCTTAGTATTCGCATCATAATAGTCAACTCTGACGCCTATTCTAAATATGATATCTTTAAAAGTAAATTTATCCTGTAGATAAAATGCACCATACAAAGGTTTGGCAGGAGCGACTGAATATGTTCTTCGACCTTCTCCATCTGTACTTGTAAAAAAGTCTTCGAAAGACGTAGAGCTATTTATTTTATTTCCTAAATGATCATAGCCTTGATAGTTCACAATATTAAAATCATTTAGTTCTCCAGCTGAAAACATGTCAAGGCTCAAATCATCTGGACTGAGTGCATCTACATTAACATATTCATTTAAGGATTGACCCGTCAAATCACGAATCGCTTTAAAGAAAAGCAAATTATTATCAGGGGCTAAAAGTGTTTGGTATTGATCAAACTCCGCAAATGATCCGTCTTGTAATCGATCTACAAAACTACCAATGACCATAGACGTATCCACACCAATAATATGTCTATTCGCATTCAATCGTGCAAGAGTCCATAAATCATAAGGATTGATCCGATATGAGCGATTCACTCTTGATTCGAACATTGCTCCAAACTCTATATTATGTCTACCTTTTTCAGAGCCTCCTGGAAGCAAGTCAAAGCGTCCAGAAATATTTGCTGTGTATCGTTCGGACTCAGATTTAAAGAAGGTGTTATAGACTTGACCTACATTAGAATATAAATTAGACCAGACATTATTTAATGGATCAGTGATAGATCCATTTATAGTATTGAATTGTGATAAGGTCCCATTTATTTCAGAATTTGGCGTAAAGCCTTCTTCTACTTCTGTATACCCTAAATGAGCATATGGGACTCCATTAATATCAAAGATTTCTTGTCCACCCCAAATCGTTGTATCTGATACAATGCTTCCTGTTGGATTCCAAGTTCGCTCTGTACTTCCTAAATATCCATATCTAAATAAATCATCCTCGTGACGAAAATCTTCTTGTCGTCTTTTTCTGTTTTCATAACCTACTTGGACTGTGTAAGAAGCATTGCGAATTTTTGTTTTCCGGCTCTTTGTTTTTCCCGCTTCGCTAGAATCAAAACCTTGAGAACCAATTTTATGTCGAAACCTTATATTACCTCTATATCCAGTTTGATAATCAGTAGGGTTATTTGTCCAATTTAATAAGCCCCATGAGTTCCTAGGGGATACAGAAGAGAGTCTACTTCTAGCTCTACCTGGCGTAAACCTATTTTTTGCATCATCATAACTTCCTGAAACTGATACATCAATTTTGGGAGTAATCCTAAAATCCAACTTAGCAGTTAAATCAATATCGGTACGATCTTCATTAGGCCTAGTTTTCAAAGGCGCGCCTATATCAGCATCACGTAAAAATTCAGATGTCGGAAATTGAACACCGTTTGATAATCTAAATGGTTCTTCTTCTAAAGCTCGAATTTGTTCTTCACTAAACCTGTAAACGCCAAGAGCCGAAGGTCTATCATCTTCTCGATAAAAATATTGTCCAGACATTCTGAATCCAATAACTGATTCTCCAGTACTTTTCTTTAGGATTGGTCCACTTAGATTTCCTCTGGCTTGGTTATAACCAAAATTGTCCAACATCTCTGAGGATTCCAATTCAATTCCGCCAGACATTTTAGCAGATGGTCCTTTTGATGTAATGGATATAACTCCGCCAGTGACATCTCCATAACTTGCTGGCAATCCACCCGTCAGCACTTGCATTTGCTCGATTTCAGATTCGGGGATTAATCCAGAAACTCGAATTCCATCTATGTAATAGTCAGTTGCATTTGATCTTGATCCTCTGACATTGATTGCTCCGCCGTCTATAGATGATAGGCCTGCTGTGGTCGCAGCTATTTGATTTATGTTTTTGGTAGGAAGATTACGTATCGTTTCTGAGGTGACCGTTCCTCCAGAAGTGGTATTATCTATTTCAATCAAAGGAGCTTTGTAATCTTTGATAACAACTTCGTCCATAATAACTCCTGTCGTCAATCTGAAGTTTAGCTGATTTGTTCTTCCAGCCTTTACGACGACTCCAACCTGTCTTTCTGATGTATAGCCCACATATCTGGCTTCAACTTCATAGGTACCAGGCTCAAGATTCGAGAAGTAATAATTTCCATCAAAATCGGTCTCAGTACCAGTGATCAATACTTCATTCTTATATAAAGCGACTGTTCCGAAGAGAATTGCTTCATTGGTAATATCATCAACTATATTCCCTTGAAGTGAGGTTTGGGCATAGCTATTTACTGAAAAACAGATGCATACACATGCACAAAAAATGATATGAAATATTGGCTTTGTCACAAAGAGGTTTATCTCTACTACAATGTTACCAAATGATAACGAAACAATAGGATAAAATGTCGATTTTCAGTTGATTTGAGACTAAACAGCTCAGTAGTTCTTAGATTATGCAACAGTTATAACAGTTTTATTTAACTGTCATCATGACTTTCAAGCTGTGTCACAATATTCGGAGTCGCCATCCTGAGCTCCTTAATATCAAAAGGATATAAATTATTGTGATATTAAAGTAGTTGTATCAAAGAAGTGTCATCCCGAGCTCCCTAAAAGCGCTTTGCTGCTTTAAAATTAAAGTGATGACAATAAGGATACACATTCTCCAGAAATTGAACTTTTTAATTCTTCCTTTTCCTTGACGAAAAGGAAGCAAAAGTCAAGTTAATTTTAATACCCGCACACGAAAGCTGGCACCCGCACCCACAAAATTAACACGGCTCGGCTTCTTAGCCTTTTAAACAAGAAAATTCAAATCTTAGCTGAAAGACGTAGATTTCAAAAAATAAAACTCTTTGTATATTTGTACTGAATTGACATTTAGGATATTATAAACTTGTCATGGATAGCGAAGTCGAGGGATAATAAATGAAACAGAATTCCATTTCGACCTTGCGGAGAAATCTACAGATAAATTGTAAACAAATATTTCTATCTCGACTTCACTATCCTTCGACAAGCTCAGGACAGACTGTTACGCTCGGATATGACAATATTCATAGTACTGTTAATCACTACTATATAAGGATTAATATGATTTTTTATACATTTCGTCCTTAACAACATAGAGTATTAATACAATTTCCACACAAGTAAATCAGCTTTAAAATCATGAAAGCTTTCTCTTGGCAAAAGTATAACTGTTTTGAAGGATATAGCTATAGATGATGGTGACCCCAATTGTTACCACCTTAGAAGGGGTAGGATAAAAATGTAAGATGTCAACAAGTAATTTCATTGAAAAATAACTAATGACAATCGCACCTATTGCGACTAAGAAGTATCGTATGAATTGGACATTTGACGCTAAGTCAGAATCATGAAAGGTGATATATTTATTTAAGAAAAAGCCGGTTAAAAATGTAATCGGAAACACAAAAAAGAGCGATGCGATATGAGAACTCAGTACGACAACACTCAAGTCTAAGTCCTGCTTTTCGAAGATATAATGAAACGCAATGAAGTACAGTAAAATATCAAGCACCATATTCCCTCCACCACAGACAGCATACCTATAGGTCTTCAAAGGCATAAATCCCTTGAACATAAAATAAAAAGAATCTATTAGTTTAGTCAAGTAATTTATCAAATTGAATATTTCTGCAGAAGCAAAGATAAATCACAATCTGAATAATGTTCTAATCAGACTAGAAATCACAAAAATCGGTTATCTAATTTATTGTAATAAACATTGAAGATGAATATTGGCTTTCTCAAGACAACATGTAATGTAACGTTGAGTAAGAACGTTGAGTAAGAATCTTCTACGATTGCCGTTCAAGCCGTTGCAAATTATGGGTAAAATTATAGTCATACTATCACTTTGCATAATCATATGTCAAGATTCATTTTCACAAGATGGCTTTGATTTTGTGTCAAACAAGAAATCTTTAGCCATTTTCAAAACAAGCGAATCTATCACAATTGATGGTGATTTATCAGAAGGCATCTGGATAAAAACAGAGAAGCATGGCGCGTTTTATCAGCAATCTCCATTGGACGGTATTCTATCAGAGACAGTTAGAGAAGTACAGGTGACATACGACGATGCTAACTTATATATAGCAGCCACCCTATACGATGATGATGACTATGTCATTCGTACATTAAAACGTGACAATTTTGGTCAAGGAGACGAATTTGCAGTTGTCATAGATCCTCAAAATCAAAAAAGTAATGGCTTTGCTTTTGGTGTCAATGCCGCCGGTGCTCCGACAGAAGTATTGATTTCTCCAGATGATGCAGATTAAGGCTGGGATAACAAGTGGAAAGTCAGAACAAAATCATATTCGGACAAATGGACGGTAGAAATGTCTATTCCATTCAAAACGCTTCGCTTCAAATCTGACAATACAACTTGGGGTATTAATTTTTTTCGCCGAGAACCTAGTGTCAATCAGCAACATGTCTGGTCACCAGTACCTAGACAATTTGATGGTTTAGATATCGGATATCTTGGCGAATTGGTGTGGGATACCGTACCTAGCTCTGGTGGTAAGAATATTGCGATTATCCCATATACCAGTGCAAGAATTGACAATAATTCTAGTGTAATCATAAACTCTACTCAAGACTTTGACATTACAGCGGGAGTAGATGCCAAAGTTGCATTAACAACAGGACTAAATTTAGACTTGACTGTGAATCCTGATTTTTCGCAAGTTGATGTCGATCGGCAGGTGACGAATCTCACTAGATTCAATATTTTTTTCCTGAACGAAGACAGTTTTTCTTAGAAAACGCAGATATATTTAATGGCTTTGGTCAATTTGCAAATAGTCCATTTTATAGTAGAAGAATTGGACTTGATCCATTTGGTAACACAGTTCCTATATTATTCGGGGGTCGCCTTACGGGAAATGTAAACCAAAAATTAAGGATAGGCGCTTTCTCAATCCAGACAGCAGATAATGATATCACGACTGCACAAAATTATTCCGCCCTCAGCGGCCAACATGCCATCGGAAAACGATCTAATGTAAAGGCCTTCTTTCTCAATAGGCAAGCCTTCAACGGCACAGAATCAATCTCTAGGGATCATGGTAGGAATGCTGGTGGCGAAATAAACCTAAGCACAGATGATGGTGTTTGGCAAGGACAATTGGGATATGTGCATTCATATAAGGATGGATTTTCCGATCAAAGTAAAGTGAATTTTCATTGGTCAGGATTAGAAAATTTCATTGTATTCAATGAAGGCCCTGGATTGAATGATTGGTATGCTCGACTTAGACATTTTATCTTTTTCCGAAATACAAGTCAACTCAGGTTTAGATTGAATAATAACTTTGTCGATCTCATTTTTCCTTTTGCCCTCACCCAAACTCCTTTGCCCGTAGATGAGTACAATATGACAGAGTTTAATATTCAAAATGTCAGCGACCAGCGCAAGCTTTTTAACTTTGAACTATTTTCGGTGTACGGACAATTTTATAATGGCACAATGTTTACCAACATTTTAGATATCAATTATCGTATTCAACCTTGGGCGCGATTTTCTATTGGTTTAGAGCAAAATAATATCAGGCTTCCAGATTCATATGGCAGTTTGGATTTGACATTAGCAAATACGAGTGTTGAGATAAATTTTTCGACGAGCTTGTTTTGGACGACTTTCCTGCAATACAACACACAAAGTAAAGACTTCAATGTCAATTCTAGAATCTAATGGCGCTACTCTCCGATGTCAGATATTTTTCTTGTGTATACTGACAATTATATTGTGGATGGAAAGTTTGGTGCAAAAAATAGGAGTTTGGTTTTAAAAGCGAATTACTGGTTAGGGATTTAGCCTGAGGTGAGGACGCTTTTGGCAATAGCTGTGCGTAAAATCACTGGGTAACTTAAAGTTACCCAGTG
>Ga0115031_1000307_pt1 | contig 35166 bp, 25 predicted proteins | sample Maine_Asex4_meta_FD_87301 | JGI IMG/M metagenome (GOLD analysis project Ga0115031, IMG submission 87301) | Marine algal microbial communities from Maine, USA - Maine_Asex4_metaG | ecosystem: Host-associated > Algae > Red algae > Unclassified | place: Maine, USA | collected 2015-01-05
CCGGGTGCCGTCCTTCTACGATGGCGTTGACAACGGCGTGTTCGAGTGTCGACTTCATGAGTAGAGTTCCAAGAGATAACGAGCGGCACTGTCGTGCCATTCAAAGCGCTGCGACTTTGCAGCGCTTGCCAGTTTTTTAAACGTGTCCGGTTTTTGTTCGCGTAACACCAACACTTCATCAAACCGCTTGAGTAAAGCGGCTGATTGTCCTGCCAGCGAATCGCCCTTGAACAGAAAGCCGGTTACATCGTCGTTGATCGTGTCTTTCAGTCCGCCAACGGCATGCGCAAAGCAGGGTTGTGCCGAGCGCATCGCCAGCATCTGACTGATGCCGCAAGGTTCAAAAGAGCTGGGCATGAGAAACAGATCTCCGTTGTCGAAAAGCAGATCCGACAACTTTTGAGAGTATTGATTCAGGAACAGAAAATGCGGATGTTTTCCGGCAATTTGCTGGCATTGCTGTTCCAGCTTTTTATCACCAGAACCTAGCAGCATCAGCATGCCGCGTGAATCCAGAGACTCGAGTAGCCGATCCAGTGGAATGCTGCCATCGGGTAGCGGCTGAAGTAGCAACGCCATCTTCTGATCGGTGAGCCTGCCCACGCCGGTGATAATGTGAGAGGGACGCGTTAATGATAACCATCGCAGGATTCGTTGGTGCGCCACATAGTCCAGAGACCTCAGCGCATCTCTACGGCCGATAAGCCGCAACATTTCATCAGCCGTTGCCTGCATGAAGCGCGGCCACGTCATACTGGTTTGCCGCGATTTTTTATCTGCCGGGGGATAATCGATACCATTGATGATACCCACCAGACGGTCTTGTTCCTGAGCGATTCGCAGATCCATCTCCAGGCCCTCGCCGCCATGGAATCCTCGTGCAGGATCGTTCGCCTGAACGATTTCAGCTGCATACGTAGGAGACACGGTGTGCACTCGGTCGCACAGTCTGATGGCAGCAGCCACAGGATTGACACAATGTGGCCAGCGGGGGTCGGCGAGGAGGTCCGGGTCGTAATTGAGGTGCGGGAACCACGCTTGTAATGATGAGGTATTCCCGGCAAACGGGCGAATACCCTGCAACGCCAGATTATGGATGCTGAATACGCATCGCAAGCTCTTCAGCGACATGAAGTCCGGATCGTGCCTGATCAGAGCGGCTGCCAGACCGGTGTGCCAATCATGCAGGTGCAGTACGTCGAGATCGCCGATCAGGCCTGACTTGATAGCACTCAGACTGGCGACACTGAACAAGGCAAATTTGGTGGCATCGGTGGCGAAGGGCTGATCGGCGTCGTCATCGCAATAGACTTTGCCAGCACCACCGGCCCCGAAAAGTGGATGATGCAGCACCAGGTAACGGACGCCTGGATCACGATCAGCATACAGTTCGTAGAGTTCACTACGCTCTGGTCGGCCCCGGAAGACAGCGACACAGGAGCCCGCAAGAACAGCGCCGGGCAAGCGATGGAAACTGCCATACGCCGGTACGATGACCGTGACTTTAGCGCCTTGCGCAGCAAGTGCTCTTGGAATGTCTCTGACGACATCGCCGATACCACCGACCTTGCCACCGGGGATGACGTCGTTTTCTGCTGCGAGCATGCAGATGTTGGGGGAGGACAGCATGTTTACCCTAGTTGAGACTGATGTTTAAGACAATGGAAAAGAGACTGGCAGGGATGAGTACGCTACAACCCGCAGCACAGGCAGTTTACGGCAAACCGCTGCCAGACATGACGCTCAAGAACAACCCGGCGGTACGCTTAGGATTAACGCATCCGGTGCAGGTTTTGTCCAAGATGATCAGAGGTTACCAGCGTAACGCCATTGTCTGTGATACGAAATCCGCGAGCGATGTCATCCTCTCTGTTGATCCCTACCTCAGTGCCCTCTTCCAGTATCGTGCCACTATCTATGATGGCGCGCCGGATATTACAATTCCGGCCTACCTCTACATTGGGCATGATTACCGAGTCCTCGATATTGCTATAAGAACGGACTCGTACGCCACTGAACAGGAGTGAATGGCTGACAGCGCCCCCAGAGACTATGCATCCGCCGGAGACGATGCAATTAACGGCCATGCCGCGTCGATCTGCTGTGTCGTGCACGAATTTGGCTGAGGGCAGCTGCATCTGGTAGGTGTAGATGGGCCAGTCCAGATCATAGAGATCCAGCTCAGGCTCGAAACCGACCAGCTCCATGTTGGCATCCCAGAACGCATCCAGTGTACCTACATCACGCCAGTAGGACTGACCGCTCGGCTGATCATCGCCGAGCCGGAACGCATACACGCTGCAGTTATCAACGATCAGCGGCAGGATGTCTTTGCCAAAGTCGTGCGAGCTGCCTTCGTTGTCTGCATCCTTGATGAGCTGCTCGTACAGAAAGTCGGTATTGAATACGTAGTTGCCCATGGAGGCCAGTACGCGGCCGGGTTTGCCAGGAATTTCTGCAGGCTCTGCAGGCTTTTCCTGAAATTCCAGTACGCGCCCTTCGGCATCTACCTTGACCACACCAAAAGCGCCAGCCGCCTCTTCTACCGACACCTCAACACAGCATAGAGTCATGTCGGCATCTCGCTGGTCATGTGCGGACATGAGCGGGCCGTAATCCATCTTGTAGATGTGGTCGCCACCGAGAATCAGCACGAAGCGAGGTTTGTGGGTACGAATGATATCCAGATTCTGGAATACAGCGTCAGCGGTGCCTTTGTACCAACCTTCGTCCACGCGTTTTGAGGCGGGTAGAATTTCGACGAATTCGCCGAACTCTGCCTTGAAGCCGGACCAGCCACGGTTGATGTGGCGAACCAGCGAGTGTGCCTTGTATTGAGTAGCAACTCCCACGCGGCGGATGCCCGAATTGATACAATTGGATAGTGCGAAGTCAATGATGCGGAATTTTCCGCCAAACGGGACTGCAGGTTTTGCACGCCATTCAGTCAATTCGTAAAGACGACTACCTTGGCCACCTGCCAGAATCAGCGCAAGGGTGTCTTTGGTCAGTCGTGAAATATTTCTTTCGTCTATTATGCTCACGGCGCTTCCTAGTTTCTTTTTCAATAGCTTAACGGCCTTGACGTCGCTTGGCAAAACACTTGTGAATTTTTTATTCAAACGCTCAGGCCTATTATTCTCTTGGACCGCGTCACGCACGCGGTTTAAATTTCAGCCCTAACAAGACGCTATACACGGTACATGAACTCTGCGAACACAGCTTTGAATGCTCCCGAAAACCTCGCTGCCCGTGAATTGGTCGCGCCTGCCAGCCAGTGGGCGGAAACGCTACCGCCACTCGCGCTGGACACACCGGCGTTACGCCACTCTATCGCGCAGCATTTTTCCCAGACATTAGGTCGTGACATAGATCACGCTTCTGCACACTATCTGTACAAAGCGGTTGCCATGAGTGTGCGCGATCGGTTGATGGAGCGCTGGCGGGCTACCCGTCAGGCCACTGATGCGGCTACCACGAAGCGCACCTACTATCTATCCATGGAATTCCTCATGGGCCGTGCCCTGAGCAATGCAGTGAACAACCTGGAGATGACCGATGCACTGGGCGATGCCCTGAACGAGCTTGGTGTAGCACTCGAGGATGTCGAGGGCCTGGAGCACGATGCGGGTCTGGGCAACGGCGGATTGGGCAGACTGGCGGCGTGTTTTCTGGACAGCTGCGCTTCACTGGCGTTGCCGGTAACCGGATATGGCTTGCGGTATCGCTACGGCATGTTCAAGCAGTCAATCGACAACGGCTGGCAGGTAGAGAAGCCTGATAACTGGCTCAGTCAGGGGCATATCTGGGAGCTGGAACGTCCCGAACTGGCTTGCCGTGTGCGATTTGGGGGACATGTCGAACTCATCACAGATCTGCACGGTGTGATTACGCATCGTTGGGTCAATACAGATGACGTCAGAGCGGTTCCTTATGATGTGCCGGTGCCCGGCCACGCCAACGGCATCGTTAATACGCTGCGCTTGTGGAACTCGGCGGCAACGGACGAATTCAACCTCAACGAATTCAATGCGGGGGGATACACCGAAGCGGTGGCCGCCAAGAACGCTGCTGAAAACATCACAATGGTGCTCTATCCCAATGACAGCAGCGAGAACGGCAAGGTGCTGCGCTTGCGTCAACAGTATTTTCTGGTGTCGGCTAGCCTTCAGGATGCACTGAGGATCTGGTTGATGAAAAACGACGGTTTCGAGAACTTCGCCGACGCGCATTGCTTTCAGCTTAACGATACTCATCCCAGTCTGGCTGTGCCGGAATTGATGCGATTGCTGATCGACGAACACAATTTGTCATGGGACGAGGCGTGGACTATCACCACGAAAGTCATGGCCTATACCAATCACACGTTATTGCCTGAGGCACTGGAGTGCTGGTCACTCAACATGATCGGCGCGTTGTTGCCACGTCCCACTGAAATTATTCAGGAAATCAACCGCCGGTTTCTCGAACAGGTTGGCAAGCAGATGCCAGGTCAGTTGCAGCAACAGGCTGAGATGTCGATTGTCTCTTTCGACCATGTGCCGGTTGTGCGCATGGCGCATCTGGCCATCGTCGGCAGCTTCTCGGTGAACGGCGTTGCCGCGTTGCATTCCGAGCTCCTGAAAGAAGGCCTGTTTCGAAATTTCAACGCCCTTTGGCCCGATCGATTCAATAACAAGACCAATGGCGTCACGCAACGTCGCTGGCTGGCGCACTGCAATCAGCCGCTGCGTGAATTGCTTGATGAAAAACTGGGTGATCAATGGCTCGGCAACCTGGATCAGCTCGAACAACTGATCCCACTGGCGGACGATGCTGTACTGCAGAAGCGCTGGCGCAGTATCAAACGAGAAAACAAGGTACAACTGGCTGAGCTTGTGTCCAGCAGAACGGGCGTGACGGTCAGCCCGGACATGATGTTCGACGTTCAGGTCAAACGTATGCATGAATACAAGCGGCAGCTGTTATGCGCGCTGCATGCGGTGCACGTCTACCTGGATATCATCAACGGCGCTGAACATGCTCCGCGATTCATTCTCATTGCGGGCAAGGCAGCACCGGGTTATCACATGGCCAAGGCCATCATCAAACTGATCAACAACATTGCTCACGTGATCAACAATGATCGTCGTACTGCAGGCAAGCTGCGCGTTGTCTTCCTGCCGGACTACAACGTCTCGGCCATGGAAGTGATTTGTCCGGCAGCGGATCTGTCCGAACAGATATCCACGGCAGGTAAGGAGGCGTCCGGGACTGGCAACATGAAGTTCATGATGAATGGTGCGGTTACTGTGGGAACACTCGATGGTGCTAATGTAGAAATCCTGGAAGCGGTGGGTGCTGAGAACTTCTTTCTATTCGGATTGACTGTCGATGAAGTGGATGCGGTAAGAAACGGTTACTCTCCGGCCTCGTTCGTGGCAGCCGACAGACGTCTGAAGCGTATTTTTGAAGCCTTCGACAGCGGACTGTTCGACGGTGCTGAGTCTGATCTTATCCGGAGCGTTATCGACGCGGCGCGCAGCCCACATGATCCCTGGCTGACGGTGGCGGATCTTCCTGCGTACCTCGATGCGCAGTCTGAGGTGGAAGAAGCGTGGATGGACGAGGAACGCTGGACACGCATGAGTATTCTCAACACCGCCAACAGTGCACGCTTCTCCACGGACAGAACCATGCGTGACTATAACCGTGATATCTGGAAGCTGGCGCCGGTCGTCTTGCCTGCCGGGGTAATCAAACCGGCGTGAGTGTCGTAGCCGGGCGAAGCTGGCCGCTGGGCGCCAGTTGCGAAGCGCAAGGTATCAATTTTGCGCTATTTTCAGCTAATGCTACGGATGTGGAGCTGTGTCTGTTCGACGGTGACGGACACAGAGAAACCGGTCGGCACCGCTTACATGGCCCCATTGATGGCGTCTGGCATGGGTTTCTGCCCGGGGCCAAACCCGGGCAACTTTATGGTTACCGGGTGCATGGCCCCTATGAGCCTGCGAACGGGCATCGGTTTAATGCCAACAAGCTGTTACTGGATCCGCATGCCCGTCAGCTCGACGGCAAACTGACCTGGAACGATGCCAACTATGGCTATACCCGCGGGCACGCCGACCTGGACTTGTCGTTCGACAAACGCGATAGCTCACCGTATGTTCCCAAGAGCGTGGCCGTGGCTACTGAGCGTCGCATGGCCAAGCCTCACGCACCGCATTGCGACAATGGGAAAAGACCCAAAGCCAGACCCTCCTTAAGCGAAAGTGTCATTCTGGAAGCTCATGTCAAGGGCTTCACTGCGAAGAAAATGCCGGTAGCGCCAAAGCGCCGCGGCACGTATCAGGGCATGGCTTCAAAAGCGGTAACCCGATATCTACAGGATCTGGGCATAACAGCAATTGAGCTACTGCCGGTACACACATTTACGGACGATGATTTTCTGGTAGAAAAATCACTGGTCAATTACTGGGGCTACCAGTCATTGTGCTTTCTGGCGCCTGCAGCAAGATATGCGGCAACTGACGATCCAGTCGCCGAGTTCAGGGAGATGGTCAGGAATCTTCACAAGGCGGGTCTTGAAGTGTTGCTGGATGTTGTCTACAACCACACCGCCGAAGGTAATGAGATGGGGCCTACCTTGTGTTATCGAGGTATTGATAATCTCAGTTATTACCGATTGGACCGGAACCCGCGCTACTACGTCAATGACAGCGGCACCGGCAATACGCTGGCCGTGGAAAATCCTCGAGTGCTGCAGCTTGTCATGGACAGCCTGCGGTTCTGGGCTCATGAGATGCAGGTCGATGGTTTTCGCTTTGATCTCGCCACTATTCTGGGTCGTGAAGAACATGGCTTCGACAGAGGTGCAGGGTTTTTCGATGCTATCGCGCAGGATCCGAAGCTGGCAGAGGTGCGCATGATTGCCGAGCCCTGGGATCTGGGGCCTGGTGGCTATCAGCTAGGTCAGTATCCGGCGCGTTGGTCTGAGTGGAATGATCAGTTTCGGGATATCGCCAGACAATTCTGGAATTCCGACGCTGAGCTCTTACATGAGTTCTCCGACAAGCTGCTGGGTAGCAGTTCGGTATTCGAATGGCAGGGGCGAGCTCCTTCAGCGAGTATTAATCTGATTACAGCTCACGATGGCTTCACGTTGCTCGACACCGTTAGCTATTCGCACAAGCACAACGAAGCGAACGGTGAGGATAACCGTGATGGCCACGGCAGCAACCACTCCAACAATTACGGCATAGAAGGAGCGACTGACGATCCTGGCATTAACGAGCTTCGTGCACGCCAGCAGCGCAATTTGTTATGCACACTGTTTTTGTCACAGGGAACGCCCATGCTGCTGGCCGGTGATGAAAGAAACCATTCGCAAGGTGGTAACAACAACGCGTATTGTCAGGATAACGAAATCACCTGGACAGACTGGCAAGACAGCGCTCAGGACAAAGCACTCATTCAGTTTACCCAGCGTCTGGTTGCATTACGAAAGTCGCAACCTGTATTACGCCGCGAATGGTATCTACACGGTGAACACCTGTCGCCAGAGTCGGGTTTGCCAGACGTTTGCTGGCTGAATCAGTCCGCTTCGCTGATGAGTGAAGCGGATTGGCACAATTCGGACCAGAGGTTTGTAGCTCTACAGCTGGTAGGGGACGCCATCCCAGCTGATCGACACGAAACAGCCTCGGACACGCTGCTGCTCCTGTTCAATGGCAGTCACCATGACGTGGTTTTCTCGTTGGTGTCGACACGTCTGGCTGGCAAACTGTGGGAAATATTGCTTGATTCTGCCGCGCCTGAAGCCGAGCCCGACACCGTTCAGCGTAAGCAAGTGTGTCAACAACGTTCTGTTGTCGTGCTCAGACTGTGCGGCTGATTGAGTCGCTGGTATACTTATGGTTCTGAGACAGATGTACGGTAAGAGAGAATGAAGTCCACACTCCCGGCGAGCCATCTGCTCAAACAATTCCTGTTATTCGTACTCACGGTTATTTTCCTGCTGACGGTCACCCGGGCGGCTTTCGCGCTCTGGCAGTTTTCGAAGTTGGAAAGCACCGGGGTCGTTGTGGATCTGTTCGTACTAGGGTTGCGTTACGACCTCGCACTCACCGGGTTAATCTGCCTGGTGCCGGTCGTGCTGGGATCCTTGCTTTCAATGACCAATGCCACGCGCGCTATTGCCAGATTCCTCATCGTGTTTTTTCTGCTTGCAGGCCTTGTTCTCACACTACTGCTTGAGCTTGTAACGCCGTGGTTTATGCAGACTCAAGGCATGCGTCCTGACTTTAATCTCCTTGCAGGTGTTGAGCAACCACTGGCTACTTTGCGAAGTGTCATCTCACAGCACGCTATTGCGCTAGTTGTCGGGGTTGTTCTTTGCTTACTTATTATCGTTGCATTCTGGTCCCGTCTGGAGTTGCAACGATTCCTGAAGTATCGTTTGTCCGTGCCGTCTGCGATGTTGCTGGGTTTGGTTGGAGGGCTCGTGTGTCTTGTGGCAATCTGGTCAACGCCTGACCTACGCAATGAGGCTCTTTCACCCGCGGACTCGTCGATCAGCTCAGACAATACAGTCAACGAAATAAGTATGAATAGCGCTTACAAAACTGTGTATTCACTCGCTATGCCATTTCTGGATACGTTAAGATCCACAGCCACGTCCAATCCGTAGCCCGCTAATTTGCAGGCATGTCTGATGGTCAGCCGCTACACGCGCTAGTTGCTGTGTAGGCGCGAACATAATCGACATTGAATCTTGCCGGGAATTCGGTAGTGCCATCAGGCGAGCCGGGCCAGGTTCCTCCAACGGCAAGATTTAGCAGAAAATGAACAGGCCGTGTGAAATCATCCGGGGTTGGATGTTCAGCTTTCCATTTTCCATCCAGATACCAACGCACAGATTCAGGTGTCCAGACGACGCTGTACACATGAAAATCATCAGTCAGGTTTTCGCCTACGGTGTGGTCGTACGGATGCGATGTCAGTGGACCAGTCTGGTTGGTGTGCAGCGTTGTGTGGTACACGTTTTCCTGATGTCCGAGATGTTCCATGACATCAATCTCCGGCAATACAGCTACGCCATCAGGCCATTGATCAAAGCTGGGAAGCAACCAGAAAGCAGACCACAGTCCCTGACCTGCGGGCACTTGGGCACGGGCATCAAACCTGCCGTACTGCTGCGCAAAACTTTTCTCAGTGGTTAAAACACCCGACACATAGGGCTGGCCTGATACGACACCGCGAAGGGCTCGAGGCGTCGGAATTGCTTCTATGGACAGGATTCCGTCATTGATCGAAAAGGGCGAATGGCCATGCTCATCAGGATCAACATAGAACTGTTGTTCGTTGTTGATAATGGTTTCTCTGCCCCAAATGTACCGTGTGTGCCAAAGACCGTCAGGATTGGCGGTGTTGCGCAGGGATAGCGTGTCGAATGATTCATCGAAGCTTTGTGCCCAGCAGGCGTCATCCAGAGGCTTGCGATTATCTTGTGCCAACACGGTTGCGGGTAGCATGAACGACAGTGCGACGGCGATAAGCTTCAGGGTAGGGCGCATGGAAGGCAGACAGATGATGGGTGTTTTCATTCTCACAGTATCGCTTGTTTACTCATGGGAGTATCACGTGGCTGTATTACTGTCTGGTGCTATTGCAGGAGGATGCGCAAGGAACCATTGCCAGGCGTGCCTGATACTGTCCTTGACATCCGCATGCTCAGGCGTCCACTGCAGGTCCTGCATGGCCAGCGAGGCATCGGCAACCAGTTCTGGAGGGTCGCCGGCACGCCGATCAACCAGGTTGTAGCTGAAATCCACACCGGTTATTTCCCGGCAGGCGTCGATGACTTCCAGCACGGTATAGCCGCGGTTCACACCCAGGTTGAATTGCTCTGCGCCTGAATCTGGTAAACGCTGCATACGTTCAAATGCGGCGATGTGTGCACTGCACAGATCGTTGACGTGAATGTAATCCCTGATGCAGGTGCCATCACGTGTATCAAAATCACTACCGAATACTTTCAGATTGGTACCCGCTGGATCACCGCCAGCCTGCACACGTAATGCTTCAAACAGAATCAGTGGGAGCAGGTGAGTTTCCGGATCGTGTCGTTCACCAATAGAGCCATCTTCGGCGCAACCAGCAGCATTGAAATAGCGCAGGGCAACACTGCGCAAGTCGTATGCCGTGCTGTAGTCCTTGAGGATCTGTTCAACCATCAACTTGGATTGGCCGTAGGGATTAATGGGATTTTGCGGCGTCTTCTCGGTTATCGGCAGAGCCTCCGGAATGCCATACGTTGCACAGGTAGAGGAAAAGACCAGTTTTTTTACATCGTGTTCTACCATGGCATCCAGCAGACACTGGGTACCTGTTACATTGTTGCGATAGTACATGGCGGGCTCGTGCACTGATTCGCCCACATACGCAAGCGCTGCAAAATGCATGACCGCCTTGATGTCGTGATTATTGAATACACTGGCAAGCTGCTGTGTATCGTGAAGATCACCTTCTATCAGCGTGCCGGCGGTGACCGCATCCCGATTACCACGCTGCAGGTTATCGTAAACCACCACGTTGAAGTTGCGCTGACTCAGCAAACGCACCATGTGCGAACCGATGTAGCCGGCGCCGCCGGTAACCAGAATTGTGTCTTTCAAGAGTTTCTCCTCAACCGGCCTTGCGTTGACGCCTGGCCATTTTCTGCTTCATCATTTCCTGAGCATCCTGGATTTCCTTGTCGGAAGAGTTCGCCGACCTGGAGCTGGAAACCATCTGTATTTTCGTTTCTGCTTTCACGCTACGGATGCCAGTTGTATTAACCGCATTGGTTTTACGTATCGCTTTTTGTTGTGTGTCGCCGGGTTCATTGATGACCGTTACGCGCCGCTTACGCAGACGTTTTTTAAGGGAGCGACGTTTCGCCAGTTGTTCGCGGGCATGCTTTAGACGCTCGCTGCTGTCTGGTGGTAAAGCGGCGGGTATGCCTGCGACACTGGTGCCAGTCTGCAGCACGCTCACTTGTTGCAGCATGCTGATGGGCAAGGCAATGAAGAATACCCAGTAGAGTTCACGGTGCACCAGCAAGCGTGCTTCTGAATAGTTACTGATCATCAAGGCAACGGTGAAGCCGAGAACGAACAGCACACCCGGTTGCTGGCGTTGATACTGGCAGTACACCAGTTCAACGATTTGTTGCACTATCATGATCACTGCAAGGGCCGTTAGTGGCAAGCCTATCTCTGAGGCTAGCTGCAGCAGCCCATTGTGTGCATGGAATACTGTCCAGGAAAAATCAGTCAATGACTGCTGAATCCAGACACTTTCGTCGGTCGGGAACCACAATGTTCCATACCCTACACCGGTCATGGGCCGTTCCATGATGAGTCCCCAAGTCTGGGCCCACACGTCGCCTCTACCGGTCAGGTCTCCAGATCGGCCGATAAGCTCGGCGGTGTCGATAAAATAGAAGGCCATACCTGTCAGCGCGGCTACCAGCGAAGCCAGTACCAGCATGGAGAGCATCCCCAGACGCAGGCTGAAGGCAATATGCAAATAGATCATGACCATTGCCGCCGTCCCCATGGCAAGCAGGGAGGTGGCAGACACACTGAAGTACAGGCAGATCAGTGAAGCCAGCGTCAGTGCCGAATAGAAGAATCTTTGAGCCGTCGGAATCTGCCAGAATATGAGACTACCAGAAAGCAGCACTGAAATTGCAGCCCAGAAACCCAACGTGTTCTTGGATGCCATGACACCGGCCCAGACTTGCGTTCCCTCATAGGTTTCCTGTCCTAGCTCAGGTATTGCAAGGCCAGCCACAATGCTGGCCAGCATCAGCAGGCCGAGCAGCGTTGCGGTTGACCGCAACATGCTCGTCAGTGGCAGTTTGAACCCCAGATACAGCGCGATCAGTGTGGTACCAATCAGGTGAATGACCCGTTCGATAGTCAATCCGGCATCCACGGACCAGAAGGCCGAGAACGCCGCTCCGGCGACTAACAGCGTCAGCGCCAGTCTGTAACGGACCATCCAGGTAACCCAGTTGATACCGCAATAGATCACCAGCCCCAGAGCAGCTGTCAGGTACATGGCAAGCCACAGCAGGGTAACCAGGGATGCAGCAGCATCGCTGGCAAGAGGGCCCCGGATAGCGAGTGTCAATGTAAAGCTGGTGCCCTGCATGACCGTCAGCAACAGCATCGCCATGGCAATCCAGGATGCGCGATACGGTGCTTGGTACGTGCTGAGCATCTCAGCGATTCGTGCCGGATTTCCGCGCCTGCTCCAATGACATGCCACGCAGGCGCACGTATTGGTCTATCAATCGGCGGTACAATCTGGGGAACAGGTTTTGTATGCTCTGGCGTACCATGCCCACCGGGCTCATGGCACCGGCACGAAAGCCTTGCCACAGCAATTTTAAGCTCTCAAGTGGTGCGGATCGCGCAAGCCCGACACTTTCGAATCGCGCCCGGAATCCTGCCCACGCTTGTGGTGACATCAACGACTTCTGGGTCGCCATCCAGGTAAAGAAATTAGTGTATTTTTCCGACTTGCCCGCATGGATGGGGAGTTGAGACAGGGCATCGGCACTGACAATATCAGCGTACAGCGTATAAGGCGCTGGTAACATCTGAAACGCAATACCCGTTCGCCAGCAATCGATCGCAAACTGATCGTTATCACCGAACGTTACGGCTTCGTCCCACTGCACCTGATCGCCTAGTGCCCGCGGTATGACCATGGTGCTGGTCTGAATGAAACCGCCGTGGATATACAGAAAATCGTAGATGGATTCTTCGCCGCCTAACGCTCGGTCCGGCTTTATCCAGTAGCGACCGACTCCACGATCGACAATGATCTGCCCATACAGCAACGCATTGCCATGCTGGTCGAAAGCATCGCTGGCGGCCTGCAGGAATTCGGGGTACCAGCTATCGTCCGAGTCCAGAAAGGCGATGTATTCGCCGCGTGCCTTGCGCATGCCATGATTACGGGCCGCAGCGGGTCCCGCATTATCCTGATGAATCACCACCAGACGTGGATCATCAATAGCGGCAAGTACCTTGCGGGTATCATCCGATGAGCCGTCGTCTACGACCACTACCTCGAGGTCCTGGCAGGTTTGGGCAAAGCATGACTGCAACGTATCGACCACCGAGGACGATCGGTTGTAAGTAGGGATGACTATGGAAAATTTTGGCCGCATTAGTAGGTCTCGCTCCGAACCGTTACCCGTCCCAAGTGTGCACTTAGCTTACCGCTGAACTTCCACCGTAACAGCCGCGCTTTTTCTGTCAGCGCCGGCGAAACCCATGCGACAGCACTCAGCGCACCGGCGACGATGCCCAGCACGACAGTTTTAAGACATCGCACGATGCTGTGTTTCAGCTCAGGTTGTAACAGCTGCATGACCCTGACACGTGCGTTATGAATATTGACGATACGACTGCGCATCCAGCCATCGTGCAGACGGGCCTCTGGAACAGGCTCGTGAACGATCGCATTGGCTGCCCAGAACATGCTGCGGTTCAGTTGCTGCAATTGCAGAAAAAAAGCGAGATCTTCACCCCCCGAATGTGCGAACGCGGGATGAAAGAAGTCGGGTGCCAGCGGCTCAATGACATCAGCCCTGATCAGAAAATTACCGCCGGCCTGCAACGTACATCCGGTGGCGTCGGGCAAGCCCATATCAGCCCCGTAGTAGGGATTGTTCAATAGATCTTGCGGGGTATTGGCTGGGAATACCGGGCGCGTAGGGCCGCCTACTACGTCTGCGTTGCAACGAGTCTGTATGCGAATCAGTTCAGCCAGCCATTGAGGCTCTGGCCATTCATCATCGTCCAGAAAGGCAATCAGATCTGGCTTCAAGGCCAGCGCTGCTGATGTGGCGGCATTGCGTGCAGCCGAGATGCCAGGCTCTGTTGCACTGACGGTGTGCAGTTTGAAAGGGTAGGTTGCCGGTAGTGATTCGCACACCGCGAGACCCTCTCGGGCTGCATCATTGTCAGCGACAACGATCTGCAGTTGATCGGCATACCGCTGGCCATCGCCAGCATCGAGCTCTGGCAGGCTTTCGAGTAGTTTTCGAAGCCCGTCTGGTCGACGGTAGGTGCAGATGCACAATACGATAGTCGGGATGCTTTTGTTCATGTTGCAGGCGTCGGTGATGCGTGCAGCCGGGTATACAGGGTTCGGGTTAGATACAGTGCCATAAAAGCTTCCGCCGCCAGAATGCCAAATAGTGTGGTTTCAGGCTGGTAGTAGTACAGCGTGAGGCTCACCATGACACCACTCAGAACAGCGCCGTAGATACTGGCCATAGCCAGTACTTTGAAATCTCGCATGGCCTGCAGTGCTGCTGCAGGCGCGTTGTAGCTGGCAGCAAACAGTGTGATGATCGACCACAGCCCTACAATCATGGCCATGGGCTGGTCGGCATACTGCTCTGCGTAGAGAAATGCATGGATCCATGGCCAGGCCATCCATAGAAACAGGCCCATTGCCATGACCGCACCTGCCATGAGTAGTGTGGTTTGTTGAATCTGACGTCTGACTGCCCCTTGCCTGTGCTCTGACAAGGCGACTGCCAGCTCTGGTTTGACCATGTTCTGCCAAGTCAGCAGCGCCACTCTGACCGGGCCAAACAATACGAAGCCTGCAGCCAGTGGAGCGTACGCATTAGGACCGTTAGTGGAGGTGATAATGACACTGTGAGCCTGAGCCAGAAACAGTGTGGTCAGGGAACCGGCCAGTGCCCAGCGTGACTGCTCCCAGACTGCTCCGTAGCTGGTTATTTTTGCCCATGAAAGCCATTTGCGCGTGTTTCCGTGCAATCTCCAGCGCTCGACTACCATGGCGGCCAGATTGGCGGCGGCCAGTGCGAGGAGAACATGGCTGACGAGTAGATCGTCTCGGGTTAGTAGCAGTGTCAGCACAATCAATACACCGGTGCCAACATAGACGGCATCACCTGATGCGGTGATCAGGGGCTTCATGCGTGCATAACCGGCGCTACGACTGTAGTGCCGCGCCGAGTAGACAGCGACAAAAACGGTTACACCGACAGATATGGCGGTATTGAGCTCTGCGGTGTAGGCGTAGCCAATGCCGGTTAGCAGCAAAATAGCAAACAGAATCAGGTTCAGTGTGCTGAACATGGCTTCTTGTTTGTGGCGCTTGCCTTCGTCCTTGATGACAGGTGTATAGACGGTCAAAGGCGTAGATATAAGCGCGTTATTGATTGCTGAGGCAAACATGGCCAGCACGAATGCAAAGGCGAATACACCGTAATCGTAGGGGGTAACAAATCTCAGCAGCAGCAGGTTTAGCGCAAAGTGGAAACCACTAACCATTGCTTGAGCGCCCACAGACAACGCAAGCCTGGAGGTGGCCAGATTCACACCTTGCTGAAACAGGCGTGTGATGGAAAAACCAGAGCCCGAAGGTGGCATGGGATCGGTGATCGCTGCAGAGGGGGAGGCCGGAGAACCCGGCTCAGGAACCGGACCTAGTGTATCAACACGTGTCACGCCAATCAGGCCTGATTTCTACGCAACACGGAACTCAGGCCGTTCTTGATCAGTATTGCACCCAGAAGAACAGGCTCGACCAGGTAACGAAAAGCAAAACGCTTTGGATTCTCGAGTAGCCGGAAGCTCCATTCAAGGCCCATGCGCCCCATCCAGCGAGGTGGCGTGCGTACTGCACCCGCTACATATTCCATGCAGGCGCCGCAGGTAAACACGATGGGAGCTTCGATAAGATCACGGTGAGCATGTAACCATGCCTCTTGTTTAGGAGCGCCAAAACCGACCAGAACGATATGGCTGCCAGCGGCATTCATCTGCTTGATGACCGCCAGACTTTCGGCGCATTGAGGTTGTTGGTCGAAATAGCCGTCGTGTCCGCTGATAGTGATACCCGGGCATTCTTCTCTGACGATGTCCAATGCCTTTTGCTGGACAGACCCTTCCTGGCCGACGTGAAAAACATGCCAGCCGTTCCGACTGGCTAACTGCATCAAGGGCATGATGAAGTCGACGTATGTGAGCCGATGGCTTCGGCTTACCGGGAACTTCATCAGCTGCATCAGCCAGATAACGGGCATGCCATCAACCAGAACCGTGCATTGCTGGTAATGCTCTCTGAGCGTCTTGTCAGTGAAGTAGCTGTAGAGGGAATGCAGGTTGTGGTAAAGCACGGTTTCTCGCCGTTTTTCAGTCACGGTAGCTTGCGTGAAGGCGAGGTATTCTTCCAGTGTGCCGGGATGGGCAAAAAAGCCGAGCAATGAGCGACGTGTCAACACGTCGGAGCCGTGCTGTTCCGGCTCGGTAGAGTCCTGGTTTTTTACGGGTTCACTGGTAGCCATGATGCGGTTCATTGTGTTCTTCTTGGTGAGACCGCTGGACCTTGGTAAGGCGTCGATTCCAGGGGGTCATCCTGCCGGACTGACGTACAGTGTAACGGCCGGGAATGGGTAATTCTTCAGTATCCGGGGTGTGAAATCGCGAACGGCTCGCACCCTTAAAACGCACTAATCCACCCTGACAGACAGTCAGGGTGGATTAGTCTGGAACGATAAAGTGTTGTTTGAGGCTAGTAGGCGTTCTGGTGAGTCCATCCCTTGAACACGGTCATGACCAGAATCTTGATGTCCAGAAAGATGCTCCAGTTCTTGACGTAATGACGGTCATGCTCGATACGGCCAACCATGTCGCTGACGAGTCGTGTTTCACCGCGAAAGCCGTTGATCTGAGCCCAGCCGGTGATGCCAGGTTTTACACAGTAGCGTGAGTTAAGCGCTGGTATTACGTATTTGAAGTCTTCATCGAGCTTCAATGGGTGAGGGCGAGGACCTACCAGTGACATAGAACCTTGTATGACATTGAACAGTTGTGGCAGTTCGTCGAGACTGGTTCTACGCAGAAAAGCGCCGATACGAGTAATTCGTGGGTCATCCTTCTGAGCCTGCTTGAACTCTTTTGCACCGCCTTGGTACATAGTGCGGAACTTGTACACCTTGATAATTTCACGGTTACGACCGCTACGCGCCTGACAGAATAATGCAGGGCCTGTACTGTCCAGCTTTACTGCGATGGAAATGAGTGCCATCAGAGGGAAGAGGATGATCAGAGCAATGGAACCCAGAACGAAATCCTCGAGCCTTTTGAGAGCCGCACCGACACCTGCGATTGGCTCGAGTGTGGACGTGTCGCTGCTGACCAGTGAGGTCCAGTGGTTTGCATCGATTGGGGTTTCGTTGATTGAAGCAGCATTTGCACTGTTCTGATCTACGACAGTCTTTGTTTTATTATTATTGACTACGTTGGCGCTAGACACCTGATTCTCCTGGATTATGATCGTGAACTCTGTTCCCCAAAACCTGGGGCAATTGAGTTTCGCTTGGTTCCAACTGAACTAACTGACGGCGATGTTACTGCAAGAACAACGGCCTTCGCGTGACGTTGATCTCATTTGGTAATTCTACCGTAGTGACGTAGTCGTAGTTACTGCATTTCCTTGTTCTACAGACTTATTGACCGTTGTTGACACTTACCTGTCGCTGAGCCTTGCAACATGCTCATAACTCAGGATCCGAGCTAGCAACTACGTTTAAATGTGTCACCCAAGGGGCGTAAATGACACAGTTGGCAAGGTTGCACTATCGGGTAATACTGCAAGACAGTGCAGCTAATCCGCGGGCCTTGAACGAGAAAAGGCATGTACCCGGAAATCTTTCTCCTGATACATGCCCGGTTTTTTTGCTGGTAACGCTTAATCCAGTTGTTCCCGGTAATAAGTGTAGTGCTTGGGAGTCGGAGCTGATGAGCCATTCATGATACAGCCGCTCACCCGGACACCTGAGAAGGTCAAGCGTTTTAACGCCTCGTTCAATTGGGGTTCTTTTACTTCGCCTTCCTTGATGACCATGATGGTAGATCCCGCATGTTTACCGAGCGAGGCTGCCGTGGAGACACTCAGAACGGGTGGCGTATCAATGATGGCGATATCGAAGCGGGGTGCAACTACGTCCAGGAATGCACCGAATTCCTTGTCACTCGGCATCTCTATGCTGTTTCCACCTGAGTAGCCACGTGCAATGCAATACAGGTTAGGCACTGTCGTTGGCTTCACAGTCTCTTTCAACTCGCTTTTTCCACGAACCACTTCCGGCAATCCCGGTCCGGCAGGCAGACCCAGTGACTTGTGCAGTTGACCCCGTTGGTAATCCGCGTCTATGAGCAGCACTTTTTTACCGGTTTGAGCGACCAGTACCGCCAGATTAAGACTGAGAAAGGACTTGCCCATGCTCGGCAACGGGCTGGTAAACATCAGCACATTGTTGTTTGCACCAGCCATGACATCTTCAAGCATGCTGCGCAGGCCGCGCAGGTTTTCAATGGAGTAATCTTCAGGCTTCGACAGGGCAAGCACGTTGCCCGATATTGCCTTTGCGCCAGCATCGCTGTCCGGACCCGTCAGTAGTTTGCTTGGGTCAACAGTCACCGGAGTACCCAGGCGACGCTGAGCGGAACTCTTGGGAATGTTCATGTAAACGGGCAGTCCGGAAGCTCGCTCCAGTGAATCCTGATCGCTGATAACAGTAGACAATGCAGAGCGCAGAGTCAGGTACAAGGTGTACAGGAACAACGTTGCGAGCGTACCGCCCGCCACTGCCAGCAGTGTGCTTGGAGAGACGGGTTTGCGCGGTGGCAAAGCATCGTCGATGATCTGCACTTCACCAACATTACCGACGTTGGCTAGCTCAAGTTTCTGCAGTTGCTCACTGATTTCGATGAACAGCTTTCGCTTGGTATCCACTTCGCCTTCCAGGATGCCTTCTTCACGTTGCGTATTTGGCGCGCTTCGGATACCGCCTCGAACTTCGCGAATCTTGTCGTTAAGGACATCTATCGCTTTTTGTAACCGTTTGGGAGTTGGATGATTAACCGTATAACGCTTGAGTAGATCATCGCGTTCCAGTTCAAGATCGAGTAGTTCTGTTTCCAGTTTGTCCAGTTGCGCCAACTTAAAATTAACCTGTGTTTCCTGGTTAAACGAATTGGCATTGCGACGAAAATCTGACAGAGTCAGTTCAGCAGCTCGCAAGTCTGCTTCTACTCTGGGCAGTTGCTCCTGAAAAACCAGAAATTCAGCATCAGAGGATCGATTCTGAGAGCCGAGCTTGACGCTGGTGTACTCGTCAAGGATGGCATTGGTGAGGTCAGCGATATGCTCTGGATCATTGCCCTGCAACTTGAGAGTGACCATCCGTGACTTACTATCGGTGGTTTCTGTGGCCAGATTGCTGCGCAACGCAGTAACCGTTGCCTGAAGCGAACTGCGAACTACTGAGAATTCAACGCCTTCACGGGCTTCCAGCGAAGCAATAGTCAAGACAAGTGGGTCCTGGTTGGGTACGTCGACGACCACTCGTGCGCCGACTTCAGCCTGCTCCAGTAGCACTTCGTCCTCGAAACTGATCTTGAAGGCACCTTCGCTTAATGTGGTCAGCGTGAGTGCACGATCTTCCCAGCGGCGCGGCACAGACAATTCAGAAACTTCTATCCGGGCATCGCTCCATGCATAGTGACTGGCAAAACTGAGCCCTTCGGCGATGTCGGCGAGAAACGGTATTTTCTGCGTCAATGCGCCGGCAACCGGCAAGCGGTTGGGTGTTGCCGTTGTGCGCAGCCCGAAGGCGTCGACCACCGGACTCAGCACCTTGCGCGAGCGAAGAATGTTGGCTTCTTCCTTGATGGTGGGTGCATTCCAGTCGGTTTGCGTAGCGCTTCCATCGGTGGAGAAGTAGTTTTCTGGTTTGTTGACCTGCACCAGTGCCGTGGTTTCATAGGTCTTTTCTGTACTGATAAGGTACAGCCATGCTAACGCGAGGCCAAATAGCAGCGTGAGCAGCAGGCCCACTTTGTGCCGCATCAAAAGACGTAGGTACTCCTTTGCATCGCTGGTAGCAGGAACTGTGGCGTATCCTTGCATGGGGGCACCTGCCTGAGGGTAGTTTAAAGTTTTCATTAAAACGGGGTCCGTCGTCGTTGGCCTGGCTGAAGGCCGATCTGAGTATAGAACCTGATGCAGTAATCGCATTGCATCAGTCTGGTCTCGTCTCGCTTAGAGCTGGCCTACTTATTATTATTATGCGGTGTTGCATGGCGTGCTATTTGTTTGACACTTTTATGTCAGCGGTCAAGCCGGCAAACGTTACTCCCGGGACAATACTGTCATTCGGGTGGCGCGATTGTACCAACTAGCTTTGGTTGATTTGTGACGTTGTTTTAATAAAGTTGAGCCGGAGGCTTTCATTGAGCATTTTCAAGACATGGCGCAGATTTCTGACAGGGTGGTGTTTCTGGTTTTTCGGCGTTGTCTTGTACATAGGTGTGTTCACTGTTGTGCGCATGTCGGTAGAGCCCCCGTTGTCGGTCGGCATGGCAGGAGAGCGGCAGATTTCCGAGAACGTTCAGTTTTTTCATGACGACAGCTGGATTGATGACCAGGGCCAGAGACAACTGTCACAAAAGATCTTCGATGGTTTGATAAGTAGTATCAGGGATGCAAAAAAATTCATCTTGCTCGATATGTTCCTGTTCAATGCGTGGCAAGGGCCCACACCGGAACTGCATCGCAGTTTATCCGCCGAGATCACCCATGCGCTTATTGCGCAGAAAAAGGCGTATCCGGACTTGTTCATTCTAGTCATCAGTGATCCGATAAACACCGTGTATGGCGGGCTCCCATCGTCCCATTTTGAATCCATGAAGAGTGCTGGTATACCGGTTGTGCTAACCGACCTTGTGAAACTTCAGGACAGCAATCCTTTCTGGTCCAGCGTCTGGAGATGGCTGATTCGCCCTTTTGGCAATAGCGAAGGTACGATACTGCCGAATCCCTTTGGTGAGGGCCGAGTGTCCATTCGCAGTTATCTGACGCTGCTGAATTTCAAGGCAAATCACCGCAAACTGCTGGTAACTGATGTTGACGGTGCTGAGTTGCACGGCTGGGTAAGCTCAGCGAATCCGCATGATGGCAGCAGCGCACACCGTAATGTGGCGGTTCGGTTTGATGGCGAGGCAGTTCTGGATCTGATTGCGGGGGAGCGGGCATTGTTGGCCATGAACGGTGCCACAGGTGAACTTGCGGCGCTGGATGCTGCCTTGTCCATCTTGCTTTCCGGCAATGCTGAGGCAGGCTTACACGCCAGTAGTGTTGAACCCGTTGCGTCTGAATCCGGCAACGGAGCAGAATCGCTTTTCGTCCGGGTCATTAGCGAATCAGTCATTCACGACACAATTCTGACAGGAATCGAAGAAGCCGAGGCCCGCGACACCATCGACATTGCCATGTTCTACCTGAGTGAAAGGCGAATCATCACGGCATTGAAACAGGCAAGCTTGCGAGGCGTTCAGGTCAGATTGCTGCTCGATGTCAATAACGATGCATTTGGACGGAAGAAGAATGGTGTGCCGAATCGCCCGGTAGCTGCAGAATTGCACAAAGCGGGAGTGTCTGTTCGCTGGTGTTCCACCCAGGGGGAGCAATGCCACGCAAAATGGCTGCACATAGCCAAACAGGAGACACATCTGTTTGTCCTGGGCTCCGCCAATTTCACGCGCCGTAATCTGCTCGATCTGAATCTGGAAACCAATGTATCGATCAGCGCAGCAGCAAAACACCCCATTGTCGACCAGATGAATGATTTTTTTGAACAACAGTGGAACAACCGGGACGGTAAAACGTATTCAACAACCTACGAAGAGTTTGCTGACGACAGCGCATGGCTGACCATTCAATATCGATTCATGGAGCACACAGGGCTAAGCACCTTTTAGTCGTAACGCTTGCAGTTGCACTAATCAGTGGCTGTGCGGAGAGTGACCCTGCTGCAGTGCGGTTAGATGCCGAGTCCGCCATACCCGACTGGCGTGCGTTGCTGGATGAGAACCTGACCCGTGCCGAACCGCTACAGCCGATCGTGTTTCCGGCAGATCTTGCATCACACCCCGAGGCGTCAGCTGAGTCTTTCTCTGTGCGGGGCGTGCTGGTTGATCAGAGTGATGCGTTGATCAGCGTATCGGCGCAGATAGACAGGATCCGCTTGCGCAACGAGTCGGCGCAAAGGTCATCGGAATGGGACTATTCCAGCGTCTTTCGAGCGCAGGCAGCGTTGGGCAAGGAAGCGATGACGATATCGCCCTCTCAAGAACTCATTGCAAGGGGAGCACTCGGGCTGGCCAGTAGCGAGCTGGGTTCAATACGGGTCGGCCTCAATACACTGCGCATGGAAACCACAGTGGCTACTGACAATCCGTGTCTGGCGCGTCTGTCGTTTACCAACCGGTTGCCGGCGGATCAACTTTTACAGTTCAGTAGCGAATTATCCGACTGTCCTGTCGCAGCCTCTGTCGGTGATTTGCTCAATCAATGGGAGGTATCAGCTGTCGCGTTAACAGGTGACTTGCAAGGACAACCGGTTACCGGGGTCGTTTGGATTTCTCATACGTGGGGTGAGCTGCCGCAGCCCGGTGGTGCCATCTTGCTGGATCAGCTACGACTGAAGCTGGATACGGATGAGGGGGAGGCAATCTTGATCAATGCAAACAGAACAAAGCGGCGCAGTGGTAGAGGCCCGGTTACGGTGCTGGCGTCACGCCTGACAGTGGAAGGTGAGTCAGAGGCCTTGGAGCTAGACTGGATTGATAAGGGCAGCATCACATCAGAGAATACGGGTATCAACTACGCAGAGACTTATCGGGTTACCCAAGCTGGATTGAATCTGGATTTACAGTTGCAGCCTGTGGTCCCTATGTCTGAAATCGTCGATGCATTTGGCACTCGATGGAGTGGTGCTGTGAAGATCAGTGGAAGTCATACGGGTATCGGGTTTGTTGATATCTCCCCGAACGTCCCGGGTAAATCAAAGGATTAAGCCTGTGAACAAGATGTATTTGTGGTCGATGCCGCTGTTGTTATCCACCGTAATGGTGACAGGTTGTCAGCAGTCAGAGCAGCAGTCAGAGCAGCAGTCAGAGCAGCAGTCAGAGCAGCAGTCAGAGCAGCAGTCAGAGCAGGCTTCGAGCGCTGACGTTAGTCGTATCATCAGTGAGTCAACACTGCAGCCAGGCTCTAACGCTGAGTGGCCGGCAGCACGTTATGCCACGGCAGGTCGCATACAGCCCGAACCTCATCGACCTGGAGATCCAGACAAGGGACGACGTGCATTGCTCGACGAGGCCTACGTCAGTTGTGGTTTGCCTGAACGGGTGTTCAGGGATTTGCTGGGTGAAACTGACGTTATTGAAGCTACTGATCGCATTCCTGAAGCAGCAGGCTTGCCATACAGCAATACTGTATCAACCAACAAGGACGGGCAACGGATTGTCAGCAGCAATTGCCTGACATGCCACGGTACTTCGCTGTTCGGCAATCTGGTAATCGGGCTGGGCAATGAGTTTCTGGATTTCAGTAATGATGCATCGGCCTTTGTTGAGCGTGCCGGTGCCCTGGTGCGCGGTGACAAAGAGATCAGTAGCTGGGAACTCTACGCCGACCGAATAGCAGCGATTGCACCCTACACGCGTATGCACACGATCGGTGTCAACCCTGCAAACAACCTGACGTTTGCGTTGATCGCGCATCGGCGTGCTAACGATAACGCCTGGTCTGATGAGCCACTGATGGCATTGCCGCCCGAAGACCCACCACCGGTCAGCGTTCCACCGTGGTGGCGAATGAAGAAAAAACCGGCCATGTTCAATCTGGGAGAGGGGCGTGGCGATCATGCACGCATCATGATGGCAGCCTCCATGTTGTGTACCGACACACCCGAAGAGCTGGCGGCCATTGATGCTTACGCGCCTGACATTCGTGCATTCATAGAAAGTATCGAAGCTCCTGTCTGGCCGTTTGAACTGAACGAATCGCTAGCGCTTACGGGCAAAGTGGTGTTCGAGGCAAACTGTTCCCAATGTCATGGTACTTATGGAGAGGATGGTCAATATCCGGCCAGGCTGGTACCTATCGAGCAGATAGGCACAGACGCAACCCTGGTAGACTTTGCCCATGGTGAGGGTGCGCCTTACATCGACTGGTATAACCGTTCTTACTACGGCCAGTTATCCACGGCCGCACCAGGGCCTGGTTATGTTGCTCCGCCACTGGATGGCATCTGGGCAACTGCGCCGTATTTGCACAATGGATCGGTACCGTCGATCCGCGCTGTCCTGAACAGCACCACAAGACCTGAGATCTGGACACATCGGGCCTCGGATGCTGATGATGAGGCCTTGTATAATCGACAGGATGTTGGCTGGCAAGTCGACACGCTGAGTCGTCAACAGGTAGAAGAGCCCAAGCCTGTGAATATTTACGATACCCGTTTGCCCGGTTATTCCAACACCGGTCATGTTTTTGGTGATCATCTGGATGATCGCCAGCGTACGGCGGTCCTTGAATATCTGAAAAGCCTGTAGCGCTGGCGCCTATGCCAACTGGCAGCTGGCTCCCGGCTATGCGGCCCAGAATGCGGCATCAGGCAGCATCTGAGGCTAGAATCGGCCGCTACATTCAAATCTGCCGGTTTGCAGGTACCTTTATCTTAAACCGGCAGCCGTTGCACGCGCTGGAATATTGCTGACATGTTAAAGACACCGTATCTGTTGTTTCTGGGCGACGCCCCTGATGGACTGGCTGCCAAGGTTGCACAGGGCGTAAAAGACTGGCGACCGGAGAATTGTGTGGGCCAGTTCCGCCAGGCCGGTTGTAACGCCGATATGGGCTTGCCAGACATGACTATCCAGCAGGCCGTGGACGCTGGTGCGAAAACCCTGATTGTGGGTGTCGCTAACCGGGGTGGTCAGATCAGTAAAAAATGGAGTGCAGCTTTTGAGGAAGCACTAGCGGCTGGCATGGACATCGCATCAGGGCTCCACAACTTGCTGAGCGACAACCAGCAACTGGTAGAGCTGGCGGCGCAGCAAGGTCAGTCGTTGTTTGATGTGCGCATACCGCAGAAGGCCTTTCCGATCGCCAGCGGTAAGAAGCGCACTGGCAAGCGTTGTCTGGCGGTGGGTACTGACTGCTCCGTAGGCAAAATGTATACGACCATGGCCATGGAAAAAGTCATGCGCGATCGAGGTATGAAGGCCACCTTCAGAGCAACGGGTCAAACCGGCATACTGATTACAGGTGGTGGTATTCCACTGGATGCCGTGGTGGCAGATTTCATGGCCGGTGCCGTGGAAGATCTGACTCCCGACAACGATGCTGATCACTGGGATCTGATAGAAGGGCAGGGTAGCCTGTTTCACGCCTCATTCTCAGGTGTCACGCTGGCACTGATACACGGCGGTGCGCCGGATACTCTGGTGTTGTGTCACGAGCCCACACGCACCCATATGCGTGGTCTGCCTGATTATCCATTACCCAGTCTGGAGATTGTCAGGGATACCGCTCTGGTGCTGGCGCGTTTCGTCAATCCGGATTGCAAGTTCATCGGCGTCTCTGTCAACACAGCAGCGTTAGATGAAAAAGAAGCCGTGAAGGTTCTTGCAGACACCGAACAACGCCTGCAGTTGCCGTGCGTCGATCCATTCCGGCATGGTGCTGATCGACTGGTCGATGCATTGTCGTGAATGCGGCTGTCACTTTGACTGTTTCACGTGATTCGTTCGCTATGGACGGCACATTCACAATCTCACGCGGATCGAGGACAGAGGCTCAGGTTGTTACCGTCCTGCTGGAATCCGATGGTGTCAACGGTTGGGGTGAGTGTGTGCCCTATGCCCGTTATGGGGAATCACTGAACAGTGTCTGTGAACAGATAAGCTCTCTGAGCTTGGCGTTTGCAGAGGGCAGTATGAATCGACAGGCATTACAGCAGGCACTACCCGCAGGCGCTGCAAGGAACGCGCTTGACTGTGCGTTGTGGGACCTGGAGGCGAAGCGTCAGGGTAAAAGTGCCTGGCAGCTGGCCGGGCTGGAAGAGCCCGCAAGTGTTATAACAGCTTTTACCTTATCGCTGGATACGCCAGAAAAAATGCGCGATTCAGCGCAGAAAAATGCCGCTCGGCCTGTCCTGAAAATAAAACTGGGGGGGCAAGGAGACCTGCAACGTCTTGAAGCCGTACGGGAAGGTGCCCCACAGAGCCAGCTCATCGTTGATGCCAATGAAGGCTGGTCAGCGATAGACTACGATGCTCTGGCTCCTGTCATGCTGAAGCTGGGTGTATCACTGGTCGAGCAGCCACTGGCCGCCGGTGACGATATCGCACTGGCCGGCCGCGAACGACCGCTGGCCGTCTGTGCGGATGAATCGTGCCACGACCGAGAGTCCCTGGCAGGGCTGGTGGGTAAATACGACGTGGTCAACATCAAGCTTGACAAGACCGGTGGCCTGACTGAGGCGCTGGCGCTGAAACAGGCAGCCGAAGCGCAAGGTTTCCGTATCATGGTGGGTTGCATGGTGGGCAGCTCGTTGGCGATGGCACCAGCCTTGCTCGTGGCTCAAGGTGTGGAATTTGTTGATCTGGACGGACCTCTCCTGCTGGCTGAGGATCGAACAACACCTATGCTCTTTGAAGGCAGCCAACTGTATCCCGCATCGGCTAAGCTCTGGGGGTAACCCCCGACATTTGCGTCTCGTTTGGCGATTGCCACTCGAATAACGCCTGAGCTTTTACTCATCCGATTTAATCCTGAACGTAGCTATTTATGTCTAAACAATTTGTTGTGGTAGGAGGCGGCGCCGGTGGTCTTGAACTGGTCGTCAAGCTGGCCCGCAAGTTCAAGCGCTCTGAGGATGTAACGGTCACACTGATCGACAAGAATGCATCGCACATCTGGAAGCCTTTGCTGCATGAAGTAGCGACGGGTTCACTGGATAGCTACCACGACGAAACCAGTTACCGCATGCTGGCGCGCAAGCACAAATTCAATTTTGTACTGGGGCGGGTTATCAGCGTCGATGCCGATAACCAGAAGATCAGTCTGGCAGAAGAGGCCGATGAAGATGGCCATCTGCTGGTTGAACGTCGCGAGGTCTCTTACCATCAGGCTGTACTATGCCCGGGTTCTTTGAGCAACGACTTCAACACGCCGGGTGTGTCTGAGTTTTGTGTGAAGCTCGATTCGCGGGCGCAGGCAGAACGCTTTCATCAGCTCTATCTGAAACAGCTGCATCGCGTCAGCTCTGCACAGGATGAGCAGTCGAAAGTTTCCGTCGTGATCGTTGGCGGCGGTGCTACCGGCGTGGAGCTTGCGGCGGATCTGCATAACGTCGCTGGCCGACTGCAGGATTACGGGTTTGATCGCTTTTCCAGTGAACGCCTGAAAGTATCGGTCATTGAAGCCGGTCCGTTATTGTTACCGCGGCTGCCCGATCGCATCGGCACCAGTGTGCGAGAAGAGCTGGAAACCATCGGTGTGGAAGTACTGACAGACACCATGATCAGCAGTGCTGAGAAAGAGGCACTGGTAACGAAGGAAGGTAACAAGATAAAGGCGGATATAAGCGTTTGGGCTGCTGGCGTAAGGGCGCCTGCCTTTTTGGAAGAAAGTGGACTACCGTGTGACAACCTGGGACGCATCAAGGTTAATCCTGATCTCACTGTTGAAGGATACCCTTCACTTTATGGTGCGGGGGATTGCTGTTGCTGTCCCATGGAGGATGGCGGTACCGTTCCACCTCGCGCACAGTCTGCTCATCAGATGGCGGCCATTGTTGCCCGTAATATCATTGCAACGCATCGTGGTAAAGAGAGTAAACCCTTTGTCTACAAGGACTTTGGCAGCCTGATCAGTTTGAGCCGTTTCTCAACCGTTGGTAACCTGATGGGTAATCTGATGCGCGGCAGCGTGTTTGTCGAAGGCTGGCTGGCGAGAATGTTCTATCTGTCGTTGTATCGCATGCACCAGAACGCGGTGCATGGGCCTTTCTCTACGTTGCTGATCATGCTCGGTGATCGTATCTACAAGGCAACACGCGCAGATCTCAAGCTGCATTGACCCGAACAGCTTGCGTGGCCTTTGACAAAGATCAGCAATCTGTTTTTCAAGGGGCTTGCGCTGTGCATGCCCGTTGCGTTCTCGATAGACAACAACGTTATGGCGTGACAGTTGAGCACTGCAGGAGTGCAGTATCGAAAATTGCTGCACAGGCACAGTGCGCAACATGGGCCTCTAGAGGCATGTGGATTGCCCATTGAGTTACTAACTAACTGTTATCTATAGTGTTACTTGAACTGGCATCTGACTTGCCATATCAGGTTCAAGTTCCCCTTGTCTTTACGACAAACTGCACGTCAATCAGATCAAATAGAGCGCTAGGGTTCCGGCTGTATACAGCGACTGGACCGAGAGCACTCGACCTCAACCATTGCGAGGTTACACGGCGGGATAAAAGCCCGGGAGGCCAAGCTTGACGTCAAGTCGAGGGGAGTCCGTGTAATGCCATCGACTATTGAGAATTGATCATGAAACGTACAACTACTTTTCTACTGCTGGCAGCGCTTGCATCGCCAGCCTACTCCGCCGACAAGTTCAGTGTGTGCTGGTCTATCTATGTTGGCTGGATGCCCTGGGCCTATGGTGCCGAGCAAGGTATCGTCAAAAAGTGGGCCGACAAGTACGACATCGAAATCGATGTGGTACAGATTAACGACTATATCGAATCGATTAACCAGTACACCGCAGGCCAGTTTGATGCGTGCACCATGACTAACATGGATGCGCTGACCATACCGGCAGCCGGTGGCGTCGATAGCACCGCGCTTATCGTCGGTGATTTTTCCAACGGCAATGATGGCGTCGTGTTGAAAGGTTCGGATCAGCTGACGGATATCAAGGGTCAGAACGTCAATCTGGTCGAGCTGAGCGTCTCACACTACCTGCTGGCGCGTGCGCTGGATTCGGTAGATATGAGCGAGTCTGATGTCACTGTCGTTAATACATCTGATGCCGACATGGTAGGCATTTACGGTACCGATGAAGTCTCCTCTGTTGTTACCTGGAATCCATTGCTCAGTGAAATTGCCGCTATGCCTGATAGTAACGTGGTGTTTGATTCTGCCAGTGTGCCGGGCGAGATTATTGATCTGTTAGTGATCAACACGCAAACACTGGCAGAAAACCCGGCGCTGGGTAAGGCACTGGTCGGTGCCTGGTACGAAATCATGGGCCTGATGAGCGGTGACGATGAAGCTGCAGAAACCGCTCGCGCCTATATGGCGGATGCCTCGGGAACTGACCTCGCCGGCTTTGACGCCCAGCTGGCCAGCACCTCCATGTTCTATTCAGCAGAAGAGGCGGTAGCTTTTACTGCCAGTGATGCACTGCCCGCCACAATGCAATACGTGGCTGAATTTTCATTCGATCACGGTCTGCTGGGTGAAGGTGCGCCGGATGCTGGCTTCATCGGTATAGACATGCCTGCCGGTGGATTCGGTAATCCGGAGAATACCCGGCTGCGTTTTGATCCGAGCTACATGCAGATGGCCATTGACGGCAAGCTCTGATTGCTATGCATCACTAGCCTACAGGTTCAATAGCCATGAAACGATTCGTTAATCTGACTCCGCCGTCAGCGGGCAAGTGGTTATTGGGCCTGGCACCATTTGTTGTACTGATCATCGTCTATGTACTGGCATCGCAAGCTCGGCTGGAGATCAATCCTGCCGATAAGCTGCTGCCATCATTCGGCTCTATGAAGGATGCCATGGTGCGTATGGCGTTTGAACCCAGTAAACGCACGGGCGACTACCTTTTCTGGACGGATACCTTCAGTAGCCTGAAGCGTCTGGGTACAGGTATTGCCATAGCGGCGGTACTGGGTTTGCTTATCGGCATTCTTACCGGTGCCATACCGCTGCTAAGTGCTGCGTTTTCTCCGTTGCTGACCGCATTATCCCTGATACCGTGCCTGGCTCTTTTACCGGTGCTGTTTATTGTGCTTGGTCTGGGTGAGTTGTCGAAGGTGGTTCTCATTGCCATCGGTGTAACGCCCTTTATCGCCAGAGATGTGCAGAGGCGTGCGCGGGAAATTCCGGTGGAACAACTCATCAAGGCGCAGACGCTGGGAGCCAATACAGCACAGATTATTGTGCGAGTGCTATTACCGCAACTGATGCCCAAGTTGATCAACGCGGTTCGTTTGTCCCTCGGTGCCGGCTGGTTATTCCTGATCGCTGCAGAAGCTATTGCGTCCACAGATGGTCTGGGATATCGCATATTCCTGGTGCGGCGCTATCTCTCCATGGAGGTCATCATTCCCTATGTTGTCTGGATTACCGTTCTGGCTTTTCTGTTCGATTACCTGCTGCGTCGAATCAGTCAACGCCTGTACCCGTGGGAGCTTGCAGAATGATTGCTGCTAAGAACGTCTGGAAATACTATGGCGATCAGACGGTGCTGGAACGCATCAACGTCACGGTTGCCGAGGGGGAATTCGTGACGCTGGTCGGGACATCCGGTTGTGGCAAGACGACTTTCTTGAAAATGCTGTTGGGGGTTACGCCCATCAGTCGTGGATCACTGACGCTGGCAGGGGAGCCCATTCCCAATGAGCCTGGTGAGGACAGGGGGATCGTTTTCCAGCAGTATTCGGTATTCCCGCACATGACGGTACTTGAAAACGTGGTTGCCGCCATTGGCTTCAGTCAACGCGGTGTCACAGGGTACCTGTTTGGCCAGGACAAGGCCGCGGCCGTGACGTTGTCGATGGCCATGCTCGAAAAAGTAGGGCTGGATACCGCCACCGACAAGTATCCACATGAATTATCCGGTGGTATGCGTCAGCGTCTGGCCATTGCACAGGCACTGATGGCCAAGCCCCGAATACTGCTGCTCGATGAACCTTTTGGCGCACTGGATCCGGGTATTCGTGCCGACATGCACGCTTTGGTGCTTGATCTGTGGCGTGAACACAAGCTTACGGTATTCATGGTTACGCATGATCTGAAAGAAGGCTTTCATCTGGGCACGCGCCTGTGGGTGTTCGACAAACCGCGCATTGATCCACAAGCACCGGAAGCTTATGGCGCCACTATTACTTATGACTTATCGACATCGCGTCGCAGTGATGCAGACATGCAGGCTATAACACAATGAAAAAACCACAAGTCGAAGCGCATTATCAGACCACACTGAGCGCAGGCTCACACTGGTCGTTCAAGCTACGGCGAGGACTGTTGCTACAGCTGACCGACGAGACGGGAGGTGCCAATGTTGGCATGTTGCTGTACAACGCCGACAACCTGCTGGAACGCTACAACGCACCAGACACCTTAAAGTGCCAGCATACTTTTCACCTGACGCAGGGGCATTGCCTGTACTCGGACATGGGGCATGTGCTGGCATCAGTGGTTGAGGACAGTGTGGGTGCGCATGAAACCATCTGTGGTAACAGTACACGTAATTCTGTCAGGCGCACTTATGGTGAGCGTAGCTATCAGCAGGATCGAAACAGCTGGTATCAGAACGGACACGATGCGTTTCTGGTAGAGCTCGCAAAGTATGGTCTTGAACGTCGCGACCTGCCCGCCAGCATCAACTGGTTCAGCGCCTGTGCCATCAAGGAAGAGGGCGACATAGCTTTGCGTGAGTCTCCGTCTCCCAAAGGTAGTCAGGTGAGCTTGCGCATGGACATGGATTGTATCGTCGTCCTGCATACCTGTCCGCATCCGATGAATCTGCAAAGCGTTTATCCCGAAAGCCAGGTGCGTATCACACTGGCTGATGCTCCGCCCATGAGCATGGATGATCTGTGCGCCAATCACTGCGAAGAGAATCGCCGTGGTTTTGAAAACAACCGCCTTTACCATCTCGGGAGTGCATGAACCATGATCAAGGCAAGTTTCAGAGAAACCGCGCGTGCTGTTGACTCGAGAATTGTAGACGCCGGGGACTATTATCTGGCCACCTTGAACGATGGCGATACGCTGAGAATTGTAGATCTGGAAGGTAATCAGGCTGCAGATACGCTGTTCTATTCGGCCAAGGATCCCACTGTGCATTACAGCGCCAGTAACACCATTCGCGAGCAGGGCAATTTGTATCTCACTGCCGGTTCTGAACTTCGCAGTAATGAAAATTCCGTGATGTTAAGCATTGTGGCAGATACCTGCGGGCGGCACGATACGCTAGGTGGTGCTTGCTCTACTGAAAGCAATACGGTGCGCTATGACCTGGAGAAGCGGTGCATGCATGCCTGCCGTGACAGCTGGATGCTGGCGATAGCCGAGCATCCTGAATTCGGTATTCGCAAGCGCGACATTACGCACAATATCAACTTCTTCATGAACGTACCGGTGACACCGGAAGGCGCGCTAACGTTTGAAGATGGCATCTCGGCACCGGGAAAATACGTAGAACTTACCGCTCGCATGGATGTGATTGTGCTCATCTCCAATTGCCCTCAATTGAATAATCCCTGCAACGGTTACAACCCCACGCCCATTCAGCTGCTGACGTGGACACAGTAAGGTAACCATGGCCATGATCAAGAAGGTACTGATTGCCAATCGCGGTGCCATAGCAACCCGTATTATTCGAACACTCGATACCATGGGTATCGAGTCGGTTGCGGTCTATGCACAGAGCGACAGAGACAGTCTGCATGTTCAGCGTGCGACGATGAGCTTTTGCCTGGGAGAGGGCACCGCCACCGACACGTATCTGAACATCGACAAGTTGCTGGATGTGGCGCAGCAGTCTGGTTGTGAAGCGGTACACCCGGGATACGGCTTTCTAAGTGAAAATACCGAGTTTGTTGCGCGCTGCGAAGAGGCCTCACTGGCGTTTATTGGTCCGACTTCCAGACAGATAGAGCAATTTGGTCAAAAGCACATTGCACGGGAACTGGCGGAAGCTGCTGGCGTACCTTTGCCGCCAGGTACAGCGCTGTTGACGGATGTCGATGTTGCCCGTTTTCAGGCTCAACGTATTGGTTATCCCGTCATGCTCAAGAGCACGGCAGGTGGTGGTGGTATCGGTATGCAGTTGTGTGCCGATGAGGCGCAGCTGGTGGATGCTTTTGCCACTGTCAAACGCCTCGGGGCCAGTCATTTTTCCAATGATGGCGTCTTTCTGGAAAAGGCGATTACGCAGGCGCGTCACATCGAAGTGCAGATATTCGGTGATGGTGCCGGCACGGCGGTTTCGCTAGGTGAACGCGATTGCTCGGCACAGCGTCGTAACCAGAAAGTGATTGAAGAATGCCCTGCACCGAATCTGTCTGACACACTGCGTGAACAGCTACACCGTACAGCAGAGGCGCTGCTGGCCAGTGTCAACTACCGCAATGCAGGAACCGTCGAGTTTATCCTTGACACGCAGACAGAGGAATTCTACTTTCTCGAGGTCAACACCCGCCTGCAGGTAGAGCATGGTGTTACCGAGATGGTGTATGGCGTTGATCTGGTGGAATGGATGGTCAGGCAGGCCAGTAGTCCATTGACTGCGCTTAAATCATTAAGGGATACGCTGATTCCTCGCGGGCACGCCATGCAGGCCCGAGTGTACGCAGAGGATCCGTGGCGTAACTTCCAGCCGTGCGCAGGTTTACTGACACACGTCAGTTTTCCGGAAGGTGACGGGATACGAATAGATCACTGGATAGAATCGGGCATCACTGTGCCGGCAGATTTTGATCCCATGCTGGCCAAGCTGCTGGTACATGCTGATACGCGTGATGCAGCTTTGGAAAAACTCCAGACTACCCTGGGTGATGTGGAGTTGTACGGCAGTGAGACTAACCTGTCTTATCTGCAGGCCTTGAGTGCGGATGCAGCGCTGGCATCGGGCACGTTGACAACACGCTACCTGAATGACTTCACCTTCAATGCGTCGCGCATTGATGTGTTGCGTGGTGGCACCATGACCACTATTCAGGATGTGCCGGGTAGAACCGGCTATTGGCCGGTGGGGATACCGCCCTCCGGACCGTTCGATTCGTTGTCGCACCGATTGGCGAATCAGCTTCTGGGTAATGATGAGTCAGCTGCGGGTCTTGAAATAACTTTGCAAGGGCCAGCCTTGCAATTCAGTCGTCCTTGTCGCGTTGTTGTTGCCGGTGGTGAGGTTGCGGTCAGTCTGGATGGCGAGCCGGTTAATACCTGGGCTGTGATCAGTATCAAGACAGGGCAGAGGCTGGACATCGGTAGCCTCACTGAACGCGGTGCACGGGCCTATCTGTGCGTGGAAGGGGGTATTCAATGCCCTACCTATCTTGGTTCTCGCGCAACGTTTACGCTGGGAAAGTTTGGTGGTCATGGCGGTGCCGCGCTGAAGGCCGGGGACGTTTTACACTTACCAGAAAGCTATATGGCTGAACTGGGGGAGGATCAGCCGACTGCGCTCAGGGCTGTGCACAGGCCTGCATTGACCAACAATTGGACACTACGCGTGATCTATGGCCCCCACGGTGCACCTGATTTTTTTACGCAAGACGACATTGCCATGTTGTTCAAGACTCAATGGCAGGTGCATTACAATTCGAGCAGAACGGGTGTAAGGCTGATAGGCCCGGCACCTGAATGGGCTCGCAGTGATGGTGGCGAGGCAGGCTTACACCCCTCCAACATCCACGACAACGCCTATGCGTTCGGCAGCATTGATTTCACGGGTGACATGCCGGTCATACTCGGTCCCGATGGTCCTTCACTGGGTGGTTTTGTGTGTCCGGCAACGGTGATCAATGCCGACTTGTGGAAGCTAGGTCAGCTGCGTGCCGGCGATAAGCTTACGTTTCATGCTATCAGTATTGCGGAGGCCGTTCTTGCGGACCGGCTGCAGGACACCGCAGTAAAACAGCTGTCTATCCCGGCTGAGCAAATGCTGAGTGAACCTGTACTGCAAAGCCCGGTGGTTGCTCACCGTCCGGCAACTGATCAGTCTCCGTCGGCAGTCTATCGTGTCGCGGGAGATCGTTTTCTGCTGGTTGAGTATGGTGAGCCGACGCTTGATCTCGTATTGCGATTCCGTGTCCATGCACTGATGCAATGGCTGGAAGAAAATATGTTACCGGGAATCATTGAACTCACCCCGGGCATACGTTCGCTGCAACTGCATTACCACAGTCACCAGCTCGAGCTTGATACCTTGCTGGCACATCTTGACAGGGCTGAAGTTGCGCTGGATGATGCCGTAAAATCCGCG
>Ga0115031_1000311_pt1 | contig 34890 bp, 27 predicted proteins | sample Maine_Asex4_meta_FD_87301 | JGI IMG/M metagenome (GOLD analysis project Ga0115031, IMG submission 87301) | Marine algal microbial communities from Maine, USA - Maine_Asex4_metaG | ecosystem: Host-associated > Algae > Red algae > Unclassified | place: Maine, USA | collected 2015-01-05
AACTTTGCTTTGCTTCTAAAAAGGCTAAAAAGCAATATTATGATGCCATTTGGTTCAGTCGCATTCGCGAAATTAAGTGCGTTACTAGTTAGCTTTTAAATAAATGTGTCAGGCAGTCAGGGCAGATTGTTTGTTAAGTTAATGCGATCGCTTGAAGGCATCTGTAAATTCACACTCAAAAAGCAAGCTCAAAAGCAAACTGCTGGAATTATTGTGCTACGTGGAGTCTGAGGAAAAATATTTGAATTTTGCACGTTTGAACCTCATAAACCTCCCAATCTTAATCTTGGTAGCTAATTCATGGTATTAGTTAAGATGCACTATTAGAACTAATGCCAAATTCTTATGTACGAACTCGATGTGTCTACTTTAAAAGCCCGCAATAATTTGTTGGCGATGTTCATAGCACTAACTGTTCTAGATAGCATACTGGTCATGGTATCGCGAGATTTGTGGGCAATTGGACGGATTATAGTTACTGTTGCCGTAATGTACTTTGTAATGCAGGGGTATAAATGGGCTAAATTGATTCTAATAGCAATCTTTAGTTTAGTAATTGTACTACTAACAGCGTTGATAATTGCCCTACATTCTAAGTTATCTACGTTTCTGATTGTTGGCAGTTTAATTATGATTATTCTTAGTATTGTTACTGGAACATTTTTAGTTACCAGTAAAGACTTAAATCGTTATTTTTTAAATAAAAGAAAAGCTATTATTATAGGAAGATAGAATCAATATGATGTTTGAAAATATATGTAGTTTGATTAACATTGAAGCTGTGGAAAAATAGAGGTGTTAGTTATTATCTAACTAACTAACCATCTTCTAAATAGAAAGCCATGGTTTTAAAATTAAATAAAAATCAATGTCAAAAAATACTTGCTACTTAAAACTCTCTAGTTCAAACCTAATACGATTTAATAGTACTCACGATCGCAATGCTTAAATATGACCTCAGATTTACTCATAGGAGAAATAGCCAAACAGTTTAGTCTTTCTGCTCAAGCTATTCGCTATTATGAAAAACTAGGTTTGATTCAATCTCCTCGCAGAAGTGCTAAAGGTTATCGTTTGTATTCCTCTGAGACAGTCGAGCGATTGCAGTTGATTCAATATGCTCAAAAATTTGGTCTTTCTCTCAATCAAATTAAAGAATTACTAGAAGCAGAGAAGCTGCAAGATAGCGCGATCGCTCTAAACAAAATGGTAGGCAATAAGTTACAAGATTTGGAACTACAGTTAAAACAAATAGCAATAGCCACTAAAGATTTAAGCAAAAGACAACAGCAGCTCAATCAGTTAATTATTGAGGATCGTACTAGTAAATATCAGACTGTAGATCATTATTTGCTCGATTTATTTCAAGACATAGAGGAAAGCTTATCAGCTGATAATCAAATAGCAAACAAAACCCAACAGTTATTAGAACTATATAGTACTGGAGAAAGAAATTTTCAGGCGATCGAATTGATTAGTGCAGAATTAAATGGTGCTTTTTTGTGTAATGCTGATTTTAGCGATGCTGAAATGATGCTAGCTAGTTTAAATGAAGTTTCCATGGAAAAAACCAAGCTCAACCGAGCTTATCTTAGTGGTGCAGATTTGATAGATGCTTATTTACATCAAGCAGAATTTATTAAAGCAAACCTAGTCGGTGCAGATTTAAGTGGAGCAAATCTTACTTATGCTAATTTGACAGGATGTAATCTTGGAGGAGCCAACTTAAGCAATGTAGATTTGAGTAATGCTAATTTAACTGAAGCGATCCTGATTGGAGCCAATTTACAGAATGCTAATTTAACAGGAGCAATAATTTTAGGCTGTAATTTTCAAGAAGCCAATTTAACAAATACCTGTTCAACTAAAGACTAAAGAAAAAATATTTGTTAACAAGATACTTTTTCTTTAATTACTTCTTGAATTTGCTTAAGATAATTTTGAGCTACATTCTCAGGAAAATTCAAATGTATATTGAGATTATCATTATTGCTATAGATATGAATTGAACCGTAGTTAGGAATCCAGCCAGAATATCCAGCTATATTTCTATAGGCGATGAACATAAATCCTTGCGTATCAAGATTGAGGTATTCAATTCCTGTATCAGTCAAAATCAGCTTGAGCTTATTACTGATATCTTTCGGATGAAATCCTTCAAATTCAAATCTCATTTGTTTTCCTCCTCAATTTCCAAACTATATTTATAGATAATTTTTCTACTTATAAAATAATACCCAGTTAAGCAATTGAAACTTTCAAATAATATAATTCCCTCAGTTTTAGTGTAATTCAAATCACTTTTTCTTTTGAAGACGATCGCAAGATAAAAGTACTTAGATCTTTTCTATTTATGAGCTAAAAATCAATCATACTATTTTCATATAGGCAAATTTATTCATAACCAAGCTAGGTAAATAATTGCGGGCGATATATAAATTATGCTTATGTATTTTTCAACATAATAGTTATTGACCCTAAAGCTAAGTACAACGTTTATCTTTGTAGTATAGAAATTTACAAAATATTATTAATATACGCAAGATGAATAATTACGGTACTAAAAATAGCGATCGCCTTTTTGGTTCTAAAGAAGCTGATATTTTAATGGGTTACGAGGGAGACGATACTCTTGGCGGTGGTGCAGATAGCGATTTATGGATTGATGGCGATTCAGGTAATGATGTTATCGAAGGTGGTGAAGGGAATGATTCTCTGGCAGGTGGAGAGGGGAATGATTGGGTACATGGTGATTATGGAGACGATACAAGCTGGGAAAAAGATGAAACAGGAAACTATATATATGTCGGAAAGGGTGATGATGACGCTGATGCTAGTAATGTATCTAACTCCTCAAACGAAACAGAAGACGACGATTACATAACTGGCGGTGCGGGTAACGATATTTTGATTGGCGGTTTTGGTAAAGATGCGATCGCAGGTGGCACTGGTAACGATGTTATCAATGGCGGTAGTGGAGATGATTACTGGCTTGCAGGGCAAGAAGGCGATGACACTATCAACGGAGATGCAGGTAATGACATCATGGAAGGTGGTGCGGGCAATGACCTAATCAATGGTGGCATCGGTGAAGATAAACTCATGGGAGACACGGGGGAAGATACCTTACAGGCTGGAGAGGGTAATGATTATGCTGATGGAGGAGATGATAATGACTTAGTTGATGGTGGTGCAGGTGCAGACACTCTCAAAGGGGGAAAAGGAAACGATACTATTCTTGGCGGTACTGGCAACGACATCCTTGAAGGAGAAGCAGGAAATGATAAATTAATTGGCGGATCGGGTGACGATTACTGGATGTCTGGGGGGGATGGTGACGATACCCTCTATGGCGAAGCGGGACATGACGTAATGGATGGTGGTTCTGGCGACGACCTAATGTATGGTGGTATCGATGATGATGTCATGCTAGGACAAGAGGGAAAAGATACTCTCTATGGCGGAGAAGGAATCGATCGCATTGATGGCGGTGCGGATGCAGATCTAATTTTCGCTGGGGACGGAGATGATGACGTACACGGTGGCGATGGCAACGATACCGTTGAAGGTGAAACAGGACAAGATGTTCTCTATGGCGATGCAGGAGAAGATTTAGTAGACGGTGGTGCTGGGCATGATTATATTAATGGAGGAGAAGGTAACGATACTCTCTTGGGTAGTGACGGCATGGATGCGATCGATGGTGGTGCAGGCGACGACGAGATTCGTGGCGGTAATGATAATGATGGCTGGCTGTTTGGTAATGCTGGTGCGGATAGTATCTATGGTGAATCGGGTGCGGATGTTATTGATGGTGGCGATGGCAACGATTTACTAGAAGGCGGAGATGACAATGATGTCGTCATGGGTGGTAATGATAATGACACTGTCAGTGGTGGAGAAGGAGATGATTACTGGGTTGATGGTGGCGCAGGTGATGACATTGTATCTGGTAATGAAGGTAATGATACCGTAGCTGGCGGTGCAGGTAACGATTTGGTTACTGGCGATGCTGGCGTTGATGTTGTTTTGGGTAACGAAGGCGATGATACTCTTGCTGGAGGCTTAGGTAACGATACCGTTGATGGTGGTATTGGCAGCGATTTTGTCGAAGGAAATGAAGGCAATGACTTCCTTAAAGGGGAAGCAGGGGAAGATACCTTGATTGGTGGAGAAGGTAATGACACTATCCATGGCGGTACGGGAGATGACAATATATCTGGCGGTGTCGGCGATGATGGTTGTCTGGCTGGTAATGAAGGCGATGACACCATCGACGGTGGAATTGGTAACGATACCTTACGAGGCGACGCAGGAGAGGATTTATTAATTGGCGATGACGGTGATGACGTGCTTCTTGGTAGTGAAGGTAACGACTTACATTTCGGAGGAAAAGGTAATGACACTATCGATGGCGGTACTGGCGATGATACTTTAGTTGGCGATCTTGGCGCGGATATCTTAAAGGGTGGCGACGGCAATGACTCTTTAAATGCGGGAGAAGGTAATGACTACCTTGAAGGTGGTGCGGGTGCAGATATTATTGATGGAGGAACTGGCGATGATGTAATTACTGGTGGTGCGGGTGCAGATACTATCGATGGCGGAACTGGCGATGATGTTGTCATGTTCGATGGCGAAGATATCGTGGTTAAAGGTGGCAACGGTTACGATATTGCGATCGCCGAAACAGAACAGTTTGTCTTTTTAGATTTAGGTGCAAATAGCTTTAACGAAGCCCGAGGTAATGCTGGTGATGATGTCTTTACAGGTGCGACCGCTAATTATTCTGTAGCAATCTATGGTGAGGCGGGTGATGACTCTATGACTGGTGGTAGTGCCAACGATTACTTTGAAGGTGGCACTGGTGACGATACCGTGATTGCGGGGGAAGGAGAAGATTATGCGATCGCAGGTGCGGGAGATGATTCTTTATCGGGAGAAGCGGGACACGATTTCTTAGTCGGCGAAGCAGGAAACGATACTATCTCTGGGGGAGACAATAACGATAATATCTCTGGAGGAGAAGGTGCAGACGAACTTTATGGCGATACGGGTAATGACACTCTTAAGTTTGATGCTTCAGATACGGTAGTCGATGGGGGAGAAGGCTTTGATGTCGCGATCGCTCAGGGTGACGCGGCTGTAACTCTCGATCTGGCTACAAGCAAAATAGAGCTAGCCTATGGTACTGCTCAAGATGACATCTTTACTAACTCTGGAACAGATAGCGTGGAAATTCACGGAGAAGCAGGGAACGATATTATTACTGGCGGAGTGGGACACGAAAACCTGGCTGGAGAAGCGGGGAATGACACTATCAGCGGTGGCGAAGGTAATGACATTATTACTGGTGGTGCGGATGCCGATAGTCTCAATGGCGATGTGGGTAACGATACAATTTATTTTGATGCAGAAGATACTATTGATGGCGGTGTAGGAAAGGATACTGCTTTCTATCAAAGTGCTGCTGGATTGACTCTAAATATTGATTCGGTAGGGATTGAAACCATTCACGGTAACGCGGGAAATGATAAATTTACTTCCAGTAATAACGTTGCTGTCAAAATGGTAGGTAATGCTGGAAATGATATTCTTACCAGTAATGCTAGCAACGATACTCTCGATGGCGGTAGTGGCGACGATAGCTTGTCTGCTGGAAGCGGTAAAGACAAGCTGGATGGTGGAAGCGGTAACGACACCCTTAATAGTGGAACTCACAACGACACTCTCAATGGTGGAAGCGGTAACGATCTCTTAAATGCGGGAGATGGTAACGACAGCTTAGTTGGTGATGCGGGAGAAGATACTCTCGATGGCGGAAATGGTAATGACAAACTCAGATTTGATGCTAATGATGTTATTGATGGTGGTGCGGGAAGAGATACCGCCTACTACCAAAGCAACAACGATCTAGCTCTTGACATTGATTCTGTAGGTATTGAAATCATTCACGGTAACACTGGCAATGATACTTTTACTTCCACTAATAACGTTGCTGTCAAGATGGTAGGTAGCGCAGGAAACGATATCCTCACTAGCGATGGGGGAAACGATACCCTCCAAGGAGGTAACGACAGCGATCGCCTTGACGCAGGACAAGACAATGACTCCCTTGATGGTGGAAGCGGAGATGATACTCTTTATGGCGGTAATGGTAATGACATTCTCAAAGGCGGTTCTGGAGATGATACTCTTTATGGTGAAGGGGGTAACGATAAGCTGACTGCGGATACTGGCAATGACTTACTCGATGGTGGTGAAGGTGACGACACTCTGTTTGGTAGCCAAGATGACAATCAGCTCTTTGGTGAAGCAGGTAACGATTCTCTCTATGCTATTGGCGGTAATAACCAACTACACGGCGGAGAAGGTAAAGACCTACTATTTGGTGGTTCTGGAGATGACTCACTTTATGGCAATAGTGGTAATGACGAACTCTTTGCCGAAGCAGGAAACGACTTACTCGACGGTGGCGAAGGAAATGACCTACTGATTGGCAAGGAAGGTAACGATACTTTAGTTGGTGGTGAAGGTGACGACATCCTCATCGGTGCAAACAGTACTACTCATCAAGGTGCAAATTCCGTTGATGTCATGACTGGTGGTGCGGGTAAAGACTATTTCATCCTGGGAGATAGCAACGCTTTTTATACTGATGATTCCCAATCCTACGCGATCGTTACTGACTTCGATAGTGCCGAAGATAGCATTCAATTAATGGGTGCAGCTATGGATTATAATTTTGGTGCGGCAGCGGCAGAAATAGACGGCGTAGGGATCTATCGCGACGAAACCTTAGTAGCGATCGTCCAAAGTGCTAACGAGTTTGAGTTAACTGATACTTCGGTGATTTATATCTAGAATATTCAATAGCTTGACTTCAGATAAGTGTTTTGCTTATTTTCTTGCTCATCCTGCTTGTAGTGGGGTGAGTTTTTTCTAGTGTTTTGAGAAGTACGATCGCCCTATTAAAATTCAAATAAATTTCTACAATTCAATATTTAACTTACCTTTAATCGATTGATTGCCAAAGCTAGTATCTCCAGTAGAGCGATCGCGAACATTAGAATAGGTATAGCCAAGATCTAATTCTACATTATCTAATAGCTGCGCTCCACACAGGGCTTTATACGTCCAGGCATTATCAGTTGCACCTTCTACACTTTGTTTGCCAAAAGCTGCAGATAGTTTGCAGTCTAAGACTTCATCAAACATTGAACCTTGCCAAGCTAGTTCGGCATTGTAAACCATAAAATCTGGAGGCGAAAAATAGCCGCTTGATTCACTTAAATCTTGTTCAAAACCCCAGGTAAATAAATTAGCAGCTAAAGAAAAAGAGCCTAGCTTTTTTTCTAGACGACTAAAGGATTGAAACTCGCGATTACCGTCATTAAAGATGCCATACTGCCCGAGAGTAAACAAACTAAGATTAGGTTGAATTTGCCAATAAATACTGGGAGTAAAACGCCAAAAATCAATTTCATTTTCTAATGTTTCGGCATTAAATTTATATGCCTGATATTGAGCCTGTCCCGATAAGACGAATAAGGATTTTAATTTGCCATCGGGAGTTACGCTAGCAAATAATGGTCTACTAGCTTTGAGGCTAAATCTGGGTACGGCAGCCAAGCGATCAAACAAGTCTACCCCTCCAGTAATAGTCAGATCTGTTTTACCTATTGCTGTTTGCCAAGATAAATAGAGGGGAATATTATTAACTGTTTCGATGTCGTCTTGTTTAAATAAATTTACGCCAGTATCTAAAGCAAAGTTTAGATTATAAACATTAAAATCTATTGTTTGATTGACTAAAAGATTTGTTTGTCCAAAGTTGTCAAAATCCAATTGAAAATCAAAAGTTAAATTATCTAGCTTGAGAGTAGATGAATTAGAGTTTTTGGCTGTATTTGATTCAGTTTTTAATTCAATATCTGCTGTGCCAGATTCAATTGACGATTCATTAGACAAAGTTGGTGCAGGTAGGGATATATTTACTTGAGATCTTTCAGGTTGTTTGGGTGCTTGAGGCTTGGAGGATGGTTTTGTAACTGGTTTTTCGATTGGAATATCTTCTCGATCGCCTGAATCTAAATCATTATCTATTTCTATGTCGGGAGTAGATTCTAGTTCGGGATTAAAATTTTCTGGTGCGGCGATCGCACTTTTGGCAGAAGTAAAATAAACTACAATTATTAAACTAGATTTAAGAGAATTAGTGAATTTTGCTGAATCTAATTTCATTGAAAATCTATGGCTAAACAACCAGCTACCGTATAGATAAATAAAATCACTTCGACCCTAACAATTCACGACTAACCAGCAGTTTATTCTGGCTTGAGAAAAACCGCTATGGTTAAAAAAGATTTTGAGATTGATTAATTAATGAATCTTTGTTAAAAACGATCGCAATGCTTGTTGCACCTGCTGAAATTCTGACGCAGCATTAGATAATATAACCTCAACGTCATCAATAGTTCGATTTCTGCCTAATTCTTCCAGCTCTTCACATAGTTGGGCGAGATTAACTGCTCCTAGATTGGCACTACTGGATTTCATACTGTGGGCTGCTTGGAAAATAGATTCTGCGTCAGCTTCAATAATTGCTTGGGCGATCGCCTGTAATCTAATTTCTGTGTCATCAAGATAGCTATTAATCATCTCTTCTACGAGCAGACTGGCTTCATCTCCTGCCATTTCACAGATAGATTCTAATACGGCAAAATCGATTGCTATCTGATTAGCACTTTCCCCTGCTTCTTCTTGGGAAACGTAATCCATTATTACTTCTTCAGGCTCTTCTTGGTTCAACTTATTACATTTAGCTAAAGCCTCTCTTAACTCTTCAACTCGGATTGGTTTACTGACATAATCATCCATACCTGCTGCGAGACACTTTTCGCGATCGCCAGTCATCGCATTGGCAGTCATGGCAATAATACGGGGTCGAGATTTAGTGGTAAATTCTTCTCTAATCAGCTCAGTTGCGGTTAATCCATCCATTTCTGGCATCTGCATGTCCATCAACACCACATCATAAGGTTGACGACGCAAAGCAGCTAGTGCTTCTAAGCCGTTACTAGCTACATCGGCACGATAGCCCATCTGTTTCAAGATTAGTAAGGCTACCTTTTGGTTAACTACAATATCTTCTGCCAGCAAGATGTCAAGGGGTAATTCAGCCGCTAAATTGGCATTTATAAAGGAAGTATCGGTACTTTTTACCTTGACTAATTTGCCAGCGATCGCACTAACTAAAATTTGATACAGTTGAGACTGGGGTATGGGCTTATTGACAATAGCTGCAAAGTCAATATCTTGAGCCTGCTGAATGATTTCCTGTTTGCCTAATGAACTTAACATCACTAGGGGTAAGTCTTGATATCCCCTTTGTTGGCGTATAGCCCTGGCTAAAGTTAAACCATCCATCCCAGGCATTTGCATGTCTAGAATAGCTAAGTCTAATTCAACTCCCTCAGAGATTAATTCTAAAGCTTTGTTTCCCGACTCAACTACATGGCTAGACATACCCCAAGATTGCGCCTGTAAAGTGAGAATTTGGCGGTTAGTAGCATTGTCATCGACAATCAACAGCTGTTTCCCAATTAAACGGTTATCCTCAGCTTCTACGATATTTCTTTGGGTGATACTAGCAGAAATAGTAAAGTTAAAAGTAGAACCAACTCCTACCTTGCTCTCAACCCACATTTTGCCTCCCATCATTTCAGAAAGCTTTTTGCTAATTGCCAAACCTAAGCCCGTACCGCCATATTGTCTGGTAGTAGAAGCATCTACCTGACTAAAAGATTTAAATAAGCGATCCAAGCGATCGCTCGGAATACCAATACCTGTATCCTCAACAGCAAATTCAATTTGATAGACATTAGTATCATTGGTTTGAGCTGTAGTCATAAAGATGTTTGAATCTTCCTTTGAATCTTCTACAGCTTTTTCTTTAGTTTGATTGGCTCTTATATAAACTACGACTTCCCCTTTTTCCGTAAACTTGACCGCATTACTGAGAAGATTGACTAGAATTTGTCTTAGACGGGTAACATCCCCCAAAATACAGTTGGGAGTTTCGGGTTCGATTAAATACGCTAGCTCTAATTGTTTCTCTTCAGCTTTAGCTGCGACTAAATTAAGAGCCTCTTCAATACAGCGATCGAGTTGGAAAGGCTGATGCTCGAATTCAAGCTTCCCAGCTTCGATTTTGGAAAAGTCGAGAATATCGTTGATCAGGGTAAGTAGAGCATCACCACTACTACGAATAGTGCTTACAAAGTCTTTTTGCTGTAAATCTAATTTGGTATTGAGTAGCAACCCTGTCATACCTATTACTGCATTCATGGGGGTGCGAATTTCGTGACTCATAGTTGCTAAAAACTCACCCTTAGCCTTGTTGGCTGCTTCTGCTGCATCGCGAGCCTGGGCTAATTTAGCGCGAGATTTTCGGCGTTCGATCTCTCCACCAATCCACTGCGCCATCAACTCAATTAATTCGAGATCTATAGTTTTGAATGATTCGGGATGGGGATTGAGACTAGAAAAATCGAGCGTGCCATAAATTTCCCCTCCTACCATTACTTTTGTACCGAGATAAGCTTGGGGATTAATATCTAAATAGCAAGGATGCTCGATTGTTGTCTCTAAAAAACTTACAGGTTGTTTTGCTTGAATAGTGCGATCGCAGCAGGTATTCTCGATACTAAATACATCACCTGCACCGATCTCTAAAGGCGAATTAGGAGGAAGCTTTACAGAGATAATACGATACTTTTCACCTTCAATTTTACTTAAGATACCTAGTTCTAGATCGAACTGCTGACAACCCATAGCTAAAATTTGTTCGACTCTATGGGAAAAACTACGTTCGGCTCTAGTCGTTACTTCGTATAGATTGCGAATTGAAGCGGAGCGATCGCGTAATTCTTGTTCGGCCTGTTTGCGTTCGGTAATGTCTCTTTCTACCGCCACAAAATGGGTGTAATTTCCCTGGCGATCGGCGATTGGTATAATATTTAGCTCTATCCAGTATTCTCTACCATCTTTGCCATAGTTGATAATCTCGGTTTTAATCGGCATCCATCGAGATAGGGACTGTTTGATTTCTTGCAAGACGCGACGATCGGTTTTTTCTCCCTGGAGAATGCGAGGCGTTTGACCAATGATTTCGGCAGAGCTATAGCCCGTAATGCGGCGAAAAGCCTCATTTACATAAACAATCTGAGGATGATCTGGTGCGGATAACGATCCAGCTTCAGTAATGACAATCGCGTCATTAGCATTTACCACCACAGACTCTAATAATCTTAGTCGTTCGTCTACCTGTTCTCGTTCGGTAATATCTCTGAGATTGAGTACTATGCCGTTAACTACTGAATCGTTCAACAAGTTGTTGGCGATCGCTTCTACCGCCAGCCAAGAGCCATTTTGGTGACGAAAAGATAATTCTATGGGTACTGTGATTCCTCGACTTTTAGCAGCTAAATTAAGAAAATCAGCAATACTAAAGTGCAACTCTTCGGAGATAAAATCAAGTATATTCTTGCCTACCATTTGTTCGGTTCCGTAACCCAATATCGAGAGAGCAGAAGGGCTAATATAGATAATTGTCTGCTGGCGATCCAAAATAAAAATTACATCAGAAGCCTGCTCGATTAGGGAACGAAAATATGCCTCACTGCGTTTGACTTCTACTTGGGCTTGTTTTAGCTTTGCTTCGCGAGCAATTACTTCTAAATTCAAATGCTGAAAAGCCCTGGCTAACTGTCCTGGTTCGTCATGACGACGGGCAATTGTGGCGATATTTTGAGACTCAACTGATTCGGATACCTCTGCAAAATCTTGCGATCGCCACTTTTGAGTAATATTGGTTAATTGCTTGAGTGGCTCGATTACTGCTCGTCTTAGTAGCGAATCGATTGCACCTATAGCTAGGATAAAAATAGTAATAAAAATAGTAATCGCTAGTAGCCAGTACTCACGTCCTCTGGCAAATACTTCATTAGCGGGAATGTAGATAGTCTGGGCTGCAACTATCTCATGCAGTTTCCAACCAAAACCATTATCCACACCATAGGTATTAATCATGCTGCGTGGAGCATCTTCAGGTTTGCCATGACACTGCAAACAGCTAATATTTTTGATAGCTAAAGGACGGGCAATATAAAATAACTTTTCACCATCGCGATCGTAGTATCCTGTTTGTTCTTTAAGGCTGGGATTTTGTTGAAACTTTTTGACCAATTTAGTTTCCAATTCATCGGCTTTATCTCTGGGGTTAGTCGGATTTAAAGTCGCTTCTTTATATAAAAAACTTTTATACTCTGGACGCAGTCGAAAGTTTTCAAATACTTCTCTGGCAGAATAAGCTGGTACGGTTTCAGGTATAAATTCAGAATCGGTTGTCAGGCGATCGGCGAGTAACGGCTTAATGTTATTACTCGTATAGTTACGAACCGAATTCATTGTTTGCGTAAGAATTTCGGCTTTTGCAGCAACTTCTGCTTCCGCTCGACTTTGCATGGCAGCAGACAAAGCAATTCCAGCGCTGACACTACCAATAATAAAGATTAATAATAGTAAAGTATTAAATTTTGTGCCTAGCTTTAGCCTATTCATTATTTATACTTAAAACGACTGCTTGTATCGCTGCATCTTAACTTAAATCTTTGTCTATACCAGGCTAAAAATCGATTGATAACCAATAGTTAAATAGATTACATTTTAGATTTAAAGGTATTTTTGGGGAATTATAAAATTAGCCTTTTTAATATACTTAGATGAATTTAAATTCCTCAAGAGAATATCCACTAATCCTGATTGCTGATGATGACCAATCGACGCGAATTCTATTGCGTTTAATTCTAAAAAAAGATGGCTATCAGGTAATTGAAGTCGAGAATGGACGCGAATGTTTATCTGCTTGGCAAAAACATCAGCCAGACATGATTTTACTCGATGCCATGATGCCTGTAATGGATGGTTTTGAATGCTGTCAGCAACTTAACGAAATAGCTAATAATTTAGATATTCCCGTACTTATGATTACGGGATTAAATGATAAAGAGTCGGTAGATCGGGCATTTGCAGTAGGAGCAACAGACTATATTACTAAGCCAATTCATCCCCCTGTTTTACGTCAGCGCTTGGCACGCATTTTAAAGGCAGCTAAAGCCGAAGCAGCATTAAAGCAAAGTGAAGCGAAATTACTCGAACAAAACAATAGATTACAAGCAGAATTGAATCAGGCAGCAGATTACGTGGGATCGCTTTTACCTCAGCCTCTAACAGAAAAAATAAATATCGAACAACATTTTGCTCCCTCGGCGCAATTGGGAGGAGATATTTTCGATTATTACTGGGTCGATCCCAATCATTTAGTAATCTATCTATTAGATGTAGCAGGGCATGGTGTTAGATCGGCTTTGCTATCAATTTCTGTCTTAAATATATTGCGATCGCAGTCTTTATACAATACTGATTTTTACGAACCCTGGACTGTACTAACAGAATTAAATCGTACCTTTCAAATGAATGAAACTGGAGACAACTATTTCACTATTTGGTATGGCGTAATTAGTTTGTCTGAAAGAGAAATAGTCTATGCCTCAGCAGGACATCCACCAGGTATTCTAGTTAATAGAAATAACCAAGACATAAAATACTTGGACAATAATAATATTCCGATTGGAATGTTGGATGATTATCCTTTTGAACAAAACTTTTATTCAATCAGCAAAGACGACAATTTATATATTCTGAGCGATGGAGTATATGAAATCCCCCAAATCGATGGCAAGATTTGGGGATTTGATAATTTAGTTAGGCTAATTCAAAAATATCAGGATAACAACAATTTTAATTTAGCTAAAGTCTGGCAATTTGTTAAAAAGCAACATAAAGATAAAGTACTAGATGATGACTTTTCTCTATTAAAAATTACTTTCTAAAAATGAATCTAAGAAGCATTTAAACTGCATATTTTGCATCAGGTAATAAACTGTTAAACAAGTGCATCTCAGTCTCCCAGTCTCCCCATCATCCATTCAAGCTAATCAAATCGTGATAGTTTTCTAAACCTTAACACTGTTTTTCTCCTCGAATTCCTGGCGATCTTGATATACTTGAAAAATACGATCCATTCTTGAAAGTTCAAAAATTATTCTTACCTGATCGCTTAAAGAACAAAGAGCTAATTGACCTCCCGCAGCCTTAACTGCTTTTAGGGTAGCGACTAATGCTCCCATACCAGAACTATTCATAAAAGTAATATCTTGTAAATCTAGTAAAACTGTTTTTACTCCACGATCGATAGTATCTATAATTTCGCGGCGTAAACTATTGCTGTTTACACTATCTAAAATACCTTCAGGTTGAATGGCTCGAACAGTATCAGTCATATAAATTATTCCTGCTTACTAGTTAAATAGTCAGCTATATATTTGTCTATTTAATATAGTTCCCTTTTTTGATTAAATAATAAAGTGATTATATTGATATATTACCTAAACTTATACTTTAAAAACCTCGGGCGCTATCTTAGAAGATGGAAATTAGATGGGAAATGGGTTAGGATTCATCGTTATTCAAGAGATTGGGTGCGTTTAGATTGGATTCGTCATACTAGTCCTAGCGTAGCGATAATTGATTCGCAGTCAGTGCGGCGCGTACGCGCATAAAAGCTTTAGCCGCATGTTCGTCGTTGTAGCCCCTTTTTGGGGCAGACCGCCTCCTCGGAGGAGGCTAGAAACCGAAGGCTTCGTACGACTGGTGAAGCGGTAGCCTCACGCTTTGGGGTGTTGAGCAACAATTCAGTTGCTTATGATGGTGGCAAGAAAATTAAGAGAAGAAAGCGCCACATATTAGTCGATACAATAGGTCTAATGTTAATGGTGGTCGTAACTGCTGCCAATATCTCTGACGCGGAGGCGAAGCCTCCCAGCCCGCTAGGGCGGGACTACCCCAAGGGGGCTGCCTGGCGCTAAAATAATTTTTGCTAGACTTTAATCTCGCAAGCATTGGTTCGAAAGATTATTTCTCATCTACACTGATGGAACCTATTGAGGAGAGGCTTTTGTCAGATAGGTCTTCGATACCTACGACTGGGTTTTAGAAGCTGTTTTACGTACTAATAAGCACAAAAGCGCTTAGTTCGCCGCATGTAAGGTTTTCGCGTTGTCCCCAAACGCTGGTTGGTTGAACGCACATTCGGCTGGCGCAGCGCATTCGCGCAGATCGCAGAATGCTTGATTACTCGAAATGAAGAAATGGAGCTGCTTCAGGCGCGTCTGCTTAGAAGAGAGAAATTAATTCCTTTTCCAGTTTCATACAATACTAATGTAGACATCCACTGGTCAAAAAATGAGCAAGGTCGTATTTGCGTTAGCTTTAATGGTTTTGCCAGATATACTTTTAAAGTATGTTGTTTGGCTGTTTATCAAACAGTCGTGCTTTCTGACCTACCGTAGCTACTAGCTCATAGTGCTTAATTCTCTCTTTGCAAAGCTTTTCACTCTTGATGGATAGCTTTGTTGATGGAAAGCAGGTTTGCTGCCAATTCTGCGTTCTAATTGCGGATTGGGATAAAACTATAGTAAGAAATGCTCGTTGTTTTTTATTATAGTCTAGTTTGCGCTACCAGCAAGTGAGTCGATCGATGATTGAAGAACACTTTATCGATCGAGCTTACGAACTATTTTATGAGATACGTTTATAAATCCAAATGATTTGTATGCCCTTATGAAAACAAACGGTTTAGTAAGTCTAGCTCCGACTCAAGAATCATTTATATGATTGTTCGGGGTACGAATATATCGCGTTGTGGCTACTTTTTCACCCCTTTTTGGGGAACTTTGACTACAAATCTGTCGAACCAAAGACGGCACTTCGTGCCAGAGTTTCCTTCGGAAACATGAGCGCCCTGCGCTCGTGTCAAAATCCCTGGGAGGTTCAACAGAAACCTTTAAACCTTTATCTATTCTTGTTTTCAAGAACTGCAATTGCCACAAATAGCTAAGAATAAAATGGTCAAAGAGTGTTGCTTCGGCTCTCTCGATGTGGAAGATGTTAATTTTGTAGGAAAAGTTGAAAGGAGCAGAGGATTGAAAACTCATTGAACTGCGATTTGAGCTTTGTAAGTTTTATGTTGCAATAGGAAGCATAACTTTATGCGAATACGCTCTTGCGCTGTGGTTTATACCGCTTTTTTTTGACATTAATTCTTTAAATCTGGTTTTTTTGGCAAAAATCTTTGCATCTCAATTACCAAAAAACGCGAAAAAAGCTCGAACAACGCAAAGTCGTTTAAGCTATAAGATTTTTTGACATTAATTCTTTAAATCTGACAGATAAAGCTTTAATGTACAACTGTATTTAAAAAAAAATGCCGGGAGGCAGACTTGAACTGCCGACACGAGGATTTTCAATCCTCTGCTCTACCACCTGAGCTATCCTGGCTTGCTTCTTAAAGCATTTGTGCGCTTTATTTAGCGCCTAACTAATTTAACAGACTGAATGTGCAATTTGCAACCCCGCCTAGCATTTTTTTGGGCGAATAGTTATACCTGAACGTATGTTCATATATAATGTATATAGTTAACCTCAAATATTAGGAGCTATTATTCATGGCAAATGCTAGTTTAGTAAAATGTGATTGCGATCGCTGTAGTTGCGAAATGTCTTTAGAAAATGCGATCGCCAAAGACGGCAAACAGTACTGTTGCGAAGCTTGTGCCAACGGTCATAAAAACGATGAAAGTTGCAAAATGTCGGATTGCAACTGCGAATAAACTCGATCGAAGCTAGAGTTTATATAAGTCAATAGAGTAAATTCTTTATGTCGGCAAAAAAGTCTCCCAAAATTCCCGTCTGTAGTTCGTCTCATGCAGTCGATTTAGATAATCGGCAAGATCTCGCTCTTAAAGCCTTGGATCTTGAAAAAGCACAGCAGATGGCTGAATTCTTTCGGCTTTTGGGAGACGGCAACCGTTTACGCATTCTATCCCTGTTGGCGAAGCAAGATTTGTGTGTCTGCGACTTAGCCCAGATTTTATCGATGAGCGAATCGGCTGTTTCTCATCAGTTACGCACTTTGCGATCGCTAAGATTGGTCAGTTACCATAAACGGGGTAGAAGGGTTTACTATCGTTTATTAGACCATCATGTTCTAGAACTGTATCAATCGGTAGCCGAACATCTAGAAGAAGTGGACAAATGAATTGGACAATCTATAAATTGATTTAGAACATGCCTCAAAGACTAGTTTTGATGGATCATGATGGTGCAATTGATGATTTCTTGTCATTAATGTTGCTGCTGACCATGAGTGAAGTTGAGATATTAGGTGTAGTCGTAACTCCAGCAGACTGTTATATAGGTGCAGCAACCAGCGTTACCCAGAAAATCTTACGCTTAGTCGAACAGAATACTATTCCCATTGCCAAAAGTACGGTTAGGGGTATAAATCCTTTTCCCGCCGATTTTCGCCGAGACTGCCTAATTATTAACAACCTGCCGATCCTTAATGAGTCTGTAGGTAGCCTACCTGCGATCGCAACCAAATCGGGACAAGAGTTGATGGTAGAAACACTACAGAATGCACCTCAACCAGTGACTTTGATGGTGACAGGACCTCTAACTACCGTAGCCGAAGCGATCGCCTTCCAGCCTCAAATAGTCGATCGCATTGCCGAAATTGTTTGGATGGGTGGGGCATTAGAAGTATCAGGCAACGTACAGCAGGCTTTTGCTCACGAACAGAATGGTAGTGCGGAATGGAATGTTTTTTGGGATGCCTTTGCAGCAAAGCAGATTTGGGATACTGAGATCGATATTACTCTTTGTCCTCTAGATTTAACTAACAATGTTCCTGTAACTTCAGAATTTATTCATCAGCTTGCCAAACAGCGTAAGTATCCCCTATCGGATCTTGCAGGCTTATGTTATGCCCTGGCAATGACTCAAGACTATTACTTTTGGGATATTTTAGCGACGGCATATTTAGCCCGTCCCGAACTCTATCAGGTTGTCGAACGGGAGACAGACATTATTACCACGGGTTCGAGTCAAGGTAGAACCATTCTCAAGTCAGGAGGACGAAAGATTAAGGTAATGACTCAGGTAGATCGAGAAAAGTTTTATAGCTATTTGTTACAGCAGTTTTCGCTGACTCTAATTAATAAGTAAGGTGCCTCGCTCAATATTCAACAAGTCGAGCATTAAGCTTATCTGCTAACCCCAAAGCACCCCAACGCATCATTTCATCATGATTCCAGGCGAGTAGAGGTTTGACCGCAAAAGCCAGCAAATTTAGGGCTTTTTAAGTAGTTCGGACATTCCAAACTTCTGACAGGGATGCTTCTATTTTCCAAACGGTAACAAAACTGTAGCTGTTTACTGACATTGTGGAATGCTGTCGATCTGCGCCTGTATTGAACTTATCATAGTCTTCAGAGAGTCACTTATAAGACTTTCTATTATTTACTAGCGATCGCTTATAACTAGAGTGAGCAAATATTGATAGATTTAAGATCTAGCTTTAACAATATCCGCAAGATAGCTTCCAAGCTGCGTACCCATGAGAATAAAAGTCATTATTTCTGTTAGATTGAGATAGAGCCTGTCGATTGAAGACATTGAATGTTTACTCACATACCTGCCAAGTATAAAACCGTTAATCGTAAACGTAGACTGGTATTTGAGGGAGAAGCCTATCCTTCTGTCAGCACGATCTTGTCGGCAACCAAACCAATTAGCGATCGCCTTGCCTTGCAAAAATGGCGTAAACGAGTGGGGTATCAAAAAGCCCAGCAGATCAGTACTCAAGCCTGTAAACGCGGGACTTCAATTCATACGGCAATTAACTATTTTCTCGAAGGCAAAGAACTCCCCGAAGATGTGCCTGATAATCTTTATTGGCACTCGATCGAGCCTGTTTTAGAATCTGTTTCTCAGGTGCATTTAGTAGAATCGGCTGTCTATCACCAAGAACAGGGATACGCAGGACGTTTGGACTGTGTAGGAGAATGGCAGGGAGAACTATGTGTATTTGACTGGAAGACTGCCTCAAAACCCAAAAAACTAGAGTGGATTACGGACTATTGTTTACAGGTTACTGCCTACACTGCTGCGGTCAATAATCTTTACCATGTACAGATCGATCGCGCCCTGATTGCGATCGCCCTCGAAGATCGTTCGGCTCAACTTTTTATGCTCGATTCAGAAGACCTAGCCCTTTACTGGCAGCAGTTTCTGGTACGCTTACGGCTCTGGCAGCAACAGCAAGCTTAATCAAAAGTTTATCTCCTAGCTGCAGACATGCACAAGTTTTGTAGTATGTAGCATGATATTCATAATATATAACGCAATTTTATATATTATGAATCTACCCTCCTCTCTAATTAATCCTGCTCTCCGTTTGACTCAAGATACGCTAGCAAAAGCCTTTGAACCAGCGACAGCACAGTTAAATTTGCAAGGAGTTTTTAGCGAGGGGTTTGATTTCGCGGGGGCAACTAGCTGGTTGAAAATAGAAGCCCAGCAAAATTTTCCTAACTTTCCAGCAGTAGAGATTCTGCCTAGCAGCCAAATTAATAACGCTCTGGGTGGATATGCTGCCGAAAACAATACGATCTATCTAGCAGCAGAACTGGTCGAGCAAAATCAGTCTAACCCTAAAGTTATCAGTCAGATAATCTTGGAAGAATATGGGCATTATCTTGATGCCTGGTTTAATTCTGTCGATACCCCAGGAGATGAAGGAGCGCTGTTCGCCCATTACGTGCAGAATCGGCAGCTATCCCCAGCAGAATTAAGCACAATTCAAGATGAGAACGATCTGGCGACGATAACTATTGGCAAGAAAGAAATTGAGATCGAGCAGGCAAACCTGGGAGATAATCCTGCCTTCGATCTAATTGGACTGACTCGACTTCGTAACGATGCTCAATTTACGGGAATTGACGGTACTGGCTTTAGCGTTGCGGTAATCGATACGGGTTTGGATACGGATCATCCTTTGCTTGAGGCTAATTATCTAGCTGGCTACGATTTTATCGATAATGATAATAATCCTAGCGATCGCAAAGAACATGGAACTCATATTACGGGAACGATAGGGGCGACGGATGAAACTATTGGTGTTGCTACCGATGTCGGTTTAATTAGTTTGAGAGCCTTAGATCGAGAAGGGGATGCCTCCCTCGACAAAATTGCTGTTGCTCTAGAATGGGTTCTGGATAATCAGGCAGAATATAACATCACTGCCGTAAATTTATCTCTCGGTGGTGGTTTTTTCACTTCCGAATCACAGTTGAGCCAGAGTAGTCTAGCAGCAGAATTCGGTCGCATACAGTTAAACATTCAAAATTTAGAAGCAGCAGGTGTTACGGTCATTGCTGCTGCAGGCAACAATTATTTTAGTAATCAAGATCGCAGCAGTCAGGGGAATATTGCTTTTCCCGCTATTTCCAGCACGATCGCAGTTGGTGCAGTTTGGCGAGATGGAGCTGTTCCTAGAGCTAACTGGCAGGATGGCAGTATCGACTATAGTACGGGGTCAGATCGTATTCCTGGGTTTAGTCAGCGTCTCGACACGGATAACCTAATCTTTGCCCCTGGAGCAATTATTACCAGTACTATTCCTGGGGGTGGAACTGGCGAAAATGCAGGTACGAGTCAAGCCGTACCTCACGTAGCGGGGTCAGTCGCCTTGCTACAGGAAGCTTCTGTTCGCTTTAATGGGCGTACTTTAACCCCCACCGAAGTTAATGAGATTTTACGCAGCACTGCCGACACGATTATCGATGGTGATGACGAAGATGATAATGTAGACAACACAAATCTGGCATATTTACGGATTAATGTTTATGGTGCGATCGCTGAAATAAAACGACGTTCCGAGGATGATTCTAGTCAAGAAGATTCCAGCGATATTGAGATTACCAATTCTAACGATGCGATCGCGGGTTCAATGGCGATATCGGCGATCGATGGTTCGGCTATTAGTCCCATTCGTGAAACTATTGGTCGAGACGGTACGGTGAATCGCAGTAATGATGTGGATCTGTACAATTTTCAGCTAGAGTCTCCTGGTTCGGTCAGAATTGAGGTTGCTTCGGATTTAATTTCTCCCGACAATTTTGATAGCTATCTGCGTTTATTTGATGCTTCGGGAATAGAAATTGCCGTAAATGATGATATCGATCTGACTACGGGGAATACTTTTTCTCGGATTGAAGCCGATTTAGAGTCGGGAACTTATTATATTGGCGTTAGCGGATTTCGTAATAATAGCTACGATCCTAATATCGTTAGTAGCGGTGGTACGGGAGCTACTGGTAACTATGCGTTGAAGTTTAGCCTCAACAGCGAGGACGATGGGGTACTGTTGACGGATACAGAAGACCTTAATTTTAATGATAGTTTTCAGACAGAGGATAATACTGTCTTCCACTTTACTCAACGAGAGCTGGGAACTAATTTTTACACTACCTCAATTCGAGAACGGGACTATATTCGGGACAATATGAGTCAGTATAATTTTCAGGGAGAAGCCTTCAAATCGACATCAGAGGGAGATTCCGCCATCGATGCTCAAGCCGTGTATCGCTTTTTTAATTCTGGTACGGGGGCGCATCTATATACAATATCTGAATCCGAAAGAGACTATATTCAGGACAACCTATCTAGCTATAGTGCCGAAGGCATCGCCTACTATGGATATGAGAACGAGCAGCCTGGGACAGTTCCCCTATATCGTTTGTACGACTCCGAAACAGGAACTCACTTATTTACTGCATCCATAGCCGAACGCGATCTGGCTTTAAGCAGCTTTCCCGATCGTCGATTGGAGGGTAATAACGGGATCGCTTTTTACGTAGAGTCTTTTGACAATATTTAGTTTGTTTTTTTGTAGAAGATCGAGGAAGGGATTTAATCTATAACCTATAACTTTTTGAATTAAGTGTAAGGCGATCGCTAACTATCGAATCTGCGATCGTTTTTGCTGTCTACAAATAAATAAGTGCGATTCGAACTAGTATTACTGGAGTAGAGATTGCAACTATAGGACTGTTGAGATTTTAAGGAAAAAATAAGATGGGGAGTGCCTACTACCTGCCAATAGCTATCGATCTCTAGCTCCTTTTTTATTTCCATGTTGCGATCGACGTTAGCAATTTTCGTGTTTTGGCGATCGCGATTGCTCAATATTTCGCCTCCAACAAAAAATATTAGACTGGCTAAGGTTAATATTGCCGATGCCATGATAACTATGCCGTTGAATCGCCAGACAAATTGAAAAAGTCTGTTTTCTTCCATCATTACACTCTTCACACTCCCTTAGATCGGCAATCGCCCTGACTCAGAATAATTCATTAGAATAAGACTAACCAGCAATACATAACTCAAGAACTTTCATGGATTTTATTACTAGTATTCTCAACACGATTGGTTCGGGTGCGACGGCATACATACTAGCTAACAGAATGAGAGATCCTCAAACTCGTCCTAACACCCTGGCTGGATTTCAAATGGCTGAATCTGGCGCAGTTCCTTTTCTAACAAAGTTAGCTGCTAGAGCCACTGCCGAAGGAGATACCTGGCTGGCAGAAAAGCTAACTATCCATGCTGCTGATGAAGAACGTCACGGTCAAATCTTTGCCCACGGATTGAAACAGCTTGGCAAGGAGGTGAAAACTGTCGAGGAGATGAAACAGCAGCCAGCTAAATCTAATAAAGCTAAAAATTCTAGCCCCTTCTTTAGTAAGTTTTATCGCGACTACGATCCCGCAGATTTGAAAGCGGAAAAAATTGACTGGCTAGTGTTTATGGCAAGCACTTATATCCTTGAGCTAGATGCGAGTAAGGATTTTGCTCGCATGGCAACGGCTCTACCCGACGACGAACAGAAAAGCCGTAACCTCCAGCAGAGTATTGTTAGCGTCGCCCAAGATGAAACCAGACATGCCGCCTATCTCTATGAGGCGATGCAGCGAAGACTGTCCCAAGCAGAAGTAGATGTTTTAGTTGCGGACTGGAGAAAGCGCAAAATAGACGCTATGTTGGCGATGGTTGGCGATATGCTGCAAACGGGGGGTAGCTCTCGCTCTTTGGTTAAAGATGGTGCGCCGACTGAGATTGAGGAACAGGCTGCACCAGAATTAGTCGAGGTGTAAACTCGCATCGATCGCCCGTAGCTAATTACTCGCTCAAAACTGCTAATTTTTAATAGCGATCGCTACGAAATTGTCTTTGACCGTTGTAAGGTATTTGAAGATAATCCTTCCCCCCCAATAGAATCATGAAAGGTAATAGAAAACGACAGCGTTCTTTTAACCGTGTTTTACTGGCTATGGGGGGAACTACAGCTTTAATTGCTTTAATCCTGGCTATTGAGGCGGTTTTGGGCGGTCAGAAAACTTGTCACGCGACGGAATCTTGGCTATTTTGTCAGATTCGCGAATCAGTACTGCTGAACATAGTCGAAGGCTTTAGTATTTTAGTGGCGGTTTGGCTTTTTTTCTTGGAAGCTCCAGAAAGAGACAAGCAGGCTCACTATGAAGCTTGGAAGACGATCGATTCTGCTCACGGCTTGAGAAATAGCTACGCTAGACTACAGGCGCTACAGGATCTAAATAGCGATCGCGTTCCCCTACGGGGTTTTACCGCCCCAGAAGCCGATCTACGGGGAATCGATCTATCAGGAGCAGATCTGAGCAACGCTTACCTCTCAGGAGCGGATCTGAGTAATGCTAATCTCAGCCATGCTAATCTCAGTCATGCCAACCTAGTAGAAACTAAGCTCAATAATGCTAACTTAGGCAACAGCCAGCTTACAGGAGCAGATTTGAGCTACGCAGACTTAATTGAAACCGATTTACAAGAGGTTGACTTTGTGGGGGCAAATATCATCGGCGCCAACTTTGTCCGTGCTAATTTAGCTCAGGCTTATTTTGGCGACGTTAATTTTAATGAGTGTCGCTTGGACGATGCGAATTTGAAAAAGACTAAGTTTTTTGGTGTGGAAAATTTGACGGTCGAACAAATAAAAACTGGTAAAAACTGGTCTGAAGGTATATATGATGCCAAGATGCTGGCAAAGTTAAAATAGTGTGGAGAATTTATCTATAGGAACAAACGGTTGTTCGCCCTGAGAAGATTTAGATCGCTCAATAAAAAGTTTAAAAGTGTCACCAGATCGGCATAAAATTTGAATACGGTAATATTACAACTACATTATTCAAAGTGGCGATCGCAAATAAGTACAAGTTAAAATATATATTTTTTTTTATAGCTGGCATTCTTTTCTTTACGCAAGTTGAGCCAGCATTGGCACAGACAAATTCGTCTACCTCAATCGAGGTCGATACTCTCTGGTTAATAGTGGCAGGCAGTCTGATATTTTTTATGAATGCTGGTTTTGCTATGTTAGAGGCGGGACTGTGTCAGACGCGGAATGCTACTAACGTTTTGGCAAAAAACCTAATCGTCTTCTGTGTCTCGGTATTAGCATTTTGGAGCGTCGGTTTTGGCTTGATGTTTGGTGATGGTAATGCTTGGGTTGGTACGACTGGCTGGTTTTTTCAAAGTTTTACTCCGCCTCTGGTAGACAGCTTCAATCTGGGTTTCAACAGTATTGAGACGCTGTATCCAAATCATCCGTGGATGGTGGTGTTTTTTTTACAGCTAGTGTTTGCAGGGACTACCGCGACGATTGTCTCGGGTGCAATGGCAGAACGAGTTAAGTTTTGGGCTTTTTTCTGGTTTAGCTTTCTACTAGTAGCTCTGGCATATCCTCTGGCTGGACGCTGGGTATGGCATCCTGACGGCTGGTTGGCAAACAGCTTTAATTTCCTTGATTATGCTGGCTCTACGGTCGTACATTCGGTTGGAGGAATGGCGGGTTTGGTCGGCACAATTTTGATCGGACCTCGTCGAGGTTGGCGGGGCTACAATCCCGATGAAGTAAGAGGCGATCGCTTTTCGGGCAGTTCCCAGTCTTTTGGCTACTATAATCTTTCTCTAGCTTCTTTAGGCTGCCTAATTCTTTGGCTGGGCTGGTTGGGTTTCAACGGTGGAGCGGTTAATACAGTTTCAGATGCGCCTCACGCTATTATGACGACTATGTTGGCTGGTGCTTCTGGGGGAGTTTTTGTCGTGCTGCTGCGGGGTTTACGCAGTCAAAAACCTGGGCTACCTCTAGTAATTAACGGTGTTTTGGGAGGTTTGGTGAGCATTACAGCTTCCTCAATGTATGTGAGCCTGGGGACAGCAGTATTGATTGGTGCAGTCGGTAGTATTTGGATTCTTCTTGGTGAAAAACTACTCAGGCAATTTCACATTGACGATCCAGTCGGAGCAATTTCCGTTCATTTGGGATGCGGTATTTGGGGAACTTTAGCAGCAGGTTTGTTTGCCAACCAACTGTCTGGCTATATCGATCGTCCGATCGATCGCCTACAGCAGATATTCAATCAGATAATCGGTATTCTTGCCATCAACGGCACAATCCTGGTTTTGAGCCTGATCTTTTGGCTGGCTATTGGCTTTGCTATTTATGCGATCGAATCAATCAATCGCCGACTAAAGTATGGTGCTAAAAAGTTGGACAACCAAGGCAATTCGCGCTATCAAGGCTGGTATAAGTATCTACACTACGCCAGGTCTGGTATTCGCGTATCTCAAGTAGAAGAGGCTAAAGGAAGTGATGGAACTTTCTCTTAAGCAAATCTTGTCTGGTTTCAAGCTTCTCAAGCATTTACGTCCTATCTTTCTTTAAGCGAAGGCAATGTCTAAAACTACCAATTTTTTCGGGCATTAAAATAAAACAAGTTTATTGGGTTGCTCTTCAAGAAAAATCTATCTGTAAAATAGATAGATCGTCTTCAAACTGAAAATTTGGGTGCCAAGTTCTCACATACTGCAAAAGACGCTGTAAATCTCGCTCTGGTGTCATTTGGTATTTTTTCAAGAGATTAATCAATCGATCCAACCCCCAGTGAGAATTATTCTGGGGTTCGACTTCATAAATCCCATCACTAAAGACATATAGACTGGAGTGGGCAGCTATCTGACAAGAAGCGTTAACGTATTCGATATTAGGAAACATGCCTACAGGCACCCCTGGGGTTTTAAGCTGTTGCTCGGCAGATTGACTTGCCGAAGTTAGCAAAATTGCGGGAGGATGTCCTGCACTGGAGTAGGTCAGACACCTACTTTGCCAATCATAGACTCCATACCAAATGGTAAAGTACTTATCATTCAGATCGCTCATTTGAAAAGTCTGATTTAAGCCACTTAAAACTGCGCTTGGCTGATAGTAGTCCACATTACTCAGTCCGCGAGATCGCAGCAGATTGATGACGGCTAGAGATGGCAAACTAGCCCGCAAGCCATGACCAGAAACGTCTAATAAATAAAACACTAGGTGGCGATCGTCCAGCCAAAAATAATCAAAACTATCTCCTCCTAGTTGACGCGAAGGAATAAAACAGGAGTCAATCTTTAAAGATGGATGCTGTAGGGGTGGAGGCAAAATACTGCTGACATATTCTGCAGCTTCGGCTAATTCATCTTCTAAGAGTTGCTTCTGGTTTTGCAGATCCTTGCTTAACTGGTGCAGTCTCAAACCCGCCCTAACTCTCGCTTTCAACTCATGCATTTCAATCGGTTTGCACAAAAAGTCATCAGCACCAGCATCTAAACCTTTGACTCTGTCATCTACCGAATCTAAAGAAGTGAGCAGGATAAAAAAGGTAGTTGACAATTCAGGAGTCGATTTGATCTGACTACAGACTTCTAAACCATTTTTACGAGGCATAATCCAGTCGCAGATGATCAGAGCGGGACGAATAGCTTTGGCTTTGATTAGTCCTTCTTCTCCATCACTAGCCAAGGTGACATCATAACCCTGCATGACCAAAGTTCTCTCTAATAGCAACTGAGTTGTGGAGTCATCGTCAACGATCAGAATTTGAGCCATAGGTATGTTGATAGTTTGTTAGCTGAAAACCACAGGTTAAGGCAATTTTTGACCAGGCTCAGCAAAGCAGTCTTTATAATGAAAATCTAAGCCGCGTTGTTAAACTAGAAAGTATTAGTAGTATAGGTTATCTATCATCATACATTTGAGCATACGAAAAAACGTAAAAAAATAATCGCAGGGGAGAACAATTACCCTAGCACGAAGCTCAAATAAATAACGAGCTAATACATTAGCGTAGAGCAAACAGCATATCTAGCTTTTTGCCGATCTCCAAAAAGTGCGGTAGAGTTAGCTGTTTATTTAAATAAGTTATTCTTGGATAATGACAAAGAGAACACCTATACTGTGTGAGCTTCTGGGTCGACAATGGCGTAACTGCGTCGTTTGTGCAGCAATTTTTTTAAGGCAGACAGTGTTTGATTGAGGCGCAAAACAGTTGAAAGTCCTACGAAGCATCAAAATTGAAGTCAAGAGCGATTTAAAGGCATTAGATGAGGTGCTTTTTCAATTCAACACAATTTATCAGGATTCGATTCCTTTAAGAGATTGGCTACAGTGTCGACTAGCTTTGGCGGAAGGATTTACCAATGCAGTTAGACATGCACACAAAAATTTGCCCAGGGATGTCCCAATCAGAATAGAGGTGCTGTTAAACCAAACATTTATGGAAATAAGAATTTGGGATCGCGGACCAGCATTCGACCTACACGGATTTATTGCCGAGACATCTAAAAAGCATGCAAAATGGCTAGCTAGCGGTCGAGGCATACCTATTCTTAACAAAATCTCCAATCGCCTAGATTACTATCGAATCGAGCAGCAAAGAAATTGCTTGGTAATCATTAAGAAATTTACTCAACAATAAATGAGATGACTAAACTAGCCAACCAAAAAATAGGATTTATATCTATCATTTTTAATCTTTATATTCTTTAATAATAGTTTCATCAACAATACTGCTGTCTTCAGAAAAATCATTTCGCACTACTGTATTTTCAATAATGCTGCTATCTTCAGGAAAATGGCTATTTGAAAATGCATTATCAATAACTACAGTCTCTTTATAAGATTTTTTGTTAGCAGAAATTGATTTAAATGCAGTTTTTTCATCGCTACAGTAATTTAAAAATTGGCTGCTGCCGGTACTGTAAGCAATATAATTGTAGGCAATTTTAATATCATCACCAATCTTGATTATATCTCCAGAATTTAGGCGATGAAGCGATTTCTTATTGCCGTTGACGTAAATACCGTTGCGACTTCTTTTTCTTTTACCCTTACCATCAATAATCCAGTAAGAATAATCAGTTTGGTTTGCTCCTTCGCTATATCTCATCCAGGCAACGGTGGCGTGGTGACGGGAAGCTAGCTGGTCGCTGATTACTAAGTCGTTGTGGGGATGACGACCGATTGAAAACACATTTACGTTTAAAGAAACAGCACGTCTTGACTCTGGAGATTCGACAATTAATACGTGTCTACCTTTTGACAGATCTGCTTTGTTTAACTTAACTAGAGTCAACTTAGATTTCTTATCAGCCATAAGAACGATTTATGATTATGTCCCAAATATTTGCGGAAACTAGAGTGATATAAAGCAGCGATGATACTTTTTTATAGCCGACAGGCAAAACATAAGCTTCGTAGACTGAGATCCACATATCGATCGACAGCTAACAAGCTCAGAATGAATAATTAACTACTATATTCTAATCCAAAAAAAAATAACAGCAATGATAAGCAAGCTCTTTAAATTCAAGCCATTTTAAAATCAAATTGTCATCAGTAAATACATGCAATTATCGATCGCTAAAACAGATTTAGTTTGGCAAGAGAGATTCGCAATGAGCTGCAAATCCAGCATTACTCAAAGATGCGATCGCCCGTTCCTCATCCTCGACCCAAAAGTTTTGTCCGAAGCGAATAAACTGTCTCTGGCGACCTCTGCCTATAGCAGCGATTACGGGAATTCTAAACTTGTTTTGTTCGTTAGTTTGCTGTCTTAAAATGCTTTTTAAACTGTTGCTTTTAACTGGATCTAAAGCCTGTTCGGGAGTAATTTCTAGCATCAGCATTTTTACCTGTTCGACTGCCGTAGCATCGTCAATAATAAGCTGGTATTTATCATTGCGCTTCTGAGCTTTACCCCAGACAATTAGCTGCTTACCTTCTTCTAGCAGCGGTTCTAAATCGGGATAGGTACTGGGAAAAATAGTTCCTTCTGCTTCCCCTGTAATATCTTCCATCTGCACAAAAGCCATCGGGTCGCCTTTTTTAGTAATAATCTTTCTTACCGAGCTGAGCATCACCACCGCACTTACTTTTTGCTTGGATTTTTGCTCTGACAGCATGTTCAAGCTGATAGGAGATAAGATTTGAGCAGCTTGATTAATCGCTTTAAGGGGATGATCGCTGATATAAAAGCCGATGTATTCCTTTTCTAAACGTAACTTTTCCTGCATCGGATAGTCTTCGACTTTCGGCGTACTAGGAGCCTGCTCAAATGCAGTTTCTTGTTCCTCTTTCGCGCCACTCATCATGTCAAATAAATTTAGCTGACCGCTAGCTTTCTCCTTGCTACGCTGGTTTGCCCAGGAAATAACTACGTCAATGTCGTTGATTAGCTGTCTGCGGTTAGGCTGGATCGGATCGAAAGCACCACAGTAGATTAGGGTTTCTAAAGCCCGACGGTTAACGGTGCGTAGTTCTACCCGTTCGCAAAAATCAGCTAAGGACTTAAACTCGCCATCGGCATTTCTGGCGGTCAGAATGTTCTCAATTGCCCCCTGTCCTAAATTCTTGACTGCCGATAAACCAAACAAAATATGATTATCGTCTAAAGGTAAAAAATCTTCTACAGAACGATTGAGATCGGGAGGTAAAATACCAATGCCCATTTTTTGAGCATTTTCTCGGTAGCGATCGACCTTCTCTTGAATACCGCTGCTAGCAGTCAGCAGTGCCGACATATACTCGACAGGATAGTTAGCCTTAAGGTAAGCAGTCTGATAGGTAACGTAGGCGTAGGCGGTGGAATGAGACTTATTAAAGCAGTTAGATGCCACCATGCCGTTAGCAAGCAAGAAATTATGATCTTGAGCTACCCCAATGTCATATACCTTTTGCATTCCTAGTGATTTGCGACCGACAATTTTTACCATGGCTAAAAAAAGAATGCTATCAAAGTTACAAGTTATGACTCACCGTTGCTATGTTGAGCCGAAAAAGCCGTAGAATCGCTAAAATTACCTTATATAAACAAATACTTCTCTTGATTTCGGGGCAACGTCTATCGATACTATATACGGTAAATATAAAGGATTAAAATCAAGTCAGCTCAAACAGCTCAAGAAACTTTATCATTACAAATTGCCAGGGGATATAATTGTCACCCCAGAGTTTGCTCAAAAGCTGGCAGCGATTAGTACAGATATCGGTCAGCCTATCTGCATCTATATCAATCGTCGGGGACAGGTAATTAGGGTTGGCATAGGTAACGCCTTACAAACTCAAATTCCGCCTTTAGAGCTACCCCGTTACGGTGCAAAACGTCTGTCGGGTATTCGCTGTATCTCAACCAAGCTGAAACCCGAAGCACCAAAAGAATCGAGCCTCACCTCGATGGTGCGTCAAAGACTAGATGTTTTGGCTCTTATTACCCTTACAGGGACGGGCAAGTTAAAACGTGGTGGCGGGGCAACAGGCTATGTCCAGGACATCCATATCGCTCACTTGTTGCCCCAGTCGGAAACAATTCCAGGAGAACGGGAGTATTGGTCGGTATCCGAGGCGATGAGTTTGGATGCTCTAACCGATCGGGATTTTCTCGATTTAGTAGAAGGCTTAGAAGCGGAATTTGAACGGGAATATATCGCGCAACAGGTAGATAGCGACCACGATCGCGTTGTTTTAGTCGGTTTGCAGGTAGACAAAACCACCGAACAAGAATTTGAAGACCGCCTGAATGAGTTGATGGGACTGGTTGATACTGCAGGAGGAGAAGTATTAGAAACTATCCGCCAGAAGCGATCGCGTCCCCATCCTCGAACATTAATCGGTGAAGGTAAAGTGCAGGAGATTGCCCTAAGAGTACAGACGTTAGGGGCAAGTTTAGTCGCCTTCGATCGCTCTCTTTCCCCCGCGCAAATCCGCAACCTCGAAAGCCAGTTTGGTATTCGTGTAGTCGATCGCACCGAGATTATCCTCGATATTTTTGCCCAACGCGCTCAATCCCGCGCGGGTAAGCTTCAGGTAGAATTAGCGCAGTTAGAATATATGCTGCCACGCCTAGTAGGAAGGGGACAGGCAATGTCTCGTCTTGGTGGTGGTATCGGTACGAGAGGGCCTGGTGAAACCAAGCTAGAAACAGAAAGAAGAAGTATTCAAAAGCGCATTGCCCGTTTACAAAAAGAAGTAACCGAATTACAGGCACAGCGATCGCGAATGCGGAAACAGCGTCAAAAGCAGGATGTTCCTAGTGTGGCGATCGTCGGCTATACCAATGCGGGTAAATCAACTTTGATCAACGCTTTAACTAACTCAGAGGTATATGTAGCCAACCAGCTATTTGCCACCCTCGATCCCACAACCCGCCGTCTAGCCATACCCGATGCGGATACAGGAGAACTCCAAAATATGCTGCTGACAGATACGGTGGGATTTATTCAGCAGCTTCCTCCACCCCTGGTAAATGCCTTCCGCGCTACTTTGGAAGAAGTTACCGAAGCCGATGCTTTACTACATGTTGTCGATCTGTCCCATCCTACCTGGAAAAACCAAATCCATTCGGTGATGGAAATTTTAGGCGAAATGCCGATCGCCCCTGGCCCAATGCTATTGGTGTTTAATAAGCTCGATAAGGTTGGTAGCAAGACTCTCAAGGAAGCAAAAGAAGAATATCCCCTGGCAATGTTTATCTCAGCAAGCGATCGCCTGGGACTGGAAACCTTAAGGCAAAAGTTATCTTTGCTAGTAGATTTTGCTGGCGTAGGAGAGTAATCAGTTAAGAGTTAAATTCTTAAAATCCGTGGCTAGCGAGAGTATTACCTAGTTCATCAACAATAATAGTGCGATCGCTTTCATCTAGTTCGGGAAATTCTAGAGAGTTTAACTGTTTATCTAATACTGCTTCGGGTATGGGATGTTGTCGTTGTCGGTTGCGTTCAAAGTAAACTTCTTCTGGACAATGAAAGATGACTAAAGTAACCAGTGCGCCATACTGATGACTGATATCGATTACCTGTTGGCGAAAATCTCGTCTTAAATTGGTGGCATCCCAAACTATCTTGCTATGACTACGCAGCAAGACTTTTAACTGCTCTTTTGCTGCTTGAACTACTTTACTATTTTGGGACTGATCGCTACGAGAATTGGCTATTTGAGTTCTCAAAGCATCGAGAGAAATAACCGTATGGTCTTTAAGATTCTCGGCAATCCAGGTACTCTTTCCCGATCCGCTTACTCCAAAGGTAATTGTTACCTGGGGAAAAGAGTCTCGATAGTTATAAGAACGAGCTAATTCCGATTCTGGAGTAAAAATCTTGCCAGTTTCGTAACGAGCGATCGCAGTCGCTAAAACAAAGTCGCGGGTATGGCGATCGTAATCTGCTAATTCGCGATCGAAGTATTCTCGCCAAGACTTATATTCTCTGCCGAAACTTTTCCAGGCTTTATATTCCTGTGCGTATAAACCATATAGTTCGACAATTTCTAACTGCTGCTGTTTGTCTTTACATTCTCTCCCCCGAATATCGGCTATTTCCAGCCAGTAAAGTAATTCTGGATCGGCAAGACGAGAAACTCTTTTGTAGGCTGCGGAAGATTTATCTTTAGTTACTAGCTGTTTGGGATCGTGATGATAGCTAACTAAACTCAAGGTTGATTCAACGACTGGATAGGGCAAGCCTAAACCCATCAATTTTGGCGCTAAATACGAGCGTCCTTTACTGGCGTGGCGAGGGGCAACAATCCGAATTTTTCCCTCTATTTCTTGTTCTTTAGTGGCTACAGGTTTGTATATATCGTGTAGCAAAGCGCCTAAGATTAAGCTCAAACGACGCTCTCGATCCAAATGACTCGCTACCGTTTGCAAGAGTTTATAAGCTTCAGCCAACACCATACCGACATGGATATGCACGTCTCCCTCCGCGTGCCATTCTCTGTCTTGAGACGTGGATTGATAATCTTTCAATAAGGGAAAGCGATCGCCTAACACGTCAACAAATTCATCGATGTTTGGGGTCTTGCCTAAAAATACCTGTTGTAGAAATTCTCGTTCGTCCATTAGTCCAATCCGTCTCTTAAATCGATCTGTTTAATTATTTTTTGAGCAGATTTGGCACAACTTCTCGATACATCCAGTGTCCATCCGTTTGCACGTGATTTGAACGCACCCACTTGGCTATATTTTGCGAGAAATCTTGATAGTGAAACTGCTCTACATTTCTGACGACAAATCCCTCACATTTTTCTAAATCAAGATTTGCGCCGATCTCTCTTATCTCTTTTTCAGACCATATGCCTCGATACAAAACTGCTGGCAATTCCAAACCTAACATTGCTGCCCATTCTTCTGTTGCCGACCAATTTAGACAGTAATTATCCTGATTCCAAACTGAAAATAGATAAAAGTAGCTGCTTAAATTCTGATAGGCGATCGCATGTCTGGCATAAAGATTCTCACCACAGATGCGCCATCCCTCTGGAATATTATGACCGATACTAGCCTGTAACGATTTAACCCAAGCCCTCGAAGGATGATGACGGCTATCTAAAGAACGGGCATGAATATAGTCGCCATAGAGAGTAGTGTTTTCACCATCCAGCTTTTCAGTTACTACTACCTGGCAATTATCAAAGATACTATGGCGATCGAGCTTTAGATCGTCTTTATTGACTCCTGGTGAAAAACTTAGGTGGGGAGTTCTCGGATATTTGTAGCGTTGAGAAGACATGAGAAGATATACATTGCTTATTAGTCCGCAAATATTAATCGTATCCTAAAGAGATACAAAAGGTATCATACAGTTGTTGTTTAATTTGTTTATAAGAACAGCGATCGCTGAGACTAAAAAATCTGCGTTAAAAACTATCTTTATTGATATGTTTTACAGAAGCGGCGAGTAATTTAGGTAACTAGTACGGAGATTTTAGCCAAGGCTTCTTCCACAACTTCCTCAGTTGCCTTTTCAATAAATTTTGCTTTTCGATTTTGCCAATCCAGCACTCTTATTCGATCGGTAAGAATTACTCCCGCAGTTTTCATTTCCTGGCTTAAAATCACCTCAAATCTCCAACCTTCGATCTGATTAGTTATAGGACAAGCTAAAACAAAGTGCGGTCTAGAATTATATGCTGCTGGAGAGATAACTAATGCTGGTCGATAGATAAACTTCGCTATCTTCAGTCATTTATGAATGAACAAGTGAGCTATACAAATTGGTTTATACATATAAGTTTTTCTTGGTAATTTTAGCCTTTACAGAATTACTATGGTTAAATGTATAAAGTTTTGTCGCTAGATTCAACATTTCTGCTATTTGATATACTGCGCTGACTTCTAAAAAATCAAAATCATAACCAATCTTGCTGATTTTCTGATAAAAAAATATCGCTTCTCTTTTGCAAGCGTTTTCATCATGCATCTGTATACATAAATCGCAAAACTATTCTCTGGGAAAAGCCATTTACCAGGACACAATCCTGCAAATGTTAACTGATGCCATTCAAAGCAATATTTGCCAAACTTATCGTCGATCGGGAAAATTGGGTAAATCGTCGTGAACAAACCCGACGTTCATTTTCTTAGGAAAATAGAACGCGGGGCAGCGCATTCGCGCAGATCGTCGTAAGACGACTAGGACGCATTCGCGTCCGCGCAAAGTACACCAGTTGATAACTGA
>Ga0115031_1000313_pt1 | contig 34886 bp, 27 predicted proteins | sample Maine_Asex4_meta_FD_87301 | JGI IMG/M metagenome (GOLD analysis project Ga0115031, IMG submission 87301) | Marine algal microbial communities from Maine, USA - Maine_Asex4_metaG | ecosystem: Host-associated > Algae > Red algae > Unclassified | place: Maine, USA | collected 2015-01-05
ATGCTGGTCAATATCTTCTTGTCCGTTTAACGGTCGTCTGTCGGACTGCGGACAAACTGTCCGCGAACGCTGCTTGACAACGGGTAATCGGACAGATTGATTGATGGACAGAAAAGCGGACAAATCGGGCAGGCGAGGGCGGTTTTGGGAACATTGGTTGGTTATTCTCGGGTCTCGACCGGGGACCAGACGGTCGCACCGCAGGAGGATGCCCTGCGCGCCGCCGGATGCACCCACTTTTATACAGACACGATCTCGGGCGCGAAGACCGAGCGGCCCGGGCTGAACGAGGCACTGGCTTATCTGCGCAAGGGCGACACGTTGGTCGTTTGGAAACTCGACCGGTTGGGGCGATCAATGGCGCATCTGATCGACACGGTCCGGGCGCTTGACACCAAGGGCGTGGGGTTCCGCTCCCTGACCGAAGGCGTCGACACGACGACGCCAGGTGGCACGCTGGTCTTCCATCTGTTCGGGGCACTTGCCCAGTTCGAGCGCGACCTGATTCGCGAGCGCACCCGTGCCGGCCTGACTGCCGCTGCCGCCCGAGGTCGCAAAGGTGGGCGCAAGCATGTGGTGACCCCCGACAAGTTGGCCCGTGCAAAGGTGCTGATGGCCGGTGGACTAAATGTTCGCGAAGCGGCGGCGCGTGTGAAAGTCGGAAAGACCGCCCTCTATGCGGCGCTCAAGAATGTGTAGAAGTATGTACTCGCCTATACTCCGAAAACCCTGTCTGAATTGACCGACACGCATCTTTCCGAAATGCGGCGCTTCCTGAAGGGCAAGCTCGATGCCGAGCGCACCGAAGAGCTGTCCCTTGTCCTGAGAAAAGCAGGACTGCCGATATGAGGGATACAAAAGCGGTCCCGACATTAGAAAGTCAGACCTGATTGGCAGAGGATAATTGTACGTGAAAACAAGGGCATCTTGAGATGATCAACAAACGCCCCTTTCCCATACCCCGATAGTCGCACGTAATCCCGGCAAAACCCGATGATTGCAGGTTCGTCGCAAACAATCCCGGTTCAGTCGCACACAGCGCCGGTTCAACAACCCCGATAGATGCAATCAATCCCGGCAAAAATTTCCCGATAAATGCAGGTCGAACCGCCGATGATTGCAGGTCGTTACACCTACCGAGTTCGAGCAGTAGAAAAATGAGAATGCAGGAAATCCAAAAACCGCGGTATCATTCGGGCTTCCGGATCGCTTGCAGAGGAGGCATAGAACCACGGTTCAGCGCGACAAGGCACGCTGCAGCATGTGACGTTGATGATCCTGTCCGCCGTAAAAGACGGCGAGGATGCGCACGACCCTCGCGTTGTCATCCACGTCGAAGTAGATGACGGCCCGGTCCTTCGTCACGTTTCGCAACCCGATCCGGATCTCCGGACGCAGCGTTCCCTGTGCGGGAAGGTCCCCCAAAGCTCGAAGGGCTTTTCCTATCGCATCGATCCGAGCATCCGCCCGGTCGAATGAATCGGCAGTATCCTCGCCGAACGCGATATAGCTATCGACGAGGAAGTCATGGATCGCCACGAGATCATCTCGGGCGTCGGCGGCCAGCTCGACGCTATAGGCCATGTGCCATGCGCCGCTCCTCGGTCTTCTTTCCGACAGTGGCGAGACCGTTCTCTAGCGGCACGAAGTCGCCCGACCGCCGGGCATCCACCAATGTCCGTAGCGCTTCGATCTCGGTATCGTGGCGTTCGATGTCCTGCTGAAGGAGATCGAGACCGCGCTGAAGGACGGAGCTGAGACTGGAATACCGCCCTTGCGCCACGAGAGCCCGAGCATATGCGTCCTGAGAGTCCGTCAGTGAAACCGATGCCTTGACTGTCATGCAAACCTCCCTTTCAGTGCTACTGAGTAGTATACACAAGCTACTTCCTTCTTCAAGAGATAGAGCAACCTGTTGTCTGTAAATTCGGTGATGGCGGGTGCCGTCATTCCGGATCTTTCATGTTGATGTAAGTTCGCGTGGTCGAGGTCCATTCCTCGTCGATTTCGACGAGGATGGCCGTGGCGAGGCGTTCGAGGGATGCCTCGTTCGGGAAGACCCTGATCTTTCGGGTTCGCCGTTTGATTTCCCGCTGGATGGCGCGTTTAAAGGGGTTTGCAGTTCGCACGCGCCGCCTGTGGCCCTCTGTGTGCTCATCCAGCTTCGAGAAGGCCTTGCGGCGCGGCGGATCGGCATGAGTGCTTTCATCGCGCCATCGCCTTACCCACCTGCGGTGCGCCAACGGATCGCCGTCGCAACACCTACCTCGAACCGGGCACCAGCAGCGCGCGCCGACATCCCGCGATCCACTGCGCCGATCACACGATCACGTAGCGCCACGTCGTACTTCTTGGGCATCCAAATCCCCCCAAACCATGCGGGAAAACTTGAATCAGAAATCACAGCCGTTGCGAATCAGAAGGAGTTCAGGATGCTTTAAGAGCCTGATGGGCGCGTTCGAGCGAACGTGCTCGGGAATGAGACCGGCATGACGGCCTCGTCCGCCGCGATCCCCCCCCGCATCTTTCCGCTTTCGCAGGAGCGGAGCAAAAAAAGGGGGAGGGGGACACAGTTTTTTCACGTATTGAAATTTTTCACTTGCATGCTCCACATCATGTGGAGATAATGCGCGGATGGAGAATTTACCTGATCTAGAAACAAAAGCGAATCTCTATGCGAGCAGCCAGATAAGGGCATTGCGCGGAAGTGAATCGCGTGTCGCCTTCGGTGAGCGCATCGGGATGAAGGAAAGTCTGCTCTTCAAGTACGAGAGAGGGCTGACGAATCTGACCGTCAGCAAGCTCGCGCGGCTTGCCCAGCAACTTGGTATGCCGTTCTCGTATTTCATGCTGCCCGACGACGATCCGGCTTTTCATGAAGACGAGAACCGCGACGGTAACGAGGAGGAAAAAGTAGCCTAGAAAGAATAATCCCCCGGAAAGCGGATGCTCACCGAGGGAAGAGCAGAGATAGATTCAGACGTTGTGCTGACACTGAATTTAGTGACGCTCTTCCCGATAATCAAGCGTTTTTCGCGCTTTTGCGCCACAGGATACGTGCGCGTGATCGAGAGCCGCCGCTCTACGGGCCTTTTACCCGCAGAGAGAATCATGACATTGCAATACAACCAACAAAGAACGCCCAAGGCCGCGCTTCACCGGACCGTGCGCAACGTCGCGAAGTGCCGGGAAATCCTTGCCCTTCCGCTTCTGGCCGTCGAATACCTCCGGCATGCCGCCGAGACCGTTTCGCCCGATGACGTGCAGAACGCGCGCACCCCGTGGTGCTACGAACGGGTGGACGACATCGCCCACGCCCTCGTCTGCGATCCCCGTCAGGTCCAGCGGATCGAGGGTCGCCTCGTCGAACTCGGCCTCATCGAGAAGCGCACGCTGGCCAACGGTCACCGCCATGCGAAGCGGTGCCGGAAGACCGGCGCGCTCCTGTGGGTGCATGGCATCTCTCTCAGGCCGCTGATCCAGCGCCACGACGAACTGGAGGCCCTCGCGACCAACCGGGCCGATATCGACCGCGAGTACCGCGCGACCCGCCAGCAGGTGAACAACCTGCGCGCCCGCCTCAAGGACGCTCTCGCCGCCGCCGCCGAGTATCCGGCCCTCACCGACCTGCGAGATCGGACATGGGCCATCTACGATGCGGTTCCCGGTCGCGTGACGTACCGCCTGTACGATCTGACCGGTCTCGTTCGCCTGCGGACGGAAATGATCCTGGCCGTCGAGACGATGATCGAGGCGCTGGACATGCTCGCTGCACCGTCTCCGGAAGCAGGGGATAACGGTCCTTCACCTGTTCATATGTCCGACGCGTCGGACACTCGCGTCCGACATAAATACCCTACAACTTCCCTAATATTGTATTCTTGTAGAAATGCCGGACAAACCGGAGACGACGAAATCCGGAATCCGGACAAGCCAGCCAGTTCAATGACAGGCATGGAAAGAAAAGGTGCGGGTGACCGGACCGGATACAACCCCCAAAATGCCCCCATACCGGAAAATCACGCCCCGAAGATCACCGCAAGGCATCTGCTTGGGCTTGCCCCCGACCGCTGGAGCGAGAACCTCGGCGATCCCGACCGGGTCGACTGGCGCGTGATCGGTTTCGTAGCCGATGCCCGCCGCGCCGAGCTTGGCGTCTCCGAACGCGCATGGCGCATCGGCGTCGAGCGCATGGGACCGCGCAGCGCCGCCATCTGCCTCGCCATCCTCGATACGAACCGGAACCACCCGACCAGCCCCGTGCGATCCGTCGGCGGGGCCTTCGTCGCCATGACGCGCCGCGCAGAGGCGGGCACGCTCAACCTCGAACCCTCGATCAACTGGATCGCCGCGCGGCGCCGCGCATCCCGCGGGGACGGGGCCGCGCCCCACCGCCGGGGCCTCGCGTCGGCGACCGGAGGGCAGGGCATGCCGTGATCCGCAGAGCGGGGGCGCCCGGCGGATGCCGGTCACCGCAATCCGCATCCGATGATCACGACGGTCACGTTGTCCTGTCCGCCCCGTTCGTTGGCGAGGTCGCGCAGGGTGCTGCACGCCGCACCGGGGACCGGCGTACCCGACACGATGGCGAGGATCTCGTCGTCGGTGACGTACCGGCTCAGGCCGTCCGAACACAGCAGATAGCGGTCGTCGCGCTCTATGCGCAGGGGGACGTGGTCGAGATCGAGCGTATCCGCGGCCCCCACCGCCCGGGTCAGGACGTGGGCATGGGGGTGATCCTCGGCCTTCGACGGGTCGAGCAGGCCGGACTCCACCAGTTCCTGCACCATGGAGTGATCCGTCGTCAGTTGCTCGATCACGTTGCCGCGAATGCGGTAGGCCCGGCTGTCGCCGGCCCAGGTCAGCAGCCCGCGATCCTCCAGAGCGACCATGCAGACCACCGTCGACCCGATCGTCGCGCCGTCATGGGCGGCGGATTCGCGCCGCAGGGCCGCGTTCGCGTCCTCGATCCGCGCGATGACGTCGAGCTTGAGCGAGCGCGCATCGGTCCAGGGGCGGATATTGTTGAGGCAGTCAATGATGGTCTGGCTCGCCATGTCGCCCGCGCTGTGACCTCCCATGCCGTCGGCGACCACCCACAGGGCGATGGCGTCGCGGGCGAGAAAGGCGTCCTCGTTCACTTCGCGCACGCGCCCGGTATCCGAAAGGCCCTCGGAAATCATGGGGATGTACGTCCGGGGACGCTCGGAAGGAAACTGCGTTCGGCTCGTCATGTCGGTATCAGCTCCGTTCTGGCGGTTGTTCCGCGGCGACGAGGGCGAGGAACAGGTCTTCGTCCGGCGCGGCGGAATGCGATAGTCCGAAGGGGGAGAGGTCCGCCCCTCCCCTGGTGACCCAGTATCCCGCGCTGGCGATGTTTTCCGCCGGAAGCCCGGCATCGTCGAGCTTCACGGCGCGGATGCCGTCGTGAAAGGGGCGCGTGCCGGTCCACGATCCCGGAGGGACGGGGGGGCTGGCGAGGCTGGCTCCGAAGGCCGATGCGTCGACCGACCCGTCGAGGGCGCCCAAGGCGATCCCCTCCATGGCATCGAACCAGGGACCGAGGGCCACGAGAGTCGCCAGAGCATCGCGGGGCGCGATCTCCGCCACGATCAGGATCGGAAAGGCGCGCCCCGTCCTGTCGGTGCTGGGGCAGAGGATGCCGACGACCGTCCTCTCCGTACAAAGCGTCGGCTCCATCGCGAAGCGCCAGACGGGCATGGTCAGGAACATGTCGGTGAAGCGGTTCGCCTTTCCCTCGCGCCCCCGGACCAACCCCGCTCCCGCCCATTCCATCAGCGTATGGCGCGCCGAAAGGGCGCCCCCGCCTTCTATGAAATCGTCGTGCGACGGCAGTTTTCCGCCGAAACCCGTCTCCGCAGCTTCCTCGCTCATAACGACGCCGGACAGCGGAACCGCTGCATCACCGATTTCAGGGCGAACGGGTTCTCGCTCGATGTCCTCAACTCCAGGGTGACGAGGGTGCCGCCGACGATGGCCCGTATGCGGCCCACCCGATCGCTCGTCTTGGTATATCCGGCGCCGTCGACCAGCCTGAAGAGGCCCCAGCTTCCGGAGCGCGACATCGAGGCGGGTTCGGGCTGTTCCACGGGTGCTACGGGGACGGCGCCGGGCAGGGCGGCATCGTCCGTAGCCAGGTCCCTAGCCGCGTCCGGGAGCCGGGTCGTGACCGCGAGGGTGGCCCCCCGCGCCCGCTCGCGGCCGGGCCAGTCCACCGACTTGGCTTTCAGATCGTCGGGCGTGAAGACCAGGGGGGAGCCTCCGACGACGACCTGCAGGCTGTCCACGCCGGCTTCGAGCGCGCCCGCAGTTACCGATTGCTCGAACCCCGGTTCCGACGTGCCGTTTGCGAAGAGCGCCCGCCGGATCGTCGCGGCATCCTGGAAGAATGCGAGCTTTTCGGGAGCGATGCCCAGAGCCAGCCCCGCCGGTCGCCACTGCCACGTCTCCTGATCGACGAGGATGGCCAGATGATCGTCGAAGAAATCGGCGATCAGTCCGCCCGGCCCCAGGATGGCGCTCAGCTCGCCCAGGGATACCTCGTCCGTCGAGCGGGCGAACGGATACCTTTCGTGCAGGCTTCGGACGCATCGCCGGTAGACGGTCGATTTCCAGATCTCGTCGAGACGCGCCCGCGCCCCTTTCGAGCGGGTCATGTCGGCCTGTTCCAGCATCGTCGCCAGCATGCTGTCGACGGGATCGGGAACCGTCGACAGGGCCGCCTTCAGGTCCAGGGCCGCCGAGGTGGTGGATAGCGGACGGGTATCGCCGTTCGCGCTGAGCGTCACGATCTCGCGGCGGAAATCCTGCAACTGCTCCAGGAGAGTGTCCAGGCTGCCCCCTTCGATGAAGGAATGCAGGTCCTCGAAGGCCCTTTGCACGGGGGCGCCGGGCTTGGCGCCGCCACCACCTTCGCTCGTTCGCCCGCTCAATCGCGAGCCGACGAAGGCATCGGCGATCCGCCCGATGCTGCCCTGCCGCTGCAGGGCTTCGCCGACGATGCGCGTCCCTTCCTTCTGCGCGGCATCGGTTGCGGCGCTATCGCCCCCTATCCCGCCGGCGGGAGCCTCCTCCAGCGCCGTCTGCCGCACCACCTCGTCCAGCACGCGCTTGAGCGGCGAAGCGTTGTAGGCGACCAGGGCGGTCAGCACTTCGTTCGCGCTGTTCGCGTCGCTGAAGGGCTTGACGCGGAGATCTTCGAGCACGTCCCGCCATTCCGCGATGTAGCGACCGTAATAGGCCTGCTCCAGGCGGTCGACGATCTCTTCGGTGCTCTCGCGGAAATCGTCCCCTTCAGCCGTGACCCATTCCTCGGCGCGGATGGCCGCGACGGTGCGCTCGGCCATCACGTCGAAATATTCGTAGAATCCCCGATACGTGAACAGGGCGGGCACGACCTTGTCGGGCGCTCCCCCCTTCGCGTCGATCAGCGCGACGGTGAGCGAGCGGCCCGCCCGGGCCGACAGCGACCAGTCGGGCAACAGGGCCGACGCTTCGGGGATCATGGATTCGAGCACGCGATCCTCGACCGGGATGTCGATCTCGTTGCGCGCGCGGTTGACGAGATCGGTGTTGAGGTCGGGTTCCGCCTCGCTCCACCAGGGCGTCAGCGTACCCTTGGCAAGCCAGGCATCGACATGCCCGGTCTCTCCGTCCGCGCCGACGAGGTTGGCGAGGGTCGTGCGCCCGGTGCGCTCGGTCAGGATATCCTCCAGCGACAGGACGACCCGGCGCTTGAGGAAATCGACGTTGTCGACGAGGTTGGATCGCTTGGCCCCCCCCACGAGCAGATAGGCCTTGAGCGCGCCGTAGAGCGCGCCCTGCTCGTCCATGTTCCTCGATATCTCCCGCTCGAAGAGGTGCAGCAGCCGGGGGCGCAGCAGCGTGTCGAGCGCATCGTCGTAGGTCTGGCGCGCCCGCGCCTCCAGATCGGGGACCCGGTCGACGAACAGGCCGAAGGGCAGGGGAGGGGAGACCCCGTCGAGCCGGTTCACCTCCGCCCGCAGGATGTCGAGCGCGGGAAGGACGGGGGTGGGGTCGCTGTCCTCGATGACCTGCACGGGTACGTCGGTGAGCGAGGCGCGGTAGTCGCGCATGGAACCCGCGAATTTCTCCGCCTCGCGCTGGTTGTGCCCGTGCATGACGAACAATCCGGCCCCCACCAGCAGCGGCAGCGCGATGCAGGCGGCGATGGCCGCGTACCGGCCCAGGGGCTTCTTCGTCCGGGCGGTCTTGCCCACCAGCCCCGCTTCGGGAAAGACGACCTTGTCGAGCAGGTCCGCCAGGAAATAGGAGCGACCGTCGACGGCGGAGGTGATCGGCAGGGCCTGGCGCTCGATCCCGAAATCGCGTGCCAGCGATTCCACCAGCCGGTCGACCGGCTGGCCGACCTGCGTTGCCGAGGTGAAGTAGAACCCGCGCAGCAGGACGGGGTCGGAATAGCTGTCGGGATCGAAGGCCCCGCGCATGAACCGGGCGATCACCGGCTTCATGGAGGAGAACTGCGACGGGAAGCTGAATATCTTGGCCCGGACGGACAGGTCCGGCTCCTCGCGCATGTGGCGGAACTGGATCTCGCCCAGCTGATCGACCAGTGTCTCGAACTCGTGGTCGAAGCCGTCGAGGTTGTCGCGCAGGGTCTCGCTGTCGGACCGGCCTTCGCCGAGGGGCAGGGTCGTCCCCCAGACCTGTTCGCGCTCCTGCGGACGCAGGGTCTGGAAGAATTCGTTGAAGCCGACCAGCAGGTCCGCCTTGGTGAACACGACGTAGACGGGAATGCGCGCGTTCATCCGGTCGCACAGCTCCTTCAGCCGCGCGCGGATCGCCTTGGCCTGCTCGTCCACGGCATCGCCGGAGGCGGAGGCGAGGTCCTTCAGGCTGATGGCGACGATGACGCCGTTGATCGGCTCGCGCGGGCGGTGCCTGCCCAGGAGATCGAGGAAGGTGTGCCAGGCCGCGGTGTCGACCGTCTTGTCGGAGCTCTGGGTCGTGTAGCGGCCCGCCGTATCGATGAACACGGCGTCGTTGGTGAAGACCCAGTTGCAGTTGCGCGTGCCCGCGCCCCCCTCGATGTCGATGTCGCCCCCGTCGCGGCGCAGCGGAAAGTCGAGCCCGCAATTCCTCAGCGCCTCGGTCTTGCCCGCGCCGGGCGGGCCGATGAAGATGTACCAGGGCAGCTCGTAGAGATAGCGGGAGCGTCCCGATTTCCCCTTGAGGCGCAGCTTCGAGAGATCCTTCACCGCCGTGGCGAACTTGCTCTGGAGCGCCTTGCCCTCGCTGTCTATCAGGTCGGAAGTGGGGTCCGGCTCGGGGGCGATCTCCTCGGCGAAAGCGGCATTCTTGCGCTTCCTGCGCCAGTACCAGACGCCCGACAGGACGACCCAGGCCGCCGCCAGAACCCCGACGATCCCCCAGAACACGGGCGCGGGCACGGGCAGGAGGAACCGGTCCACCAGAACGAGGACGAGGGTGAAGATCAGGAAGGCGATGAAACCGCTGACGGGCGGGATCGCGAGCTTGCGCAGGGTTTCTCTCATCGGCCTGCTTCCTGCTGCGGCGGGGACTGGGTCGGCAGCATGATGTCGATCCGGCGGTTGCGGGCATGGGCCTCGCGCGTGGTGCCGGTATCGATGGGGTCACCCTCCCCGATGCCGTCGAAATAGATCGCCCGACCGGAGCCGACGAGGGATTCGGCCATGACGGTCGCCGCGTTTCTGGCGCGGGCCGCCGACAATCCCTTGTTGTTGTAATACGGTCCGCGGTTGGCCATGGGCTGCAGGTCCGAATGGCCCATGACCGTGATGTCCCCCCGGGTTTCGGCGGTCAGCGCTTCGGTGATGCGTTTCAGGACGTCCTGGTAGCGGGGCTGCACTTCCGCCTTGCCGGAGGCGAACATGACGCCCCGGCCCGGCGAGACGGACCGGACGCGGATGCGCAGGCCCGACCCCACCGCTTCGGGCGCGTCGATGACGCCCTCGTCGATCAGATCCTGCAAGAGCCCGCGCAGCTTCATCTCCGCCGGGGCCGGGGGAGGCTCGGCCAGGGGGGGCGGAACGGCGGCGAGGGAGGGGGTCTCGACCACCTCGATCCGGCCCTCGGGGGGCAGGGCGCCCACGCGCTCGATCGCCGCCGACGTCTCCCCGCTCGTCAGCATGCCCACGCCGATGAACAGCAGGGCGCAGGCCGCCGTCGATACCGCCGCGATCAGCCAGACGGGAAAGAAGGCCCGCTTCGGGACGCGCGACGTCTCCTGACCCCGCCAGCGGACCGACAGGACCTCGGTCAGGCCGTTGCGCTCCCGGTCGACGTCGTGGAACAGGTTGTCGCGAATCTGCTCCAGCTCGCCCAGGCTCTGCTTGTCGCGGCGATACCGCCCCCGGAACCCGAGGGAGATGCAGATATAGGCAAGCTCCAGCAGGTGGCGCGACCGCTTGGAATCGTGCTGGACCTTCTTGACGATGTCGAAGAACTTCTCGCCGCCCGTCACCTCGCCGTGCAGCTCGGAGACGAGGGTGTTGCGCTGCCATCCCGCCTCGATCCCCCAGGGGGAGGCGAGGACGACATCGTCGATCGTCGCGCAGAGCGCGTAATGGGCGAGGCCGATCACGTTGGGGTCCGACACCTCGGTCCGGGCGCGGCGCTCGAAATCATTCAGCAGCATCTTCACATTGTCCTGCAACGCCTCGACGTTCATGGGTTTCGACTGGCCGCGCAGGTAGACGGCCAGCTCCAGCAGCTCTCCGGCGGCATCGACCAGCGGGTTGACACCGAAGCGGCGGGCGCCCGCCGCCTCCGCCTTCACGGCGGTCTGGCGAGGCTGCGCGTTGCGGTTGCCCGGGCTGGGGGCGAAGACGGTGCGGGGAATATCGTCGCGATCGCTCATTTCTTGCTCCTTATTCCCCAGAGTTCGAGCTGCAGATCCTGGAACGCGTTCGCCTCGTAGATCGCGACGGAGGCGGAGGCGGCGATATCGCTCCAGCACGGCTCCTCGTGGCGCAGCTCGAAATAGGTCCAGCCGGACATGGCGCGCAGTTCGGACGGCACGACGCTCAGCGGCTCCAGCCGCGCGCCCCTGTCCTGGGCGCTGACGTAGTCGAGCACCTGGTTGACCGAGGCCACGGTCGTCTGGCGGGGAAACGTCTCGCGGAAGGTCGCCTCGTCCAGCAAGGAGCGGGCGACGATGATGAAGCGCCCCTCGGGCAGCAGGTCGGGCGGCGAGATCGCGCCGTAGAAGCCGCCCGCATCCCAGCGTTCGAGCGGGATGAGAAAGGCGTCCGGGTCCACCACCTGGGCGAGGGCGGCGCGGATGGTCTTCACCACGGCGGCGAAGCAGGGCGTGATGTCGTCGTGGTCGTAGGGCGGAAAGGCGGGAGCGCGGCGCGTGCCGGATGTGGAGAACGAGCAGAGATCTCCCGCCAGTTCGACGCATGTCCGATACAGCGTTTCGGGATGATGGACGTTCGCCGCCGCCATCTCCGCGAACAGGGCCGCCTTGCCGTTCGCGATGCGCAGCAGCATCAGCTCGATCAGGGCCGCGTTGCCGGAAGCGCCGATCTGCGAGGCGTTGCTGGCCAGCGTATCGGCCCGCGAGGCCAGCAGGGAGGCGATCTCCCCGATCATCCCCCCGAGGGCGGGGGCGGCGGAGGCGTGCACGACCGTGGGGATGAAATCCTCGTCGAGGAGTACCCTGTTGTCGTCCGTCACCTCGCGGATGCGCGCGACCGGAATGGCCAGATATCCCGGTTCCTCGTCGCCGAGCGCCAGCGTCGCGTTGAGCAGGCCCGTCTCGACCGGCTCGCCCGGCTTGCCGGGGTCGAGGACGTCGTCGAGGGTGGCGTGGTCGATGACGTAGCGGGTGCCGGCCGTCTCCGCCCTGTCGGTCGCCGCCGCCAGACGCCCCCCCGCGCCGGTCTGCGGTATCCTCAGATAGACGATTTCGTTGCGGCAGGTACGCGCCGGGCGGATGCCGGGGACGGCGGCGATCTCGCCGGGCCACCCGAACGCCTCGCCGTCCCTGAACGATCCGCGACAGCGGCGCAGGGTCACCATGCCCTGGCGCAGGGCCGCATCGTCGATCTCGAGCTGCGAGAAACCCCAGTGAAAGGCTTGGGTCGCGGAGGCGCATTCCGCGATCCGCGCCGTGGTCCGGCGATCCTGCTGCTGAAAATGCTGCGGGCGCAGAAACGCTCCCTCCAGCCACATGACCCTGCGTTCGATACTCATGTCGCCACGTTGCCCCTCTGTCGGCTTTTCCGTCGCATGCCGCTCAGTTCCGAGGCTGCGAAGCGTTGTAGAGCTTGTCGAGCTCCGATTTCAGAACCCGGCGGATATCGTCGTTCGCGTCGTCCTTGAACTGCCGATAATTGTTCTCGAAGGCATCCCACAGGGCCGCCTTGCGCATGCCGGGCATGCGGTTCAGCAGGCTGCGCTCCTCCATCTTCTCGCGCAGCGTCTTGGGGTCGAATGCCTCCAGCGAGACGCTGAGCGCGGCGCGGACCGCCCCGACGATGGATGCCTGATGCGCCTGAAGATCGCGGTGCGCGTCGTTCACGATGTCGGTCGCGCCGCGCTCTCCGGTCAGGCAGGCAACCGCGTCGCTCGCGCTCCCCGCGCTCTTCAGCGGGTTGGTGTCGCGCTCCACCACCGTCGCCTGTATGCCGAGCGCGATCTTCATGTCGCGGCGCGCCCCCAGCAGGGTCCGCAGGGAATCGGCCATCGCGCGATAGCTCTCGCCGATCTCGCGCAGCGCGGCCTCCGGGTCGTCTCCCCGCAGCATCTGCACGTCTATTCCCATGGCCGTGGCCAGGATGTTCAGGGCATCCTCCGGTCCCTGGCCGCCCGTGGCGGCGGCGGGGGCAGCGGGGGCAGCGGGAGAAGGCTCCCGGTCCGCGACCGGCATCCCGACCGGCGGGCGGTCCTCCGTCATGTCGTGGGGTTCCGCCTCCGGAACGACCGTCGAAGGCGCTGCTCCGGGGGAAGGGATCGACGGGTTCGGCGAACCGGGCGCTCTGATCTGCCCCGGGGCGGCAATCGGACCGGGAGCCTTCAGGGAGGGCGGGGCCGAGGGCGGGCGCAGGCCCGGTGCCGAAGGGGGCGTCAGGGGAGGAGAGGCCGCACCAGGGGGCTGAAGCCCGCCGGAAGGAGAGGAAGGCGGGCCGCCCGGCGATGCCCCTCCCGGCGGAAACGCGGGCGGGGGCGCGGCGACCGCGGGGGGGTCCTGGTCCCAGACCGTATCCTTCTTCTCGCTCATGGGGGCGGTGGCCGACCCGAACCAGACGTCGATCCTCGCCTTTTCCGCGAGGTAAATGGTGCTGGTCTCGTTCAGCCTCGTCGGTTGTCCGACCACCAGCTTGGAGTTCATGGTGCCGACAGCCGTACCGTGCGTGCTGTGATCGGTGAGGACGACCTCCCCGTTCATCAGCATGAGGGTGCAGTGCTTCCTCGAGAGGACGTTCTCGTTCTCGGAAAGGGTCCAACCGTCCGGTCCCGCATCGCGCCCGATCCAGAAAGGCTCCTCGGTCAGGGTGACGGTGCGCCTGCTGTTTCCTTCGGAAACCACATCGCCGGAAAGCCTGAGCGATACGCGCAAATCTGCCTCCAATGGTCAAAGAACCCGATGATCAGGGCCTATCATGTACAAGTTGTGTGTGCCATCATCGAAGTTACCAAGGGTTGGGAGATCGGTGATGCCGAGACAAGTTGTTACTGGTGCCGTAATGCAGTGTTCGATGGGCACGACGCCGTCGAGTTTTATCGCGACGCCGAAGACGATCCGGTCTTCTTTCATGGATGCCGGAAATATCATGGACCACCGGCCCATGGCGAATATTCCGCCTTTCGGACTCTGCCGAAGCTTGGCCAATCCCGTCGTCGCCTCCGCCACGGCGGCGGCGCAGGGCGTCCTGACCCCCATGCCCTGCGTTCCGGCCACGCCCGCCCCCTGGGTCGCGGGCGCCGTTACCGTGATCGATGCCGGCGCTCCCGCCCTCGACGATATTTCCTGTCTCAACTGCATATGGGCGGGTCTCATCCGGTTCAGTACGGCGGGTCAGGTGACGCACAACATCCCCTGACCGCTTCTCTCAGGGCAGCCGGACGCGCATGGAGCGTTCGGCGTGCAGGAAATCGTCCTGTTCGGCGAGCGACGAGGCGAGATCGGGCACGAAGTCGCGCGTATCCTCCTGGTTGCCCCGCAGGATGCGGAACAACGGCTCGTCCGTGACCACGACGTAGAACCGCATCTCTCCGTAGGGTTGAGTAAAGCCGATATAGGGTTCCGCGTCGTCCCACCCCTCGATCCGGGGGAAGAGGATCCGGATATTGCGCACGCCGTTCGAGACCTCGCCAAGCTCCAGAAGCCTGTTTCCCTCGCGCCTGGGACCGGGGCGCAGGTGCAGGGTGTTGAACTCGTTGTCGACCAGGAAGGCGTGCAGGTAGCCGCGCCTGTCGCTCGGGATCAGCAGATCGACGATCGGGCTGTCGGTGGGCTCGAAGTAGTCGTCGGTCAGGACCTCGCCGGTCAGGCCAGACCTGTAGTCGATCACGATCCCGCTCTCGCTGTCCGGGGGGAGCATGGACCGCACGCGGCAGACCGACGGATTGATGATATCGATACCGTCGAGCGCCAGGGTCTGCCTGTCCAGCACGCCCGCCAGCCGCTCGCGGAGGACCTGCAGGGTCTCCTCCGTCCCCACCGCGCCCGTGACGTCGATCTCCGCTTCCGCCGCGAACTCGCCGCCGGGGGCCGGACCCACGCTCAGGGGACCGCAATCGGCGACGGTATCCACCAGATCGACGACGCCCGCCCGCCCGACCGGTTGGGGCAGGATGTCGAGGGCCGTATCGAGGTCGAAGCGATAGCGGGCGGCGGCCTCGCGGATGGCGCGTTCCACCGTCTCGCCCTCTTCGGGGGTCGGGGCCACTCCCTCCAGCGCTCCCGTGTCGTCCTCCATGGTCGCGCGGCCCTGTTCGAGCCGGGCGAGGGCCTCGGCCAGCGCCGCCGCCATGCCGCTCCACTCCCCCTCCTCGCCGGGCGCCCCGAGGGCGGCGGTTATCTGCGCCTCGCCGGGCGCGTCGAGGCGGTCGCCGAGGGTTTCGGCCAGTGCTGCCGCCTCGTCCTCGGAAGGGGCGTGCCCCTCGATGTCGACGCCGCCCTGGGCATCCCTGGCCATCGTCAGGGTGTAGGGCGATACGGTCGGCAGGCCCGGACCGAACACCGCATCTCGCAGGGCCGGCACGAACAGCAGGGCGGCGAGGACGACCGCCGCGCATCCCAGGAGGGCGAGGACCGTCTTCTTCCGGCTCTTCCGGGGGGGTGGCGGCGAGGATTTCCCGACCTTCGCGTCGTCGTCGTTCGCCGAAAGACCCGACAGCATCGCATCGACGGACGAGGGCTTCCTCGCTTCGGTCTCCACCGGGTCCCCCAGCAGGGTCACGGCCTCGCCCGCCGTCCTCGGGCGCCGGTCCGGATCGGTGGCCAGCAGCCCCGCCAGCAGGCCGTGCAGCGGCTCCGGCAGGCCCGACGTGTCGACCGGCGCCTGCTTTATGCGGATCACGTCGACCAGGGTATTCCCGAGATCGGGCACCTTTCCCCGGGCCGCCGCCAGAAGCGTCGCTCCGAGGCTGTAGAGATCCGACCGCTGGTCGAAACCGCCATCCATCTGCTCGGGGGCCGCGTATTCGTATTTTCCGGCAAAGCCCTTCCCCACGACCGTCTTCGCGTCGGGGCGCACGTCCTTGGCGATCCCGAAATCGATCAGCGTCGCCTTGTCGGGGTCGCCGTTGCGCAGGATGATGTTGTCGGGCGAGATGTCGCGGTGGAAGATCTGGCCCTTGTGGCAGGCTTCCAGCCCACCCAGAACCGCCCGGGCGACCCGTGTCAGGATATCCGGATCGATCGGTTTTTCCTTCATCAGTCCGGCCAGCGAAGGGCCGGGGATGAACTCCATCACGAGGTAGTGCAGTTCCGCGCCGAAGGCCTCGGTACCGTGCATGTCGAGGTATCGCACGACGGCGGGATGCACGATGTCGTGCAGCTCCCGCCGCATGCGCTCCAGGTGATCCTGGTCCTGCGCGTTCTCGGCCAGCAGAACCTTGATCGCCACCATGCGCTCGGACGTCACGTTCGTCGCGCGGTAGACCTCGCCGGCGCCGCCGACACCGATCAGCTCCTCGATCCTGTAGCTGTCGAGGCGGTCCCCGGGTGAGAGAACCCCTTTCTTTGCGGATTTCGTCACGCTTCTCTCCCAAACCGATCGACCAAAACGAATATGCGCCCCGATACCCTCACGACGGCCCCCACGTGCCCGCTGCGATCCGGCGCAGGACCTCGGCGGGCGGCGGCGCGGGATAGGGCACCCCGGCCTCGACCAGCCGGGCGACAAGGCGCTGGCGCAGGGCCTCGTGCTCGCTCTTCATGTCCCAGACCGGATTGCGCGCCGCGCGCTCCAGCAGGAAGGGCAGCGTGACCCCGCGCGCGGAGGCGACCCAGGGCGAGGCCCCCGCGTCGAGCAGGGTTTCGAGGGCCGTGTAGTTCTGCGAGAGGGCGCTGTCGTAGGCGGGGGTTTCGCCGCCCGTCACCCGGGCATCGATCTGTGCGCCTTGCTCGATGTAGAACTCCAGACGCCCCGGCAGCTTGGTACGCGCCGCGACGAGGATGAGGCGTTCCCCCCCGCCCTTGCCGTCGAGCGAGGCCCCTGCCTCCACCAGCCCGCGCAGCCATTTCTCATCGTCGGCGACGGTCGCCTGATACATCGCGGCCCCTGCGGCGTCGCTCTGCGGCGCGCCGACGGCCCCGGCTTCCAGAAGATACTCGAAGACGTCCCGACGCTCCGCCGCAATGGCGATGGCCAGCCATCCGACCCGGTTGTCGCCGACCGCGTCCGGCTCTACCGATCCGCTTTCGAGCAGGCGGCGGACGGTGGCGAGGTCGCCGCGCCCGACCGCTTCGGCCATCTCCCGTTGCGGCCCGGCGGGGAAGTTGGTGAAGGTATTGGCCAAGGATCGTCCTCCGGTCTCGATGAACAGCGCCGCACTCAATCCCGCGAACAACATGCGCCTTGATACGCTCATGGGCATCCCAGATTCCTCTGCATGGTCCGCACGGTCTCGATCTCCTTTTCGACGCCTCCGGTCACTGCCGGCATCAAATGCTGAGGGACGCCTATTGCGCTGGAGGCATGTCCCGGCACATCATACCAGCGCGGCGCGGCTGTGGTATCGGGCAAGTCGATGCGGGCGCCGACATTCTGCGGGATCGCGTCACGGGTGTTGTACATCGTCCCCGTATAACCGGCAACGCCACCTCCGGGTCCGGCCAGACTGTTCCCGATCCCCGCTGCACCCGCCGCCGCTCCTCGACGGATGGTGTTCCGGTTGTCCTGGATGGTATGGTTGAGCATGTCGCCCTCGACCACGTAATCCGTCACCAGCGAAGGGCCTTTCGACAGGTCGACCCCCGGCACGGTGTTCTTGTGGACACCGGAAGGGTTGAAGGTGATCGCCGGAACACCCGAGGACAGCGCCGCCGCACCCGCCATGCCGCCCCCTTTCGAATGCCCGCTCAGCGTCAGGTCGGCGCCCTCGATATCGGCGGCGAGGCTGATCCGATTGGCCAATGCCTTCGCCCGCTCGAAATGCTCGGATTTCATGCCGATGCCCTGCTTGTAGTTCTCGATCCAGTCTTCGGAGATACCGACCGTTCCCGTGCTGCCGCGAAAGACGAGCGTCATCTCCTTTGTGGTTTCGTTCCGGTAGAGCATGGCACGATAGGACGTTGCCTTTTCCGAGAATGGATCTATTCGGTCAGGTTCGAACAGGTTCTCGATATCGCTGTCCGTCAGGGACCGGTCCCCCAGGAACTCGCGCATGGCGTCCGGATCGGTGCTCATCCTCGTGATGCCTTCCGGCAGCGGTCCGGCCTCGATTTCAGGGTCGTACCAGTCATAGATATCCTTGTTGAGGGCCGCCTTCTCTTTCGCATCCTCCAGCGCCGCCGCCCGGGCGGCCAGTTCGATGCATTCGGGGCGCGCTCCGCCGCATTGGGCCAAGGCACCGGGGGAACCGTAGTAGAAGCTCATGCCGGTGGCCTGTCGAACAGATGCGCGTGGGCAAGGGCGAACCGCTCGAAGCGGATCGTGAAGGCGGCGGCGTCCTCCTTCTTTTCGCGGCGGGGTATCCGGTCCCCGTCCGGTTCTTCGGCTCCCTCGCTCTCCACCGGGCGGGAACGCAGATAGGCGCAGAGCGCGATATGCCGTTCGAGACGCAGGCCGCGTTCCCGCGCCTCCCTGATTTCGGTATGGATATCCCATGCCGGGGGCAGTGTGCCATGGTCGGCCAGAAAGGCGCGCAGGCGCCGGGCGAAGCCTTCTTCCGCCACGGCGTTCATCGCCTCCATCTGACTCTCCCCGATCCGCAGCATCAGGTCACGCGGTAGACGAATTCGCCTTCCTCCACGCCGATCCGCACGTCCTTCAGCGGCTCGCCCTCCGTTATCCGGCGCAGGGCCTCCCGGCTGATCTCGGGCAGCATCGTGTTGGTCAGGATCGCGTCGATCATGCGCCCGCCCGATTCCAGCTCGGTACAGCGGTCGCGGATCAGCTCCAGCACGGCATCGTCGTAGCCGAAGGCAGCGCCGTAGGTATCCGCGATCCGCTTCTCGATCCGGCCCAGTTGCAGCCGGGCGATGGAATCGACCATGACGTCGGATAGCGGGAAATAGGGGATCGTGACGATCCGCCCCAGCAGAGCCGCGGGAAACACCTCCAGCAGCGGTGCGCGCAGGGACTTGGCGATGGCGTCGGGTTCGGGGATGAGGTCGGGGTCCGCGCACATGCCCATGATCATCTCGGACCCGACATTGGAGGTCAGCAGGATGAGCGTGTTCTTGAAGTCGATCCGGCGGCCCTCGCCGTCTTCCATGGCCCCCTTGTCGAAGACCTGGAAGAAAATCTCGTGCACGTCCGGATGCGCCTTCTCCACCTCGTCGAGCAGGACCACCGAGTAGGGCCGCCGTCGAACCGCCTCCGTCAGCACGCCTCCCTCGCCGTAGCCGACATAGCCGGGAGGCGCGCCCTTGAGGGTCGAGACGGTATGCGCTTCCTGGAACTCGCTCATGTTGATGGTGATGAGGTTCTGCTCGCCGCCATACAGCGCTTCGGCGAGGGTCAGGGCCGTTTCGGTCTTGCCGACGCCGGAGGGACCGCAGAGCATGAAGACGCCGATCGGCTTGTTCGGGGCGTCCAGTCCGGCGCGCGACGTCTGGATGCGGCTGGCGATCATCTCCATCGCGTGGTCCTGCCCGACAACCCGGCGCGACAGGAACGAGGGCAGCGTCAGGATGGTGTCGATCTCGTCGGCGACCATCGACCCGACGGGGATGCCCGTCCAGTCCTGCACCACCGCCGCCACCGCCTGCCGGTCCACGGTCGGCAGGATCAGCGGGTTCTCGCCCTGCAACTCCCTGAGCGCGCCGAGCCTTTCGTCGAGCGTGCCGCGTATCTCCGCGCGCTCCTCCCCGGTCATGGGCGCGGGATCGTCCGAGGCCGCCCCGGCCTCCTTCTCCAGCGCCGATCCGGTTTCCTCGACCGGCGCGTCGTCGCCTCGCAACCGGGCGCGCAGGTCCAGGATCTCGCCGACGATGCCGCGTTCGCGCGCCCACCGGTCTTCCAGCGCGGATTGCGCCTCGCGCGCGGCGACCGTCTCCGTCTCGATCTCCGCGGCCCGGTCCCCGGACTCGATGCCGATCGCCGCTTCCCGGGCGACGATCCCGGCCTCCACCTCCAGCGCGTCGATCCGCCGGCGCAGATCCTCCACCTCGGCGGGGATGGCGTGCTGGCTGACGGCGACCCGGGCGCAGGCGGTGTCGAGCAGGCTGATCGACTTGTCGGGCAGTTGCCGCGCGGGAATGTAGCGGGACGACAGCTGGACCGAGGTCTCCAGAGCCTCGTCGAGGATCTGCACCCGGTGGTGCTTTTCCAGGACCGAGGCCACCCCGCGCATCATCAGGAGCGCCTTGTCCTCCGACGGCTCCTCGACCTTCACCACCTCGAACCGCCGGGTCAGCGCCGGGTCCTTCTCGATGTATTTCTTGTATTCCGCCCAGGTCGTCGCGGCGACGGTGCGCAGTTCGCCACGCGCCAGCGCGGGCTTGAGCAGGTTGGCCGCGTCCCCCGTCCCGGCGGAGCCGCCGGCTCCGATCAGGGTATGGGCCTCGTCGATGAACAGGATGATCGGCTTCTCCGATCCCTGCACCTCGTCGATCACCTGGCGCAGGCGGTTCTCGAATTCTCCCTTCATGCTCGCGCCCGCCTGGAGCAGGCCGATATCGAGCATCCAGAGCGACACGTCCTTCAGTTGCGGCGGCACGTCGCCCCGGGCGAGGCGCATCGCGAAGCCCTCTACCACCGCCGTCTTGCCCACCCCCGCTTCGCCCGTCAGGATCGGGTTGTTCTGGCGGCGGCGCATCAGGATGTTGACGATCTGGCGGATTTCGGGGTCGCGCCCGACGATCGGATCGATCTCGCCGTTGCGGGCGCGCTCGGTCAGGTCGACGGCGTAGGTGTCGAGCGCGCCGCCCTTGGGCAGCGTGCCGTTGCCGGTCGCGGCGGAGGGCGAGGCGGAGCCCGGCACCCCGACCGCGTCCTCGACCGACCCCTTGGTGATCCCGGCGAACCCTTCGGCAAGGTCGTCGCGATCGATCTGCGCGAAGACGTCGGACATGCCGACGAGCAGGTTTTCGAGTCGGGGCACCTGCATCGCCGCGAGCAGCAGATAGCCCGACCGCACGCTGTCGTCGCCGAACTTCATCGCCCCCCGCGCCCAGCCGCGCTCGATCGCATCGAAGATATGGTCGGAGAAATCGGCGATCGCGCTCGCGCCGCGGGGCAGCCGGTCGAGCGCCTTGGTCAGATCCGCGACCATATCGGCCTCGGAGCCGCCGAAATGGCGCACGATCTTCTGCAGGTCCGAATTGTCGATGCGGATCAGCTGCTCCAGCCAATGCGCCAGCTCGACATAGGGATTGCCGCGTGTCTTCGCCACCATCGTGGCGTTTTCCAGCGCGCGCCTGCAGGTAGCGTTCAGCTTTGCGGCAAGTTCTGATCGCTTGTATGTTGCGGACATGGCGAAACCTCTTCAAGATCGGACGGGGGCGAAAACAGGCGGGCGGGCGGCTAGACGAAGGCCTGGCCGTTGCCCGGCATGGTGGCCACACCGGCGGGGCGCATGACCTGTTCGTTGATGTAGGTGAAAGCCTTCAGCGCGATGGGGTCGGAAGGGGGCGCGGAGAGGGTTTTCTTCGCGGTGGAAATCTGGTTTTCCTTGCCGTTCGGCAATGCTTTCTCGGCCACTTTCTTTCCACCCTCGATCAGCAGCGAGGGCAGCCGGTTCGAAGCGTCAATCCCGTCCGTGATCTGCATGGCATTGCGCAGCTTTTTGCTGATGGCACCGCTGACTGTGGAACCGACACCGTCCAGCCCCAGGCTGACGCCCAGCTTGACGCTGGCGACCTGCATGGCCTTGCCGATCTTTTCTTCCGAGATTATCAGCTCGGATGCTGTATCGGCCCCAAAGTCGATCAGGGCGCTTACGCCGAAGACGATCAGGGGTGAATTGCCTGCTTTCGTCATAGTCTTCGCCACCTTTCCGCTGCCGAGCGGAACCAGCGCCAGGGTGCCGGAGGTGAGCGCCTTGGTCACGCTTCCGGTATCCTGATAAGTGCCGACGGTGCTCAGCCCCGCCGAAGCGCCGGTGGCGAGCGCGACCGTCAGGCCACCGGTACCCGCGGCTCCGATGACGCTGACCGCCGTGATCGAGACATCTCGCACGAATTTGCTGCGGTCGATCATCCGCTGCGCCGCCTGGGTATTCGCGTGGTTGATCTGCTGTGCGGAGGCAAAGATCGATTGCAGACCCTGGTTCAGGCGCAATCCCTGTGTACGCAGGTCGAGCAGGAAGGCGTAGACGTCGAACCAGTCACCCGTGTAGAGCGCCTCCAGTTCCTGCATCTTTCGGGCGACGATGGCCTGCTTCTGGCTTTCGATCAGTTTCGTGGGCATCTCCACTTCCGCATGCGCGTTGAACAGGCCTGCACGCTGGAGAAAATGGTCCTTTGTCCGCACGATCTTCGTGTTCCGCAAGCATGCGGAAACATAGGCGTATTGGCGGATAACGCCCTTCAGGCGCTCCTTGTCCATGTGCCAGTTGTTTCCGTGGCCGTCGACGTAGGATGCACGCATCGAATTATCCTCTCTGGTCTGTCAATGTCAGGTCGGCGCCCGGTCGGCGCCTGTTTCGGTCGAGAAGCCAGGTGTCGTAGCCCAGCCTGACCTGCCCCCCGAGGATGCAGGGGGGAACCGCATCCGCTTCGAGCACCAGGCGAAGCCGGACGGCGGTCGTGATCGCCACCGCATGCCGTATCCCCGACCAGAGCGCCCCGGACAGCGCCCCGCCGGGCAGCAGCCTGCGATAGGTATCGAGCGTCAGCGGCGACGTCGCGATCGTCACGCTGGTCTGCATGCTGAAGCTGTGCGCGCCGAGCACGATGCTTTCGCCCAGCACCGCGGAGACCCCCGCGCCCCGGCCGAGGCACGACCGATCGCCCGCCGGTATCGTCAGCCATTCGCCGGTCTGCGTATCCACGTCGACCGGCACGTCGATCACGGTCTCCACGACGGCGGCCAGGGCGGAGGCCGACCCGTTCCCGTTCGACAGGCGCCCCGACAGGTAGCGCCGCGTATCGTCGGGCAGGGGCGTGCGCCCGGCAAAGCCCGGCGGCGCGGTGCCGACCAGGGCGTCGAGGTAGCGCTTGAAGGGATCGCGCTCCGCCACGTCGCGGCTGGCGGCGGGATTGCCCGCCGACCATCCCTTGTAGAGCAGCGCCGTCATGCGGTGCTGGAGCATGTTGCAGAAATCGACGAGCAGCTGGGAGCGTTCGGGATCTATCAGCGCGTCTTCGGTGATGTGGAGGGGAAGCGGGCCGCGGGGACCGAAGAACCCGAAGAAGCCCTGCGTCATCTCCATCACCGGCCCCTTCGCACCCTCCCGCCGCTCGACCCTGAGGATTTCGGCGGGGGTGAAGGAAAGCCGGGGCGCCTGCCTGAACCGGATCACGTCGTCCTCGATCCGGTGGGAGGACCCGATGGCGGGCCGGCCTTCGCGCATCTGCTGCAACAGGCGGACGGCCGCGAAGAACGTCCACCCGTGCGGATGGTCGAGAAGACCCTGGTGGGGGTCTTCCGAGCGCTCCGGGCCTCCACCCTGTTCGTCGACCGTCACAGGACCTTCTTCAGTCCCGCTCTCGCGGGCCATCGCACTCTCTCCCGGTCGTTCTCGTCCGTCAGGACGGTGCGCGTGAAGGCACTGACCGGCGCGTAACCGGCGAAGAACCGGTCGAGGATCGCGGCCAGTACCGGAGCGGCCGCGATCGAGGGGTCGAACGTGACGGCGACTTCCATGCCGCGCGTGAAGACGACCGGCAGCGGTCGCCCGTCGATCTGGTGCGCGTTCGGGGCGCGCCCGACCACCGGCGTCGCCTTCACCGCCTTCAGGCCGTCGATCATCATGCGCCCCTGGGAGGAGGCGTAGAGACGCAGCATCTGCCTCAGCGCCTGTGCCGGCGTGCCGCTTTCGGTCTCGACGAGGGAGAGGTGGTTGAGGGACAGGTGGCTGACCACGTCCCATTTCGCCCGGCCCTGGGACGTGCCCGACCTCGGCTCGCTCGGGCGGCCGATGATGCGGGCGAGGCTGGCGCTGCACTTTCCCCGGATCTTCAGGTCGACATCGCCGGAGCGGCGCAGCATCGGCAGGAAGCGGTTCGTGCAGAGCGCGTCGATGTCGAGGCTGCGCAGGGCGTGGAAGGCGCTGCGCTCGTCCTTCGAGATCGGGGTCTCGTTCGCGTCGACGATCGAGAGAAAGGCGTCCGAGCCGCGATATTTCGCCTGCGCGAAAGCCTCCTCGTCGCCCTTGAGCGTGCGCGCCCTGGACCGGGGGCGGCGGTGCATGATGTAGTAGATCTGCCCGTCCGTCCCGGGCGATCCGCTTCCCTGCCGGTCGCCCCCCAGGGCGGCGGTCGAGAAGAACGGACGTATCCGGACCTCGCCCCCCTTGTTCAACCGCCCCGAGACGTTCCGGAAGCTGTGGACCTCGTAGGCCGTGGGCTGGTCGCGGTTCGGGCTTATCTCGTGCTCCGGCAAGCGCGGATCGAGGGTCAGGGAATCGGCGGAGACGGGGAACAGGTTGATCGCGGGGACGCAGTTGATGCGCAGCCCGGAGGCGTCGACGCGCCCCGCCAGCACCTCGCACGGGCCGTCGAAGATGAATACCAGCGTCGCCGTTCCCGACTGCACGCCCTGCAGCGCCGCCCGCAGGCCGGACAGACGCACGAAGTGGAACCGCTCGGGGAGGGCGAAATACTCGTGCAGCAGCCTGTAGCCGTCGAAGCTGCGCCGGTCGTAGGGCAGGAGGATGTCCTCCTCGGTCCCCTTCCCGGCTTCCCTGCCGCCCTCGACGGCGATCTCGCGGTCGAACCCCAGCGGTTCGATCGTGATGGGAGCGAAGACGCGTGTGCCGCGCTTTCTCTCGGCGCCCTGGACGACCCCTGCCCGGCATCGCCCGAAGGCGAGCGCCTCCATCAGGTGCGGCGCGATGCCCGCCTCGCTGAAATGAAGGTCGAGCGTGTCGCGCCCCATGTCCTTGAAGCTGCCTTCGCAATCGAGGGTGAGCGTCACCCGAACCCCCGATGCGCCCCGCGCGCTGCCGCCCGTCGCGGTGGAGACCGTCGCGGGGTCGGGCAGGTATTCCGCCTCGCTGACATGGGCGGGCCAGAGCGTCACGCTGCGTCCGGTCACGAAGACGGCGTCGGGCAGTCCCTTGCGCCGGTCCTGCTGGGCGCTCAGGTGGACCGGCATGCCCAGCTCCATGCCCTTCTCCACCACCGGGCCTTCGAGCATGCCCGCGCTGACCGTTCCGGAAAACCCGAACTGTACCACCATCATCGACGGGGTGGGGGCGGCCAGATGCGGAAACACGATGTCGAGCATCGCCCCGCTGAACCGGGGAAACTCGTCTTCGATGGTCTGCTGCACGCGCGCCGCGAGGAACGCCGCCCCCTGCAACAGCCATTCGACGAAGGGGTCGCGGACCTGCTCGCCTTCGGAAAGCCCCAGACGCCCGGCGATCTGTCGAAGCTTCTCGGTCGCCGTGAAATCCGCCACATGGCTTTCCAGGTGGCGCAGCTCCAGCTCGTACAGCTCCTTGAGACGATCTTCCAAACCGGGCCTCTCGTCTACGAACGGGTGAAAGCGTGAGCGTCGCTCATGTCACGGATACCTCGGTCGACCCTTTCGCGACGTCGAGCTTGGTCTCGATCCGCAGGTACATCTCGTTGCGTCCCAGGCAGTGGACCTTGCCCGCGATCGCGATGGTGACGCCGTGGTCCGGGACGATGCGGACGATCGCGTCCGGCGTGTGGGTCTCCGTCTCCGTCTGCACCTCGATGGCGATGCTGTCGGAGGCGATGCGCGGCTCGAAGTTGCGGATCGCCTCGGCAAGCTGGTCGCGCAGCTTCCATTCGAGGATGCCGTCGACGATCTGCCCCGGCAGGTCGACGATCCCGTAGTTGAGGACTGAGGCCCGCACCCGGTCGTAGCCGGTCAGGTCGGTCGAGGCTTCCAGCGACGTGGTGTTGAGCAGTGCCTGAAGGTCGCGCCTGACGTTGTCGCGCAGCGCATCGCCGTCGACGAAATGATCGTCGATCCCCTTCGCGTCGCCCTTCGTCAGCCGGTCGTAGAGCGAGGGCCAGTACTGCTGCTTGGACGCCGCCATGGTCTAGCCCTCTCCATCGGTGTCGACGGACTCCAGCGTCAGCAGGCGCAGGTCGAGCAGGGGCACGTCGTTGTCGTCGGTCGCGAACATCCTCTGTCCGATGCCGGCGGCGTGGCTCTCGTGGAGGGTGCGCCAGTCCGTCCGGCGCGCCATTGCATGGGGCGCCTCCTCCGACACCCGGTATTCCGACCCCGGGTAGCGTGTCGGAACCATCAGGGGCCAGCTCCCCCCGTTGGTGAAGGTGACGATCCCGACGGACCAGACCAGATCGCGCAGATCCCTCGGCGGCTCGAATTCGAGCTTCGCTACGGTCTCCATCGGAACCCAGTGATATTCTCCGTTGAGGACGCATTCGATGACCGGCCCGAACCGCTGGTCGGCATCGGCGATCCACGAGAAGGGCATGTCGTCGGCCGTGCCCGGCACGGCGGTCGCCTGCTCCATCGCCCCGTTGCGCAGGTCGTGGGCGGCGGCGTCCTCGCCCAGAGAATCCATCCGCAGCGCCTCGACCATTCCGGCGATCCAGGGCGGGGGGTCGCCGAAGACCGACGGCGGCGCGTCGCCCGCCATGACGCGCGCGCGCGTCCTTTCGGCGGCGATGGCGGCCTTGTAATCCTGGACGAAATCGAGGGCCGCCGCATCGAGCGTTCCGACCATGTCGAGCTGTTTCTCCGCCCGGTCCCAGTCGCCGACGATCGCGCTGATCTGGAACAGCATCGACCGGCTTCCGGTGTTTCCGGGGTCTTTCCTCACCTGTTCGACCGCAAGGCCGATCGACCGGTCGAGATCGCCTTCGCCCAGGGTGCGTTTCAGATCGTCTGCTGTCACGGCGTATCTCTTCGGGAGGGGCTCTGGGAAAAAGGAGCCGGCGACCGTGGCCGCCGGCTCGAAGGGTCGTGCATCAAGCGGACTTGTTCTTCTCCATGTCCCACTTCATGTCGTACTCTTTCTTCTTGCCGCCCTTGTCGTCCTGCGACTGGTAGATCACCTTGAACTTCGCGAAGTTGAACGTGACCGACTCCATGATCAGCTCGTCGCCCGGCGATCCGGCCGGCTGGACCGACGTGACCATCAGCTTTTCCATCTCGATCTTGATGTATTCGAGATTGTCCTTGCCGCCCGACTTGCGGATGAACAGGGTCGCCTTGTCGATATGCGCGCCGTTGCAGCAGTGCAGCATCAGGTCGCAGGTCGAGGCATCGACGTATTTGGTGATCGACAGGTCCTGGACGTTCACCTTGCCGGCGCCGCTGCCGCCGCCGGTGTGGAACGTACCCGACTGGGTCATCCCGAAGCTCCAGGAGTAGATGTCGATATCCTCGTCGTGCTTGTCGACCTTGGATTCCCCTTTGATCGCGGGGCCTTCGATTCGCAGGATTGCATCAACAGCCATATCTTCGCTCCTTCATTTATCGTCTGTAAACTGAGTATCCGTGAGTGGAAACCGGTGTCTTCCGCGCCTTATCCCTGCTGCTGGGACGGCAGGCGCGAAACCAAGCTGAGGGACACGTTCGCGCCCTCCAACTGGTAGTGGGGACGCAAGAAGAACTTGGCGTGGTACTGACCGGGGTTCTCCGGATCGGCGACCACCTCCACTTCCGCTGCGGCAAGGGGGCGTCTGGATTTTTGCTCGTCGGAGGCGCTGGCATTGTTCAGGACGTAGTTCTGTATCCATCCGCCGAGCCAGCTCTGCATGTCGTCGCGCTCCATGTGCGAGCCGACCTTGTTGCGCACCATGTGCTTGAGGTAATGGGCGAAACGGCAGCACGCGAACATGTAGGGCAGTCGCGCGCCGAGGGCCGCGTTCTTCGTCGCGTCCGCGCCGTTCTCGCCTTCGTACTTGGAAGGCTTGTGCGCCGACTGCGCACTGATGAAGGCGGCCATGTTCGAGTTCTGCTTGTAAACGAGGGGCATCAGCCCCGCCTCCGCCAGTTCCGCCTCGCGCCGGTCGCCGATGGCGACTTCCGTCGGGCACTGCGCGGCGTAACCGCCCTTCTCGGTCGGGAAGGTGTAGGTCGCCAGGTTCTCGACGGCCCCCCCGGATTCCACGCCGCGAATGCGCGAGCACCACCCGTATTCCTTGAAAGCCTCGGTCACGTTCGCGGCCATGGCATAGGCGGAGTTGGCCCAGCAGAACTGGGAGGGATCGTTGGTGTCGATGGCCTCGGTGAAGCCGAACTCGTCGACCGGATTATCCGGACCGTAGGGCGTGCGCGCGAGAAAGCGCGGCATCGCCAGCCCGACATAGCGCGCATCCGCGGATTCGCGGAAGGCCCTCCACGGAGCGTAGGGCGCGGTCGTCTGGATGTTCGCGAGGTCCTTGCGGTCCGGCAGCTGGGTCCAGTCGTCGAGGTTGAAGAGGCTGGGCGAGCCGCCGGTGATGAAGGGCGCATGGGCCGCCGCGGCGATCTTCGACATGCTCTGCAGGATCTTCACATCCGCGGAGCCGTGGTCGAAGTGATAATCCGCGACGATCGCCGCATAGGGATCGCCGCCCAGCATGTCGTAGCCGGTTCCGTAGATCTTCTTGAACATGATGTTCTGGTCGAACTCGGAATCGGCGGTGCGCCCCAGCTCGCGGCGCAGCTCCTTCTTGGAGATCGGCATGACCTTGATCTTCAGATCCGCGCCCGTCGCCGTGCGCCCCAGCAGGTGCGCCAGGCCCCGCCATGCGCCTTCGAGCTGCTGGAATTCCTCATGGTGGAGGATCTCGTTGACCTGCTGCGTCAGCTTGACGTCGATATGCTCGATCATCCCCTTGATGGTCTTGACCACGTTGTCGGGCACGATGTTCGCCCCTTCCAGGGCGATCTGGGCCAATGTCTTGACGGCGGCCTGCGCCTCGTCGCGCATCTCGTCGCTCTTGGGCCTGAAATCCCTGTCGAGCTGGTCGATCAGACTGTCCAGCTGCATGGACTGGCCTTCTTGGCCCTCTAGGGCTTCCTGTTCCGCCATGGGTTATTCTTCCTCGTCAGATTTCTTCGCCTCGGCGGATTTCGCATCCTTGAGGGCTTCGAGCAGGGCCGGGTCGCCCAGAACGCGCTCGATGAGGGCTTCGGCATCGTCGCGCCCGTCGATCATGGAGAGCAGCGTATTGAGCTGGTTGCGCGCCTCCATCATGTCCTTCAGGGGCTTTACCTGCTCCGCGATGCGCGCGGGCGAGAAGTCCTCCATCTTGGTGAAGGTCAGGTCGACGGGCATCTCGCCGCCGTCGTCGGTCAGCTTGTTCGGCACCCGGAACGTCGCGCGGGGCTTGGTTCCGGCCATGTAGTCGTCGAGCGTTCCGGCCTCGACCTCGTCGAAATCCCGATCCTTGATCGGTTTCACCGTCTCGCCGTCCTGAGGCTTTCCCTGGAGGTCGGCCATCACGGCCATGACGAAGGGAAGTTCGACCTTCTTGGTGGCCCCGTACAGTTCCGTCTCGTATTCGATCTGGACTCTCGGAGCCCGGTTCTTGCCGATGAATTTCTGGCCGCTGGCTGACAAGGGAGTCTCCTTAAAGCTTTCTTCGGCGTCGGACGCCCGTGAAAAGAACAGTCTAATCGTAAATCGATTAGGTGGACTGGTTTACTCAACCGGTACGGACACGTGAAATCAAGAGTAAATCTGATCGGTTTTTCTACTTCAGGGGTAATCGCGGGTCCTCTCCGTCCTCGACCATGATGTTCATGATGTCCCGAAAGCTCGCGTCCACCAGCGCCTTGAGCTGGCGAAGATAGGCGGGGGCGGGGCTGGACGGCTCCTCCCGCGCGAAGAAAGTGGCGACCATGTCGAGACCGCGCTTGACGCTTTCCCGGTCGCGAATGCGGGGGGCGCGCCCGTGATCCGCCCCCTCTTCCTCGTCGTCCTCGTCGTCGGACCGGTCGTCCTCGTCGCCCGCCTCCAGGAACTCGTTCAGACGACCTTGCTCGACCTTGGAGATATCCAGCGCCGCGCCCTCCATGCCGTTTCGCGCGGTCTGCGTGACCCAGACGTTGAAATCGGCCTCCATCAGGTCGCGGAGCGCGATGAGGGCGATCGGGATCGGGCTGGACCGTCCGGCGCGGGCGTAATACCGGATGATCGCATCCATGAGGGCGACCGCCTCCTCCTGCGTCTTCGGCCCCGCCATGGGCGTGGACTGCCCCTGCTGGGCGCCGGGTGCCGCAGGGGCCGAGGCCGCATCCGGACCCGCTCCTGACTCCGCCGTGTCCCCGGGTCCCTCGGAAGCGGGATCGGGCGATGCGCCGCCTTCCTGGAACACCGCGACGGTCGCGATCGCCTCGTCGCAGAGCGAGCGCAGGGCCGCAAGCACGGTTCGTCTGAAGCCGTCCACCTCGTAGACGTCTTCCTTGTCCTCCAGAAACGCGTCGACGGCATCGGCCCGGTCCCGGACATGCGTCAGCGCCGTCACCGCCCGTTGCAGCGCTTCGGCGCTTTCGGTGTGCTGGACGAGTACCTGCTTCAGCGAATCGGGCGGGATGACGACATCGTCCTCGCGGGCCACCGCATCGCCCTTCGCGATGGAGAGCGTGCGCAGGGAAGCGTTGCCCAGGCCGGGGATGGCGAAGAGCGGGGCCATTTCGAGGGCCATCCTGAGAGGGACCACCGAGAACTGCTCGGAGAGGATTTCCATCCGCTCGTAGAACTCGCCGTCGTTTTCCGTGTCCTGGGGATGGACGGCGTCCCAGTGCTCGACCAGCCAGTGGGCCGAGAGGTCCATGCCCCGGGCCAGCCCGTCGCAACCCGAAAGGCCCGTCTCGGCAAGCACCAGCCGCCCCAGGGGCCGGACGTCGCGCGTGCGCTTTTCGAGGAACCCGAGGGCCTGAGTGCGCAGCTTCGCGAAGACGGGGGGCTTCTGCGGGTCCGGCCCGCCGGTATCGCGCCGTTCCCACGCCGCCGTACTCTGGAGTTCGGTAAAGTGGTAATTCTCCAGCGCCTCGCCTGCGGGCGCGCTGTCGGAGAGGGGGTCGTAGAGCGCCGCGACGGCCTTGAAGTCCTCGCCCATCACAGGGCCGTCAGCGTCGTGGAGCCGTCGCCGATCAGGACGAAGGGAGCCCAGTAATACGGATGAGACGTGTCCGGAATGTCCCGCAGGGTCTTCTGCGCGCCCGTCAGCGCGTTCCGGAAGCTCAGATCCCTGTTCTCGGATATGTCGCGGTAGAGCGCCTGCATGAGGATGTTGGTCGTCTCCTCGCTTATCTGCCAATGGCTGGCGAGCAGCGCCCGCGTCCCGGCGATGAAGAACGACCGCGCGAGGCCCGACAGGCTCTCGCCGCCCAGCCCGTCGCCGCCCGCCGTGTCGCATGCCGCCAGAACCACGAGATCGGCGGCGAGGTCGAGTTGCTGGATCTCCGACGCGGTCAGAAGCCGGTCGGTCATCGCCGTAGCGCCGGTCGAGGACGGGGACACGTTGATGGTCAGCGCCGGCTCGCTGAAGCAGTCGGGCGAGGGCCACAGCAGGCCGTGCGTGTTGAAATGCAGGATCTGGAAATCGTCGAGCTGTTCTCCCATCCCTTCCAGTCTGCCCTGCGTGAAGGCTTCGGGTCCCGAGAACACGCTGTCGCGGGCGCCGAGCTTCTCGGCGATGGCGTTGGCGTAGCCGCCGTCCTCGTCCAGCCCTTCGAGATTCACGACCACCCGCGCGATGTCGCGGCACCGGTCCACGCTTTCGGCGAGGGTGGTGGATAATCCGTTGGCGGCGAGCAGCGCCTCGACCGCCTGATCGCGCATGCCGAAGGCGACCGCCTGATATCCGCTGAAGACCGCCAGTTGCCGACTGGCCCGTTTGGCCCGTTCGAGGCGGCGCAGGTCGACGAAGTTGCGGGGGGACGGAACGTAGCTGATCGACTTGTCGTTGGCGAGCCATGCGACGTCGCGGTAGTCGTCGGCGTTGACCTTGGCGAGGAATTCGGGCGTCAGGGGAAACTGCTCCGCGATCAGTACCTCCATCGGCAGGGCCGCGAGGGGACCCGACAGCGAGAAGACCAGCGTGTCGTAGCGCGAGAGAGCCTGCTCGGCATTGCCGAGGAACTCCTCGTAGGCCTGGCGCCCCGCCAGGAGGTTGAAGGGCTTCGTCTTTCCCTGCTGGCCGGTCTGGCGCAGGTTTTCCAGGATGGCGTCGACGTAGTTCTTCGGAGTGCCCGGCAGCTCCTGCCCCTGGATGGAGCTGGGCGGAACCAGGCCCTGCGGCTCGGTGCGAAAGATATCGATCCGGTCGTTTCCGATGATGAAAACCGTCCCGACCGGCTTGCCCGTCAGGATCTGCACCACGGCCTCGCCGGGTTGCAGCGACGCCTGGACATCCTTCAGGCCTGCGGGCTTGTTGAGGAGGGAAAGGTATTCCTCCGCCCCCGCGACCGCGTTGTTCCCTTCGAGACCCAGCGCGACCCGGGAATCGCGCAGGCGCAGCCCGGCCTGCTCCAGCTGGCTCTTCAGGGTGCTGGAGTTGTTGCCGGAAAGCGCGGTGTCGTCCAGGACGATGCTACGCACCGTCAGCTGGCGGAAGACCTCCTCCGCGTCCCGGTTCTCCGCGACCAGCTGCTTGATGGCATCGTCGCCCGTCGCGCTCGCCAGGGCGGTGGACGTCGCGATCTCCTTGGCGACCGTCGAGCTTCGGACGATCTGGGCCGCTTCGAACATGTCGGCCTTCAGCGCCTCGCGGCTGGCGGGATCGGCGGTCCGCTCCAGCGCCTCGAACCCCATGCGCAGGAACGACCACACCGACTCGTAGGAAACCGCCGACGGGTTCTCCTGATAGATCGCGAAGGCTTCCTTGTAGCTGGCGAACGCGCCGTCGATATCGCCGGTCTTCTCCTGCGCCTTGGCGCGGATCATGATCGCTCTCGCGAGAATGGGCTTGTTCGGAAAGACCTCGGCGATGCGTGTCGTGGCATCGGTCGCGGTCGTCAGCGCCCTGGCATACGCGGTCCGGTTATCCGTCCCCCGCGCCTCGGCGGCGAAGGCGGTTTCCAGCTCGATCTTGGCCTTTTCCATCAGGAACCGCGGTTGCAGCCCGCTGCCGATACCCTGCCGCCGGTCGATGCGCCGGATCGCGTTGTTGATCAGCGACCGGGCCAGATCGTAATCGCCTCTCGACAGCGCGATGCCCGATTGCAGGTAGTCGGTCGCCGCCGCGCTGATGATACGCCGCACGGCAGTGCGGTCCAGGCCCAGCAGCTCCGTTCCCTCGCCGATGGATTCGAGGGGGGCGAGGCCCGCGGCCGCCCGCTCGTCCTCCTGTATCCGGGCCGCCGCGATCAGGTCCATGCTCTTCTGCAGGTCGCGAAGGGCGGGGTCGCCGTTCCGCTCGATGTTCCGGGCATGCATGAGGCGGGCATTGAGGACCAGCACATCGGCGCTTCCCGTCGGATCGCCGCTTCCCCCGTCCCGCGTCAGGTCGTTTTCCGCCTGGGTCAGCAGCCGCTCGGCCAGGTAGAACTGTTCCTGGTTGGAAAGGGCGAGGGCGCGGCTGGCCAGCACGAGCGACCGGACGGGTGTGCGGTCGGACGGGCAGGATGCCTCCGGGTCGAAGGCCGGATCGTCGTAGAGGGAGAGGATCTCCGACAGGGCCCTGTCCGCCACCGCGAAATTGAAGGCGAAATTGTCGTACTGCGCCCCGTCGTAGAGCGATGCCACCCGGTCGCACACGGCCCGCGCACCGGCCACGCTGACGCCGCCGCTGCCGCCGGGGCCGGTGGCCGGCCCGGTGGCGGCGCATCCGGCCAGGATCAGGGAGAAGAAGGCCCCCGCAAGGGTCCCCGGCTTGCCTGTGATGATGCTCATCGTTCTTCGCCCTCTTCGTTTTCGTCTTCTTCCTCGCCATCCGACGACAGGGCCTGGGTGAACACGCTCGGCAGCTCCCACAGCTCTTCGTTTCCGAAACCGAGGAACAGTTCCTCGAACCGCACCTCTACCGGCTGGAACAGCTCGTTGGGCGTGGCGTTCTCCGTCGGCGGGATCGGAATGCTGGAGATCTGCGAACAGCTGCTGGAATCGCCGACGATGCAGTTGTTGAACGTCAGCGTCCCGCCCGAAGCGCCGACCGGCAAGAGACCGGCGGCCTTGCTCCGCGTCGCTCCGATGAGGCCGAAGAGCTCCATCGACAGCGGCGCCGAGGCCGAATAGTCGAAGCCGACGGGATCGGCGATATTCACCCCGTAATAGCTGTCCCTGAAATCGAATCCCGTTTCGGTCCCTGGATCGACGAACATGCGGATATCGCCGTCGACTCCCGCCAGCGTGAAGCGGTTGGCGAAGAAGATGTCGCTGGACGGTTGCACGAGGTACTCGTCCTCGCCGATCGCGTCGCCGGCGTCCCTGGCGGTCGTGATCCCGAGAACCACGTCCTGCGCTTCGGTCACCCTGACCTCGTCGAGGGCGTTGGTGCCTCCCAGGATATCCTGGAAGCGGACGTCTCCGTCGTTGCGGGCCGTGAGGTCGATGGACGACAGGGCGCTGTCCGACGCCGCGTCGAGGGCGTCCTCGATCCGCACGTCCCCTATGGCCACCAGTTCCCAGCGTTGGCCGTTGCCGATCCGGTAGCCCGCCTCCCCCGCGAACCCGTCGCCGCCGAGGTTCATGTCGCGCAGCTTGACCGCGCCGCCCGCCTCGACAGACACGGTCCCCGCGATCGCGGCTATGCCCCCGATCTCGATATCGTTGACGTCCTTGAGGACGAGGCTCGCCGCATCGCGGACGAAGACGGTCCCGGCCACGTTGTCGAGCGCCGATGTCAGGCCGAAATCGTTTTCGTTCGACAGGTCGATCGCGGCGTTTTGCGTGGCCTTGAACAAGGCGCGCCCTTCGGTCCGGATGGTGCTGTCGCCGTTCTGGGTCAGCGCGCCCCCCGCATCGACAGTCAGGTCGCCGGCACTGGCGAGACGACCGTCGAAGGTCGCGACCGTCCCGTCGCCGTTGTCGCGCGCGACGATCTTGGCGAGATCGATGGCGTCGGCATCGGCGAGGGCGATATCGCCGCCGCTGGCGGTGACGGTGCCGTCGAAGTCGTGGGCGCCGGGGGCCGTGCGGTCGTTGTCGAGGGCGATGTCGAAGGCGGTTGCGGC
>Ga0115031_1000320_pt1 | contig 34680 bp, 26 predicted proteins | sample Maine_Asex4_meta_FD_87301 | JGI IMG/M metagenome (GOLD analysis project Ga0115031, IMG submission 87301) | Marine algal microbial communities from Maine, USA - Maine_Asex4_metaG | ecosystem: Host-associated > Algae > Red algae > Unclassified | place: Maine, USA | collected 2015-01-05
CTCGAGCGATACCTGCCGCAGATCCGCCCGCGCCTTGAGCCGGAACGGGATCCTGCCGGGCCACACGCAGCGCAGGCCGCCCTGCTGGGCCTCGTCGAGCAGCTCGAGCGCATCGGCGGGGTCGTCGAGCGTGAACTGCGGCCGGCCGTCGAAGCGCGCCGCCAGCACCTCGGAGCGCCTCACCAGCGCATCCAGTCGTTCGCGCTCCACCGCCAGGTCGCGTTGCACCGCGATCGAGCCATCCGGTGTCTGCACGTACACCACGGCGCCGCCGGTGGCGGCATCGAAGAAGCTGCCGGAGCCGTTGATCGGTTCGACCCGCACGCGCACCCGCAGCCCTTCGCCCGCAGGCTCCAGCACCAGCAGCGGATCGGGATCTCCCGCCCGGCGTTGCTCGTCCGGACCGGCGCCATCGCCGTGCACCGCGATGTCCGCGCTCAGCGCGCCGAGCAGCGTGTCCAGACGGGTCGAGGCGCTGTCGGGCACCGCCAGCCCACCGCTGGGCACCGCCTCGACGATGCGTCGCTGGGCCGCGGTGAAGTGGGTGACCTCCAGGCGCCGGTGGTCCGGATCGAAGCGGCTCTGATAGTGACGCCCGGCCCAGGCGGGACGGATCTCCAGCCGCGCCATGGCGCCCGTGCGCTCGATGTGCATCTCCGGCGGCACCTCCACCACCTCGACCGGTTCGGCGTTGATGTCGATGACCAGCGGGTGGCCGGCCAGCCGGTACAGCGTGCGTTCGTCGGTCGCGTAGCTCGGCGACCCGCCGCCCCAGCCGGACGGCATGAGCTTGCGGATCGTCAGGCAGGCACGGCGATCGTGCACGCTCAGGTGTTCGATCCCGTCCGTCTGCTCGTGCAGGCGCTTGAGTGCGACGCGCCGACCGCCGCTCCAGCGACCGTTCTTCTGGCGGGTCTGCTCGAGTGGGGTGACCGACACCCGGTTACCACCGAGAGATACCTCGATCTGCCAGACCATCCGCCGGGAGCGCTCTGCACCGGCCGGTGCCTGGGTGGACGCCGGCATCGGCGCCGTCGGTGCCAGCTGCTCCAGTTGTCGCAGCGCGTGCTCCCACGGCTCGACCGCGCGGACCAGCGGCATCAGGCTGACACTGCCGATATCGGCGTGCCGCTCGGCGGCGCTGCGCGCGCTCAGGTGCGCGCGCACGGGTTCGGACAGTCTCTCGGGTGAGGAGACCGTCGCGTCGAGCACGTGTTGCAGTTCGGCGGCGAACCAGGCGTAGCCGCCGGCCTCGGCGCGCAGCATCGTCTGTCCGAGCTGCGCGATCGTCTGCCGGTCATCGCTGCGGAAATGGAACCGCCGGTTCCAGCGCGAGGCGATCGCCCACAGGGCCTCGCCGCTGTTGCCGGCGTTGTTGTCGGCGCCTTGACCGTGCAGCGGGATAGGCGCTGCGTGCGGGTCATCGGCCGCCTGCGCCGCCGCCAGCCAGAGGTCCAGGTCCGAGCTGATCTTCAGCTTGCGACGGGCCTCCATCAGCGTGTCGAACAGCGTTCGCGCCTCGGCCGATCCGAGGCGTATCAACGCGGGCAGGGCGATGGAAAGGCTGGCGCAGGCGGGGTAGATGATCCGCTTGCGCGTGCCGCTGCGCTCGATCTCCACCGCGTTCGCGATCGCCTCGAACGCCGTGGCGTCCTCGCCCAGGAGCATCGCGATCACGGCGCGCAACGCCTCGCATTCCACCCGCGCGGGCTTGTCGATCGACGGATCCTTGGCCACGGCCGACAACCGCGCCCGGGCCTGTTCGAAGCGCCCCTGGAACACCTGTGCCCGGGCGGTCAGCAACGCCTGCGCCGGACTCGGCGCGATCTCCTCGCACGTCCTGGCGAACACGTCGATGCGCTGGAAACCGTGCGCCAGCCAGAACAGCCCGATCGCGCAGGCCTGGTGGCGCTCCCGCTCCGGCAACCGCGCCAGGTGGCGCTTGGCACGCGGTTCGGTGAGCCACAGCCACAGCTGCGCGGGCAGGGGCTTGTCGGCGAAGCGGGCGAAGTCGCCGGTCATGAGCGCCAGCCGCACGTGCTGCTCGAGATGGTCCGGCAGCTCCGGCGGCCTGCCCCAATGCGATCGATGGAGCGTCTCGTCGAGGCCCTCCAGTATCCCCCGGGCCGTGCCGCGCTCCAGGGCGCTTTCGCAGAAGCGGGTGATCGTGCCGTGCAGCGCGTACGGGCCGCGCGCCGGCACGCCGCGCTCGCCGGCGCTCGACGGGGCGAGGATGCCGGCATCGACCAGTTCCTCGATCGCCTCGCCCATCTCGGTCGACACGATGCCCTTCACCCCGCTCGCCGCCTTGCGGGCCGCGTTGAGCCACTTCATCGCCTTGCTGCGCGACGGCGCGGCCGGGTGGATGACTGCGTAGCACTCGGCGACCTGTTGCGCGGTGTCGGAGAGGGGTCGGTGGGTGGGGGCGGGGATCGTCACGAGGCGTTTCGCGGCAGTTGCGCTACGGGGAGCGCAGTCTACTCGGGCTTCGCATGTGAGTTGAAAGTACCCCCCTCAAGTGGAGAACGGTCACGCTGACGTCCCGTCGCTCTGGACCGGTTTCCGGACGGTGGCTGCTTTTCCGTCAACGCGCATGACGAGGACAACCGGGTTCGCCAGCCGTGTTCTCCCGATTGTATCGCCTGCTGTTCCTGAGCGATCACACCGTGGACGAGCGGCAGGGCCAGCTACCAAAGGGTTTTCGACCGATTGTTTCCATGCTCCGGCGACCTCATGGAGGTGTGCGGAAAAAAGCCTACTCCGGTCCGGATCGGTTCATGACGATCAATGCCGAATCCTCGCTACGTGCGAAAGTGAACGCAACGCGACTGATGTTGGTGCGACTACCAAACATGGAGGCGTCGCGACCAACCGCTTCCAGAACGGTCTGCGGGTAGGCGAATTCTCCATCATCGATCAGCATGCAGCGGATGCGCCACGCTCCTGCATTCCCCATCATCAGGTCCACGATACGGATCCGTGCCGATGCGTCGGTGCCAGGCGTCCAGAGAAGACTTTCGGTAACTGCTCGGTCAATGCCTGATTCGTTGGCAAGTCCGAATATTTCATCGACATAGGGGATCTTAATATCGGTGAAACCGGGAAAATCGCTTCCAGGAACGTTCAAGCTCAAGCCACCAGGTACGGGGGGGATTACCAAGCCATTGCTCGAAATGCTTTCGTCGAATTCCAGGCGACGATATCCGATTTCGTTCGTCAGGCTTGACCAGAACCCGAACGGACCATCGGGACCCTGGATCGAGATGAGTTCGCCGGCATCGATCATGGGCGAGTAGTTGAAATTCGGAACTCGATCGTTCTCGAAGACGGTAATGAGTTTAGGGTTGGAATACGGGTCGATTTCCGCAGGCTCCACGATGCAGGAGTCGTCTGCCATCCGGTATTCATCGAGTACGTCGCGGTAGTCGATGCGTGCAGGATCGGCTGCGTAGAAATCGGCACTGCCGCTTACCGTGAACTCGCTCGACAATCGCATTATGCCCCACTGCCTGATATCGCCCGACAGCTCGCTCCCTAGTTCACTCACACGAGCCGGGTCATCACTGCCTTCCAGGCTCCCGCCAGGCGTGGTGAATTGCGGACTTGCGGTTGGTGCCTGATTTCCACCCCCACCCCCACCACAGGCGCTCAGGAACACGCCTGCCATTGCAAGCAACGGTACGAGGCCTTGTCTTTCTGCTGGCAAGTGCCTTGCCGATACGTCAACCAAGGATCCAACGGTAGACCTGCTGCTCATGACTCAGTATCCCTATCGAGTAAGTGTCGGCCAGACGCTTTCAAGCGAGCCTGGCCATGGGCGCCGTGACTGTAATTTGACGACGTGCGTCGTGAAGCCAACGGAGTCCCATTTTCGGAGCCTGAAGACGTGACCGAAAACACACTTCGTGCTGAAGTTCCGAGTAGCGGTTGCAGCACCGGACGGACCCGGCGGCCAGCATGTGCTCGCCAGCCCGCATGCGCTTCACAGCCGCATCCCGGCAGGTCGTGCCACCGAGGCTGACCCGCAAGCGGTCGGCGCCTGATACGCGGACCAGATGTCGCCATGCTTGCCGGCTTGTATGCTGACGCGTCGACATCATCAGGAGAAACACCGTGCCCGTTCCCCGAACCGTACGGCATCACCGCGGCCCGAGCCGCGTCGGAGCGCTGATGGCGTGCGCCCTGCTGGGCGCACCCGTCCCGGGCATGGCCCAGGAGCTGTCCGCGCAGGACATCATCGCGGCGATCAGCGACCGGACCTACCAGGGCTCGATGTCGGTCGACGCCTTCGCCGAATACTACGCCGGCGACGGCAGCGTGCGAGGGGATGGCTACACCGGACAGTGGCGTGCGATGGACGACACGCTGTGCTTCCAATACGGCGAGGCGGAGGAGACCTGCTGGGGCGTCGCCATCAACGGACCGGCGATGACGCTCCTGAAGGATGGCGAGGTCGACGGCAGCGGCATGCTGATCGACGGCAACCCGCTCGGGTTCTGATCGGGGGCGGTTCGGGTACCTTCCCTTCGAACACCGCGACGCGCATTCCGTATCATCTGGCCAGAGCCTGTACGCGAATGGAGTCCGCGAAGGTCGGTAGCAGGAGGCCAGCCTGATGAAGATGATCAAGTAACCCGCGCCCCCGCATCTTGAGGCGAGCGGCATCCAGCGCGGTGACGACCCGAACGTCGCCCGGATCGCGCACTCGCGGCGATGCCGGGCGTTACGTGGGTGGTCGAGGAGAAGCTCTATGGCGCGAACGCCGCGATCTTCTTCGACGAGGCGGGCGAACTGCACCCCCGGTCGCGCGGGCACTATCTCGACATTGACGGACAGTCTCCGCGCGAGCGCCATTTCGCGCTGTTCAAGACTTGGGTGCGCATGCACGAACAGGTGCTGATCGAACTTCTCCAGGATCGCGATGTGGCCTATGGTCTATGGGGAATGGCTCGGCGCGTTGCACACGCTGTTCCGCATCGGCGGCGAGTACGGCCTGCACGAGTCGAGCGCCCAGAGGGTCGTGGTCAAGATCGAGGGTCGACTGATCGGCTCAGATCGCTCTTCACTCTTGTTGGCGTGAATACGCTTGAGCAGTTGGCTCAGCGTGGCGAACCTTGTCTTGTGAGTGAATATCTGCTCGAAGCGCTGGGCCAGCGCTTTCCTGTCCCCCGCCTCGTAGGTTTTCCTTGAACCCCTTCAAATCCGCGTAAAACCCCCAGATCTGATCACGCACGTGCGCGATGTCCTGCCGATGCTGCTCGTTCAAGGGGAGCGTCTTGTGCACCAATCGCTACGCGTGGATCCAGCACAAGGCGTGCTGCAGAATGTTGAACTGTCCGGTATTATCGCGCACGATCACCAGATCGTGGCAGAAGCCATGGCTCAGCACGCTGCCCAGCGAGGCCCCTTCGATGGCGATCTGGATGTGGCGCTTGGCGCGGATATTGGCTGGTGCTGGACGATGTGCCGTCGCTGACGAGCGAGAGCGCCGAGGCGGTGATGCAGTGGCTGAGTTCGCTGATAGAGGCGATCGGCAGCGAGTACGCCGCTGAGATCCAGGGACATCATCGTCGGCAGCAGCAGTATCACGACGACCGGCAAGACCGGGCAGCACCGTGGCGAACCTGTCCGGCACTGACACAGCTGAGCCTGGACCTGGGCGAGGACTACCCGTTCTGACACGCGTTCGATGGCGTTACCGTTGCGTGGGCGTCGTTCCCTCGAAATCCGTGAACAAGCGGCCATCGACGAGCGTGGACACGCTCAGGCGTTCGCGGATCGTGTTGAAGATCGGTCGCAAGGTGGGATGCCCGAGCCGGCCCGTCACGGATCACGGTGAGAAACGAGGCGCGGAATAGCGTGGGCTACAACAGGTACACCATCGATCGAGCAACGTGCACGACTCCAACGGCGCGCGCGTTCATCCGTCAGTGCATTGACCAGGTTCGAGCCCACCGTCCGGGCGAGCAGGCGATCGAGGTCCGGATGAACAGCGCCTTCTGCAACGACGAGATCCTGTCCGAGCTCGAATCCATCGGCGTGCCTTACACCGTCAGCGTGCTCTTCGAACGCTTCGCCGATCTCAAGGGCATGATCGCCAATCGCACTCCTGATGACTGGCAGGAGATCGACACGGATCGCGGCGCCTTCGAACGGCGCTGGCAGCCCGCGTTCTGGGATCTCAAGCGTCACTTCGTGTTCGTTCGCCAGCGCAGCCACGTTCAGTGCCGCCCCCCCCCCGCAGCTGGATCTGTTCGAGCCGCGCGACGCCTGCCACGAGTACAAGGTGGTGGTGACGGACAAGCCTTGCCCGATGGCCGAGCTGGTGCCCTGCCACGAGGGGCGCGGATCGCAGGAGGGGCTCTTCGCCGAACTCAAGAGCGAGAACGGGCTGGCCTACGTGCCGACCAACATCTGGTTGGGCAACCGGGCGTACCTGTGGGGGGGGGCTGATCGCCCACAACCTCACCCGTGAGCTGGCGATGAGCAGCTCGGCGCCGGCCGGGATGCAGACCACGAAACGCTCGCCGCTGTGGATCTTCCCGCGTATCGCGATGGTGCGCCGCGAAATGCTGTAGCTGTCGGGCCGGTTGATCAAGCCGAACGGAAAGCTGACTCTCTCGATGGCGGCGAACGATGCGATTCGTGACCGATTCCTGAACATGCTGCATTCAATAGAGCGAGCAGTCTGATGGCGCTGAGGCAAAAGAATATAATATAATGCTGGGGTCTAGTCACAAATAGCCGCCACGTCTGAATCGGATTCTACTGCTCGCCTGAACAAGCGAGCCATTCTGCGGCAGTCTGTTTCAGCTTTTGAGGGGTTGAGTTCTGCATCCATCTGTTCCAGAGTTAGCGCCAGTCGCTCGCTGCTCTTAGGAGTCACAAGAGAATCTTCGAAAAAACCAAAATTTATTTCGTCTGCCACTTTCTTCATGCCCACCTCCATCATCCAATGGAAGCTAGCGATATCTATCGACAAGTCGGGATCACCATCAGGCGCATTTTCAAATGATCCGTCTTTGTTGATTTTTTTTTCACCGGATTTCAACAGCCAAAGATCTAACATTACTTAGCCTAGTGGGTGGAAGGTTCGAACAGTACCATCTTCGTTGATGGTCACGCGATATGACTGGTAACCAGCCCCTTTGTGGTTCGTTCTGTATTCGAAAATTCTTAGCCCCTGATAGCTACCAGCCTTTCCGTGCTTTATTGTTCTTCCGAGGATTGCTGCAACGTCGTTCTCACTCCAATTCTCTGGGAACTTTGACTTGCCTGGGAACCGATCGACATCTACATGTCGATCGTAAATATGTTTCCAACCAGAAGACGCATTTCCTTGCCGAAGGAAAAACTGTGCCCCACTTCTACTGAAAGACCTTTGTGCTGACAAGATTGGTCCAGCTGGGTCATTGGATTTTGGTCCATCTATTCCATTTGCGCTGGGTTCCTGACCCGGAACGGTTGGGTCGTAATATCTCCCGTCATGACCCTGATAGAGCACGGCTCCATCGTTGTTAACGTATCTCGGTTGACCGAAATCCGTCGGATCGTCCATCAAGCTGTAGCCGTCCGGTAGATCGTTGTGACACTGGTTATGCACCCAAACTGCGTTGGCATCCTTCGCGCCCGCCACGAAGTACGTCGAGTACTCGTCAACCGTCAGGTTGTAGGCCTGCAGCGGCTGCGCCTCGATTTCCACCGACTCCACCGTCTGCCATCGGTCGTGGTCCGACAGCAGCTCGTCACCGGCCTTCAGGTGCTGGGCATCCACCCACGTAGCCCCGGCGATCTCGCCTTGGTACACGTGACCTTCCGAGGCGATCGCCACGGTGCCGCTGGTGGCGATCAGCGCACCTGCCGCTATCCGCGCGAAGTACGGGTGAATCCGGTTCGAGCGGATCGTCTGGCGGCGGCCGTCCGAGCTGCGCGTGGTGACCTCGACCGTTTCCTCGTAGCGGTTGTGGTACCGCGCCAGCACCGCGCGCCAGCCGCTCCGACCCGTCCTCTCGTCGCGTGCCCAGACCTCGTCTTCTCCCGACTCGATGTCACGGATCGGTCGGTAGCCGTCACGCGTGCTTACCAGCGTGTCGCCGGCGAACGAGCACAGTCCGGCCACCGTGTTCTGGTCCCCGAAAAAACGCCTCAGACTGCGCCACACCGCCCACGCCCCACCACGGGCCAGCTCCTCGGCACTGTCCAGCGCCCGGCCGAGCTTGCCGAGCGCCCCGAGCAGAACGCTCTCGGCCAGCCCTTCGCCCAGTGCCACGACCGAGTTGCCCAACGTTTCCCCCAACCGTTCGAACGCGGCGTCGTCGCACAGATCGGTATCCCTCAGCTCGAACCCCGTCACCACCAAATCGACGATGAACTTGCCGGCCTCGTAGCCGGCCAGCATCCAGGCACCGGCGATCAGCACCGCATCCGCCGCCGCCCCGACGCCGAGTGCGTGCGCTCCGGCCAGCGCTACTACCACCCCGGTGACGATGCCGATGTTCTGCACCAGCCCTTCGAGGAACTGGATCGCCACGTCCTGCCCTGTGCGGGACTTCAGGTTCTCGATGGTGGCGTCCAGCAGCTTGACCAGCTTGTCGCTGTAGGCTTGCTCATCCTCCGCGCTGGGTTTGGCCGGCGTGTCGCCCCGCGGATTCGGCTCCGGGTTCGACCCTTCGCCAAGGGCTGTGACCAGTCCCAGCGGATCGCTCATCCCCAGCGGGTCGTTGTTCGCGTACCGGTAGGTGTTCAGCCCGCCCTGCAGACCGATCGGGTCACTGGTGAGGTAGCGCCCCGTGCCCGGGTCGTAGTCGCGGTAGTAGTTGTAGTGCGTGCCGGTCTCCGCGTCCGCGTACTGACCCGGCAGCCGGTAGGGCAGCTCGATCTGCTCCGTCGTGATCTCGGCGCGGCCGAGCGGGTCGTAGTCCGCCGCCCACACCCTCTGGCCCGCCTCGTCGGTGGCGATGCGCGGGGTGCCCAGCGCGTCGGTGTGCACTGCGTGGACGGTCCGGCCGATCAGGTAGGCCACCGGCTGCTCGTCCACGAACACGCCCTGGCGCATCTCGCCCGCCGTGCCGTCGGCCCGCACCTCGATCTCGGTGGTGAGCTGGTGTCCGTCGTACAGGAAGTAGGTAACCCGTCTGCCGTCGCCCCGGTAGACGACCTTCCGGATTCGCTCGCCGAACCCGTTGTAGGCGTACTCGGCCAGCAGTTCGCCGTTCTCGTGAACGCGGATCGGGCGGCGTTCGGCGTCGTAGGCGTAACTGAGCCCGGCACGGGCGGCCAGCGGCGCGCCGGCACCGTTGTACAGATACTCGTCGGAGTCGGACTGCACCGCACGGGTGCCGATCGCCGGGTCGAGTTCCTCGACGAGCGTGTCGGTACCGAGCAGCCGATTGCCCCCGCCCTCCCGCGGGTAGCGATAGGTGCTCGCTTCGGTGCGCCCATCGCTGCGCTCGTGCGAGCGGGCGGTGCGGTTGCCGGCCGCGTCGTGGTCGAACCGATACACACCGGTGGTGGTGTTCGCACCGACCAGCCCCGAGCGCCCCCAGTCGTAGCGGTTGGCCTTGCCGTCCCGATCGATGCCGACGATGCGTCCCGACGCGTCGTAGGTGTAGGCCAGGCGCAACGTCTCGTCGATCGATATCGCGGTGATCCTGCCGTCCGGGGCGTGCTCTCGACGGGTGGCCAGACCGTTGTGGGACACGTGCCCGGTACGTCCATCGCGCTCGTCGGTGTCGATCTCCCCGACGAGCGTCTCCTGGCGCAGGCCGAACAGCGACGCGCGGGTGATCGCGCGCAGGCTCCCGCGCTGCTCGCCGTCCTCGTGATAGTGATGGCGCAGCGTCTGGCCGTCGGGCAGCCCCTTGGTCTCGATCCGCCCCTGCGCATCGTGGCCGTAGGTGGTGGTGAAGCTCGACCCGTCGATGAGCCGCTCGTGCTCGACAAGCCGGCGCTCGGCATCGAACCCGAAGCGCTCGGTGGTGGCCGGGGAGGCGCTTTCGATCAGCTGGCCGTTGGCCGGGTCGTAGACGTAGCGGTGCGCGCCGTCCGGGCTCGCCTTCAAGGTCAGGCGGTTGGCGGCATCCCAGGCGTAGCGCGTCACCACCCCGTCGGCGTCACGCCGTTCGACACGGTTCCCGGCCGCGTCGTAGCGATAGCTCGTGGTGCCGGTGTCCGGGGAGAGGTGCACCACCACGCGCCCGAGGTCGTCCTTCAGATACAGCGTGCGGTTGTCGCGCGCATCGACGAGCGCGATCTCCTGACCGGCTGCGTCGTACTCGAACGCGGTGGCGGTGCCGTCCGGTTCGCTGATGCGCGCCAGCTGGCCCAGATCGGTGCGTGCGATCTCGACCCGCTCGCCGCTCGCGCCATCGGCGACGCTTGCCAGCCGACCGGACGCGTCGTGGCCGTGGTGCCGAATCTCCCGCACCGGGCTGCCGCCTGCACTCGGGCCGGCCTGCTCGGTGGTGATCGAGGAGACCCGGCCCAGCGCATCGAACAGCGTGGCCACCGAGCGGATCAGCGTGCCGTCCGGTCCCAGCTCGACCCGGCCGGTGGTGCGACCCTCCTCATCGGTATCGAACGTGGTGCGCCGGCTGGCCGCGTCCACCAGCTCGGAAAGCCGCCCGCCCGGCCCGTACACCAGCCGGGTGCTCGCCCCGTCGGGCCCGGTGAAGCCGGTCAGTCGCGCCTCGGCGTCGTAACCGAACGTGATCGGCCGGCCGCGCTGCTCGATGCGCGACGGACGCCCGTTCGGGTCGTAGGCGATGCTGACCGGGCTCTGCGTGCCGATGCGGAACGAGGTCACCCGCCCGCGGGTGTCGAAGCCTGTCATGCGCAGCGCCGGACTCAGCGGGGTCTGCACGCCGATCAGCCGGTTCAGCTCATCGCGCTCGAAGCGCACGACGTCGTCCACGTCATCGCGCGGGCCGTCGACCGTGACCAGAACCCCGTTCTGGTAGCCGTGGCGCACGGTGCGCTCGATCGGCTCGAAGGCCCCCGGCGCGTCGGACGTCCCGAGCGGCGACCAGCCACGCTCGCTCATCGCGGTGACCCGCCCGCGCTCGTCGCGCTCGAACACGGTGATCCGCTCGCTGTCCGGGTTCACGCTCGGGCGCACGATGCGCACCGGTTCCAGATCCGCAGGGGTGGCGTACTCGCGCCGCTCCACCGGTGTGCTCGTGCCGTCCGGCATGATGCGTTGCACCGCCATCAGCCGATCGAGCTCGTCGTAGGCGTACTGTGTCGAGCCCGCCCCGGTAACCGTGCCCTCGCCGGTGATCGTGGCACTGCTCAGACGCCCCGCCTCGTCGTAGCTCCAGCGCATTCCCGTCGGCGGGCAGCTCGCACATCCCGGCCCCGTCGCCTCGAGCAACCTCGGCGCACCACCCATCGGCTGCTCCCAGGTGTACAGGCTCGGCTGCCCCTGGCTATTCGTCACCGTGGTGCCCACCGTTTGACCCGCCTCGATCGCGGCGGCGTCCGGATAGTCGAGCGTCACCCGCTCCACCCCGCCGGCGTGCTCGGAACTCACCGCTCGACCTTGCCCGTCGTAGGCCCAGGTGGCGAAGCGCACCCCGGTGCGATCGGTCAGCCCGGTCAGGTGGCTCGGGTAGGTCTCGTCCTCGTAGTGGTACTCGCGGTGCGTGCCGTCCGGGTAGGCGGTCCGGGTCAGGTTGCTGCGCTGGTCGTAGGCGTACTCGATCACCTCGCCGTCGGGCAGGGTGAGGCTCGCCAGCTGTCCGGACGCCGCGCCGAAGTCCTGCGCCTTGTAGCCACCGAGCGCCCGGTCCCCACCGGGAACACCGGGCCAGTAGGCCAGGCGCAGCACCCGCCCGGTCTCGTCGGTCACCGACACCAGGCGTCGCTGGCGGTAATACAGGCTCAGACGACGCTGATCCGGCCAGTCGATCTCGATCAGGTAGCTGCCGTTGAAGCTGAGGTGCCGCCCGTCGGGCAGCTCCCAGCGGTGCGCGTCATCGGCGAGGGCGACGAGAACGCCCTCGAACGCGGATCCGGTGCGAAAGAGCGCCCGCCCCTCGTCATCCGTACCGGCGGATTCGAAGTGCAACCGCCGCCCGTCGCTCTGCAGCAGCTCGCGCGCCCCGTCCGGGGTGGCGAACAGGCTCACCGCGTAGGTGTGCGACCAGCCCTGGCCGACGCCCGATCGATACGCCTCGTTGGCGCTGTTGTAGAAGCGGCGAAAGGCGAGGGCGGCACCCGGCAGGGCGAAATCGGTCTCCACCTCGCGCTTGTTGCCGGTGAACAGCGAGATCGGGTTGCCGACGGTGGCGGGCGGGGCGAGCGGGTCGGCGCCGGCGCTGCCCGCATCCACCGGGGCGGTGGGGTCGAGCGGACCGCCACCGGTTCCACCCCCGTCCGCGGCACAGCTGCCGGCGGTGCCGTCGGGGACCAGGGTATCGCCGCAGCCTTGGGCTCGAACACCGGTGAACGGCACGAGAAAGCCGATCAGCAAGGCCAGCAGAACGCTGAGTGCGGACAACCGGCTGCGCGTCACACCCACCGCACCTACCGGCGGGCACACGTGTCGGGCGGCAGGCGATCGGATCGCCAACGAGGGCGATACGTGAGCAACCGTTCGTCGCGGAGACGAAGACGAGCAATCGAAGGGCATGACTCTCCGTGTCATGGCGCACGCGACGCCCGGGTTCCGCGCGAGAATTGCGCAACGGTCCCGATGCCGGTGTGATCGAGTCGTCAGTTGCGGAAGATGCTCGACTGAACATGCGATGAACTGTGACGCGGTCGTGAGCAGGATCTGGACATCCGGACCGCACCCGTCGGTCGCCCGAACCGCACGGTCGAGGTGGTGCTCGCACGAGCGTGCGCACGGGGTAATCCCCTCCCTTTTTGACACCGGCCACGCACCGCATCAAGCTGCCCGCTCGCACCGGACAGATCCGTGTGACCCGTGTGACCCGTGTGACCCGTGTGACCCGTGTGACCCGTGCGATTCGTGCAACCGTGCGGTGCGATCGCCCGCGGCTCGGCACACCGACGACTCGCGCCTGCCCATGCCTCCTCCGCAGACCTTTGCCCCCTCGCTGCGCACCGGTGCACCGGCCACGTACGCACGGACCGCATCGTCCATCTCGCTATGGGACATCACCGCCGAACAGCCACCCCCGTCCGAACCGCTGGACGGCGACACGCACACCGAGGTGGCCATCGTCGGCGGCGGCTTCACCGGCCTGTCGACGGCGCTGCACCTGGCCGAGGCCGGCATCGATTGCCGGGTGCTCGAAACCGGCCGGATCGGGCAGGGCGGCTCGGGGCGCAACGTCGGCCTGGTGAACGCCGGGCTGTGGCTGCCGCCGCGGCAGGTTCGCGACCGGATGGGCGAGGAGCGAGGTGCACGCCTGATCGAGGCGCTGGGCGCGGCACCCGACGTCGTGTTCTCGCTGATCGACAAGCACGGGATGCACTGCGAGCAGACCCGCACCGGCACCCTGCACGCGGCCCATTCGCCGGTAGGCTTCGCCGATCTGGCCCTGCGTCACGCGCAATGGCGAGATCTCGGTGCACCGGTGGAGCTGCTGCCGGCGGACGAGGCGGCCACGCGGATCGGCAGCGAGGCGTTTCACGGCGCGCTGCTCGACCACCGTGCCGGCACCATCAACCCGATGGGCTACGCGCGCGGCCTGGCGCGGGCCGCGCACGGGGCCGGGGCGCAGGTGCACACCGGCACCCGCGTCACCCGGCTGACCCGGCACGGCGAGCGCTGGCAACTGGACACGCCCACCGGTTCGGTGAGCGCCCGCAGCGTGGTACTCGCCACCAACGCCTACACCGACGCGCTGTGGCCGGGACTGGCACGCACCGTCACGCCGATCCACTACTTCCAGCTCGCCACCGAGCCGCTCGGGGAGCGGGCGACGCGCATCCTGCCGCAGCTGCAGGGGCTGTGGGACACCGGCTGGATCATGTTCTCGCTGCGGCGCGACGCGGCGGACCGGATGATCATCGGTTCGATGGGCCGGATCGTCGGTGGCAGCCACGGGCTGTCCGAACGCTGGACGCGGCACACCCTGCGACGGCTGTTCCCGACCTTGGGCGAGGTCCGCTTCGATCACCGCTGGCACGGCCGGATCGCGATGACCGCGGACCACCTGCCACGCATCCATCGCCTGGCCGAGAACTTGTACACCCCGATCGGCTACAACGGCCGCGGCATCGCACCCGGCACGCTGTTCGGCCGGTTCATCGCCGAACGGTTGAGCGGCGGCCGTGACGAGGATCTGCCGATGCCGTTGAGCGAGCCTCGAGCGGTGACGGGAGGGTCGGTGATGGCACGGCTGTACGGGATGGCGTTCGCTGCCAACCAGTGGTATCGGAGCATGACGTGAATGCGTCGGAGCGGGAAGCGGACACTCTGGACGCGGTCGCGCGAGATGCGGACGTGCGGGTCGGTGCCGACATCGGCGGCACCTTCACCGACGTGGTGCTGCGCCGCGGCGAGGACAGCCGGTCGATCAAGATCCTGACCGATCACGCGGCACCCGAGCGGGCCATTCTCGACGGTATCCGCGAGCTGGCCGATCGGACCGGCATAGCGCCGGCGTCGATCTCGCAGCTCGTCCACGGCACCACGCTGGTCACCAACGCGTTGATCGAGCGTCGCGGGGCACGGGTTGCGTTCACCACCACGCGCGGTTTTCGCGACGTCATCGAGATGCGTTCGGAGAACCGCTTCGAGCAGTACGATCTGAACCTGTCGCTGCCCGAACCGCTGGTGCCGCGCGAGGACCGCTTCGTGATCGGCGAGCGCGTCGCCGCCGATGGCGAGGTGCTGCTGGAGATCGACGAGGACGAGCTCGACGCGCTGGCCGGGCGCATCGCCGCGGGCGGGTTCGGGGCCGTCGCCATCGGCCTGCTGCACGCCTATGCCAACGGTGCGCACGAACGCCGGGTGGCCGAGGCGGTGCAGCGGTGCGCGCCCGCGCTGTTCGTGTCGTGCTCTTGCGTGGTGTCGCCGCGCATGCGCGAGCTGGAGCGCTTCAACACGGTGATCGCCAACGCCTACGTGCAGCCGCGGGTGGCCGACTACCTCGCTCGATTGCGCGAGTGTCTCGAACGGGCAGGCATCGGAGCAACGGTCTACCTGATGCAAAGCGGTGGCGGCCTGATCGCGCTCGACACCGCGATCGAGCAGCCGGTGCGCCTGCTCGAATCCGGACCGGCCGGTGGCGCGGTGTTCGCCGCGCGCCGTGCCGATGCCCATGCCCTGAACCGCGTGCTGTCGTTCGACATGGGTGGCACCACCGCCAAGATCTGCCTGATCGAGGATGCTCGGCCGAGTACTTCCAGCACCTTCGAGGTGGCGCGCAGCTATCGGTTTCGGAAGGGCTCCGGCATGACCGTATCGACGCCGGTGGTCGACATGGTGGAGATCGGCATCACCGAACTCGTCGACGAGAACATGGCCAATGCGGCGCGCGTGCACGCGGTGGAGAGCGGCCACGACATCGAGCGGTTCACGATGGTCGCCTTCGGCGGCGGTGCGCCGTTGCACGCGTGCCGTCTGTGCGAGAAGCTCGGCATCGACACGCTGCTGATTCCGCTGGGTGCGGGGGTGGGGTCGGCCTTGGGCTTTCTCGACGCACCGGTGTCCTGCGAGGCCGGGCGCGGGCTGTTCCAGCGACTCGCAGCCTTCGACACGACCGCCGTCAACGCGTTGCTTGAGGAACTGGAGGACGAGGCGCGGCGGTTCGTCGCCGCCGGCGTGGCGTCGCCGGACACGCCGGTGCGAGCATCCCTCACCGCCTTCATGCGCTACGCCGGGCAGGGCTGGGAGATTCCGGTGACGCTGCCGCTGAACATGAACCGGACCGACGAGATCGACCTGCAGGTGATGTGGAACCGCCTGATCGCGGTGGTCGAGGAGCAGGCCACCACGCTGATCCGCACCGCCTTCAGCACCTCGGTGCGCGAGGCGGGCGACCTGTCGGCCGGCCTGTTCGACCGGCGCGGCCGCATGATGGCGCAGGCGGTCACCGGCACGCCGGGGCACGTCAACGCGATGGCCGAATCGGTCGGTCACTTCGTGCAGGCGATCGGTGCGGAGCACATCCTGGCAGGCGATGTCTACATCACCAACGATCCGTGGCTGGGCACCGGGCACCTGCACGACGTCACCGTGGTCACGCCGGTGTTCAGGAAGGCGGTGCACATCGGCTTCTTCGCCTGCACCGCGCACGTGGTCGACATCGGTGGATGCGGCTTCGGACCGGATGGCAACGACGTGTACGAGGAGGGCCTGCAGATCCCGATCATGAAGCTCGTCGATCGTGGCGAGCTGTCGGCGGTGCTGATGCAGATCGTGCGCGCGAACGTGCGCGAACCCGACCAGGTGGTCGGCGACATCCATTCGCTGATCGCCTGCAACGCGGCGGGCGAGCGCCGTCTGGCCGACATGCTGGAGGAGTTCGGCATCGAGGCGCTGGAGGCGCTGTCGGACTTCATCATCGACACCAGTCTCGCCGCCACCCGGCGCCGCATCGTGGCCCTGCCACCTGGCGCCTACGCCAACACCATGCGGGTGGACGGGTTCGGCACACCGGTCACGATGCAGGTCCTGCTGAGCGTCGAGGGCGATCGTCTGCACGCCGACTTCACCGGCACGTCCGGGCAGAGCGGCCGCGGTGTCAACGTGCCGATGGTCTACACCCGCGCCTACGCCTGCTACGGACTGAAGTGCGCGATAGCACCGGATGTGCCCAACAACGCCGGCTCGCTGGCACCGTTCGAGATCACCGCACCCGAGGGCTGCATCCTGAACGCGCGCCGTCCGGCACCGGTGTCGGTGCGGCACGTGCTCGGCCACCCGGTGCCGGACGTGGTGCTCGGGGCGTTGCACCTCTGCCTGCCGGACACGGTGCCGGCCGAGGGCGCCAGCGCGCTGTGGAACATCCAGATCGCGACGCGCCCGGTGGAGGCTGCGGGGGAGGGCGCCGCCGGGCAGCCCGGGCGCGAGATGCTGATGTTCAACTCCGGCGGCACCGGTGCGCGGCCGACGCTCGACGGGCTGTCCGCCGCCGCCTTCCCGTCCGGGGTGTCCACCATGAGCGTCGAGGCGACCGAGCAGGTCGGGCCGATCGTGGTGTGGCGCAAGGAGCTGCGCGAAGGCTCCGGCGGTGCGGGGCGTCAGCGCGGCGGGCTCGGTCAGGTGATCGAGATCGAACCGCGTGCCGGGCACGAGTTCCATTTCAACGCCATGTTCGACCGGGTCGATCACCCGGCGCGCGGGCGTGACGGCGGCGGCGATGGCGCGCCGGGCCGCGTGGCACTGGCCGACGGTACGCCGTTGGCCGCCAAGGGTCGGCAGAAGGTGTCGGCCGGGCAGCGGCTGGTGCTCGAGCTGCCCGGTGGCGGTGGCTACGGCCCACCGTCGGCACGGGCACCGGAGGCGGTGCAACGTGATCTGCGCGCCGGTTACACCCTGCGGGAACATCTCGACGGCGAGGCTGACGGGATCGCACCGCTCGGCGACAATTCCTGAGCCTCGCCCTTCACGCCACACGCACACGCTGCCGCCCATCGCCATGCTCAAGACCGCCCCGTCCGCCCTGACCTCGCCTCGCCTGACCGTGTCGCGCCGGCTGCGCTCCACCCCGTTCACCGAGCGTGCGATGGCGCACGGTGCCAGCTCGTTCACCGTCTACAACCGGATGCTGCTGCCGACCGTGTTCGAGAGCCTGGAGGCGGACTACCGCCACCTGATCTCGGCGGTGCAGGTGTGGGACGTGGGCGTGGAGCGGCAGGTGGAGATCCGCGGCCCGGATGCGGCGCGGCTGGTGCAGTGGATGACGCCGCGCGACATCGGTCGGGTCGAGGTCGGGCGCTGCTGGTACCTGCCGCTGTGCGACTCGCACGGCAAGCTGGTCAACGATCCGGTCGGGCTGAAGCTGGCCGAGGATCGCTGGTGGCTGTCGATCGCGGACTCGGATGTCGAGCTGTGGGCCGACGGGCTGGCCACCGGGGCGGGGCTGGACGTGGAGGTGTTCGAGCCGGCGGTGTGGCCGCTCGCCGTGCAGGGGCCGCTCGCCGAGGAACTCGTCGCGCGCGTGTTCGGGGATGCGGTGCGCGGCATCCGCTTCTTCCGCTTCGAGTGGCTGCAGTTCGAGGGGCACACGCTCATCGTCGCCCGCTCCGGCTGGAGCAAGCAGGGCGGGTTCGAGATCTACGTGGACGACGCGGCGGTGGGGGAGCGGCTGCACGATGCGCTGTTCGAGTTCGGTGCGGACCTGGACGTGCGCGCCGGCTGCCCGAACGGCATCGAGCGCATCGAGGGGTCATTGCTGTCGTTCGGCAACGACATGGACGGTGAGGACTCGCCGATCGAGGCGGGGCTGGAGCGGGTGCTGAGCCTGGACGCCGACATCGACGCGCTGGCGCTGCCCGCGCTGCGCGCCGAGCGGTCGAGAGGGCCCGTGAAGCGGCTGGCCGGCGTGATCGTGTCGGGGGATCAGGAGGATGCGGCGCTGCTGCCGTTCGGCATCGACGGGTGGCCGATCTCGGAGATCCGCTCGCAGACCTTCTCGCCCCGTGCCGGCACGCGGATCGGCATCGCCATGCTCGATGCCGCGCTGGAGGCGGGCAGCGAGGTGCGGGTGCGGCGCGTCGACGGCCGCGACGTCGATGCACGCATCGTCGCGCTGCCGTTCACGTTCGATCGGGAACGGGTGGCCGATCGCTGAAGGGGCGGTCTTCGCCGCCCGTCGGCCACCTCGGGTCGAGCCGGTATCAGGGCATGGCCGGCCGTGGCGTCGCTCCGTCACGGTTCCCGAACGGCAGGCGCCACGCGAAACGCGATCCGCCGCCGAAGCGCACCAGCAGGCAGGCAGCCCCCAGCAGCGCGAATTCGCGCTTGATGCCGTTGAGGTTGGCGATGAAGGACTTGTCCAGCGAGAGCTTGCCGAGCATGTACCAGAGCATGACGGCACAGACGAGCAGGGCCGCCGCCCGGACGCCCACCCCGGACACCAGCACGAGGCCTGCGAGCACCAGCAGCGGTGCGAACGTGGCGAAGCTCTGGATGCTGTCGCCACCGACGAAGAAGCCGCCGACCAGCAACGGGGCGGCGAGCGACAGGCGTGTCAGCAATCCGAGCGCCTCCCAGTCCGCGACCGCCTGACCTGCCGCCTGACCTGCCGCATGACCCGCCGCCGGTACCCGATCCACGCTCCAGCGTCCCGGGCCGAGGTTGAACAGCACGAACATCAGCCCCGACAGGCACACGTCGCGAATCTGCACCAGCAGGGCGGGAGAGGTGTAGGTGTCCATCACCGGCACGACGCCCGGTGTGGTGACCACCGGCAGCGAGAAGACGAACGTCCACAGCAGGAACGCGTAGACCAGCGCGAGCGGCCGGACCAGGAACCCGGCGAGCAGGGCCAGACCGCTGGCCAGCTCGAACGCCGACAGGGCGGTCAGGAAGGTCCACGGGGAAAACAGCGACGGGATTCCGCCGCGGAACAGGTAGTCGGTGAAGAACGTGTTGACGTAGCCACCCGGTCCCATGTAGCTGCTGACCATCGCCGCTCCGCCATCGGCGCCGAGCAGCTGGCTCAGCTTGCTCCAGCCGCCGATCACGAACACCAGGCCCACGCCGATGCGCAACCACAGGGCGGCGGTGTCCCGATCGAGCGGTGCGACGGCGAGCCATCGCGGGCGCTCACCGCTGCGATCGGGGGTGCGATCGGGGGCGCTACCCGGTGTGCGGAACGCCTCTGACGGCTTCGACGTGTCGTTCATGATTCGATGGTCTCGTTGACGAAGGGCGAACGTGCCAGCCCCGGCAAACGGAACTACGTCTCACTTCTGCATTTGATTGCCACCCCTCGCCGGTTCATGCGGACAGGGGGGGGGCCATCCGTGACCGTCCCGGGTGCCGGTTTGCTGCCGCGACCATCATCGTGAACCCGCGCTGGTATGGTCTGGTGCGAACCGCCGACGAACTCGGCCGGCGTGCCCGCCCGTCGGGGCGGGACCTCACAGGAGTCAGGGCATTGGATTTCAACGACAAGCACACGCGCACGCTGGCGATATTCGCCGTGGTGTTCTTCCTGCTGACGCTGTTCTCGGGCGGCGGCTTCTTCGGCGCCATCTTCTCCACGCTCATCGCCACGGTCGTGGTCCACTTCGGCCTGCGCTACTTCGAGTCGAAGAAGGGAAATCGCCCCCCGGAGTAGGCGACCGGCCCGACACCGGCCCGACACCGGCCCGACACCGGCCCCGCGAGGGCGCGATCGGGTCCGGCGTCGGCCGCTATACCGTCGCGTCCTCGCCCCAGATCTCCTCCAGACGCTTGTCCCGGCCACAGCCCCAGCGGTAGGCGTTGTAGCGCACCGGGCTCTTTTTGTAGAAGTCCTGGTGGTGGATCTCGTCACCGGTGATCGGGTAGAACGTGGCGGCCGGCAGGATCGGGGTCACCACCGTCTGCTCGGGAAAGCGCTCGACCACGCGCTGCCTGGATTGCTCGGCCAGCCGGCGTTCCTCGTCATCGGCGACGAACACCGCGCCGAGATAGCTCGGACCCTTGTCGCAGAACTGGCCGCGGGCGTCGAACGGGTCGACGTTCACCCAGAAATGGTCGAGCAGGTCCTGATAGCTGACGACATCCGGGTCGTAGGTGATTTTCACGGCCTCGTAGTGCCCGGTGTGATCACCCCGGTAGGTGGGATTCTCGGCGGTGCCGCCGGTGAAGCCGGAGACGGCCTCCTCGACACCTTCCAGGGCCTCGAAGTCCTTCTCCATGCACCAGAAGCACCCGCCCGCCAGCACGGTGGTGTCCGCACCGACGCCGGGTGAGACGAGGCCTGCCAGGGACAGGGCGATGGCGCTTGCACAGCGCTTGATGGGAGTCATGGGGGGAGGTGTTCGGGGTCCGGTTCGCTTGAACTCCTATGATGCGGGCCGGGCGGATTGGTTGCATCCGGCATGAGCAAAGAACGAACGGGTATTGGCACATCGGTCGTGAAGCCGCTACCGTCGACGCCTTCGCAACCCTTGCCACCGAACCGCCATGAAATCCCTTGTCGCCGTCGCCACTCTCGGCGCCGCTCTCGTCACCCCGGTCGGTGCCGCGACCTTCGGGCCGCTGGTCTCGCCGACCGACCTGCAACCGCAACTGGACTCGGTCCAGCCGCTCCTGCTGGACATCCGCGGCGAGGCCTATGACAGCGGTCACATCGACGGTGCCGTGTCCGCACCCTACGGACTGTTTCGCGGGCCGGAGGAGAACCCGGGCCAGGTGCCGGATGCGGCGAGCCTGGAGCGGACCTACGAGACGGCCGGCCTGGAACTCGACCGGCCCGTGGTGATCGTGCCGGAGGGCGCCACCGACACCGACTTCGGTGCCGCCGCCCGGGTCTACTGGACGATGAAATCATCCGGTTTCACCGATCTGTCGATCCTGAATGGCGGCGTGCGCGGCTGGCAGGAGGCGGGTTTCGCGCTGGAGACGGCAGCGCGCACACCGTCGGCGACCGAGCTCGACATCGTCTTCTCCGACGCCTGGACCGCCGACACCGACGCGGTCGTCGCGGCGACGCGTGGCGAGATCGACGCCCTGTTGCTGGACGCGCGTCCGGCCGAGTTCTACCAGGGCAAGAAGGGTCACTCCGCCGCCATTCCGGGCACCCTGCCGGGTGCCGAGAACCAGGTCTACACCGCGTTCTTCGCCGAGGGGTCCTCGGCCATCGACAGCTCGATCGATGCCTCCCCGCTGCTGGAGACGCTGGGCGTGACCGATGGCCAGGAGATCGTGTCGTTCTGCAACACCGGGCACTGGGCGGCCACCAACTGGTTCGCGCTGTCCGAGGTGGCCGGGCTCGACAACGTGAAACTGTATCCGGGCTCGATGGTGGAATACTCCAGCGCCGGTCACGAGGTGGAGAACGCCCCGGGTCTGGTCGGCAACTTCGTCAACAAGCTGCGCGGCAACTGAGCGACCCGACCGTCTCCGTGGCGACGGGCGCCGCGAGCGGCCGCGTACCGCACGCGTTGCCACGGCGTGCGGCACTGGTACTGGCGGCACTGCTCGCGGTGCTGGCGGTGATGATCCTGTCGGGCATCCGCTACGGGCTGCTGCTCGCGGTGGGGCTCGGCTTCGGTCTGGTGCTCGAAGGGCTGCGGTTCGGCTTCGCCGGGCCCTGGCGCGCGATGATCCTGCGGCGTGAACCGTCGGGGCTGTTCGCGCAGCTCATCGCCATCGGTCTGGTCGCGATCGTCGCTCTGCCGTTGATCGCGGCGCGGGGCGGGGAGCTGGTCGCGGCGCAGTCACCGATCGGCTGGGCGATGGTCGGCGGCGCGTTCGTGTTCGGCATCGCCATGCAGGTCGTGCTCGGGTGCGGATCCGGCACGCTGGTCAACGCAGGCTCCGGCAACCCGATCGCGGCCCTGGCGCTGCCGGCGTTCGCGATCGGCAGCTTCGCCGGCGCCTGGCACCTGTTCTGGTGGACCGATCTCGGCAGCTTGCCGCCGCTCGGCGTCACCGGCTGGAACGGCGTCCTCGTCACGCTCGCCGGGCTCGCGGCGGTGGCGGCGCTCCTGCACCGGATCGCCGCCCGCGGCCGGCGTGCCCTGGAACGGCGCCATCTGGTCGCAGCCGTCGTCGTCGCCGCCCTGGCGCTGGCCAACCTGATCGTTGCCGGACAGCCGTGGGGCGTGGTCTACGGACTCGGGCTGTGGGCGGCGAAGGGGGCCACGGCACTCGGTGCGGACCTGTCCGGCTCGCCGTTCTGGGCGGCGCGCGAGAGCGTGGAACGCATCGGTGCCAGCCTGCTGACCGACGTCACCTCGCTGACCAACATCGGCATCGTGCTCGGCGCCTTCGTCGTCGCCAGTTGGCGAAATGGTGGGTTGTCGGCACGCATCCCGACGCTGCCGGTGCGCGCCTGGATCGCCACCGCGGGGGCGGGCCTGCTGCTCGGCTACTCCTCGCGGCTGGCGTTCGGGTGCAACGTCGGGGCGTTCTTCTCCGGCATCTCCACCGGCAGCCTGCACGGTTGGGTGTGGTTCGCCGCCGCGTTCGCAGGCTCGGTCCTCGGTATCCGGATGCGTCCGGCGCTCGGCCTGGAGGCGCGCTCCTGATGTCAGTGGAAACCACAGGCATGACCCGACGGATTTCGGCTCTGTTCGCGCTCACCCTGCTGGTGTTGCTGGTGGCACTCGACTACGCGGCGAACCCGCCGAACCCCTATCGCGTGCCGTCGATCATCGCGCTGGGCTCGGGGGCCGCGAGTGCCGGCGGGTTCTGCGGAGCGTTGCCGGACTGAATCCCTGGCGGTCGGAACGACTCAGGCGGGTGGAAAGGACGGATCGCCAGGCTCCAGTTCCATGACGCACCCCCCCGAGCCGGTCGGCAGGCTGGCCTGCACCTGGTTCTTGATCGTGCTGCCGGAGAAGTCGGTATCGCTCGGGAAATCGTAGAATGCCGCGCGGCTCTGGGGGGTCACCATGACCTTCATGGCTCGTGAGCTCTGCGCCGAGCCGTCGATGTCGGGCAACGAGATCTGCACGTAGCCCCGGATCTCGACGTCGCGTCCCACCAGGATTCCGTCGGTAGGCAAGGGCGCGATCTGCGGCAGGACGGCCAGCTTGGCGGTCGCCTTCGAGGCGAGCCTCAGTTCCAGGCCGGCCGCCCGATAGGTGTCATCTGTGCCCGGCACCAGCGTCAGTTGACCGAACACGTTGTTGGTGGAAGGGGCGCCCGGGTTGTCCAGGATGACGATGGTGTTGCCGTCGAGCTTCCGGTTGGCCTGGCCGCTGCTGGGTGGAATGGAGACGAATTCGACGTCGTACAGGAGATCCTTCTCCTCCAGGTTGGTCAGCTCCAGGAAGTATCCCTGCAACACGGTCTCCACCTGCAGACCCATCACCGGTGCCTGCTTGACGAACAGGATCTCGAAATGAGAAATGATTCGTGACATGCCTTTCTCCCTGTTTATCCGAAAGGCATTTGAAGGTATGCGTCACACTTTTCCCCGTCAATGCCGAGGGTCTGTTCAAAAGAACAGGGTGTCCCGGCGCCGTTCGTGCCGGTGTCGGAAAGCGCCTACCCGGACGGCGCCGTTTTCCGACCCGCATTCCAGCCGTATCCGATAGCCCCGCTCGTGCCGCCGACCGATACTGGCTGTGCGTCGAGGGAATGACGCAGCAGCGGGTCGGCAGGACGCCGAGCCATGTGAAGGATCGCGACGGAACGGGACGTCCGTCGTTCGTGCCCGCTGTCGTCAGGGATGACGGCCACCCCGGTTCGCGGAGCGCACCGGGGTGTTTTTTCGTGTCGGATGCACCGGTCCCCGACCCCGCTTCTTGCTACACCAGCGCCACGCCATCCAGTTGCCTCCATGACGCCTTCGTTCGCCGCTCCGCTCGCATCCCTGTTCGCATCCCTGTGCGCCGCCGCCATCGTGCTGTTCGCCCGACTGGTAACGGCGGTGCGCGGGTTGTGGGTCGGGGTCGAGCCGGTGGCGCGCCAGCGCGTCTACTACGCCAACCACTGCAGCCATGGCGACGTCGTGCTGCTGTGGACGGTGCTGCCACCCCGGTTGCGCCGTGTCACGCGCCCGGTGGCCGGAGCCGACTACTGGATGGCCACACCGCTGCGCCGCTTCATCGGTCGCCGGGTGTTCCGGGCGTTGCTGATCGAGCGCGAGTCGACGCGGGGCTCCGCCGGCAAGGCGGCGCTCGACGGCATGACCGCCGCGCTCGATCGGGGCGACTCGTTGATCCTGTTTCCGGAGGGCACGCGCAACACCGGCGACACCTCGCTGCTGCCGTTCAAGGGCGGGTTGCACCACCTGGCGCAGGCGCGCCCCGGGGTGGAGTTCGTGCCCGTCTGGATCGCGCACCTGAACCGGGTGCTGCCCAAGGGCGAGATCGTGCCGGTACCGCTGTTGTGCACGGTGAGTTTCGGGGCCGCATTGCCGATCGAGACCGGCGAGAGCAAGTCGGCCTTCCTGGTGCGCGCGCGTTCGGCACTGCTGGCGCTGGCCGAGGAGGATGAACGGTGAAGGCATCGCCCGAACTGATCGCCGTGCTGGGCGGTGCCTTCGCGCTGCTGGCAGTCGCCACCACCATCGGCCAGGGGCTGGCCCGGCGCCAGCCGGCCGACCACGCATCCCCTGTCATCGACAACCTGAACGCGCGCATCAACGCCTGGTGGGCGATGGTGCTGCTGTTGGGCCTGGCCTGCCTGGCGGGCGACACGGCGGTGATCCTGCTGTTCGCGCTGTGCTCGTTCGCCGCCCTGCGCGAGTGCCTGACGCTCACCCGCACCTCGCGCCACGACCACCGCGCCCTGGCGGCGGCCTTCTTCGTCGTGCTGCCGGCGCAGTACGTGCTGATCGGGCAGGGGTGGTACGGCCTGTACTCGATCTTCATCCCGGTGTACGCCTTCCTGCTGCTGCCGATCCTGGCGGCGCTGCGCGGCAGCACGGAACGCTTCCTGGTGCGCGTCGCCGAGACGCAGTGGGCGCTGATGATCGCGGTGTTCTGCCTGTCGCACGTGCCGGCATTGCTGACGCTGTCGATCCCCGGGCACGAGGCGGGCGGGGTGCTGCTGATCGTGTGGCTGGTGGTGACGGTGCAGCTGAGCGACGTGTTCCAGTACGTGGTCGGCAAGCTGGCCGGTCGCCACCCGATCGCCCCGTCGCTGTCGCCGTCGAAGACGCGCGAGGGCACCGTCGGCGGCATCGCGCTGGCGGTGCTGACCGGCACCGCGCTGCACGGCATCACGCCGTTCTCGATCGGCGAGGCCGCCGTGCTCGCGCTGGTGGTCACGGTGATGGGTTTTCTGGGCGGTCTGGTGCTGTCGGCGGTCAAGCGCGATCGCGGCATCAAGGACTGGGGCCACCTGATCGCCGGCCACGGCGGCGTGGTCGACCGGCTGGACTCGGTACTGTTCGCCGCTCCGGTGTTCTTTCACCTGGTCCGCTATTTTCACGAGATCGCATGAACGATATCCCGACCGACCCGATTCCAATTGACCCGATTCCGATCGATGATGGCCTGCCGGGTGGTAGCGTCCCGAGCGGTGACCGTCGGCCGTTGGCCAGCCGCGACACCGGCTGGGCGCGGCTGCTCGCGCGCCGTGCCGCTGCCGCAGGCATGACCCCGAACGGCATTTCCCTGGCCAGCACGGGTTTCGCCGGCCTGGCCGGTGCCGCCCTGTGGGCGAGCCACGGTGCCGCCGGCCCCGCCGGAATCCTCTGGCTGCTGCTCGCCGCCCTCGGCTGCCAGCTGCGCCTGATCTGCAACCTGATCGACGGCATGGTGGCGATCGAGGGCGGGCGTGCCAGCCCGACCGGGGCGCTGTGGAACGAGCTGCCGGACCGGGTCTCGGACGTGCTGGTGCTGGTGGCCGTGGGCGTGGCGGCCGAGGCACCGCTGCTCGGCTGGGCCGCCGCCGCGGCGGCGGTGCTCACGGCCTACGTGCGCGAACTCGGTCACCGGTTGACCGGGACGGCCGACTTCACCGGCGTGATGGCCAAGCCGCAGCGCATGGCGGTGGTGACGCTCGCCTGCGGCCTGGCGATCGTCGTCCGCCTGTTCGGCACGGTGCAGGACGGGATGATCTTCCGGTGGGCGATCATCGCCGTGCTGATCGGGGCAACATGGGTCACCGTGGCGCGCACGCGCGGTCTGCTTCGCGACCTGCGCGAATCCGCCCGCCCGTCAGCCCGTCCCAAGCCCGCCCGATGAACACCCGTACCGAACCGATGACCCGAGACGATGACCGGCTGGCGCAGGACGAAAGCGTCGAGGTGCACCGCCATCGCTGGTCGCCGCCGGCCGGTGCGCCGACGCGTTCGCGCGGTGTCTACCTGCTGCACGGCAGCGGCGAGCACGCTGCGCGCTACGAGCGGCTCGCCACCCGTCTGGCCGCCGCCGGCTGGCGGGTCGGTGCGCACGACCACCCGGGCCACGGCCGGTCGGGCGGGCCGCGCGGACGGTTGCCGGTGGACGGGGCACTGGCCACGCGGGCAGCGATCGAGTACTCCGGTTTCGCACACGAGACCGATGCCACCCCGTTCCTGTTCGGTCACAGCCTGGGCGGGCTGGTCGCCACCGAGCTGGTGCTGCTGCACCGCATGGAGGTGCCCGGGCTGCTGCTGTCCGCACCGGCGATCGTGCCCCGCCTGACAGGGCGCGAGACCCTGAAGCTCAGGGCATTGTCCTTGCTGGCGCCCCGGCTGGCGATCGAGCTGCCCTCCGACGCGTCGCGCCTGACGCGCGATCCTGAGCAGCAGCGCATCGCTCTGGAGGATCCGCTCAATCACGGCTTCAAGTCCGCCGAGCTGGTCAACTGGCTGATGCGGACCGCCGGGCAGGTGCTGGCGGCGGCGGACCAGCTGGACACGCCCACCCTGCTGATGATCGCCGGTGACGACCCGGTGATCGACATCGAGCGCACGCGCGATTTCGTTTCCCGCGCCCCCGAGGCACGGCTGACGGTGCACGCCCACGAGGGGGCTCGCCACGAGCTGCTCAACGAGATACCCGAGGTGCGCGAGCGCGTCGAGGCGGACATCGTCGCGTGGCTGGAGGTGCAGGACCCGGCAGCGGACGCGTGACGTCTCAGAACCGGTAGCGGATATCGAGCACCGCGTAGTTCAACCAGGCGAAGCTGTAGACGTCATCGGTATCCGCCCCGCCTTCCAGCGTCCGGTAGCCGGCGCCGATCTGCCAGCGGCGGCCCAGATCGCGCTCCAGCGTCACGGCGATGTCGAACAGCCGACCGGGGCCGCCGGCCAGCCCGTCGACGTCCAGCCCGAGCGCCCATCGGTCGTCGAACCGGTAGGTGCCGGAGACGTGCAGCGCCGGCACGAACCCGACGTTGTCGTTGCTGGCGCTCGTCATCCCCTGACGCAGTCCGATCTCGGCATCCCGCACCACGCCGGTGAAGCCGACGCCCCAGCTCCACGGTCCGCGGTCGGTCAAGGCGTAACGGTAGGTCAGCTTCCAGGCGTTGAACCGGTACGTCCCTTCGGCCGGCCCCGCTCGGAAGGTCTGGCCCTCGAACACGGTGTCCTGCGCCAGTTGTCCGGTGTCGGACACCTCCAGCGGTGCGTACACCAGCCGCACGCTGTGCCTGTCATAGATACGCCAGTGACCGCTGACACGCGCGAAGGGCAGGGCGTCCGACCCGGTGAGCGCGGTGACGTCGAACCCGGTACCGGTGTCGCCGGGAATCCGTGCATCGTTGCGGGCGAACCACACGGCACCGGTCTCCAGACCGAGGCTGAAGCCGTGCCGCACCCGTTCGGATGCGGACGCGTGAGCCGATGCGGTGCACAGGAGCAGCATCGTCGCGATGCGGGCGAGACGGCACCGATCGCGTCGGGAACGGCTTTGCATGGGACCCTGAAACCATCGAGAGGCGTGGGTAGACTACCGCAAGCGCCCGACGTGCCCGACCCCGTTCGCCGCTCCCCGCCACCCTCACCGCCCACCTCCCCCATGAAACGCATCGAGACCTGCTCGACGCTCCACTACAGCGTGGATGCCCCCACGACGTTCCTGTTCCAGATCGCCGTCGCCGACAACGAGCACCAGACGATCGTGGAGGAGTCGCTGGAGACCGAACCCGCCGTCGACATCGAGCGCTGCCAGGTCGGTGCCTCGGGCAACCGGATGATGCGTACCGTCGTCCAGCCCGGGCCGTTCATCGTGCGCTACCGCGGGCTGGTCGATCTCGATCAGGTGCTCGCCGATCCGTCGAGCCTGTCCGAGGCCGCCTATGCCGACCTGCCCGCCGAGGTGCTGGTCTACCTGAACCCGAGCCGCTATTGCGAGAGCGATCGGCTGTCCGGGTTCGCGATGGAGCACTTCGGCACGCTGGCGCCCGGTCACGCGCGGGTCAGCGCCATCGCGGACTGGGTGCACGAACGGCTGGACTACGTGCCCGGCAGCACCGGTCCGTCCACCACGGCCTGCGATGTACTCGAGCAGCGTACCGGGGTGTGCCGCGACTACGCCCACGTGACCATCGCGCTGTGCCGTGCGCTGGGCATTCCGGCGCGCTACGTCGCAGGCTACGCCGTCGACCTGCAGCCGCCGGACTTCCACGGCTTCTGCGAAGCCTGGCTCGGCGGCGGCTGGTACCTGTTCGACGCCACCCGGCTCGCCCCGCTGGACGGTTTCGTGCGGATCGGCGCCGGACGGGACGCCGCGGACGTCAGCTTCGCCACCATCATCGGTTCGCTGGGTGACAGCCCGCCGCCGCAGGTGGTGGCGAACCGGGTGCCGATGGAGGGGGATGGCGGCGAGCTCGGCGGCCAGGGCAGTTCGGGGGCAACGACGTCCGACGGCGAGGCGATCGGCATCGCCTGAGGCAACGCTAGCCGCGGGTGTAGACCAGACCCGCGTACGGGGCGAGCGTCATCACCAGCGAACGCTCCAGCCCGTCCTGACCGGGCTGCTCGGCCTCGATGACGGGCCGGGCGAGCGTTCCCGCCGGGTCCAGGTAGTGCGCCGAGCCGTTGTCGAAGCGACACGTCCAGGCGCCGTCCCCGGGCGCGCCGATCCGGTAGTCGCCCCACTCGCGGGCCGCCAGGTTCACGATCACCAGGGTCTCGCCGGCGGGGTCGTCCTCGCGCCAGCGACGGAACGCGATCACCTTGGCCTCGTCGTTGGCGTGGATCACCTGGACCTCCTGCCCGGTCAGCCCCGAGGAGTGCCCGTCGACGTTTCTCCTGAGCCGGATCAGGTCCCGGTACAGGCGCATCACGTTGTCCTGCTCCCCGGCCACGTCCCAGTCGATCGCCCGGTTGTCGTCGAACCAGCGATCGCGCAGGAACTCCTGGCCCTGGAAGATCATCGGCACGCCGGGGGAGGTGAACACCAGCAGCGCGCCGAGTCCCGAGCGCCGCTCGGCGTACCAGCCGGTCGGGTTGTCCGCATCGATCTCGGAGGGCAGCCGCTGCTTGCCGTTGGCGACCTCGTCGTGGGACTCGGTGTACACCACGCGCTCGAACACGTCGTGGTTGTAGCGGTTGGTGATCGCCGCGGCGACGGCCTGAACATCCCGGTTCGCATCGTCCATCTCGGCCAGGGCGGCCCGTACCGGGTGCACGAAACCCTCGTCCCACTGGGTGTTGAAGCAGGCGCCACCGTCCTGTTTCGGGGTCGTGACGGCGGCATTGCTGCGCAGGTCCTCCGCGATGAGGATCTTGTCGGGGTGCTCGGCACGGATGCCGTCGTTGACCCACTGGGCCAGGGTCCAGCCGTCCTCGATGTCGTCCTCGACACCCTGGGTGGAGCGCATGTAGAGCGTCATGTCGTAGCGCAGCCCGTCGACCGCGTAGTCCTCCACCCACATGCGCGCGTTGTCGCGGATGTAGTCGCGTACCTCGGGCCGGCCGTAGTCGGGCCGGGTGTCGCCCCAGGGCGTCTCGCTGCGGTGGTCGTTGTAGAAGTAGATGCCGCCCTTGTCGTTCTCCGACCAGCCGTCGAACTGCCAGATGGCCAGGTCGCTCGGCCCGAAGTGGTTGTAGACCACGTCCATGATCACCGCGATGTCGCGCTCGTGAGCGCCGGCGACCAGCCGCTTGAAGGCTTCGGGGCCGCCGTAGGCGCTCTCGATGGCGAAGATGTGCGCCGGGTTGTAGCCCCACGAGATGTCGCCGGCGAACTCGGCCACCGGCATGATCTCGATCGCGTTGATGCCCAGCCAGGCGAGGTAATCGAGCCTGGCGCCGACCGAGTCGAAGGTGCCCACACCGTCCTCGTCGAGCCGGTTGAAGGTGCCGACGTGCATCTCGTAGACGACGAGTTCGTTCAGGGAGGGTGGCGAGAAGTCGCCGTCACGCGTCCCGGATGCCGGGGCGACGAGCACCGCGTTGCCGACCGAGTTGGTCACCTCGCGAGCGTAGGGGTCGATGCGCAGGAAGGTGTCGTCGCCGTTGGTGATCTCGAAGCGGTACTCCTGGCCGGCCGTGGCGCCGTCCACGCGCCCGACCCACTGGCCGTCGTCCGTGGATTCCAGGGGATGGGTGCCACCGACCCAGTCGTTGAAGTCGCCGACCACACCGACGGCGTCGGCATGGGGTGCCCAGACCCGGAATCCGGCGCCGCGTTCGTCCACGGTCGCGCCCGGAGAGGGCCGGGAAGGGGTATCGAGGATGGTCATCGTGCGTGATCGTCAGGATCGCGAAGGTGCGACGCGGCGATCGTGCGCCGCCACCGCGCACCCCGGTGCGGTCTGGAAACTTCTCCCGTGCGATCTGCACGATGTGCTCAATGGCGCCTGGGCCCTGACAGGAACTCGCCCCACGCGTGCAGCCCCTCGACGTGTTCGCACAGCACCTTGAACACCACCAGCAGCGGCACCGCCATCAGCGCACCCGCGATGCCCCAGAACCACCCCCACACCGCCACCGTCAGGAAGACGGCGACCACGTTGAGTTCCAGGCGTCGACCGACGATCAGCGGCGTCAGCACGTTGCCCTCGATGGTGGTGCACGCCAGATAGATGGCCGGCGGGATCAGCGCCGGCCACAACCCGTCGTAGTGGCCCAGCGAGATCGCCGCGAGCAGGCCCGCCCCGATGATGGCGCCCACGAACGGCAGGAAGTTCACCACCGCGGCGATGACGCCCCACAGGGCCGCGCCCGGCATGCCGTAGAGAAACAGCAGCGTGCCGATCACCAGACCGAGGGTGGCGTTGATCAGGGTGATCGTGAACAGGTAGCGCGACACGTTGCCCTCGACGTCGTGCACGATCCGCAACGCCCGCTTCTTCTCGTGCAGGCCCGGCATGACCGCGACGATCTTCTCGTAGAACAGGTTGCCCGAGCCGAGCATGAACAGCGCGAACACCAGCGCCACGCTCAGCGAGGTCAGGCCGGTGGTGAGCGTCGAGGTGGCCGAGGAGACGAGTCCGGGCTGCTTGATGCTCACGACCTGGGTGGTGCCCGCGTCCCCCTCGCCGGCGATCTCGTCGATCTGGTCGGAGATCTCGCTGATGGCACCCGCGGAGGATTCGACATCGCGCACGCGCTCCTTGATGCGTTCGCCGATCCGCGGGGCGGTGTCGATCAGGTCGCTGACCGGTGCGCTCAGGAACCAGGCGCCGGTGCCGACCGCCCCGCCCACGAGCAGCACCACGAGCACGGCGGCAAGGCCTGCGGGCAGCCCGCGGCGGCGCAGCCAGCGCACCGGTGGCGTGAGCGTGAGCGTGAACAGCAGACCGAGCGCGATCGGCATGACGATGTCCTTGCCGAAGTAGATCACCACGCCCGTGGCGGCGATCGCCAGGACCACCAGGCAGGTGCGGATCGTGCGCAGCAGGGCGAGGTTCGCATCGGCTCCGGAGGAACGTGCGAGCGGCTCCGCCTCGGCCCGCACCGGTGGTGCCACGGGATCCGGGGTGCCCGGCACGGGAGCGGGTGCGACGACGTTGCTTGGCAGGCTCATGGGCGGTTCGAGGCGGGAGGGGGAAAAAGGCACCGGTGCACGCTTGCGGCCGGAGATCGGCGGCCGGCGGCCGGCGGCCGGTATTGGCGGATGATCGCAGACGCCGGTACGGCGTACGGCCGGGTTGTACCTTGGTGCCGTACCGGACCTGCCCGGTCGAACCAACCCGTGCCCGCACGTCGCGAGCGCGACCCCGGCCCTGCACGATCGCCCTTTCCGGTATGGGAGCTGATCGACAGAACGCGCAACCGGTGCGCCGTGCATCGCCGATCCCGTGCGCGAGCAGGGCTAGAGTGCAGTTTCCATTGATCGGAGCACCGTTCGGCTACCGACCGCTGGTCGATGCACGGATCACCTTCACGGGCAGCGACGGCGTCGCCCTGTCGGAGGCGCTCGCGAGCGATGCCTGCGGTGCGTTCACGGCGTCCGCACCGGCGGGCGCGATCGGTGTGCGGGCAACGCGCACCGGTTTCCGGCCGATCGAGACGGACGTGAAGGCACCGGGCGACGAGATCGCGACCTCGCTGTTCTCGAGTCAGGTGTATTTCATCGACCAGGCACGGCTCGACGAACGCATCGCGCCGGTCGATATCGACGGCAGTCCGGTGGCCTACGCGCTCGGCGAGGACGGCTTCGTCACCGATGCCGCGCGCATGCGTCTGGTCATCGACGCCTACAACCGGCGCTCGGACCTGTACGGCGCCACCGGCGACCCGCGCCACCCGGACACGCCGGCCGGGGTGTTTCTCGGTCGTTACCGGTTCGGCGGCACCACCGCCTGCCACGATGCGGTCGGCGACACCGTCGATCGACTCGCCACCCGACCGACACCCCGTCCCGTCGTGGTGGCGATGACCGACGGACGCGACAACGCCAGCGCCCTCGACCTGGGCGGCGCGATCGAGCGGGCGCGGCAGGCCGATATCCCGGTCTACACGGTCGGCTTCGATGCGCCCGACGAAGCGGACGGTCTCGCCCGGCTCTCCACCGAGACCGGCGGCAGCTACTTCCAGGCCGACGGAGACGGCATCGGCACGGTCTACCAGAGCATCCAGACCGGCATCGTGTTCCAGTACGTGGCCCGGTTGGGCGATGTCGACCTGGATGAGGGCACGGTTCTGGGCCTGTCGTTCGATTACAACGGACTGCAGGCGGAGCGGAGCCTGACGCTGGTTCGCTGAACGATCGATGCCGGACCGGTTCGTACACCGTTGTCACGAGCGCGGCATCCGGCTACCGTGGCCCATGCTCCCGCGGTCCTCCCGGACGGCGATGGCACCCGTACAGCCTCTGGAGAGTTGCATGAACAAGACGTCCGCTGCCCCGATCGCACCCGCCCGTCGCCGCATCCTGAAAGGTGCCGCCGCCCTGGGGGCGAGCGCCGCGGTCGGTCCGTGGATCGTCAGCCCGCAGGCGCTGGCCTCCTCGGGCGAGCTGAACGTGCTGATGTGGTCCGACTACCTTCCGGATGACTGGAAGGCGGCGTTCGAGTCCGACACCGGCATCACGCTGAACCACACCGGCATCGGCTCCAACGAGGAGATCATCAACCAGATGAAGGCCTCGGGTGGGGCGGCGTTCGACATCTGCGCACCGACCAACAACCGTTCCGGCCAGTGGGTCGACCTGGAGCTGCTGCAGCCCTGGGACTACGCGAAGGTCGACAACATCGACAACGCCAATCCGGCGATGCTCAAGGTGGGCGATGCGGAGTGGAACTTCGGTGGCAAGGGCTCTCACTGGCTGCCGCAGATCTGGGGCACCGAGGGCATCGGCTGGCGCACCGACCTGTTCGAGCCGGCCGGCGGGGTGCCCAGCTACGGGGACGTCTGGTCGGAGGAGAACGCCGGCAAGACCATGATCCGGGCGCATTCGGGTCTGCTCGGTGCCGGATTGCACATGGAGGCCGCCGGCCTGATGGAGCCCGGCTCGGTGTGGGCCGCCTACGGCGACGAGGAGAAGATGCGCGCGGTCTGGGATCAGATCATCACGTTTGCCGGCGACAGGAAGGCCAATCTCAAGCTGATCTGGAACGATGCGGACACCCAGAAGAACGGCTTGCTCAACGATGGCGTCATCGTGGGTCAGACCTGGGACGGCCCGCCGCTGGCGCTCAAGGGCCAGGGCGAGCCGGTCAGCTACCAGGCGCCCAAGGAGGGCGCCATGGCCTGGGTCGACGGCATGTCGCTGTCGAAGGCGGCCGCCAACACCGAGCAGGCCTACGAGTTCGTGAAGTTCTGC